>Ga0116169_1001095_pt1 | contig 24254 bp, 25 predicted proteins | sample AD_UKC130_MetaG_FD_89796 | JGI IMG/M metagenome (GOLD analysis project Ga0116169, IMG submission 89796) | Active sludge microbial communities of municipal wastewater-treating anaerobic digesters from Canada - AD_UKC130_MetaG | ecosystem: Engineered > Bioreactor > Anaerobic > Digestate | place...
AAGACCATGCCCTGCCCCCGGAGGAGCAGCACTTCCTCGACTATTAAGCCAGCAGGTGAGTCCATGTTAGAGATCCTTCAGATCCTGGAATCCATGTATCCCAACTCTAAAACGGCACTAAACCACAGCAGCCCCTTCCAGCTCTTGGTGGCCACCATCCTCTCTGCCCAGTGCACCGATGAACGGGTGAACGAGATCACCAAGGAGCTCTTCCCCGCTTTTCCCACGCCCCACCACTTGGCCCAGGCCAGCTTTGAGGAAGTGGCCTCCTATATCCGCAGTGCCGGGCTTTGGCGCAGCAAGGCCAGCAATCTGATAGGGACAGCCAAGATCCTGGTGGAGAAATACGGCGGCGAAGTGCCGCGCACCCGGGAAGATTTAGAGGCACTGCCGGGTGTAGGCCGCAAGACGGCCAACGTGGTGCTGGCCAACGCCTTTGGAATCCCGGCCATTGCCGTGGATACCCACGTGTTCCGGGTGGCCAACCGCCTGGGCCTGTCCACTGCCTCCACCCCCCTCCAGACAGAGCAGCAGCTCATGGAGGTGATCCCCCAGGAGAAGTGGATCGATGCCCACCACTGGCTGATCCGCCACGGCAGGGCCCTGTGCAAGGCCCGCCAGCCCCTCTGCAACCAATGTCCCCTCCAAAGCCGCTGCCGCCACTACCAAAACATGCAGAACAAAAGAAATTAGCAGGGAGGTACTTCTACTCCCTGCTTCTTGCTTCCTGCCGCCCAACTACGCCCCGTAAGGATTGGGCTGGTCGGCTAAAGTCTCCAGCTCGGCATCGGGGGGGATCTCCGTGTAGATGTAGATCAAAGACCCCGCATCGATCTGGGCCCCAGGGGCGGGGACCTGGCCGATAATCCTCGTTCCCGGCCCCACCACTTCTACCCTAAACCCCTGCCGCTGCAAAACCCCTTGGGCTTCAGCCGCCTCCATGCCCCCCACATCGGGAACACTAACCTGCCGAACCGTGCTGGCACGGGCAGTCGGCTTACGTTCCACGCCCATGTAGGTGAGCACCCGTTCCGCAAGGCGGGCAAACACGGGAGAAGCGATGATCCCCCCGTAGAAAGCTCCCTGGGGTTCCCAGAGCACCAAAAGGGCCGCCATTTTTGGGTCATCTTTGGGGGCAAAACCGGCGAAGGAAGTGACCATTTTGGAGTGGGAGTAGCGGCCGTTCTCAACCAACTGGGCTGTTCCTGTTTTGCCCGCCACGTCGTACCCCGGCACTTCCGCCCGTTTCCCAGACCCTCGCTCCACCGCCATGCGCAGCACGTAGGCGGTGGTCTCAGCTACCTCGCTGGAGATGATCTGTCTGGGTTCAGGTACATCGGGGGGAAAACTGCCTTCCTCCGTCACCATCTCCTTAACATAGCGCAGCGGCGTATAAATCCCCTTGTTAGCAATTGCCCCAAAACAGGCCAACAGCTGAACGGGCGTTACGGTGAGTCCTTGGCCGAAACCAATGTTGGCCCAGGTGACCAAGGGCACACTAGGTGAAGGTGCCTTAAGTACGCCCCCCATTTCCCCCGGAAAGTCAACGCCGGTCTTCTGCCCCAAATTGAAGCGCAGCAGTCCTTGATGGAAGCGTTCGGGCCCCAAGTCCAGGGCCAGTTTGGCGTAGTAGGGATTGCAGGAGTTTTGCATGGTCTCCACAAAGGACTGGGGACCGTGGCCGCCCCGGTTCCAGCAGCGTACCGTCCAACCCGAGACCCTAATGTATCCCGGATCGAAAAACCCAGAGTGGAGTGTGGTCACTCCCTCCTGGAGGGCCAAAGCCGCGGTGACGGCTTTAAAGGTGGAACCCGGTTCATAGGTATCGGTCACGGCAATGTTTCTGCGGTTGGCCGCCGGGTAGGCGGCAAAGTTTTCCAGATCAAAGGTGGGGTAGATGGCCGTGGCCAGGATTTCACCCGTTTTCGGATCACTGACCAGGATCAACCCCAAGCGGGATCCCGTTTCCAAAGTGGCCCGGCGCACCTCTTCCTCGGCAATACGCTGAATGAAAATGTCAATGGTCAGGATGAGGTCGCCGCCCTTTTTTCCCGGGAGATAGCCCCGCACCCCATCTTCTAAAGCCCTGCCCTGGGCATCCCGTTCAAAGACGGTCTGCCCTGGGGTACCCCTGAGGAACTCGTCATAGTAGAGTTCGAGCCCCTCCAGACCTTGATTATCGATGCCCACAAAGCCCAAGACCTGAGGCGCCACCGAACCGAAGGGGTACACCCTGGTTGAAGAGGGGACCACACCGATCCCGGGCAGGCCCGCGGCGATAATGGCCCTGGCCTCTTGGTCAGTGATCTTTTTTTTCAGCCATTCCACCGCGGAATGCTTCTGCAGACGCTGCAGGATGAATCCCTCGTCGAGATTGAGAATGCTAGCCAATTTTCGGGCGGTACCTTCCTTGTCCAGAACCTCCGCGGGGATGGCATAGGCGGTATGGGCACTTACGCTCACAGCCAGCGGCACTCCATTGCGGTCGTAGATCCCACCCCGCAGCCCCTCAATGGGTATGCGCTGCAGGCGCTGTTCCAGCGCTTTGGCCTGGAAAAACTCGTTCTGCCACAATTGGAGGTAGGCGAGGCGCAGAGCGAGCAGGCCAGCCGCGGCAATGAGCACCAAAAGCATAAATAAGATTCTCCTCTGTACCATTGCGGTGGAAATACCGGTCATGGTCATTCACCCAATCGGCCGAAAAAATGGCGGAGATGATTGAAAAGCCGCCGCAGCCAGGTCGCCAGGCCCGTGCTCTGGCGCGCCACAAGATCCAAACGTACGGTCACCCCATCAGCACGCCGCACCACCAGCTCCCCCACCTTATCCCCGGCGTCGATGGGCGCTCGCAGCTTAGGTTTCAGCTCCACCTCCGCAGTAAACTCGCGATCCTGGTCGTCCCTCACTACTACGGAAAACTCCCTGGCCAAAACGGCATCAACCTGGTGGTGCACCCCATCGGGCACGATCAGGCGCGCCTGCACCTCCTCTGTGGAGATGAGAGTGCGTAAGTTGCCAAAGGCCCACTCCAAAAGCGCTTCGTTTTCGGAATTCCTGATTTCCCGAGTGCGCGCCCCTAAAACAACCGCGATCAGCCTGCGGCCGTGGCGCACGCAAGATGTGATCAGGGTATGTCCCGCGGGAGTAGTGGCTCCGGTCTTGCCCCCCTCTACCCCTGGAGAGTCCAAGAGGGGATGGGAATTGGTAATCTTGCGGTTCTGGCTTTTGAGGAAGTAATCGGGGGCGCGCAGGATTTCCCGCACTAGCTGCGAGTTTAGGGCCGCGGCAAGCAGCCTCGCTTGGTCGGAGGCTGTGGAATAGTTGTTGCTGGACATGGACAAAAGCCCCGTGCAGTCCACATAGTGGGTGTCCCGCAGTCCCAGCTCTTGAGCTTTGGCATTCATGAGCTTAGCAAACTCCGCCTCTGACCCCGCCACGTATTCAGCCAGGGCTACCGCGGCATCATTGGCCGACTGCAGAGCGGAAGCATACAACAGTTCTTCCACCGTTAAGCGATCCCCCGCCTTGAGGTTGATCTGGGTCCCTTCCCGGCTGGCGGCCCGGGCACTGACCGTGACCTCATCTCCGAGGCCGATCTTGCCCGCCTCCACCAGTTCCGCCGCGACAAGCAGGGTCATCACCTTGGTAATGCTGGCGATGGAGCGGCGCTGGTGGGCGTTTTTTTCCAAGACCAGATAGTCATAGTCGGCATCATAGACCGCATAGGCGATGGCGCTGAGCTCCGGCGGGGCAGAAACACTCCCCGCTGCCAAAGGAGCGCCTACCCAACACAGCACAGCCACAGCCGCCAAAACTGCCCCTTGCCATGACCGCATGGGCTTCCCCCTTCCTTCCTAAGAATAATTACGCGGCACCGGGAGTAATTAGTACATATACTATGGTGGTGCGGAAGGAGGAAGAATATGGAGATCAAGCTCTTCCTGGAACGGCCGGCCCTGTTTGACCACTATGTGGCCTCCCATCCCCGGGGGGACGTACTCCAAACCACAGCCTGGGGCAGGGTAAAAGCTAGTACAGGCTGGGAGGCTTACCCCTTGGGGGTCCTGGAAAGGGGAGCGTTGGTGGCCTCGGCGCTCGTTTTGACCAAAAGGCTCCCCCTGATCCCCGGGTACGCAGCCTATTCCCCCCGGGGACCACTCTACTCCTCACCGGAGGCCTTACGCTGCCTGCTCACGGAAGGGGCTGCCTTCCTGAAGGCCAAAGGAGCCTTGGTCTGGAAGATGGATCCGGCCATACCCCAGGGAGACCAGATCTGGCTTGAAACTACGTCCTCCCTGGGGCTGAGGCCAGTGGAAACGGGATTGGACTTTGACAGCGTCCAACCCCGCCATGTGATGGTTTTGGATCTCCATCCCTCCCTAGATACGCTCTTAGGCGGCATGAAGAGCAAAACTCGCTACAACATCCGCTACGCCCAGCGCAAGGGCGTCCAGGTGCAGCAGATAAGGGAAAAGGGCCAGCTGGGCGTGTTTTACTGCCTGCTCCAGGAGACTGCGCAGCGGGACCATTTCACCATTCGAGACCTAAGCTATTTCGAAGCCCTCTGGGATCATCTGGTCCTAGGGGGACTGGCCAGAGTGTTCCTGGCCTACCACGAAGGAAAGCCCCTTGCGGGGGCCATCTGCTTCCGCTTGGGACAGCGGGCTTGGTATGTATACGGTGCCTCCAGCAGCGAACAGCGCAACCTCCAAGCCCCTCACCTCCTCCAGTGGGAGATGATCCGCTGGGCTAAGGGCGCGGGCTGCACCATTTACAATTTTCGGGGAGTCTCCGGTGATCTGCGACCCGAACATCCCCTCTACGGGCTCTACCGATTCAAGGAAGGGTTTGGTGCCCAGTTGGAAACGTACGTAGGCGAGTTTGACCTGCCCGTTCGACGAGGGGGGTATACCCTGTGGCTGGCTGGACTAAAACTGCACAATTGGCTGCGCAGCCGGAAAAGGGAAGGCCATTAGCTTTTTCCGCTTGGGTGGAGGTTAACCTCTCCGCCCTGGAACACAACCTGCGGCTGCTCCAGAAGCTGAGTGCGGTACCGATCCTCCCCATCCTTAAGGGCGATGCCTACGGACACGGGGCGCCCGTTGTGGCCGCCTTCCTGCGCAGCCGGGGCTGCTCCACCATCGCAGTAAGCACGGTGGAAGAAGCCCTGGATATCCTAGCCTGGACCAAGCCCCAGATCATGCTGCTCACCCCGCCCCTGCCCGATCAGCTCCCGGCGGTGGTCGAGCACAGCCTGACCCCCACCATCACCTCCCCTCACCTGGTTGGGGAACTCAACCGACTGGCCGAAAAGGGGCAGCGGCGCCTTAGCGTACAGGTTAAAGTGGATACAGGCTTCGGGCGGCTCGGGGTAGCTCCCCAGGACTTTTTATCTGTGGTAGAACTGATCGCCAACGCCTCCCACCTTAAGTTGGGAGGCGTGTTCACCCATTTCTCCGCGGCTGCCTGGGATCGCCGCTTCACCAGAAAACAACTGCAGACCTTTCTCGCTCTGCGGGAGCAGTTCCAAACCCACACCCAAGCCCCTAACGTCCTTTGGCATGCCGCCAACAGTGCCGCTTTTTTGACGCTGCCCCAGAGCCATCTAGATCTGGTGCGCTTGGGCACCCTGCTCTATGGTCAAGCCCCCCTGCCCCTGCCCCCAGGTTACTCACTCCAGGAAACCTGGCGGTTTCGGGCCCGGATTATCCACACCCGCTGGCTGCCCCCAGGCCATAGCGTGGGCTACGGCCGTGCCTACCGCACCACTCGCCCCACCCGGATCGGAGTAATTCCGGTCGGTTATGGCCACGGTTTGGATCTTGAACCCCAGAGCTCCCCTTGGCGCCAGGTCAGACACGCCGTCGCCAAGGTTTTATGTCCCCGCCCCACAGTGCTGCACGGTGGGGAACCCCTTCCCATCTTAGGCCGCCCAGGCATGGGCCTATGCTGCCTTGACCTCACCCAAAGCAGGTTGGATGTGGGCGATGTGGTCACTTTGCACACGCGGCGCACTGTGGTAGGCCGGCAGGTTCCCCGCCTGTATTACCTCCACGGCAGGCTGCTGTGCACCTTCTGGAACGGGCAGGTGCTCAATCTTCAAGGCCGCACGATCAGTTTAAAAGGTCTGTTCTGAGCAGGATTTCTTCTTCGCTCGAGCTCTGGGCCTGAGCCACATAGCCGTTTTGGTCAATGATGCTGGATTGCCCGGCAAATTCCACATCCCAGAGCTTCCCCACCAGCATGGGGTTGATGGCCAGCTCAAACTCTTTATTCTCGGCCACTGCCGCATAGGCACTGCGCCGCCAGTCCTCCTGCTGCCAATTATCCCAGGCCCGGGGATTGGCGGAGGGTTGGATTAGGATTTTGGCACCTAGACCTTGGAGCCGCCCCCGCACTTCCCCATGGAAGGCATCTAGGCAGACCGCTACTCCCAGGGCGCCAAAGGGGCTGCGCACTGCACTTACGTAGTTCAAGGGGGCTGACTCCAGATCTAACCCCTGTTTCTGCTCCATCTCCACCAGGTTCACCTTGTGCTGGCGGTAGATCACCTGGCCCGTGGGGGTGATCACCGGGGCAGTGTTGTACACGCGGCTCGTCTGTCCCCAACGCAGCGCGGCCGACCCGGCCACAATCCAGGCCTCATACTGCCGCGCAGCCTGGATGAAGGGCGAGAGATAAATCCGTTCCACTTCCTGGGAGCGGGCCAAAAAGAGGGCGCGCACTGGCGATACGCGGTGCACCACCAGCTGATGGAGCACCGCGGCCCCGTGGTGCAGCAGTAAGGCACGGCCCGCTTCGGCAAATGTCCGTTTGGACCAGATCCGGTCCGGGGCATTCGCTAAGATACAGAACGTCCCTATATGTTCAGGAAAGGCAACCAGCAGGGGGCCTTCTCCGGCCTCCCCACGGATGCGCTCCATGATCCCCAGTATTTTGGCGGCAAAACTCTGCTCCGTGCGATAGTCCTCTGGGTTCAGCTTCATCTGCACACAGGCGATCATTTTCCTTCACCTCACTTTAATGGTTCGCTTTCGAGATGCCATTTCCTTGCGCCAAAGGCCAGGTTTGACACCTCAGGGATTTGAAAGTAAGATTAAGGTGAAGGAGGAACGCCTGTGAGAACTGTCGATCAGAAGGGTGTGCTGAGGCGCCTAGCTCGCATTGAAGGTCAAATTCGCGGACTGCAGAGGATGGTGGAAGAAGGGCAGCCCTGCAGCGAGATACTCACCCAGATAGCTGCTGCCCGGGCCGCACTAGCGGGGGTAGCCACCATGATCTTCGAGGTGTACTCCAGATCCTGCATTGAGCAGGCTCTCAACCAAGAGGAAGGATGCGGCGACGCGCTGGAGGACATGCTGCGCTCCCTAAGCCGCCTCCTGAAGTAGCTGGGCTTTAGGGAAGCCACTGCAGGGGATCTACCGTCTGATCCCCTATTTTGATCCGGAAATCCAGGTGGGGTCCTGTGGTCAGCCCGGTGCGCCCCACTAGGGCGATGGTCTGCCCCTGTTTCACCGTTTCACCGACACGTACCAACAGCCGGGAACAATGCCCGTACCAAGTGGTTAGCCCACCACCGTGATCCAGCACCACGCCCAAACCGTAACTCCCCATGTTGCCCGCTTTTACTACCCTGCCCGCCTCGGCCGCCTTTACAGGGGTCCCTTCGGGAGCGGCTATATCGATCCCGCCGTGGAAGTGGCGGACATTGAGTACCGGATGGATGCGGGCACCGTAGCCCGAGCTGATCCGCCCCTGCACCGGCCACTGCAGACTCAGCCTCAGTGCTGCGCTAGCTGGGACAGACTGGGTGGGAATGAGCAAAATCTGGCCGGGCAGGAGCCGATCGGGGTTGGCTAAGCGGTTATAACTGGTTATTTTACTCACCGTAGTATTGTACCGCCGCGCGATGGCCGTGAGGTTGTCGCCCCGCTGCACCGTGTAAGCCACCACACTTTCTGTCAAGCGTGCCAGAACTTCCCTGGTCAAAGGGCCCACAATCCCATCGGGATCCAAGCCTGCCGACTTTTGGATCTCTTGAACTGCCCGCTCCGTCTCTGGGCCAAAGATACCATCCACCGCCACCTTATAACCCAGTTTCCCCAAGAGTTCCTGCAGACTCAGAACCTCCGCGCCCCGCATGCCCCGCTTGAGTAATGGGCTTGCTGCCCCGGCGGGCACTGAGGCGGCCGCGATCAAACCCAAGAGCAGGATCGAGATGATCACCTTACGCAGTGGAGGCATAAAAATCCCTCCCACAGCCTTTTGACCCTAGTATGGGCTGGGGAGGGAGAAAATATTCTAAGCAATACCTAGAGGCTTTCCAGGTAGTGATAGGCTTCCATGGCGGCGATGGCCCCATCACCAGCTGCGGATACGATCTGCCGCAGGGGAGTATTGCGCACATCTCCCGCGGCAAAAACGCCTGGGATGGATGTCTTCATGTCTGGACCTGTCACCACATAACCCCACTCGTCCAAAATGCCCGTCCCTTTCAGGAACTCCGAGTTGGGGAAAAAGCCCACGTAGATGAACACCCCAGCGCAGGGAATCACCTGCGTGGAACCATCCTGGTTGTTGCGAATCAAAACGCCAATAACCCTGCTGTCACCTTGGATCTCCTGTACCTCCGAGTTGAAGATAAACTTCATCTTCGGATTGGCAAAGGCCCGTTCCTGTAAAATGGGCTGAGCCCGCAGCACATCCCGGCGATGGATCACCGTCACCGAATTAGCATAGCGGGTGAGGAAAATGCCCTCTTCCACAGCGGAGTCCCCGCCGCCCACCACTACCACATCCAGCCCCTCATAAAAGGCGCCGTCACAGGTCGCGCAGTAGGATACCCCCCGGCCCGCGAGCTCCTGCTCGCCGGGCACACCCAGTTTGCGGGGCTGGGCGCCGCTGGCGATGATCACGGCACGGGCCTCGATTACCTCCGCCCCCACCTTGATGGTCTTGGGCTGGCCCTCTAGGCTCACTTCCGTCACTTCCCCGTATTTCCACTCACAGCCCACAGCCAGCGCCTGCTGGTACATATGTTCAGATAGCTCCGAGCCGCCAATATTCTTGAAGCCCGGATAGTTCTCAATCTCCAAAGTGTTCTGCATCTGACCTCCGTAGAGGCCTTTTTCGATGATGATGGTTTTGAGGTTGGCCCGGGCACCATACAGGCCCGCCGTCAGGCCCGCCGGCCCTCCGCCAATAATTGCCAGATCATACATACGCCGCTCTCCTTCCCTATTGAGTTACCATGGCTTGCGCCAAGCCTGGAGAAACCCAGGCATCAGTATCGCTGATCAGAATGGCCTCAATACCCGGCAGCGCCTCCACCAGGGTGCGCCCTTTTTCCCAGCCCAACACAAACACTGCCGTGGAAAGGGCATCGCACACCGCGGGATCATCGCCCACAATGGTCACACTGCGCAGCCCCCGGGCGGGGTAGCCTGTGGAAGGATCGATGATGTGATGATAGCGTTCATTGCCTACCATGAAATAGCGCTGATAGTCCCCGGAGGTGACCACGCTTTGGTCATCCAGAGGCAAGATGAAGCGGATACTGCTGGGCTGGTCTGGATCCTGCACGCCCACCCGCCAGGGCATCCCATCTGGTCTGCGGCCAATCACGGAAATATCCCCGCCGGCATTGATCAAAGCCCGCTCTACTCCCGCTTCCCGGAGCAGCTTAATGCCTTGGTCCACGATAAACCCCTTGGCAATGCCGCCAAGATCCAGGATGGTCCCCTGGGGAATGCGCACCGCGCTGTTCTCCCTGTCCACCTCAACTTGGTCGAAACCTACGGTGGCCAAGGCTCCCTGCAGCTCCTCTTCCCCAGGAACCCGGCGCAGATCGCTGCCGAACCCCCACAGATCGAGCACCGCTCCCACGGTGATATCAAAGGCCCCAGCGGTGATCCGGCCCATTTTCATCCCCAGCTCAATCAGCTCCAGGGTCAGGGGACTAACCTCAACCCATTCCCCGGCCCTGCGGTTGATCGCGCTCACTTCACTTTCGGGAACGAAACGGGAAAACAGGTTTTCCAGCTCCGCCATGAGCTGGAAAACCCTATCCACCAACGCGGCCGAATTAGGCCCATCCACACGCACATCCACCACCGTATCCATGAGAATCATGGAGCGTTGGGTGGTGCTGTCCTGCGCCTTGGCCTGGGGGGCCCAGATCAGATAATGGCTAAGGAAAGCCGCGCCGCTTAACACCACAAGAATCAGTCCTAGAAGCAGAACTGACCGCTTCCTCAAGTTCATAACTCCACCCTTTTCTAGCTCACTGCCGCCTTTTCCAGTACTAAAGGCTTGCCTTCCTGCCACACGATGGTGTTCATGGGGCAGACAGCCACACACTCACGGCAGTTCGTGCACTTATCGTAGTCAATCCGGGCCAGATTATCCTGCATGTAGATGGCCCCAGTTGGACAGACCTTCACACAGCGCTGACAGGCGATGCAGCCCACGCTGCACACTTGGCGCACGGCAGGTCCCCGATCCAAGTTGCGGCAGCGGATGTGCACCCCCTGCTCCTCGGGCACCAGGATGATGATGTCCCGGGGGCAGGCCTCCACACACTTGCCGCAGGCAGTGCAATTCTCTTCAATTACCACGGGCAGGCCGTTCTCGTTCATATACATGGCGTCAAAGGCGCAGGCCTTCACGCAGGAACCGTAGCCCAAGCAACCGTAGGAACAAGCTTTGTCCCCACCCTGGGTAGCATGGGCCAGGCGGCAGTCTTGTGGACCGTCATAGGTCCCCCTTTGTCTGGCCTCGGCCAAGCCGCCCTTGCAGAGCACCTGCGCCACTTTACGCACCGGTTCCACGGCCTCCACACCCAAGACCGCGGCCACCATTTTGGCAACCGCTGCGCCGCCAACGGGGCAGCCATTGGTTGGAGCCTGCCCCGACGCCACCGCTTCGGCAAAGGCCCGACAGCCCGCAAAACCGCAGCCGCCGCAGTTCACGCCGGGCAATACTTCTTCTATGGCATCGATCTTGGGATCGGTTTCAACTGCAAGCTTCTTGCCGGCCACCGCCAAACCGAGGGCAAAGAGGGCAGCCAGCGAACCCATACTTACGAGGGACACCAATGTTGTACTCAAACCTTAACCCCTCCCAACAAAAATTAGATGAGGCCGGCAAATCCGCTGAACGCCAGGGACAGCAGACCGGCGCAGATAAAGGCAATGGGGGCGCCCAAAAGCGGTTCAGGAATATCGGCAAAGCGCAGCTCCTCACGGATACCCGCCATGAGCACCAACGCCAGCGTAAAACCGGCGCCTGCCCCCAGGGCAAAAACCACCGATTCAATAAAGGTGTAGGCGTTCTGCACCGCCATGATGGCCAAACCCAAAATGGCGCAGTTCGTGGTAATCAGGGGCAGGAAAATACCCATGGCCTTGTACAGGGTTGGGCTGGTCTTGTGAATGAACATCTCCACCAGCTGAACCAGGGCAGCAATCACCAGAATAAAGGCCATGGTCTGCAGGAAAGGCAGCCCCAGCGGCTGAAGGATAAAAGTCTCAATCAGCCAGGTAACCGCTGCAGCTACCACCATGACGAAGGTTGTGGCCACGCCCATTCCGAATGCCGAGTCAACGTCTTTGGACACGCCCATGAATGGGCAGATGCCCAAAAACCGCACCAATACGAAGTTGTTTACCAGGAACGCACTGAGGAAAAGTAGGAATAAGTTCATGCCCGTCCCCCCTAACTGGCCCTTTTCTTCTGCCGCGCCGCAATCATGTTCATGAAGGCCATCAAGATGCCCAAAGTGATGAACGCTCCCGGCGGCAGCGACATGACACCGATTGTCGTGGCTCCCTCGGCTAGGAACTGCTTGTCAAAAAGCGAACCAGAACCAAGGATCTCCCGAACCGCTCCGAGCACCGTGAGGGCCCAGGTGAAACCCAAACCCATGCCCAGGCCATCAAAAACGGACGATACCAGGGAGTTCTTGCTGGCAAAAGCCTCAGCTCTCCCCAAAACGATACAGTTTACCACGATCAACGGAATGAAGAGGCCCAGCACCTGATGGAGGTCCGGCAGATAAGCATTCATGAACAGATCCACAATGGTCACGAAAGTGGCGATGACGATGATATAGGCTGGAATGCGGACTTTGTCCGGGATGACCTTGCGCAGCAGGCTCACCAAGGCGCTGGAGCAGACTAAGACAAACGTTGTAGCCAAGCCCATACCTATACCGTTGATTGCCTTAGTGGTCACAGCCAGAACCGGACACAAACCGATCATAATGCGGAAGGTGGGGTTCTCATTCCACAAGCCATTCACGAAGTTTTTCCATAAACGAGCCATGTTTACTCCCCTCCCCTGTAAAGCTCCACCGTATCCCGCAGACCTTGGCGCACCGCATCGGCCACGGCCCGGGAAGAAATGGTGGCTCCGGAAATACTGTCAATATCCTGGTTTACGGCGATGGGGTCCTGGACCGTCTTGCCCACAAACTGGCTGCGGAATCCTTCCTCTTCGATGCGCGAACCTAGACCGGGCGTTTCGGCATGGTTGAGAACCTTCACATTTAGAATCTGGTCCGTAGCTTCATCGACACCAACTAGGACCCGCACGACCCCACCATAGCCGTTGCCCTCACCCACAAAGGCATAGCCTATGATCTTACCCTGCTCGTCCACACCTTGGTAGATCAGGGTCGTCTCCTGGCCTTTTTCCCGCATTTCCTGGGGATCATCCACCCCCAGCTCATCGGGGCTGCGCCGGATGATGTTCACAGTGCTGGTCCCGGGCAGGACTTCCAGTACGGAGCTCTCCAAAGCCCGGGCAGCATTCTCTTCTATTATAACACTAGTCTTACTGTAGACCACAGACAAAACGGCTGCGGAAACCATGGCAATTACTGATAAGACCACAACCATTCGTACAGACTCATTCACTGACTTTCACCCCTTGTCCGTAGATGCGGGGACGGGTCCACCGATTGAGGAGCGGAGTTACTGCATTCATGAGGAGAATAGCGAAGGTAACTCCCTCGGGATAGCCACCCCACAACCTGATCACCATGATGATCACGCCGATACCGATACCGAAGATCCAGCGTCCGACCTTAGTCACCGGAGAGGTGACCATGTCTGTGGCCATGAACACGGCACCGAACAGCACACTCCCCGCGAGCAGATGGAAGATGGGATCTTCCCCTGCGAGGAGAGCAAATACGGTGACGGTGGCACCAATACCTACTGGAATGCGGTAGTCAATTACTCCCTTGTAAAAGAGATAGATCCCGCCGAGCAGGATGGCCAAGGCCGAGGTCTCACCTAAGGAGCCGGCCACTGAACCAAAGAACAGATCAGGCACACGGCTTACGGCCGCGCCCATGGCCAGGGGCGTAGCGGCGGTTACGCCATCAAAGGGTGCGGTCCACGTAGTCATGGCCCGGCCAAAGGAGGCGGTGAGAAAAGCCCTACCCACCAGAGCCGGGTTAAAGGGATTGTGGCCTAAGCCCCCAAACACCTGCTTGCCAATGGCAATGGCAAAGGCTGAACCCAAGATGACCATCCAACTGGGCAGTGTAGGGGGAACGCTTAAGCCCAGCAGCACTCCCGTGATCAGGGCGCTGCCGTCGCCGATGCGGATGGGCTGTTTGCGGAGACGCTGCCAGATGGCTTCGGTGGCCACGGCAGAGGCGGCAGCTAGAAGCAGAACACGCACCGCGTCCCAGCGGAAGAAGTAAATGGCAGCAGCCACAACAGGTAGTAAGCCGATTAAAACTGCGAACATTATCTTCTCAGTTGTATCTGTATCCCGAATATGGGGAGATGGAGATACGAGTAATTTCAGCTCGTCCATTATCCACCCTCCTTCAGTATTAGTGCGTCTCACGAGCTAGGATTTCCGCTTTAGCAAAACGGATATAATGGAGCAGTGGTCGCTTGGACGGGCAGATATACGTGCAGCAGCCGCACTCAATGCAGTCCAGCGCCCCATATTCCCGAGCATTATCCCACTGCTCGTTCATGCCGTACGCTTCCAGTTTAAGCGGCAGCAGATTGGCCGGGCACACATCCACGCAGCGGGCGCATTTGATGCAGGGCAAGGAATCGGGTGTCTTGCTCTCATCCACACCGAAGGCCAAGATACCGCTGGTGCACTTGGTTACGGGCACATCCAAGCTGAACTGTGCGCCGCCCATCATGGGGCCACCTGCCACCACCTTGCCCGGTGTCTGGCTGAAGCCGCCGGCAGCGTCAAGCACATCTTGGAAAGAAGTGCCAATGGGCACCCAGAAGTTTTGGGGATTGGCGATGGCCGAACCGGTAACAGTCACCACCCTGGAGATGAGGGGTTCCCCATCGCGCAGGGCTTTGGCCACTGCCCAGGCTGTGCCCACATTCTGCACTACGCAGCCCGCCTGGAAGGGCAGTCCTTTGCTGGGCACTTCCCTGCCGGTTAGCGCCTGGATCAGCTGTTTTTCTCCGCCTTGGGGATACCTGGTGGCCAGGGCCACAACTTCGATGGCTCCCGCCTTTTCCCGCAGCGCGGCAATGGCATCGGGCTTATTGTCTTCCACGCCGATGATGATCTTGCGTGCCCCACAAGCTTTGGCCATGAGCTTTGCCCCGAGGATGATCTCCTCGGCGTACTCTACCATCAGGCGGTGATCAGCAGTGAGATAGGGTTCGCATTCACAACCATTGATAAGAAGATAATCAATCCTGGCCCCTTTAGGCGGAGTAAGCTTGGGTGCGGTGGGAAAACCGGCGCCGCCCATGCCCACAATGCCGGCTTGTTCAATGCGCTGCACGATGGTCGCAGCATCGAGCTGGACCGGATCGGGGTGCCCTTCCCTCTCCACCCACCTATCCTGGCCGTCATTTTCAATGACCACACACATCACAGACCGGCCGGAAGCACTGGGTCTGGGTTGTACGGCCGTCACCGTCCCTGATACGGGCGAATGTACATGTGCGCTGATCCTGCCATCAGCCTCGCCGATGAGCTGCCCCTTGAGTACTTCATCTCCCTTGGCCACCAGGGGCTTGGCCTGCTTCCCCGCGTGCTGCAAAAGGGGAACGGCAACTACTGCCGGGGCTGGTAGAACTTGAATAGGAGCGCTGTTGGTACTTTCCTTGTGCTCTTTGGGATGAATGCCCCCAAAGAAAGCACGAACTCGTCGCATGTATCCTGTCACCTCACAACATCGTTTTGGCATACCATCCGACTACATATTCTGGTCCGGGTTTACGAATCCTGCCTGTGGCAGATTTTTCGCTCCCGGAAATCCAAGCTGTCTCCAGGCCTCATAAACTACGATGGCTACAGTATTAGCCAGATTCAGGGATCTTACATCCCGCTGGGGCAAACTGATCACCTGATTGGCATAGGCTTGCAGAAGGCCTGGGCTTAGACCCTTGGTTTCACTGCCGAACACCAAGTAGTCGCCTGGGGCATAACAGACCTGGGAGTAAAGCTTTGCTCCCCCCGTCTCCACGAAGTACATCCGCTGCGGCCGCTGCGCTGCTAGAAAACCCTCAAAGGAATCATGCACCTCCAACCTAAGGTGCTCCCAGTAATCCAATCCGGCCCGCTTCAAGCGAGGGTCACTGAGGAAGAAACCCAAGGGCCGAATCAGGTGCAAAGTCGCGCCTGCAGCCACGCACAGCCGAGCAATGTTCCCGGTGTTGGCCGGAATCTCCGGCTCAACCAAAACCACATGCATCCCTTTCACTTCCCCTTGCGCAAGAAAAGAGGGCCTTGTGGCGACCCTCCATCGAACTCTAGGACCTTAGAAGGAGTACCGAATAAACACCTGGGCTTGCTCCTGAGTCAGCCCCGCCCCAACCGTGAGGGGGTGCTCACTCAAGGAGAGCAGCACGTGCATGCTCAAACCCTCTCGTACCAAAGTGATGTCCAGCTCCACCTTTTCTTGGGGCTCTTGATAGGACATGCCAAAACCAATGGAACTACCCAACGTGAGGGAAAACCTCCACACACCCTGCCGCCGGAACTGCACATAAGGAATGATGGTATACTCAACTTCCCCTCCCTCGGAGACAGGGAACTGCGCTTGGCCCGCCAGGCCGTGCCCGTAATCTCCGTACATCCTGCTGAACTCACCGTAAGCGCCCACATGGGGATCGGTGCCACTGAGGAACGTAGAGAGGATGGGCCGTTCCGTGTTTCCTCCAAACAGCTCTAAGCTGTACCCGATATTTCCCAAGATGACCTGCTTCCGTCCGCTGAACCAGCTGAGTGTCTCCTCTTGTCCTTCTGTTTGATACAGAAAACCGCCGATACCAGTTTTCTCGTAGCCCAACAGTCCTCGGGCAGTCACCTTCTCCTGACTTACTCCTAGGCCCGTGTGCCAACCCTGGGGCCCAAAACCCAAGGGCAGGTCCTCCGCCTCAAAGGCTGCGGCTGAGCAGCTGGCGACCAGGAACATGCACCCCATCAAGCAAAGGGCAAACAATCTGCGCAACCAGGGCTCCAATGTCACCCCTCCCTCAAATCCTTTCTACCTTGACCTGGGGTAGGCTGGTGATCTCCTCCACACTCAACCCAGGGTTCAGCACCACATTGGACAGCCGCATAGTTCCCTGCAAGCTCTCTCCTTTGTAAACGGAGATCTCGTGGGGAAACCAGCTGTCATCTTTCACCCGCACATACCACACCTCATCCTCGGGGGCATCCACCTTCAGCAGGTAATCGGTGACCCCCTCCAGCTCGGCTTTCTCCAAAATCTCCACTTGATACTGGGAGAAATCAAGATAGGATGTGAGCTGGGTGAAGTCCTGGCCGATACTTAAGGCAGCCAGGGCCTCTTTGCTGGCATCTTCCAAGCCCCGCACCACAATCACATTAGTCACGGGCTGAAAGATCTTTACCTCCATGTTGGCCTGATCGGCCACCATAATCATGCCCCGCACCGCGCTGGGGGCCTCAAACTCAATGCGGGCCAATTTATGCACTACGCTTGCCTTAAGATGAAGGGATACTTCTTCATTGCGCCGCTCCCGGATCTCGGTAATGGCCATGTCCACACTCAGGTCCTGCACATCTTCCACGGCCGCTTTGATCTGGTCAACTACTTCCGCGGCCTCTTCGGATATGGAAATCTCCTCCATTACCTGGCGATACTTCTCCGTAAACTCATCCGGCTCTTCCTCTACCGCCGGGGGCAAACCCAAATTCAACTGGATGGTTTTAGGCGAGTCTTCAGCCATGCTCAGGGCAGAAAAAGATAAGACCAGAAAGCCAACCAAAATGAGTGCTGCAACTAATTTTGAACCGTACTTCATTCCCACAACGACTCCTCGCCTTTTTTCCGAATTTCCTCGCATCCTAACCTGGTTGCACATAAGACAGACAAGTTGTACAATATCTCTTAGATGCCTGAAAGGAGGGATGCCAGATATGCCTATCTACGAGTACAGATGTCCTAACTGCGGCCGCTTTGAGCTACAGCAGAGTATTAAGGACGACAAACTGAGTACTTGCCCCACCTGCAGCGCTCCCGTTGAGCGTCTGATTGCGAAGAATATTGGCATTATCTTCAAAGGGCCTGGTTTCTACATCAACGACAGCCGAAACGACGCCAAGAACGGTGCGGCAGACAGCCCTGCTGCGGAGAGTTCTGCGTCGTAAGAGTCGCTGTGCACCTTCCTCCCCGTGAGAAGGTGCTTTTTCTTTTCCCTACCGATCAGGGTGGCGTCAGCTCGGGCCTGGTGAGCCGGAAAGTATTGCCCTCCCTAATCAGGGTGGGGGTGAGCACTCGCCGGCGCTGGAGAACCACTGGCACAGGTTCCGTGATGCGCACCGGGATCACCTGGGGCGGTTCCGTCTTGTACCAAGTTCCTGCATGGAGGAAATACAAGGCATCATCTAGCCACAGAGCATCTTGGACTTCCCATCCCCTGCCCACTTCAGCCAAGGCTTGGGCCTGCAGGTAGGCAACCACCAGGCGGGCCCCCTGGGGCCCCTGCACGAGTAAAGCCAGCAGATCCCCGTGGGGCGACCAGGAGAAGGAAGTGACCGCGCCCCGGGGGTCTTGAAGCTTGCTAACCACGTGGCCCCAGCGATCCACGATCCATACTTCGCTCCCGCCCCTTTCCTCCACCAACAGGGCGAGATAGTCCCCTGGCGGCGACCAGGCTGCCTGCGCGACCAGGGCGTTCTCCGCCCAGAGTACTGACTCGCCAGTTTGCTGATCAAATAGCTTAACGCCCGCGGCCACCTGCCCAGGCATTTCCAATACATACCGTCCTTTAGGATCAGTTCGCCCATCCTGGTGTGAATTCCTGCACCGAGTTAATCTTTCTAGCGCCTTGTCATCGGTCACTGGAGCGGGCGCAGACCAAAACAAGGCCAGCCTTTCTTCCAACCGCGCCCGCCGCTGCCCCGGGTCTGGGTGGGTGCGGAAGATGTGCATGGGCTCATCCGAAAGCTGGGCCAAGGCATCGAGGAGTCTGATGGCACCGGTGGGATCAAAACCAGCCCGCACCGCCAGTTCCTGTCCAAGGACATCGGCCTCAAACTCTGCTTCTCGGCCAAAGCCTGCCTGGAGCAGCTGCACCAAAGTGAGGCCAGCCATGCGCAGCAGATCCGCGGATAAAAAGTCCAGGGCCACCACACTAACTTCCGCCAGTACCGTAAGCCCCATCTGCCTGAGCACCGCATTAACCCCGTGCTTCTTCTCAACATGCCCGATTTCATGGCCCAGCACCGCGGCCAGCTGAGCTTCATCGGAGCCAATCAGATCCAAAAGCCCCTTGGTGATAAACACGAATCCCCCAGGCAGGGAAAAGGCGTTGGCCTCCCTGGAATTGAGCACAGTCAGGGAATAGTCCAGATCGTCCCGCTCACTTTCCGCCGCGAGGCGGGCAAAAACCTCCTCCACCCACAGGCGCTGCTGAATGGGCAGAACGTACTCGCCGCCGTACTCCTTGATCAAAGCTGGCGCCGCGGCCGCGCCCAGGCTGCGCTCGAACCGATCCGCCAGACCCGCGGCGGAGCTGGGGGCGCCGGCCCCCAGCACCACAAGGAGTATCAACACCAGCCAGATCCCTGACCCAGACCGCCTCATCTTCACAGTAACCACCGCCAGTGCCGCAGAATGTCCTCCAGGGGCGGGGGACCTTCTGCTACCTCGGGACTATGATCACTAAAGGCGATGGAAAACCCTTCCCCGGTGGGAAGCACCAGGAAAATGCGGTACTCCCAGAGCCTGTTCCCGTAGCCATCCTGGTACGCATAGGCACAGGAGATGCCCTGCACACCCGCTACTTCCACCGCCGCAAAATCCCTCACCAACTCAAACTGCTCCAAGCCCCCCGGTCCCCCGTAAAGCTCTATGGAGCGCTGGGCAAACTCCAGGGCAGTGGCATAACCCACGGGCCCCAGCCGCTCAAAATAGAGCAGCTCAAAGTCCCCCGCCCCGTAGAAGACCATAAGCTCAGAAGTGCTCTGGTGGGCCTGATATACCCACCGATCACCAATCTGTGTACTGTACAGGCCGGTGGGATCGGTGAACAGAAAAGCCTGCACCGTGCCTGAGCAGCCAACCAGCACAGCCAGGATCACAACCATTACCACTCTGCCCACAGCCATGCCCCCACCCCCTTAAGCGGACCCACGCACCACCAGCTGCGCCTGGAGCATCTTCTGATCGGGAAACGTACCGGACCCATAAATCTGGGCAATAAGCATCTGCACTGCGCTCTGACCCAACTCGTAGATGGGCACGTGCACCGAAGTGAGGCCCGGCTGTACATACGCTCCTAAAATGGTGTTGTTGAATCCCACCACAGCCACATCGCGGCCCACTTTAATCCCCCGTTCCTCCAGGGCCCGCATGGCTCCGATGGCGATAAGATCGTCCACAGCAAAGATGGCGCTAAATCTGCATCCCTGGTCCAGCAGGCGCCGGGTCGCTTGGTAGCCCCCATCGACAGAGAAACCCGAATGCTCCACGAGGACCGGATCCCTGCAGGCAGAGTGTTCTGCCAGGGCCTGCTCATAACCGCGCAATCTATCTGCACTCACCACGTAACGGGGATCCCCATCTAGACAAGCGATACGGCTGTGCCCTTTGGCCAGCAGATACTCGACAGCGGCCTTGGCATCAGCCACATTGTCGTTGTTCACCCAGTTGATCGCCTCGGGGCCTTCATGGCGCCCGATGAGCACAAAGGGGAAACCCTCTGCTATAAGGCGGGGAATAAGCTTATCTTGGCGATGGGAAGCTAACAATATCACCCCATCTACCCTCCGCTGCCGGAGCAAGTTCAAGCATTCCTCATCTTCTTGGGTAAAAGTGCTGCTGGTGGATAACACTAAGTGCAATCCATGCTTGTGAGCCACAGAAGAGATGCCCTGGATCACTGCGGGAAAGAAGGGATTGGCAAAATCGCCCTGGGTCAACCGGGAGCGGATCACCCCTATGCAGCTGCTGGTCTGGTTGACCAAACAGCGGGCAATGGCGTTGGGGTAGTAGCCCAACTCCGCCATGACGGCGCGCACCCGTTCCTTGGTTCTGAGGCTGATTCGCGGGTGATCGGCGATCACGCGACTGACCGTGGATGGCGAAACACCTGCCCGACGGGCCACGTCCTTAATGGTTACCTTAGTCGTCAACAAAACCACATCCATGAGCTAAGCTGCTTGGTTAACTTATACTACAAGCACCAGTTGATCCCTGCCCCTTCGCCCTACGGAGGTGATTCTTTGTCCAGCTCTACATCAAAACTATTCGCCGGTGCCCTTGGTGTTACGGGCGGTTTGGCGGCCCTGCGCTTTCTGGCAGGACAGATCGCCAAGCAAGGCGTCAAAGTGATCATGACCGATCCCTATAGCGAAAACCTCGCCGAGCTGCTCTCCGCCACCAAGCGCACGGGTGTCCAGACCATTTTAGAAACCAACCTGCGGGCGCAAAGGGCCCAGGTGCTGAAACGTCCCCTGGGCAGTCCCCGGCGCTTTCTAGACTTTGATGGGCTCATGTTTGTTTCCGCCCACCTGGACCGGGAAGCCCTCCCCCACACCATCCCCGTGGATGTGACCACGACCATAGGGCCGAGAAGCAAACGTCCCCTAACTGTGGGCACGCCCCTTTTTATCTCCGGGATGGCCTACAAAAAAGCCCTCTCCGCTCGGGCTAAGTACGCCTTGGCCCTGGGCAGCAGGCTGGCCGGGACCGTGTCCAATACTGGTGAAGGACCGTTTCTGCCCAAGGAACGTGAACTTGCGGATCGTCTCATCGTGCAGTACCCGCGCCTACCCCTGCACCGCACCTTGGATATGCTGGCCCAGGCCGATGCCCTGGAGATCCAGCTGGGTCAGGGCGCCAGCGCCGGAGGAGCCCAGGTTCCATTCCCCCACCTGGTCTTCCCTGAACTGCCCCCCGTGCGCGCCAGCAGCGACCTGCCCAAAGTGGTCAGATTTTTGAAACAGGCCGGCGGTGGGGTGCCCGTGGGGGTTAAGTTTTCCTTCACCAACAATCTGGAGAGGGAAATAGACCTCTGCCTGGAGGCAGAAGTAGATTTCCTGGCTCTAGAAGGGGCGAAGGCCGGAACGGTTGCCGCCCCCCCTATTCTCCTGGACGACTTTGGCCTGCCCACCATTATGGGGCTCTGCCGGGCCGTGGAACACCTCAAAACCAGGGGGGTGTACGGACAGGTAAGTCTGATCGTCTCTGGAGGCTTTTTCTCACCGGGCCAGTGCCTGAAAGCCTTGGCTTTAGGTGCAAATGCCATTTACCTGGGAACCATGCCCCTCTATGCCATGAGCCATACCCAAACCACCAAGTCCATTCCTTGGGAACCCCCCACCCAATTGGTTGTGGACGGAGGGAAGCAGAGCAGGAGATTCAACTGGAAGCTCGGGGCCAAACACCTGGCCAACTATCTGATCTCCTGCACGGAAGAGATCAAAGAAGGGGTGAGGGCCCTGGGCAAACACGCGCTCCATGAGGTAGATCTCACCGATCTAGTGGCCTTGGATGAGGTGACCAGCCAGGTGACTGGAGTCCCCCTGGCTTACGCCAAGCGTACGGTGCGGGCCTTAGTGCCCTCGCGGGGATAATAAAAGAGTACGGTCTGGGTACCTGTCCCAAAGGACAGTTCCTCCACGACGATCCTGCGGGAAAGCTCCCGGGGAGTAAGCTTGCTTGCTTCCGGCAGCACTTCCTTCAGGCGCGGACTGGACAGCCAGTCCTTCTCCAGCCTACGGTCCTGGCTGCCTCCCATCCACCGAGGCGGATTCTGCCGCCGCTCGTACAAGCGGAAATCGTACAGCATCCACGGCAGAAGGTCAGGATTGCCTGCGGCGAAGAACTTGTGCAGAATCTCAAAACGCCCCAGCAGGGAGTGCTCCACCCACTGATAGCCCGCTTCCTCCCACTTGGCTGCCAACTCGTTGAAAAACTGGAAAGGGGACCGTCCGTCCCGCAACAGGTACTTTAAGGTGTGCTCAAAGCGCGGCCCGTAGTACTTATCCACCAGATCCTCAATGAGCTTCAGACGTTGAATCTCCTCAAAAGAGAGGTCTTTGGTGTACAGCACTTCATAGGGGGCCTCATGTGTGAAAACACAGCCGAACTGCTCTGCCTCAGCCCGCAGGCGGGAACCGCGCAAGAGCTTCAAAAAACCCAGATGAATGCGGTGGGGTTGGAGGGCATACACAAAATCAAAGGACTGGCCAAAACGCCAAAAACCTTCTGCGGGCAGACCCGCGATGAGATCCAAGAGCACGATCACCGTTGTTCTTTCCCTCAGAAAGCGCACCGCCTCTGCCAAGCGCTGCAGATGGGAACGGCGTCCCACCGCGTCCAAGGTAGCGGGATTGGTAGATTGAACCCCGATCTCAAATTGGAAGCGGTTTTCGGGCGCCTTGGTGAGCAGTTCCAAAATCGGCTGGGTGAGGATATCTCCCCCCACCTCCAGCTGGAAGCGGGTGGTAGTATCTAAGCTGATCATGAACTCCAAAAGTTCCAGGGCGCGCCGGGGATCGTAGTTAAAAGTCCGGTCCACAAAGCGCACCTGCTGCACCCCAGCCGCAGCCAAAGCAGCCAGCTCCTCTTTGGCCCGAGCCAGGGGAAAAGCCCGCACCGGCCCCATGACGGAAGACAGGCAGTAGGCACACCGAAAAGGGCAGCCCCGGGTGGTCTCGAAATAGACGATCTTATCCTTAAGCTCGCCCAAGTCACCGGCATAGATGGGGGGGATGGACGCCAAATCCAAGGGAGGGTTGGGGTTTTGCACTACCTGACCGTCTTGGCGGCGATAGACAAGGCCCGGCACCGCAGCCAAACTTTCTTCCGTGAGCTGGCCAGCGCAGCGCTCATATTCCTCCAAAAAGCGGCGCAGAGCCTCCTCCCCTTCCCCGGCAATGAGAAAGTCGATACTGGGGTATTTGCTGAGCCAGTATTCCCCATCAAAGGACACCTCGGGGCCACCTAAGATGATGGTGGCCTCCGGGAGCACTTTGCGCAGATTGCCCACCAAAGGCAGGATGATCCCAATGTTCCAGATGTAGCAGGACAGGCCCAGCACATCTGGTCTGCGCTTGACCAGCTCTCCTAGGATCATCCCCGGGCTTTGGTTGATGTTGAACTCTACGGTCTCAATGTTAGGAAACTGCCCCTGACAGTAACGTTTGAGATAGCGCAGCGCCAAACTGGAGTGGGTGTACCTAGCGTTGAGCGCCGCGAGTACTACTTTCATGTTCTCTCCCCTATTCAAAGCAGGATCCACCGATAAACTCCTGGAGGATGGAGTTGCAGGGAATAACTGACCAATCGTCCACAGCTACAAAATAGTCCAAAAAGCGCAGCAGCCTGCGTGCTTCCCCGTATTGAGGATCCTCGGGTGTAATCTCTTCGAGAAGCGGTGTGACCAAGGGCTTCAACACTGCCAGCTCATAGATGAGGGTAGAGTTGAACATCACATCGGCACTCTCCTGGAAGGGGAAGATGTGGCGGCGCTCCCCCCGGGTTACGGAGGGCCAGCGTTCAATGGTGGCTTTGGCATTGTGGCCCCTAAACTGATTATCCCGCACGATCCTCCTGATCAAGCGCACATCGGTGGTGGAAATCCTGGTATGGTGATCGAGGTTTAAATTGGTCAGCGCCGAGACGTAGATCTTGAACTTACGTCCCTTGGGAATGGACTTGGTGAGCTGATCATTGAGACCGTGGATGCCCTCGATGATAATGGGCTGATCGGGCCGGACTTTCAGCTTGGTACCAGTCCACTGCCTCGTTCCCGTAGGAAAGTGGAAAG
>Ga0116169_1001096_pt1 | contig 24240 bp, 26 predicted proteins | sample AD_UKC130_MetaG_FD_89796 | JGI IMG/M metagenome (GOLD analysis project Ga0116169, IMG submission 89796) | Active sludge microbial communities of municipal wastewater-treating anaerobic digesters from Canada - AD_UKC130_MetaG | ecosystem: Engineered > Bioreactor > Anaerobic > Digestate | place...
CTGTTTTCCACAACCTCAATGGCCGTAATCCGGCCGCCTTCTACGGTTACCTCCACCACCAGCTCACCGCCGAAGCCTTGAGCGCTGCCGCGATGCACACCATCTCCAACCTCAATGGTGAAGGGCTGCACAGCAGGAGCATCCCCAGCCTGCTTTAAGGCTTCTTCTACGGCCTTCATAATGGCCTTGCTGGAAATGGTGGCGCCAGAGGCCGCATCCACCTGGGGAGAGTTGGCCTCCACGATGGCCTGGGGCACCTGCTGGTAAGCTAGATCGGAGATACCGGGAGTGTCGGAATGCTGCAGCACGTTGATGGCTGCGATCCGGCCGCCTTCCACCACAACCTCAAGCTCCAATTTGCCGCCAAAGGAGTCCACTTCAGCCCGGTAAGTGCCATCGACGTAAGCACCTGCTTCTGCCTGGTCAGCCCCAGCACCGCTCACCGCCTTTTCCACAGCTTCCAAAATGGCTTTGCTGGTGTAGGTGGCTCCGCTGATCACGTCCACCGGGCCTTGGGCCTCGATGATCGCGGGCAGCAGGTTCTTAATGGCATTATCAGCGATAAAGGGCGTCTCGCTGTTTTCCACAACCTCAATGGCCGTAATCCGGCCGCCTTCTACGGTTACCTCCACCACCAGCTCACCGCCGAACCCATCGGCGCGACCCCGGTGTACGCCGTCCGCAACCGTAATCGCATAGGGTTCAGCTGCCGGGGCACCAGAGGCCTGCTCCAGCGCCTGCTCCACAGCCTGCATAATGGCCTTGCTGGAAATGGTGGCGCCAGAGGCCGCATCCACCTGGGGCGAATTGGCCTCCACGATGGCCTGGGGTACCTGCTGGTAAGCTAGATCGGAGATGCCGGGAGTGTCGGAATGCTGCAGCACGTTGACGGCTGCGATCCGGCCACCTTCCACCACAACCTCAAGCTCCAATTTGCCGCCAAAGGAGTCTGCTTGGCCGTAGTAAGTGCCATCAGGATAGGCTGCTGCCTCTTCTTCCGCTGGTGCTGCTGAAGCAGGTTCACCGGCGGCCTGTGCCAACGCCTGCTCCACAGCCTTGATAATGGCCTGGCTGGAAACGGTGGCGCCAGAAGCCGCGTCCACCTGGGGCGAATTGGCTTGAACGATCCGCTGTGGTATGGTGTTGTAAGCTGGATCGGAGATGCCTGGGGTATCCGAGTGCCGCAGCACGTTCACCGCGGTAATCTTGCCGTCCTCAACGACCACTTCCAGTTCCAGCAGGCCGCCAAAGGAATCGGCCTGACCGAAGTAAGTGCCATCCACCAAAACGGCCGCTTCGTCCGCGGGGAAGAAAGCGCGGTTGAACTGAACGAGGGCCCGCTCCACTCCAGTAGCCAGGGCGCGGGAGGAGATGGTGGCGCCGGTTACGGCTTGGATACCCGCACCTATGCTGAATGAACTATCCTGATCCAACCCTACGAACTGTTCCAGAAATGCGGGCCTGGTGGCCAGTTCGCCAAGTCCTGGATCTTCCCGGTGTTCCAACACACGGACACCTGCAATCCGGTGCTCAGCATCCAAGGCCAAGAGGAAACGAATGGGACCGTTAAAGCCTCCCTGCTCAGCTACGAACACAGTCTGCAGGGGGTTGCCCTCTTCATCACGGACTAAGTAATAGGTGGTGCCATTATTTTCCACCACTTCGTAGTCCTCTGCACCCAGAAGCTCAGCGATGGGCAGGTACTGGCCCCGGCTGAACACAGGCACCGCACTGGGCTCAGAGCGATCCAACAGCACTAAAAAGCCAGCAAACACAACCACAGCTGCAGTCGTTACCGCAATGCCCTTCTTCCAAGTTTCCTGGCTGATGGAGAGGCCAAAGATGCGCGGAATGGTCAAGGATTCCAACGCCGGCGAAAGGGCGTTCATGGTGAGCACCGCAAAGGTGACTCCCTCCGGTAGGGAGGTAAACTGTCTGATTACCATGGTTAAAACGCCGCAGCCAATACCGAAGATAAATTGGCCGAGTGATGTCACTGGAGATGTAACCATATCAGTGGCCATAAACACCGCGGCAAACAAAAGGCCCCCCGCGGTAATGGTGTACCAGGGGTCTAATCCCCACAAAAGGGCCAGCACAAATGCGCTGCCCACATAGCCCAGGGGATTCCGCCAGTTAATATGTCCCTTATAGAGCAGATAGGCTCCACCCAGGAGAATGGCGATTACTGAAGTTTCGCCTATGCTGCCGCCCACATTTCCCCACACCAAGGACCAAGAGAAACTGCGCATACTGAGCAGAGGCGTCGCCGTGGTGACAGCATCAAAGGGAGCTGTAAATTTAACTAATTGGGACGTAAAGGCCAAAAGCAAGATAGCCCGGGCACCCAAAGCCGGGTTGAAGATATTGTGGCCCAAACCTCCAAAGGCCAGCTTAACCAGGGCGATGGCCAAAACCGATCCTACAACCGGCACCCACCACGAGACTGTGGGAGGGAGGATCAAACCCAGCAACAGCCCCGTTACGGCTGCACTGCCGTCACCAAAGATTCCCTGGGGAGTCAGGGGCGCCCGCAGTAAAATGGCCTCAGTCAGCACTGCGCTGAGGGTGCTCAAAACCAACACCTTCAGCGCCGGCAGCCCAAAGAAGATCAGGCCGGCTATTGCTGCAGGTGTCAGGGCAATGAGCACATCGATCATAATGCGCTTAATGGTTAACGGACTACGGAGAAACGGACCCGTCTTGATCTGCATTCCTTTCACCCCTAGCTCACTTTTTCTTTGGCTTTCTCGGCAGCCAAGCCCGCTTTACCCTGCTTGATCCAAGTAACCAGGGCCCGCTTAGCCGGACAGACATAAGAACACAGTGAACATTCGATGCAGTCCCGCAGATGGATCCCCTCGGCTTCCCGATACAGGCCTTTATGGGAATACTCGCCGAGCAGATTGGGCGTCAAGCCCATGGGGCAGGCATGCACGCAGCGTTCACAGCGAATGCAGGGGAGGTTCTCGTCGAAACCAGCCTCTTCTTTGGTGAGGGCCAGGACCCCGGACATGTTCTTCACTACTGGCCCGGAAAGATCCTGGATCTGCCAGCCTGTCATCGGTCCCCCGCAGACAACAACTTCTGGTTCACCCAAAAAGCCACCGCAGAACTCGAACAAAGCCTCGATGGGGGTACCTACCCGCACCAAGAGATTGCGGGGATCTACCACTGCTCCGCCGCTGACGGTTACCACCCGCTCATAGGAACTCTTACCGGTGCTGATGGCCTCCCAGACGGCAATGGCCGTATGGACATTGCTCACTACGCAGCCCACATCATGGGGCAGGCCACCGCTGGGCACCTCTCTGTTCAGAATAGCCTTAATGAGCTGCTTTTCCGCCCCCTGCGGGTAGCGGACCTGCAAAACCGCCACGGCAAGCTGCTCGAACTCGGAGATGGCCTCCTGCACCTGGGCAATGGCGTCTGGCTTGTTGGCTTCAATGCCGATCACACCCCGGGAGGCGCCTGTGGCCTTCATAATGGCCAGGAGGCCTTGGACCATCTCCTCTGCCCGCTCCACCATGAGGCGGTGGTCACAGGTAAGGTACGGTTCGCATTCCGCCCCGTTGATCAGAATGGTATCCACGGGTTTAGGCGGGTTTAACTTTACGTGGGTGGGAAAGCCTGCGCCGCCCATACCCACGATGCCCGCATTTTTCACAGCCTCGCGGATGTCCTTAGGCGACAGCTTGCGCCAATCGGCGTGCTGCGCGCTCACCCGCTCATCGCGGCCATCATTCTTAATGACCACGCACAGTGCCTTGTTCCCGTTTCCCAAACGCCTCTCCTCAATGGCCACTACTTCGCCAGAGACGCTGGAGTGTACGGATGCAGAGATGAACTTCTGGGACTCGCCGATGAGCTGCCCCATTTTCACTTTCTCACCCACTGCTACCACAGGCTCGCAGGGAGCGCCGATATGCTGCTGGAGGGGGATCACCGCGATCTCGGGAGCCGGCAGTACTTCAATGGGCTTTCTGTCGGTGGCCGACTTATGGTGCGGTATATCTCCCCCGCCGCGGGGAAATGTCTTAGGAATCAAAAGGCTCACCCTTTCACTGTGCGATAGTTCTCACGAGTACATCGAAATATATTCCACTATCCGCGAGGGAATCCTGCCTCCAAGGAAAATCCGGGCTGCCAAAACCTATCAGGTCTAAAATCTCCGCTGCGGGAAAAGCTACAGGCAGAAAGGGAGGAAGAGTTATGGCCCAAGGCGCAAATATCAACAAACCGAAAACAAATCCCCAAGTGTATCAAGCCCTTAACCAGTTCAAATACGAAGTAGCCAGCGAACTGGGGATTAACCCCGAATACAAGACCGGCTATTGGGGGAACATCACTTCCCGGGAATGCGGGGCAGTGGGCGGCCATATGGTCCGGCGCCTAATTGCCCTGGCGGAACAGCAGCTGTTCAACGGTCCGTCCTTCCCCAGCCCCCCTCAAGGCACGGGGGGATTTAGGAACCAATAGGCAAAAAAGAAGCACCGCCCGGTGCTTCTTCCTTTTATGCTTGCCCTTTTACTATGACCTTTTGACCACAAACTGCCAGCGCTCCGCTTCCGGGCTGGGCGGGTCCTGGGTCAAGAAATCGTAGCATCCCAGAAGTTCCAGGCCGCACTCCCCGCAGAACTGCTCAATCTGCTCCGGCAGCCACGCTTTCTGCTGATGCCGTTCCCTAATCCTTTTGTACCGGCCATCGTTCAGCTCAACGAAAAAGGTGAGATCCATGGTGCAGACAGCAGTCTGCGGATCGTAGCGGTTGTCCCAGAAAAACGCAAAATCATCGCGCAAGTCTGCATAGGATTGCTCCCCATAGATTTGCTGCAGCTTCCAAGGGGTATTCAGATCAAACAGCCAGATGCCGCCTGGGGCCACAAGCTCAGCCCCTCCCTTGAGGGCACGGCGCAGGTCTGCTTCCGTGGTAAAATAGTTGAGCACATCACAGCCGCTGATGGCCGTATCAAAACCAGCCCCGCCCAAGCGCAGCCCCCTGAGGTCGGCCACATAAAAGGGGATCTCCAGCCCGCGCTCGACAGCCTTGCTTTTCGCCTGGGCAATCATGGGCCAGGATACATCCACTCCTGTCAGGCGGTAACCCTGCTCCGCCAGGGGTATGGTCAGGTTACCCGTACCGCAGCCCAAATCCACGATGGAGCTGGGAGTATGACCGTGGCGGCGGCATAAAGCCAGGAGATAGCTCGCCCACTGTTCATAGTCCACGTCCATACAAAGATCATAGAACCTGGCGAGGACAGAATAGGCCTCAAGCATCCCAGGCCACTGGCTGGGCATCTGCCCACAGCCGCTCAAGATTATAGTAATCCCTCGCCTCTTCCAAGAAGACGTGGACGATCACTGCACCGTAGTCCAAGAGAATCCAGCTGTTCCCCGGGCCGCCTTCTTGGCGCAACGGCTCTACGCCTTCCCGCTGCAGCGCATCAACCACCGCATCCATAATGGTGCGGACCTGCACATGGGTTTCGGCGCTGCAGATGACGAAGAACTCTGTTTCCACCATCACCTCAGGCATTTGGAGCACCTGCACATTGTCGGCCTTTTTACTGTCTGCAGCCCGAGCAGCCATCTTAGCTATCTCCACGGCGCTGGGTTTGGTCAAATCCCCACACTCCTTTCGCGGTTGAGAGTAAAGTCTTTGCCGATAATGACCGTCACTTCCGAGCCTGCCCCCTCCACCTCCTGAATGGAAGCGCCCAAAAATTCGGCTAGAGGCTTAACCCGCTCGGCATTCCTGGGAGCGGTCATGACCAGGGTAGAAGCATGGTTAAAGTGCTCCGCATTCCCGGTAGAAACAACTGTGTAGCCGTATTCCCGGAGCAGATCGCTGACCTGCCCGGCAATGCCAGCCCGCCCGTTGCCGTTGAGCACCACCAGCTTCAAGGGCTCCGGCTTGCCCAAGACTACTGTATCAATGACCTGGGCTGCCTTCTGTTCATTGACAATCCAATACCAGGCATCATTCAGCACTTGGCTGTTGCCCGGCAGCACTGCCGTACGCAGATTGGCGGCGGAAAACTTGCCCGCCGAGACCGCCAAGGACAGCATGGTTTCCAAGGGCAGATTTGTATCCACAATCTTGAACATCTGGGTGATCAGCTGGGGCAGCTTAACCAAACCCGCAGAGCTCAGCATTTTGGCCGCCAGCGCTTCCACGAACTTCCTCTGCCGCTCCACCCGGCCGCCGTACTGATCGCCAAAGGGATCCACCAGGGAAACATCTCCCAAAGTGTCACGGTAGCGCACATACTGCAAGGCCTTAGCCCCATCCAGCACCTGCGTTCCTGGGTACAGGTCAATCTCCAGGCCCTGGGCCTTGTCCACATAGTGCATGCGTTTTTCCACCGTGATCTCTACACCACCCAGGATATCCACCAGGTCCTGGAACCCCTCAAAGTCCGTATGCACATAGTAACGCACAGGCACCCGCACCAGCTGCGCCACAGCCTCCATAACCAGGTTAGTACCGCCGTGGGCATAGAGGGCATTAATGCGGTCCCAGCGCTGTCGGGAAGGCGACCACACCCGGGTATCCCTGGGAATGGATAGCACGCCCACCTCGCCAGATTTGGTATCTACGGACAGCAGCATAATGGTATCTGCCCGGGAACTGGCCTCGATGGTGTTATCTGTGCCCAAAAACAGGACTAACAGGCGCCCCTCTTCCACCCCATCAGCCTGGGTTACGGCCACCTGCCGGAAGTAGGTGTAGCGGGCGGTAAAAATCATGAGTATGGTGCCAAGAGCAAAAAACAAGGAGTAAAAGATGATCTGTCTGCGGCGGTATCTGCGTTTCCAAGCGCGGCGCTCTTCCAGTTCCTGCCTGCGCCGGAGTACTTCTTCTTCTGAAAGCATGGTTTCCCCCCCTTATGTACACTACTTCGTACACCGCTCACGGCTTTGGGGTAGTGCCTGCACGTAAAGACGCTGCCTCCGGATATAGTGTTCCACCGGTTCTGGAACTAAGTAGCGGATGGAACTGCCTGCCCGCACCCGTTCCCTGATCTCCGTCGAGGAGATGGCCATGGCGGGAACCTGTAGAATGTGAAAGCGTTCCTTGTGCCGCGCCACCCACTGACGCGTCGAAGCGGGGAGGTGATCCAGGGAAAAGCCTGGACGGGTGGCTGCCACAAAGTGGGCCAGGGCCAAACACTCGTCGCAGTCCTTCCAGGTGGCAATATCGAAAATCGCATCGGCGCCGGTGATAAAATACAGCTCTGTCCCGGGACCGTACTGCTCCTGCAGCGCACGCAGGGTGTCAATGGTATAGCTTGTCCCCGACCGGTCGATTTCCAGCCGCGATACTTCAAAGTGGGGATTGGTCAAGGTAGCCAGCACGGTCATCATGTACCGATGCTCAGCATCCGAGACTTGGGCGTCCTTCTTGTGCGGAGGCCTGCCTGAAGGCATAAACAGCACTTGATCAAGCCCAAAGGTAAACCTAGCTCCCTCCGCCGTTACCAAGTGTCCGTAGTGGATAGGGTCGAAGGTGCCGCCCATAATCCCCAGCTTGCTTAGTTTGCTCATCGTCTTAGACTCCTTCAGGGCAGTTCAATCTTGGGCTCCAGGGACGGTCGGTAAAGCAGGAAAATGCGGCCGATCTTCTGCACCACATCGCAATCGAGCTCTTCAGCGATCTCGTCGGCCAGTTCACCCGGCTCCTCCTCACAGCTTTTGAGAACCCTGACTTTGATCAGTTCCCTGGCCTCTAGGACTAAGTCGAGCTGGTTGAGGAGCTCCTCCGACAGACCGCCCTTGCCGATCTGGAAAACCGGCTCAAGCTCATTTCCGAGACTGCGCAAATACGCCCTTTGTTTACTGGTCAGCATGCTAAACCCTCATTCCATATATTCAAACTCTAATTCTCCAACCCTCACGGTTGCTCCTTCCGGGATGCCCATTTCCCGCAGGGTATCGTACAAGCCAATTTTTGCAAACAGATTCTGCAGGTAGCGGACCGCCTCCCGATTGTTCAGATCCAAACGGCGCAGGAGCCTCTCCAGGCCTTCTCCTTCCACCACGTACTCGCCATCTGCCTCCACTACGGTGAACTCTTCCAGCGGCGCTGGTTTTTTCCTGGGCAGCTCCAGCTCCTGAACCACCTCTGGGGCCGGTTCCGCCTCTTTCAGGCTGCGTACGATCTGTCCTGCCCGGCGCATGAGGGCCTCCGTTCCCTGGCCCGTGGCTGCCGAAATGACGAAGAACTCCAGCCCCTCTTGGGCCGCCAGTTCCCTTAGGCGGGGCAGATGGGTCTGGGCTGCGGGGAGGTCTGCCTTGTTGGCCACCAAGATCTGGGGGCGCTTCGCCAGCTCGGCACTGTACATGCTCAGCTCGGCGTTGATCTTATGGTAATCCTCCACCGGATCTCTCCCGTCCAGGCCGGACGCATCGATGATGTGCAAAAGGAGCCGGGTCCTTTCAACATGCCGCAGAAACTCCATGCCCAGCCCCACGCCGGCATGGGCTCCCTCAATCAAGCCGGGAATATCTGCGAGCACAAAGGACTGGCCCTCGTCCACCGCTACCACCCCCAAATTGGGCCTCAGGGTGGTAAAGGGATAATTGGCGATCTTGGGGCGAGCAGCTGAGACCATCGCAAGCAGAGTGGACTTGCCCACATTGGGGTAACCCACCAGGCCCACATCGGCCAACAGCTTCAGCTCCAGCTGAACCCACAGCTCCGGCCCGGGCTCGCCCCGCTCGGCAAAGGCCGGCGCCTGTCTGGTGGGGGTGGCAAAGCGGGCATTGCCCCGGCCCCCTCGGCCTCCAGGCAGCACCAAAACCCGGGTGCCCGGCACAGTGAGATCCAGGAGTACCTCCCCTGTTTGATCGTCCTTGACCAGGGTGCCGGGGGGGACCCTGATTTCGAGGTCCGCGCCATCCCTGCCGGTCATGTTCTTAGATTTCCCCGGCTCCCCCGAAGGAGCAACGAACTTACGGCGGTAGCGGAAGTCCATGAGGGTGGACAGCCCCCCATCCACCACAAAGTAGATGCTGCCGCCCCGGCCCCCATCGCCCCCCGCCGGGCCCCCTGCGGGGATATACTTCTCACGCCGAAAGGCCACAGCTCCATCGCCGCCGTCCCCGGCTTTAAGGTAGATACGGGCCCGATCGATAAACATAACTTGTCCCTCCCGACAAAAAACCCTTTTGCACCGAAGCACAAAAGGGATTTCTCTTACGCAAGCACGGCATCAGTCACGACGCTAACCGCTTTTCCGTTCTTTCCTCTGCGTTCGAAGGAAACGTAGCCATCCACCTTGGCATACAGGGTATCGTCCTTGCCCAAGCCCACATTCAAGCCTGGCTTAATCCGGGTTCCCCTCTGGCGGACGATGATGCTCCCCGCCGTCACAAACTGCCCGTCATGGCTTTTTATGCCCAGGCGCTTCGCTGCGGAATCCCGGCCGTTCTTGGTGCTTCCGCCGCCCTTCTTAGTGGCGAAAAGCTGAAGATTCATCCTCACGGTATGGCACCTCCTTCACACGTACAAATTGCTTATATTCCCGCTCCGTGGCCTTAAGGCCAGCATACAAAACTTCCAAGACAAGCTGGGCCTGCTGCCACTCTCCACTGTCCAACCCTGGGGGGAGCAGGCAGTCTAAAGTCCCAGTTTTTTCCTCCACCTCTACTTGGCACGCGATACCCACAACCTTGGTGAGCCCCAGCACAGCCGTTTGGGTCAGGGCCGAAACGGCGGCGCAGACAATATCCTCTCCGGGGTCTGCAAAACCGGCATGACCCCGGGCCCGGAAACCGTGCCAACCCTGGGTGGATTTGAGGAATTCAACACGGATCATGGCCCTTAAGCAGTGATGGATTCGATAAATAGCTTAGTGTAGGGCTGACGATGGCCTTGCTTTTTCTTGTAGTTCTTCTTGGGCTTGTACTTAAACACGATGATCTTCTTCTGCTTGCCCTGCTTTACAGCCTTGGCCACCACTTTCGCGCCTGCCACGTAAGGCTTGCCCACGAGGATCTGACCATCTTTGCTCACCAGCAGGACCCGATCAAAGACAACTTCATCGCCTTCGTTCACATCCAGCTTCTCCACGAAAATGGTATCTCCTGCGGACACGCGGTACTGCTTACCACCTGTTTCGATAACGGCGTACATCCAGTGCACCTCCTTATCCAGACTCGCCATGAAGGTACCCATCCGGGATTTCCAACCTTTTCTGAGCGGTTTCAGTGCCCGACGGCAACGCCATCGGCGCACTTACATGACACATTCTAACACCAACGTTCGTCCCTGTCAATTCCGGTTTTCCACCGGGCGCGCCAGGGCACTGGTGCGGTAGACCTCCACGATCTCCACTTCCACCTGCTGCCCCACCAAGGTGCTGCAGCCCAGGCACTCCAGGGCATAGCCCTCCAGGCGCGCCAGTCCGCTGCCGGGGTTTTTGGCGTGGGGCTCCAGGATCTCCACCGTGAGGCGCTGGCCCACGGCCACAGGCAGGGCCTCCTTCTGCAAAAGGTCCGCCGAGCCGCAGCTCAGCTCGAACTCCCCCCAGGCATAAGTATCATCTCCCCGCACGAACACCGCTTTGCCCACTTCCTTTTCCAGAAGCTCCAGGTTTTTCCCGCCTGTTCCGATGAGCTGCGCGGCCACCGCGGAGTGACAGCGCACGAGCACCGCTTCCACCTCGTCCTCGGCAGCGGCGGCCTGTACGGCGCGGGCAATGCGCAGCGCGGTTGTATCATGGGAATCCACCCGGCCGCTTCCCCGGCAATGGGGGCACTGCATCTCCAGCATCTCCGTCAGGGGCCGTTTCGCCTTTCTGCGCACCAGCTCCACCAGGCCCAGGCGGGTAAAGCCGCAGATTTTGGTGCGGGTTTTGTCCGCGCCCAGGCTCTCGGCCAGGCGGGAGAGCACCTGTTCCCGATGGGCTTCCTGGGGCATGTGTACAAAATCGATGATTACGATGCCCCCGATGTTGCGCAAGCGGAGCTGTCGGGCGATTTCCTCCGCAGCGCCCAGGTTGGTCCTCAGCACCGTATCCTGGAGATCTACCCCACCCACATACTTCCCGGTGTTCACATCGATGGTGAGCAGAGCTTCTGTTTGGTTAATCACCAGATACCCACCGCAATCCAGCCACACCCGGGGACTGCGGGCTCGCTCCAAATCCTTGTCTAGACCCAGGTGGGTGAAGATGCCCACCTTACCCTGGTACAACTCTACCCCCGTAGAATCCAAGCCCAGATCCTTCAGCTCCTGCTGCACCCTGCTGAGCAGGGACGGGCTGTCCACAACGATTCTAGTGTCCTGGGGGCGGTACAGGTCGCGGATAATGCGGTAGATCAGATCATGATCCCGATACAGCAGAGGCCCGCAGCTTTTGCTTTTGAACTTGCGCTGAATGCGGGCCCATTCCTGAAGCAGCGCCTCCAGTTCTTCCCGCAGCTCCTCCGGCTCTGCCTCCTGGGCCATGGTGCGCACAATCAGGCCCATCCCTTCCGGCAGCAGCTCGGCAGCTAGCGCCTTCAGGCGGGACCGCTCTCCTTCATCGCTGATCTGCCGGGAAATGCCCACCCCTTCCTGTGTGGGCAGGAGTACCAGAAAACGCCCGGGCAGGGTAATCTTGGTGGTTACCCGCGGCCCTTTGGTCCCCTCTGCCTCCTTGGTCACCTGCACCAGGAGGCTATCGCCTTTGCGCAGGTTCTGGGCCGTCTTCTCGCCGGACAGATCGGCGAGAAACAAAAAGGCGTTCTTGGGCAGACCGAGATCGACAAATGCCGCGTCCATGCCCGGCAGGACGTTTTCCACCCGGCCTTTGTAGATATTATTCAGCAGACGGTCCTGCACATCCCGCTCAAGAAAGTACTCCACCAGCCGGCCGTTTTCCACCAGCCCCACTTGGACGTGCTGGAGCAGGGAGGAAATAACTATTGCTCTGTCCATGTGAAACCCCTATTCCCCAAGGGAGCCTGGTAGACACTCCCCACTTTTTTGAACTGGCCTAACCTGGTAATGACTGCCTCAGCTGGGTTAAAGCCCAGAAGCAGCCCCAGCTCTTCCAAACGCAGGTTTCCCTCGCTGCCCACTGCGGCCAGACAGTGCACCTCCACTGCCCCTTCCAGCTGGGCGATGCGGGGCAGGCCGAAGAGCAGTGGGCGCAGGTTCACCTGGCGGTTTCCCCGTTTAGTCTGCCTCTCCACCACAAAGCTATCCTGAGCCTTGAGGCTCTGCCAACGCCCCTCAACATCCTCGGGGGAAACCCCCGGCAGGGTCACCTTCCACAGGGCTGCGTTAATCTCGCTCATGAGGGCAGGAGAGCCTTCTGGGAGGCGTTCAGCCTGCACCACCTGGAAGCCCGGAGGAAGGTAGCGGTTGAAGTGCTCCAGGAAAAATGCCGGGTCCCAGTCTTCCACCAGGCGGTAGTCCGCGTATTCCGCCTCGCTCAGCGCCCCCACGGGAAGGGGGAAGCTGTAGGACACAATGGGCCGGGGAGAAAACCCTTCCGAATACGCCATGGGCAGGCCCGCCCGGCGCACGGCCCGTTCGAAGGCCCGCAGCACATCCAAGTGGGAGAGGAACCTTACTTCAGAACCCTTGGTAAACTGAAAGCGGATAGTGCTGGTGTTAGTCACCGCGGCCCACCTCCGTGAGCTTGTTCGCTACCTTTAAGTTAAAGCACACCCCGCAGAGACTGCAGCGATCCCAGCGGCAGTCTGGAGTGGGCACGGCCTGTTGAGCCCGCTGCCACTCCTGCACCAGGAACTTAGTATCAACGCCCGGACTAAGATGATCCCAGGGCAGGGGGTCTCCAGGCTCTAGGCAGCGCTGCGCGTACTCCTTGGGGTCAAGCCCCTCGTCCCGAAACGCCTGCAGCCAGCTCTCAAAGCGCAGCTGATCGTCCCAGCTGTCGAACTGGCAGCCCAAATCCACGGCCCGCTCTAACACCGCGCCTAAGCGGCGGTCTCCCCGGGAGAAGACGGCCTCCAGGAAGCTGTGTTCCACTTTGTGCAGGCTGAACTGGATGCCCGGATGGCGCAGCCGCTCCATGAGATACTCCTGTTTGCCCTGGAGCACCTCCAGGGGATCCTGGCCCCGCCACTGGAAGGGCGTATGGGGCTTGGGCACAAAGGAGGCCACGCTCACTGTCACCTCCGGCCTCTTGCGGGAAGTGCGGTACTGACGGCCCCAGGCTAGAACCTGCTTGGCCAGGTCGGCGATGCCGTCCAGGTCCTGCTCCGTCTCTGTCGGTAGACCGATCATGAAGTACAACTTTATGCGGTGCCAGCCAGCCTGGAAGGCAGCCTGGACCACTTCCTTGAGATCCTGGTCGGATACGTTTTTGTTGATCACGTCGCGCAGACGCTGAGTGCCCGCCTCTGGGGCGAAGGTGAGCCCCGTTTTGCGGGCCTTTTGGATCTCTTCAGCCAGCTCTACGGCGAAGGAATCCAAGCGTAGGGAAGGCAGGGATACGGACACGCCGCAGCCTTGGTAGGTGGCGATGAGCTCCTTAACCAAGGGGCGGATCTGGGTATAGTCGCCGCTGGAAAGGGAAGAAAGGGAGATTTCATCATACCCTGTGCTCTTGACCAGCTTGGCCACCTGCTCCTTGAGCTGCTCCGGATCCCTTTCCCGCACAGGGCGGTAGATCATCCCCGCCTGGCAGAAGCGGCAGCCCCGGGTACAGCCGCGCAGGATCTCCACCATCACCCGGTCATGGATCACTTCCGTGTAGGGTACCACAAACTCTTCCGGAAAGGGCAGGGCACCTAGATCGGGTGCCACCCGTTTTTCGATGGTGGTGGGAAGGTTAGGCTCCAGAGCCTCAAGCCCTTGGAACTTCCCTTGGGCGTAAACGGCCCGGTAAAAGCCGGGTACATACACGCCCCGCAGGCGGGCCAGCTCCCTGAGAATCTCCCGGCGCCCAACTCCCCTCTGTTTTCCGGCCTTAGCCACGTCCAAAACCTCGTGGATCACCTCTTCACCCTCACCCAAGACCACAAAATCCAAAAAGTCCGCGAGGGGCTCCACATTAAAGGCGCAGGGACCGCCGGCCAGCACCAGCGGATCCCCTTCCCGCCGCTCCCGGGACCTGCGGGGGATACCGGCCAGATCCAGCATCTTCAAGATGTTGGTGTAACTCAGCTCATGCTGCAGCGTGAAACCCACCAGGTCAAAGTCCGCGAGGCTGCGGCCCGATTCCAGGGCAGTTAGGGGGATACCGCGCTCGCTCATGAGCTGCTGCATGTCCACCCAAGGGGCATAGGCGCGCTCAGCCAGGGCATCGCTGCGCCCGTTGATGATCGCATACAGGATCTTAAAACCCAGATGCCCCATGCCCACATCGTAGACATCTGGAAAGGCCAAAACCATTTTGACTTTATCTTCCGTCCACTCTTTGTGCACCGCATTCACTTCATTGTTTGTGTAGCGGGCTGGTTTGGAAACCAATGGCAAGAGCGGTAAAAGGCGCTTGTCCATACAACCACTCCCTTCTGTTCAAAACAGCCTGTGCATCGGCAGGGCACCCAATTTGCAGGCAAGTCCCCGTTCAAATAGGGCACTGATCAACTCCACCTCACCCAAAAAGCCTGCAATCTGTCCCTCCAAATCCACAACCCACACCAGGTGGTAAGCCGGAGGCTGAAAACTGCGCAGCACTTCCCCCAGCGAGCTTTCACTGGTGGCAGCCAGGTGTTTCACGGGGAACACCCGCTTGAGGCGCAGCTGCTGCCTTCTGCCGGTTAAATAGCGCATGAAGACATAACTGGAGGCATTCTGTTCTGCTCTGGCAGCCGCGAACAGCATTACCGCTGTGAAAAGGACCAATATAAAATTATATCGCTTTAAAAAGACATTGTAAATTCCCCAGGCCGCCAGCAGCACGCTGAAGGCCTGGCCCAAACGGGCCGCCAAGCGGGTTGCCTGGGCGAACCCCATTTTACGCACAAGCAGGCTGCGCAACACCCTCCCCCCATCCAAGGGGAGCACCGGTACAAGGTTAAACAGGGCCATGCCCAGATTCGCCTGGATAAAAAACCGAAACCAATAGGGATCGAACTGCACATAAGGCCAAAGCCCGTAGGCCAGGCCAGCCACGAGCAGATTGCCCGCCGGGCCGGCGCAGGCCACCACCCATTCCACCTCCGGGTTCAGCTGCAGAAAGGCTTCCATTCTGGTTAGGCCCCCGAAGGGCAACAGCTCGATGTCGGTCACCGGCAGCCTGTACCGTCCAGCGGCCAGCACATGGCAGCCCTCATGCCAGAGCACGAGGGCAAAGAGAACCAGGGCTTCCCAAATCTTGCCACAGGCCAAGGCCGCGGCTAAGAGCAGAATGAAAAAGGGATTCACTTTCAGCGGAATCCCAAAACAGCTGCCAAACCGCATTTCCTCACCAGCCGGAGGTGACTTCAGTCAGTTCCTTCAGCCAGGACTGCCACTGGGGCAGTTTGTCCCATGCCTTCATGCGCTCCAGAACGGGTTGGAAGGAAATGTCGGTGGTTACCACGTAATTAACATACTCTGTTACGGGCTGGACCAGCTCCAGATTGCTGTACACCAGGACAGCCACAACCACAAAGATGACGGCAGCAAAGATCAAATCGCGGATAAAGCGTTCGGCCACCAGCAAGCACCTCCTCCCTAGAGTATATTCTCGGAGGTGCCTGATCATGTGCACAGCTGCCCGCCCGCTTCAGCCGGCCGCCTGCCTCACTTAATGCTGCGCTTCACACTCTTTACGGGAATATTAGCGATGAGCGCGACCGAATCGTCGCCCTTGTCGAAGCTGACCTCCAAGCCCTCTTCGTCAATATCCAGGTACTTGGTTATCACCTGGATGAGCTCCTCTTTCAACGCCTCCACAAGGCCCGGAGAGAGGCTCGCCCGATCGTGCACGAGCACCAGACGGAGCCGTTCTTTGGCACGGTTCTTGCTGCCTTCAAAACCACCAAAAAGCCTGCTCAGAAACTCCAACATGCCGCTCCCTCCTTTTAATGGGCCTCTCCGCTGAGGAGCCGTTTAAACCAGTGCATCACCGTGCGTTCCTGTAGGTTCATCAGGGGTACATCTTCCCCCAGCAGACGGCGGACAATGTTGCGGTAGGCCTGTCCCGCGCGGGACTTGGGATCGGTAACAATCGGTTCGCCCTTGTTGGTGGAGACAATGATATCTTGGTCATCGGGGACCACGCCGAGTATATCAATGGCCAGAATGTCATCGATATCGCTGATACTCATCATATCGCCCCGGCGGACCATATTGGGCCGTACCCGGTTGATAATCAGGTGGGGATCATAGAGCTCCGCGGCTTCCAAAAGGCCGATGATGCGGTCGGCATCGCGCACGGCAGCGATTTCGGGAGTGGTTACGACAATGGCCGTATCCGCCCCGGCGATGGCGTTCTTAAAGCCATGCTCAATGCCCGCGGGGCTGTCCAGGAGAACAAAGTCATACTCTTCCCGCAGCTCATCCGTGAGCTTTTTCATCTGCTCCGGAGTGACCGCATCCTTTTCCCGCGTCTGGGGTGCGGGCAGAAGCACCAGCCTGTCGCCGAACTGCTTGTCCTTAATCAAGGCCTGGCGCAGCCGGCATTGCCCCTCCACCACATGCAGCAGATCATAGACGATCCTGTTTTCCAGACCCATGACCACATCCAGGTTCCGCAGGCCGATATCCGTATCCACCAAGCAGACCTTCTGCCCCATGGCGGCCAACCCCGTCCCCAGGTTGGCCGTTGTAGTGGTCTTGCCTACTCCACCTTTTCCGCTAGTGATCACTATAACTTTTCCCAATCCCAGTTCCTCCCTCAACCCTTAATGGTTGTAAACTGAAAGCTGAATCCGATCTCCCACAACCCTGGCGATTTCCGGCCCCTCGGGTTGAGGAAGCTTTTCATCTGGTGCCCGGGAAATAAGATGGGCAATGCGCAGCTGAGTGGGTTCTAGGCGAAAGGCGAAGACAATGGCGTCCAACTTGCCCTCGGCCCCGGCATGGGCCACACCCCTTAGTGAACCCAGCACCAAAATATCTCCTGTGCACACGATCTCGGCTCCCGGATTCACATCGCCCATAACCACCACATTCCCATCATAATGGAGGCGCTGGCCGGAACGGATGGTGCGTTTCACCAGCAAGGTGTTTTCTTCCAGAGCTGACCCTTGGGTCCGGGGCTCAGGCTCGCGGTTGGAGGGAAGGCCCCAGCTCGGCGGTCGCCGATCCAGGGTCATCCCGTGGCGGTTGATCAGCCTTTCAATGGCATCAAGCTGGTCAGCGGTAAGCGCTCCTTCCCTGACCATCAGTTTTGCCGTACTACCTTGAAAGAAGCTCTCCGAAGCGATGAGCTGCTTTTCCAAAGCATCCAAGACCGCTGAGAACTGCGCAGCATCATTTATGGTCACTACCAGGCCATCACGGCTGCCTTTGATGGCACACAGCTGAGTATGCATAACCCGTCAACTCCTAACTACCCATCCTATTTCTGCAGAAAACCCGCGGACTCCTGCCTCATTGTTCCTCTCCACTTTGGTCCAAACCGAAATACGCATCGAGAATTTTGCGGGCAATGGGTGTTGCTGTGGAGGAGCCTCCCCCTCCCTTTTCCACGATTACCGCCACCAGGACCTCCGGGTCCTGGGCGGGGGCAAAGCCCACAAACAGCCCGTTGGAGATGCTGCCCACCACTTCCCAGGTCCCCGTTTTGCCTGCGATGGGGATGGGGAAATCTCCCATCACGTTGCGGGCTGTGCCCCGGGGATGGGTGATGGGGGCCCGCAGCGCTTCCAAGAGGGCATCCCATGTGGAGTCTTTGAGTTCAATTTCCCTGGCCAGCTGGGGTTCAGCCCGGAAAACCACGCTGCCATCTGGCGCTTCGATCTCCTTCACGATTTGGGGAGTATAGACCTTGCCCCTGTTGGCAATGGCGGCATAAGCTTGCGCCAGCTGCAGCAGGGTCATCTGATGGAAGCCCTGCCCGATGGAGATCTGCTCCGTATCTGTGGGGTACCAGGCCTGCTCCGAAGAGGGCCTGTCCCGAAAGGCACTGCGCTTCCATTCCCGGCTGGGCACAATGCCGCTGGCCTCGGGAGGATACAGCTGCAGACCGGTCGGCTGGCCGAAACCGAGCGCTTCCATGTAGGCAGACAGCCGATCAATGCCCACTTTAGTCCCGTGTTCCGCGAAGTAGTGGTTGCTGGATACGGCCAAGGCATCGTTGAGGTTGATCTGCCCGAAGGGGGCCAGCCCCATGTTGATCACCCAGTCCCTGATCCCGTATTGGCTCACACCAGTGGCGTTAAAGCGGTCCTTGGGTCCGATCACTCCTTCTTCCAAAATGGCCAGGGCTGTAATGGGCTTAAAGGTGGAACCAGGGCCGTAGAGGGCCTGGGTGGCCCGGTTGAACAAGGGCAAGCGGGGATCGGAGATCAGGGCGCTGTAATATTCGTTGCGCCGGGATTGGTCGTTGAGCACCTCCGGATCATAGCTGGGAACGCTGGCCATGACCAGGATCTCCCCCGTTTTGGGGTTCATCACCAGCACAGCCCCGGTTTGGGTTCCGGGATTATCGTCCAGGGTTTGGATGTGCTCCAAGAAGGCTTCTTCCGCCACCCTCTGCAGCCGGGCATCGATGGTGAGGGTGATGTTATGCCCTGGCACTGGCTCCAGCACATTCACGGTGCGGATGGGGCGGCTTAAGGCATTCACTTCCACGGTGAGCGCGCCAATCTCGCCCCGCAGGAGCCGTTCATAGGTGCGCTCGATCCCGCTTTTGCCCACCAGATCGCTCCCACGATAGGTGGACCCGTACTCCTGCAGCTCGCTCGCGCTGATCACCCCGAGGTAACCCAAGACATGGGCCGCCAAACTGCCGTGAAGGTACTCCCGTACCGGCTCTTCCTCAATGAAGATCCCCGGCAGGTTGAAGCGGTTCTCCTCGATGGCGATCACCGTTTCGGGTGCCACATCCCGCTGGATGCGTACAGGTTCATAGGGGAAGCCCTGCCCCTTTTCTATGGCCTCCGCCAGTTCCCCCCGGGTTAGGCCCAAGAGGCTACCCAACAGCTCCATGACGCTGTCATCATTGGCGGGCAGCCCGCCAGGAACCACGGACACAGTAAAGGCCGACTTACTGCGCACCAAGACCTGGCCGTTGCGGTCCCGGATCTCACCCCTCGGGGGCAGCAGACGCAGCTGCCTCATGCGGTTGCCGTCTGCAAGGCGTGCATAATGTTCGCCCCGGGCGAGCTGCAGGTACCAAAGGCGGCCCACAATCACTGCCACGCAGGCGAGCACGATCACAAAAAGAACGACGAGACGCTTTTCTGTTTCCTTTTCCGGCATCAACGTCACCCCGTTCTTTTCAGCAGTTCATGATAGTAAATCAAGCGCTTGTACAACCTGGACAGGGGCTTGTACAGAATCGTACCCAAGATTCCGTTAAACAGACTAACCAGCAGGATGGCAGACCAGGCAGCCCAGGTCCAGGGCCCGGAGAGGCCGAAGGAAGCGGCCCCTAAAAGGTAGAGCACCTCGCCCAGGGCTGTTCCGGCCATGAGGGCCAGAAAGCGCACCAGGAAATTCTCCCGGTAAAAGCGCTGGGTGATAAACCACTCCAAGAGAGCCATGAGTACAAATACGGCTGCGTGGAGGGTAAGGAATCTCCCCACCACCAAATCCTGGGCCAAACCGGCAAAAAACCCGAACGCCACTGCCTCGGCAGGCGGCATGATCATGGCCGCGAGCAGCGTCAACAGCAGCATGAGTTCAGGTTTGCAGCCAAAAAAGACTATCCCGGGCACTCCCGCGGTCTGCAGGACCAGGGCAAGCAGCAGGACTAAGCCGTACACTATATACTTCATCTCAACTCTCTCCGTTATCCTGCGGCAGAACGATCAGGACATACTCGAGGCGGTTGAAGTCCACAAAGGGGCGCACCACCGCGGCAAAGGATAGGTTCTGCTGGCGCGGTTCCACCGCCACCACTTCCCCGATGGGGATGTTCTTGGGATAGATGGTACTTAAGCCGGACGTGACGATCACATCGCCCACTTCCACCACCGTATCGCGGCTGAGGGGCCGGGCAATTAACGTTTCCCGATCAGGTTGGCCCCCTTCCACCAACACCAGATCCCCCGTGGACTGGACCAATCCAGCAGCTGCGCTTTGCGCGTCCACAATGAGCAGAACTGTGCTGGAATAACGGGATGCGGAAACAACAGTACCCACCACGCCGGCACTGGTCACCACCGCCATGCCCTGCTGCACCCCGTGGGCAAAACCCTTGTTCAAAATGATAGTGCTCTCCCAGTTGCTGGGAGAGCGACCGATCACTTCTGCCACCAGCAGGTCATGCTCCCTTTCGTTCTTGAAATCCAGAGCTTCCCGCAACCATTCGTTTTCCCGCTTGTAATTGCGCAGCTCCAATACTTCCGCTTGCAGCTGCTGCACCAGCTCTTCCAGTTCTGCATTGCGCGCTTTAAGGGTGCGCAGGGTCTGGACTCGCTCCACCTGCTGCAGAGCAAAGCGCTGTACCTTACTGAATGCCCACTGGAAGGGCACCAAAAGATCCCGGCCCACCCCTTCCAGCAGGCTAATCTTCAAGCGAGATGTGGAGGTGTAGTGAATTGTGCCCACCATTACAACCACGAGCACGATGATCAGGGGGACCTTCCAGCGCAAGATGTGTTCCAACACACGCTTCACCGCCTATCATCTCCCAGCACGCGGAGGCTAATAGCGCTTGGGCCCCAGCATTATGCGCTGCAGCACATCAAAGTGCTTGAGGGCCTGTCCAGCTCCTTCCGCGACAGCAGTTAAAGGCCGCTCGCAGATGTGCACAGGCATGCCGGTTTCCCTGATCAAAAGCTCATCCAAGCCCTTGAGCAGCGCGCCTCCGCCCGCGAGCATGATGCCCCGATCCATAATATCCGCTGCTAGTTCAGGCGGAGTCTGCTCCAAGGTCACCTTTACCGCATCAACAATGGCCTGGATAGGCTCTTCCAGGGCCTTGTGGATCTCAGTGGAGGAGACCACCACCGTTTTGGGCAGGCCGGTCACTAGGTCCCGGCCCCGCACCTCCATGGTCTCTTCCTCCCGGGTATCCGTCAGGGCTTGCCCGATCTCTATCTTGATCTTCTCGGCCGTGCGCTCGCCGATGAGCAGGTTGTAGGAACGGCGGATGTACTGCACGATTGCTTCATCCATCTCATCTCCAGCCACCCGGATGGAGCGGTGGGCCACAATGCCGCCCAGGGAGATGACGGCCACCTCGGTGGTACCTCCCCCAATATCCACGATCATGGTTCCCGTAGGCTCCTGCACAGGCAGACCCGCCCCGATGGCCGCGGCCATGGGTTCTTCAATCACCCGGGCATCCTTGGCTCCCGCCGACAAGGCGGCATCAATCACCGCCCTTTTTTCCACTTCGGTCACACCGGAGGGGACAGAGATCACGACTCTGGGCCTCCTAAAGCGGGAACGGCGGGTAGCCTTGTTGATAAAATCCCTGAGCATGCGCTCAGTAACCTCAAAGTCGGCAATTACCCCGTCTTTGAGGGGACGGATGGCCACGATGTTCCCGGGAGTCCTGCCCACCATTTCCTTGGCCTTGTTGCCAACGGCGAAAATCTCGTTGGTATCTCGATCAATGGCCACCACCGAAGGCTCATTGATCACAATCCCCCGTCCTTCCACCAGCACCAACGTGTTTGCCGTCCCCAGATCTATACCGATATTCCTACTAAAGCGCCTGAACATGAAGCTTCCCCTTCCTTCTAAAGCAGTCCGTGTTCCCGAAAGCTAAAATAGCGGTTATCGCCAACGATAATGTGGTCGAGGATGTCGATGCCCAGCACCGCCCCCGCTTCGCACAGGCGCTCGGTTGTGGCCAGATCCTCTCTGCTGGGGGTAGGATCCCCGCTGGGGTGATTGTGCACCAAGATCAGGGCAGCGCTGCTCCTCCTAATAGCTTCCTTGAACATTTCCCGGGGATGCACTAAGGAAGCCTGCAGATGCCCGATGGAGATTACTTTCTTGGCGATAACCCGGTTCTTGGTGTTCAGCATGATGATCATAAAGTGTTCTTTGTCGGCTAAACTGAGCTCCCGCAGCACCAGTTGGGCGGCATCCGCTGGGCAGTTCACCACGCCCTCATACTCCATCCGGGACTCTGCCAGGCGCTTTGCCAGCTCGAAAGCTGCCAGGATGTCGCAGGCTTTAGCCGGACCGATTCCATGTACCGCCACTAACTCTTCAAAACTGGCCGCCGCCAGATGAGGCAGCGAACCGAAGCGGGCCAACAACTTTTCAGCCAGAGCCAAGGCCGATTCACTTCTGTTGCCCGTGCGCAGAAGAATGGCTAATAGTTCTTGATTGGTTAAGCGCTCCGCTCCGTGGCGTCTCAACCGCTCCCTAGGGCGTTCCTCTTTGGGAACATCCCGCATTCTAATTGGGTTCTCCATGCCTGCTCCTTTCCCCACTCCCTGGGCGGGTTAGGAACTACCTGGAGGAAAAAACCTCAATTCCGTAGGGCCGCAACTCTTCGACAAGCCTGGGTACAGGCAGGCCTACAACATTATAATAACAACCTTTGATGCTTTGCACAAGTAGACCGCCCAAGCCTTGAATCCCGTAAGCGCCTGCTTTATCAAGCGGTTCCCCCGTGGCCACATAACCGGTTATCTCCGCCTCCGTGAGCTGGCGGAACTGCACCTTAGTTGTTTCGCTCACAACTCTCTCTTCCAGACCGTTACGCAGCAGGGCCACCACCGTGGTTACCTCATGGGCCCGCCCACTTAAAGCCCTGAGCATGCGCCTGGCGTCCTCAGCATCCCGCGGCTTGCCCAAGATAAGGCCGTCCAACACCACAATGGTATCCGCCCCCAGAACCAGGGCCTGGGGATAGCGCAAGCTTACAGGCTGTGCCTTGGCCACGGCATTGGCCCGGGCCGTTGCCAGAGGGGGTCCGGACTGCACTTCCTCAACGGACAGCACCTCGACGCGGAATTTAAAGCCAAAATGCTCCAATAATGCTCTGCGGCGCGGCGATTGCGATGCTAAGATCAGATCCATGCTTCATGCACTCCAGTATTTTCAGGCGTCAATTTTATATTCACCCTTGCAGTCCAATTCCCTTCTCCAAAAAAAAGAGCCCTTGCGGGACTCTTCAGCTTACCTGCGGCGGTGGGGAACGGTGGTAGGCCCGTGTTCCTTCCCCAGTTCCAGCAGGAACTTGTCGGTATGCATGCGGTTCTGGTTCAGCTCCCAGCCGTCCACATGGCGGTAGCTGTCTTTCGCCCAGTCCCACGGAAACGCCAACTGCTCCTCCAGATCGGCCCTACGCCTTCCTTCCTCGTGCTTGTGCACAGCCCTTCCCCGTCCTCCTCAGTATACTTCCTTCAGTTCAATGCCTTGGTAGTAGTATTGGAGGATCTGGTCATAAGTATACCCCCGCTGAGCCATGCCTTGGGCTCCATACTGGCTCAGGCCCACCCCGTGGCCATAGCCCCACACCGAAAAGACAAGCTCATCACCGATGATCTCCGCGGTGAACCAGGTGGAGCGGAGGGAAAGGCGTTCCCGGATCTCCCGGCCGCTGAACCATTTGTCCCCCGCTTCCACTGTTTTTACCCGCCCTGAAGGGTAGCGCTCGATAACTTTGAAGTTGTCCGCCCCATCCACTCCCAACACTTCAGCTAGTTTGTCCAGGGTAATGGTGGCAGTGGAGTAGTGCACCGGGGAATCCAGGCTGAAGGGGTCTTCCACTGAACGCAGGTAGGGCAGGGTTTCACTCCAGTAGTGCTCTGAGTTTTCCGTCCGCCCCCCGCTGGTGGAATGGTACACGGCCAGGATCGGTTCGCCGTCATAAACGGCGATAATCCCTTCCGTCTGCTTCACCGCGTTTTTGATTTTGCGCTGGAGTACCCTTCCCGCGGCACTGCCGTGGATCTGCAAAAACTCCGCCCAATCCACCCACGCCTGCCCGGACCGGTAATCGGAGGAGAGGTGGGCATCTGGGTGTTCAGGGATGCTATCGCCGCGCCGGATGCGCCGATAGGCATAGGTCCGGGCGGCCACCGCCTGGGCCTTGAGCGCCTCCGGGTGGAAACTCGGGGGCATTTCCGCGGCCACAACACCCTGGACATACTCTTCCAAGGTGAGGGAAACCAGTTTGTTTTTCTTCACATCCCACAGCTGCACCAGGGGTATTTCCCGGGGCGAAAAAAAAGATACCGTGCAACTGCGGACCAACAGTGCCGGTA
>Ga0116169_1001106_pt1 | contig 24146 bp, 18 predicted proteins | sample AD_UKC130_MetaG_FD_89796 | JGI IMG/M metagenome (GOLD analysis project Ga0116169, IMG submission 89796) | Active sludge microbial communities of municipal wastewater-treating anaerobic digesters from Canada - AD_UKC130_MetaG | ecosystem: Engineered > Bioreactor > Anaerobic > Digestate | place...
CGGCGTCTACGGGCTGACGAAGGGCCAGTTCTCCGCCACCGCCGACCAGGGGCAGGTGCTCAAGTACGCAGGCGTCAACGAACTGCCGCCCATCGACATCTGCCTGGAGGCGCTCGCCGCCGAGGCCACGTTTGTCGCCCGGTCGTTCGCCGGGGACCCGGCGCAGGTCCGCGAGCTGCTCAAGGCGGCGCTGAGTCACAACGGTACCGCAGTGCTCGACATCATCAGCCCGTGCGTGACGTTCAACAACCACGAGACCTCTACCAAGAGCTACCCGTGGGGCAAGCAGCACGAGGAAGCCTTGCAGGACATCACGTATGTGCCCTATGCCGAGCCGATCATGGTCGATTACGACGAGGGCGAGGTCCAGATCGTTGAGTTGCACGACGGCTCGCGCATCCAGCTCAAGAAGCTCGATCCGGCGAGCCACGACCCGACGGACCGCCGCGCCGCGATGGAACTGCTAGAGCAGGCCCGCGAGAATATGGAGTTCCCGACCGGGCTGATCTACTACGACGGTTCGCGCCAGCCGTTCGCCGAGGTCAGCGGGCTGATCGATACGCCGCTCACGCACCTGCCGGAGGACAGGCTCCGTCCGCCGCGTGAGGCGCTCGACCGCGTGCTCGCCAAATTGACCTGCTGCTAACACGTTTTTTATTGCGGGCCTCCGCCTGATACGCTACAATACTCACCGTCCTGGTGGATGTAGCTCAATAGGCAGAGCGCCGCACTGTGGATGCGGTGGTTGTGGGTTCAAGTCCCATCATCCACCCCAGACAGCAAGAGAGGCCACGCACATGCGCGGCCTCTTTCGCTTTTTGGGCCTGGGCTGCCTTACTCGACTTCCACCTCGATCTTCTGCTTGCCGGCACCTGCCGGAGGCTCCAGGCCGCTGCCTGCCCCCTCGATCCGCTCGATCGCAGTCTCGACCAGCCCGCGCATCGCCAGCAGGAATTCCCGCCGGGCCTCTGCGCGGTAGCGCCAGAAGTTCTCCGGCAGCAGGCTCCTCCACTGCAGCTTGTATGCTCTGGCGGCAGCCTTCATGTGCTCTCTAAAATGAGAGCGGCGCGCCTGCTTGTTTTCTTCAGCCATAAGCATTCTCCTGCTAACCGTGATAAGCCGCGCCCGCAGACGCGAGCGCAGTTGGCCCCTTGCTCATAAATCTATTACGATTATGTCAGGTCTTTGTTGCGCAGCACAAGAACCGGGCCGCCTGACCGGCGTACAGTCACTCGCCGGAGCAATCAGCAAAACCTGCACACCACAGTAAGAGAGAAGCCACATATGCCACGTGATCGCGAGTTGTTGAGCCTCACCCTCGACGGGCACAGCCTCACCGTCGAGGACGTCGCCACCGTTGCCCGCCGCTACCGCCCCGTCGAGGAGATCGCGCCTGGCTCGCCGGCCTATGCCGCCATCATGGAAAGCGCACGCTGGGTCGAGGAGATCGTCGAGGACAACGCCCGCCGCGCCGCCGAAGGCCAGCCCGCCAGGGCCATCTACGGCATCAACACCGGCTTCGGCATTCACGCCGCCGGGCAGCCGTTTGTTGACCCTGAGATGACGCGGCAGGTATCACGCAAGCTCATCATGAGCCACGCTGTCGGCGTGGGCGAGCCGCTTGACGAGGAGGTCGTGCGGGCGGCGATGGTCATCCGTGCCAACACGCTCGCGAAAGGACGCTCCGGCGTGCGGCCTGTCGTCATCAACCGCCTGATCCAGATGCTTAACCGGCAGATCACCCCCGTGATCCCGCGCTCCGGCTCGCTGGGCTCAAGCGGCGACCTTGCCCCGCTCTCCCACCTGGCGCTCGTCATCAGCCGCGAACCGGAGAGCATGGCGGGGGAGTCCTCCGCGCCTGGTTTTGACGGCTTCAGCGGCGAGGCAGCCGTGCCCATCACGAACGAGACGGGGCACATCATCGGGCGCAAGGTCGTCCCTGCACAGGAGGCGATGACGTGGGATGGCGAGGACCAGCGTATTGTGCTCCGCGCCAAGGAGGGCCTTGCCCTTAACAACGGCGCGACGTTCTCGGCGGCGCTCGGTGTGCTCGCGCTGCTTGACGCCGAAAACCTTGTCGCCAACGCGGAGATCGCCGTCGCGATGACGCTTGAGGCCCTGCAGGGCTACCGCGACGCCTTCCTGCCGCAGATCCACCATGCCCGCCCCCACCCCGGCCAGATAGCAACCGCCTCCAACGTGCTGCGCATGGTCGAAGACAGCCTGCTTGTCGACCCCGGCCATGTGGACCATGACCCGGTGCTCCAGCCGCCACAGGACGCCTACTCGCTGCGCTGCGCGCCGCAGGTCATCGGCGTTGTGCGCGAGGTGCTCGCCCGCCTGCGCGACGTGCTGACGCGTGAGATCAACGCAGCGACCGACAACCCGCTGATCTTCGTCCGCCCCGAAGATGGTCTCCCGCGCGAGTACAAGGCGATCTCCGGCGGCAACTTTCACGGCGAGGTCATCGCATCCGAGCTTGATCACCTGAAGATCGCGCTCACCGAACTGGCCGGTATCAGCGAGCGCCGCACCTTCTGGCTGCTTGACGCCAATATGTCGCGCGGGCTGCCGAGTATGCTGGTGCGCAGCGGCCCCTCCCGCATCGAGAGCGGGCTGATGCTCGCGCAGTACGTGGCAGCCTCGCTCGTCTCCAAATGCAAGACACTGGCCCACCCGGACAGCATCGACTCGATTCCGAGTTCGGCCAATCAGGAAGACTACGTCAGCATGAGCATGAACGCGGGGCTGCACACCCGCGAGATTGTCGAGAATGTAACGGCGGTCATTGCCATTGAACTGCTCACCGCGCTCACCGCGCTACGCCACCGTCTCACCTCACTACGGCGCGACGGCACCTACCACCCTCTCACCGAGGTGGCGCTTGGCAGGGGCACGCAGGCGGTATGGGCCGCATTGCAGGATGCCGCGCCCGAACTGTTCGAAATTCCGCTTGACCGCGATGTGATCTATTATCCCTACCTTCGCCGCATGATCGAGGTCGTGCAGAGCGGCGCGCTCGTTGAAGCTGTCCGCGAGGCAGGTATCCCGTTCTATAGCGTGCGCTCCAGCACGGAATTGGTAGTGCCGGAGGGGTAACCCCCTCCGGGCGAGCCGGCGACGGCGACGCTGGGGTGGGTGGGGTTCCGGCGGGAGACCGTCGTAGGGGCAATCCTGCAAACTGAAACCACGAAGTTTATTCGCGGCAGGTTTATCCTAGCGTTTGCCCATTCGCGGCAGGTTTCTATACCAGGTGCATCACACCTACCCTTGCATCCCCCGCGACGGGGAAGCATAAGGGCGCATCTGAGATGCGCCCTACTATGCGATCTTGTTAACCCGGAGCCGCGACTAAACGTCGCGGTGGATTTATATAATCGAGTGCGCCGGGTGCGCCCTCTCACCAGCTCCGGATCGTCTCCGCGACCTTCTCCATCGGCACGGTGCGCTGCTCGCTGTCCTTGCGCGTCGCGCCGAGCCGCCGCACTGTGGCCTCGCCTCGCTTCACTTCGTCCGGCCCGACGATCACGACGAACGGGATACCCTTCGCCGACGCATACCCGAGCTGATCCCCAAGCCGAACCTCGTAGTCGTAGTACACCGTCGTGTTGATGCCCGCGCGGCGAAGGTCCGTCCCGATCCGCAGCGCCGCCTCGACCACCTCCTCATTGAAGATCGCCACCATTACCTCGGCGGTCGTCGAGCGAATGTCCGGCGGGAACATACCCAGCTCGTCCATCGCGTCGATAATGCGCTCAATGCCGAGGCTCGTCCCCGTTGCCGGGTACGTGACATCCGAGAACAGCCCGATAAGCTCGTCATAGCGTCCGCCCCCGGTGATGCTCGGCATGGCCTTCGGCTTCTCCACCGTGGTTTCGAAGATCGGGCCGGTGTAGTACTCCAGCCCGCGCACCATCGCGAAGTTCAGCGAGTACGCCTCTTCCCCTACCCCGTACAGTTCCAGGTAGAGGAACATCTGCTCAAGCTCATCGATGCCCTCCACCGCACGCGGGTAATCGCCCAGCCGCGCGCGCAGGTCAGCCAGCACTTCTCGCGTCGGCCCGGAAATGTGCAGCAGGTCAAGCAGGCGGTTCACCACGTCTTCGGGGATGATCGCTGCCCGCCTGCCATAGTAGCTGCGCAGCCCCGGCGCGACCTCCTGCACGATCTCCCGCGTGACGGCCTGCAACTCGCCGGACGGCACCTTCCGCGCGATGGCATCCTCGACCTGCGCCCGGAGCGGATCAAGCACCTCGTCTACCAGTTCGGCGTCAAGCCCTTCATCCTCGATCATCGCGCGGCGCATGTCATCGAGCGCCAGCTTGCCCTGAATCGCCAGCCGCGCGATGCGCTGCAGTGGCTGCACCGGGTCGCTCGGCACGCCTACCATCATCAACTCCCGCCGCACGCCCTCCAGCCCGATCTTGTCCAGCTTGTCGATCGAGCGATACAGGCCCGGTCGCAGTTCGTCGGGCACACCCGCATACTGCCCGATGCCGTCAAGCAGCTTGCGGTGGTTGATGGAGATGGTCACGCCCTCGAAGCCCAGCCGCTGCAGCGCCTCGACCGTCACTGCGACGATCTCCGCGTCGGCCATCATGCTCGCTGTGCCGACGATATCCACGTCACACTGGAAGAACTCGCGGTAGCGGCCCTTCTGCGGGCGGTCGGCGCGCCACACCGGGGCGATCTGGTAGCGCTTGAAAGGGCGCGGCAGGTCGGGGTTCATCGCCACAAAGCGCGAGAGCGGCACTGAGAGGTCGTAGCGCAGCGCGAACTCGCCGCCCGGCTCCTCGCCGTACCAGGCCCGGTAGATCAGCCGTTCGGCGTCCGGACCGTACTTGCCCATCAGCGTCTCGGCAAGCTCCACCGCCGAGGTCTGCAGCGGCTCAAAGCCAAATTCCTCAAACACACCGCGCACCACGTCGAGCACATACTGCCGCTTGAGCATCGCATCGGGCGGGATATCACGCATCCCGGCGGGGATGCGGGGCGCAACCTTTTCAGCCATTCGTCGTGTCCTTTCTCATGTCCTCATGGTGAGTCAACAAAAAACGTGGAGTTGCAGTCAACTCCACGCTCGAACTTCCAACGGGCAGCCGTCAGGCGTACAGCACCTGCGCCGCTCCACAAGCGTGGAGGCGATACCCGTGATGATGGTGGGCGCGGGCCATACGCGTGCGCAGCATACTCTTCTCGGAATAACCAGGCTTCTGATATCGCTTCTATTGTAATGTGGCAGGCGCCCGCTTGCAATCGTTGCGCCCGACGAGTGCAGATCGTCAAGGCGATGGATGAGGGGGAGCCGCGACGTTTAGCCGCGACGTTTAGTCGCGGTGACGGGTGTTTCCCGTTGTCTCACCCAGCCACACCTCGATCTCGCGCCGCAGGTCCATGCCAGGCCGGTAGTGAACCGCCGCCATGCCGACTGTACGCGCCGCCTCCACGTTCTCGATAAAATCGTCCACAAAGAGTGCATCGGCAGGCTGCACATCGAGCTTTTGCAGGATCAGCTCATAGGGTCGGGGATCGGGTTTCATGACGCCGATCTCCGCCGAGATCACCTGCGCGTCGAATAGGTTGTGGACCTGATGCTCCAGCAGCGCGTCAGTGAGGTCGGGCGTGTTGTTGCTCAGCAGCCCGATCAACACACCCCGCGTCCGCAGATCCCGGATCAACTCGACAAGGGCCGTGTTCAGCCGGTCGCCGCTGTAGAAGCCGGCCCGTAGTTCCGCCAGCGCCTGCCCGTCGAGGCCCAGTTCCCGCCCGACCGCCTGCCAGTAGGCATCCACGCTGATCTCGCCCCGCTGCGCCTGCTGCCACGCCTCGATGCCATGCACCACACTCTCGACATGCCCGGTCGGCATGCCGAGGCGTGCGTCCCACGCGTGGCGAGGTGAGTAGTCTTCAGTACGCATCAGCACCCCACCCCAATCAAAGATGACTGCCCTGCGAGTCATTCCCATGCCCCCTTTTCAATACGGCGAAGTATTTGGATCTTATTAACATCAGAAGGTTGCTGCATTGTAGGAACCTGAGTCAAAAGCTATACTCTGACCAACCACAGACTGCGTGAAGCCTGAAACGACATGGAGTGATGTATGGCACGGCAGCGAATCCTGATCGTTGATGACCACGAAGTGGTCCGCTTGGGACTTCGCTCACTGCTGGAGCGCCATCCGGACTTCGAGGTGGTGGCCGAAGCTGGCAATGGGCGCGAGGCGATCGAGAAGGTTGAGGCCTATCAGCCTGACGTCGTCGTCCTCGACATCCGTTTGCCGGGCATGAGCGGCGTTGAGGTCTGCCAACAGATCACCGACAAGTACCCCAACGTTCACGTTATCATGCTGACATCGTACGCAGAAGACGAGATGCTCTTTGCCGCCATCCGCGCCGGGGCCGCTGGCTACGTGCTCAAGCAGATCGGCGGTGACGACCTCACCCGTGCTATTGAAGCCGTGGGGCGCGGCGAAGCCCTCCTCGATCCGATGCTCACGCAGCGCGTGTTTGAGGAAGTCCGCAAGGCTCAGCGCGAGGAGGAGGCTTCCGCCTTCAGTGACCTCACCAACCAGGAGATGCAGGTACTGCAGCTCGTCAGCGAGGGCAAGACAAACCGCGAAATCGCCGAAGCGCTGTACCTGGGCGAGGGCACTGTCCGCAACTATGTCAGCAACATCCTCGGCAAGCTCGGCGTGGCAAACCGTGCCGAGGCAGCAGCCTATGCCGTTCAGCACAACCTGAAAGACTATTTGCAATCTTAATACCAGGGCCAATTATGACTTCTACATCTGCGCCTTCCAACCTTCGCCCGACGAACATCCACCTCGACCGCGAAGCGCATGAACTGCGTATAACCTGGAACGATGGCCACGCGAGCGTCTACCCGCTAGACGCCCTCCGCGAGGCCTGCCCGTGCGCAGAGTGCCGGGGTGGACATGAGTTTATGGGCCCGGCGCACGACCCCGATCTGTTGTTGCTCACGCCCGCACGCTCCTACGATGTGCGGGATATCCAGCTTGTGGGCAAATACGCCCTCAACGTTACCTGGAATGATGGTCACGACGCAGGTATCTACACATGGAAGTACCTGCGTCGTATCTGTCCCTGCCCGGAGTGCGAGGCGGCGCGCCAGCCGTCAGCCGAAGACTGACGGGTTGTTATAGTGCTGTACAAATGTGAATCACATCTGTGAAAAATGATCTTCGGTAATTTTTAAGTCTTTAGTAATGATTGTGTCAACGTGCAAGTCATGATAAGATACGATAGCTGAGCTCAGCAGGATGTGGGTGGTTCTCTTCGTGTTTACTGACTAGAGCAAGGAAGCAGGTTATGTCTCTCAAAGAGCAGGTCGCTCCATCTATAGAGACCCTGGCTGCTCACTTCGCGACGAACAAGCTACTTCTGATCCATCCTAGTAGCCGATATCGCACGCTCCTTATCGCAGCCCTGATCGACTCCCCCCCTGCCCCGCTGTACTACTACAGCCTCGGCATTCGGGACAACAGTCTGGCACAGTTCCTGACGGGTCTATCGCATGATCTCGGCGATCAGAGCCCAACCTTCGGTCGCCGTCTGAATCAAGCCCGTAATGAGTCGCCGGACGACATCGACAAGCTGGCCCAGGCTCTCGCCGCAGACCTGGACGATCTCAACAGCGAGGACTACTTGCTGATCCTCGACGAGTACGATCGTGCGGATGCGGTTCAGGAGATTCAGGCCTTCGTCGAAGTGCTGCTCGACAAACTGCCCAAGCAGTGTCACCTGCTGATCAACAGCCGGACACTGCCGCGCTTGCCGTGGGTTGCACTCGTCGCCAAACACGAGGCGGTGGTGCTCCGGGATTCAAAACTGCTCACCAGCGGCTTCTACACCGAGAGGATCTCCGAAAACCCTAACGTCGAGGTATATGCCCTGGGGCCGGGTTATGTGCTGGTCAACGGCCAGAATGTCACGACATGGGAAGGGCATCTACCTCGTCTCCTGTTTTTCTTCGCACTTGATCGTCCCATGGTGACGCGCGCTGATATTTGTCAGGCGTTCTGGCCGGATTTACACCTCGATCAAGCTGTCAATGTGTTCCATGTCACCAAGCGGCGTTTGCACAAAGCCCTCGGGTTTGACGTGCTCGTGCACGAAGGCGGCCACTATCGTGTAAATCCGCAGCTCAACCTGCAGTACGACGTGCTGGAGTTCGTCGGCAGCCTGGTCGAGGCACGCAGCGCCGAGGGTGAGGAGGCCGCCCAGCACTACCAGTACGCCATCGACCTGTATCGCGGTGCCTACCTGCAGGGTCACGACGATGCGTGGATCCTTGCCCGTCGTGACGACTTCCGCGAGGGCTACCTGGAAGCGCTCAGCGAGCTTGCCCGTCTGCGCGAGCAGCAGGGCGCGGACGAAGCCGCTCTCGGGTTGTACCTGCGTGCGGTAAGCGAGGCACGCAACCGCGAGGACCTGCATCGCGAAGTGATTCGCCTGTACGGCAAGCTGGGCCGCCGCAGTGAGGCAGCAGATCACTACCAGAAGCTGGAGCAGGAGTTCAAGGAGCGGTACGGTTTCAAGCCCTCACCTGAGACACAGCACGTGTATCAGGAGGCAATCGGCGGCGGCTAGCCGCAGCCAGGGAAGCACAGCGCCCCGCAGATGCGGGGCTTTTTGTTGGTGGGGCCTGCCTCAACCCGGAAGCGGCGGACCGCCGGGGGTGTACGTCGCTTCGTCGAGTAGAGCCAGCCAATCAAAATCGGTGAGGCTCTGCGCAGTGAGCGGGAAGTACGTCGAGTTTTTGGTGCTGCCGGATCGCACGGGCAGCGAGTCTATCTCGGCTGTGGGTAGCCCCGCGCCCCGGTAGGTCGGCACGAAGCGCGCCGGGCCGGGTGCAGCCATCAACCGCGCCTCAAGCGTGCCCGCCTCCGGCTGGCCGATGCCGTTTTCCGCCGACACGCCCAGCCCCGTACCGATCACCACGTACCCTGCTCCGAATATCGCGTCGAGGTGCGCGCCGGCGGGCCACCACACATTGGCGTGCGGCCCAAGCTGCCACCGCATCTGCCCGCGTTGCACGTGGCCATTCGCGGCGAAGACCAGCACCCTGCCCCGCCCGCGCTCGCGCCCCACTGCATAGGCGATGTTGTCTGCCATTATCGCATCGCGGATGCCAAGCAGCCGCGAGATCCGGTCCGGCGATTCGCGCGCGATTTCGGCGTGGTAGTTGAGAAGCTGCCGCGCCACCTTCGCATACTGCCGTGCCTCCGCGTACCTGTCCCAACCGCCTTTGGCGACAAGTTCCGGGCGGCGAACGTCAAGCTCGGAGATGAGGTCTTCCGTCTCAATGCGCAGTGCGCTGGCCGCGGGCGACAGCCCCACCGCCCTGGCCGGGTCCATCATCGCCTCGAAGCTCTCCCAGTCCGCATCCGCACCGATAAGCGAGTCGATGCGCTGGCGGCGCTCCTCGCCCCCGCCGTCCAACGCAGCGAGATAGTCGAGCACGAAGGCCAGCGCCTGCCGGGGGCTATCCGTACTCGTCATCTCCGTCGGGCTATCCACACCATAAAACCGCAGCTTGACCGTGCGATCCGGGTCGGCGTTCGCCTCGCGCATCCATTCGATAAGTTCGCGGTTGGCCTCCAGGCTGCCAAAGCCGTGGCTGAACCCCGTCTCCCGGATCGCCTCGTAGGAGTCCGGCCCGCGTCCGGCGACGTACTCGTTGACCACGCCTGCCCGCGTAAAGCTGCTCTCAATGGCGATGGCGCTGAACCCGTGCGCCTCGACCAGCCGCTGGAACAGCCTGTTGCGTAGCACAAGGAACTCCTGCCCGCCGTGCAGCGGCTCGCCCAGCGCGAGCAGCACCATCGAGCTGCCCGCCGAGGCCATCAGCCGGTCGGCGGCGGCGTTGAGGCTCTCCGTCGAGTCAAGCGCAAAGGGGATCGCTTCGGATGTGATCCACCCGTCAAGCGTCGCATACGCGGGGATGTTGTCAGGCATGGCAGATCCTCCAGATAGCAGCCGCGCCGGGCAGAGTGCCAAAACGGGGAACCGGCCCGATGGGCCGGTACAGATTGCAAGCGTCTTTGATTATCGTGCGTATCGTGGCACCCGGCAAGCGGTGCTGCGAGGCAGCGACGGTCCGCCGTCCCCTCAGGCGTATTCCCAGGAGCCGGGCCGGACGGACACCGGCTCCGGCGTCGCAGCGATGCTCGCGCGGTAGATCTGCTCGATCTGGTCGGCAATGCGCGGCCAGCTATAGCCCTGTGCGTAGCTGCGTGCCACAGAGGACATCTCGCGCCGCAGCTCGTCATTCTGGAGCATCAGGTGGATGCGCCCGGCCAGTTCTTCGGGGTCATCTGCGGGCACGTGGAAGCCGGTCAGCCCGTCCTGCACAAGGTACGCCAGCCCGCCCACCTCGGACGCAACGACCGGGGTGCCGCAGGCCATCGCCTCAAGCGCGACCATGCCGAACGACTCGTAGTGCGAGGGCATGATGACCGCTTCTGCCGCCGAATAGTAGTACTGGAGCGTATCCTGGCTCTTCGCGCCGAGAAACGTCACGAAATTCTCCAGCCCAAGCTCGTCGCTGAGCGCCCGCAGCCGCCGCAGCTCCACATCCTCGTCGTCTTCGTCGTCCAGGCTGCCGCCGATGACGGACAGGCACAGCCGCTCGATGTCATCGCCCATGCGATCCTTGAGGATGGCAATCGCACGCAGCAGCGTATCGACGCCCTTCAGCGGCTCGATACGCCCGACGAACAGCAACAACTGCGCGTGTTCGGGGATGCCGATGATCTGACGGGCCACCCGCCGCGGCACGGGCTGAAAGTGCTCCACATCCACACCCGGCGGCACAACCCGGATCTTGCGCATGTCGGCGTTGTAAAGCCATATGAGCTGGATGCGCTCGGCAGGCGTGGCCGCCACGAGGATGTCCGCCCAGTTCATGATCTGCTGCTCGGTTTCGATGCGCAGCGCCGACTCGCGCTCGCTCTGGCTCCGCGCGATCCGGTTTTTCATCCGCCCCAGCGTGTGGAACATCTGCACAATGGGCGGGCCGCCCCATGCCTGCTGGAGCTTGTGAGCCGCCCACCCCGACAGCCAGTAGTGGCTGTGAATCACGTCATAGCGAACACCCTCGCTCTCAGCGAAGCGGGTCACGTTCTCAACAAACTCGGGCAGGTGCGGGTAGATCTGGTCGGAGGACAGCGGTGCTTCCGGCCCGGTGGGGATGTGGATCACGCGCGCGCGATCGCCGAGGTCCGTGTCGTTCACGTGGGGCACGCACGGGTCCTGCGAGCGGGTAAACACGTCCACGTATATCCCGCGCCGGCTGAGTTCAGCGCTCAATTCGCGGACATACACGTTCATACCGCCGGTTTTCTTCCCGCCCAGTACGGCAAGCGGGCAGGTGTGGACGCTCAACATCGCAACGCGCAGGGGAGAGTGAGTTACCGCGTTGATCTTGTCCTCCTCAATCAATGAACGCGGGCTTGCAGGCGCGGGCGATTGCCCCGCCAGCTAACCCGGATTCTACAGTGCGTGCAGGGTGAATTCCAACCCGCGCATGCGTGTATGCTCGCCGGGTGGAACTTTATAACTCAAGGAATTTGCTCTAGCGGGCTTTGGCGAAAGGAGGCGGATCGTCAAAGAACAGCGACCACCACACGCGCCATGACGAGAACGGCTGATCGCTCTGCGGCTGCTGCTGCGGTGCTATCGCCACGAGGGGCTCCGGCGTCGGGCGCTCGTACAGCGGGACGACGAGCACCTCGCCGTCACGGACCATCTTCCCTTCGCTGTGGGCCCAGGCTTCGACGTATGCCGGGCTGCTGTAGTAGGCCTTCTCCGCTTCCAGCCGGCGCTGCTCCTCCAGCAGCGCCTCGATCTCCGCTTCCAGCCGGCGCTGCTCGTCCACCTTCTGCTGCCCGTCGATGATGCGCTCGCTGAAGTCGAACACCAGCCGCCCGCCGAAGATCACCAGCGCGATCAGGATGATCTGCCAGTTGGTGAGCCGCATGCGGCGGAAGCGAAAGCCTCTATCTGCCCGGGTAGCATCCTGGACGTCTGGCGAGTCAGCCAACGTTCGTGCTCTCCTTAACAAAAAAGCTGAGCGGGCGCTCAGCTTTTGCGCAGTGCCGAAGGTGGGATTCGAACCCACATGAGCTTGTGCTCACTACGCCCTGAACGTAGCGCGTCTGCCAGTTCCGCCACTTCGGCTGTCACGTGTGATATTTTACCCCCGCGCCTGCATTTGTCAAGGAATGCGAATCAGAAACGTGTAAAAAGATAACTGGCATCCAATTGATATTCTTCCACCTTCGCACGGTCAAATGTCCTTCTGCCAGCCGCGTTCTTGCCCTTGCAAGACAGGTATGTTAGGATCAAAACTACCCTGGAACCGGTTGGTAGTCGCTGGAACGATGCTCCAACGGCGTCGGGTCCCCCACCCGACGAAAAGTGCTGCCAATCTCCACACGCCTAAACCTAAGTAGAGATGGAGTTTCGAGCTATGAAACTGTGGGAGCACTACCACACTCCCCATACGTTCGAGGAAGCTTCTGATCTCCTGGCACGATATGGCGGCGCAGCCCGTGTCATTGGCGGCGGTACTGACTTGCTGCTTGAAATCAAGCAGGGGCACCGTCCTCCCGTCGAAGCCCTCATCGACATCACCAAGGTTAAAGACCTCACACATATCACTCAAAACGGCGATACGATTACAATCGGCGCAGGGGTCACTCACAGCCAGATCGTCAGGTGCGAGGTGATCGCCCAGCGTGCGACCTGCCTCGTGGAGAGCTGCGGCGTCGTTGGCGGGCCGCAGGTCCGCAACGTCGGCACGATCGGCGGTAATGTGGCTCACGCCCTGCCCGCCGCCGACGGCACGACCTCGCTCGTCGCGCTCGATGCCGAGGCGGAGATCTGGCAGAACGGCGAACGGCGCTGGGTTCCCATCCTGGAGATGTTCGCCGGCCCTGGCCAGTCCATTCTGGACTCGACGCGCGACCTGCTGATCCAGTTCCGCTTCCAGCTTGCCGGCCCACGCGAGGCCTCGGCCTTCAAGCGCATTATGCGCCCGCAGGGCGTCGCGCTGCCCATCCTGGCAGCCGCCGTCTGGGTACGGCTCAGTGAGGACGGCGACACTATCGAAAAGAGCCGGGTGTGCATCGGCCCGGTTGCACCCGTGCCCACGCGCATCGGCGTCGTTGAAGAGGTGCTGAACGGCAGCCAGTACAACGACGACCTGCTCGAAGAAGTCGTCCGTGTTGCACGCGCCGAACTGAAGCCGCGCACCAGCAAATATCGCGCCACATCAGAGTACCGCACCGAGATGGTCGAGGTGCTGCTGCGCCGGGCACTGCCGCTTGCCGTCAAGCGCGCGCGCACCGGCGAAGTCGTACCTGAGGGCATCGGGCTGCAGTGAGTGGGGGAGAGAGATGACTGACCTGATTCAGATCGAATCCATGCGCACCATTTCGATCACCGTTAACGGCAAGAAGATCGAGAAGTCCATCCCGGAATCCCGGACGCTGGCGCAGTTCCTGCGTTACGACCTGGGGCTGACGGGCACAAAGATCGGCTGTGAAGAGGCCGAGTGCGGCATCTGTACGGTGCTGGTCGATGGCACGCCCGTCGACTCCTGCATCTACCCGGTGTTTAAGGCCGACGGCTGCGAGGTCACCACCATCGAGGGCCTCGCGCAGGACGGCGAGCTGCACCCGCTCCAGAAGGCGTTCATCGATCATGGCGCGGTACAGTGCGGCTACTGCACGCCGGGCGTCATCATGACAGCCAAGGCGCTCCTTGACCAGAACCTCAACCCCACCGACACCGACATCAAGATTGCGCTCAAGGACACCTTCTGCCGCTGCACCGGCTACACCAGCATTATTAACGCCATCCACTCGGCGGCGAGCGAACTGCGCGGTGAGGGGCCGATCCCCTTCCAGCCGCCGCAGACCGTCGAGCCGCTCAAGGTCATCGGCCAGCCGGTACACCGCCCGAACGACGTTGACAAGGTGACGGGGCGCGCCCGCTACACCGACGACTACGTCTTCCCCGGCATGCTCTACGGACGTACCAAGCGTGCCGACTACCCGCACGCCCGCATCCTGAAGATCGATACCAGCAAGGCGAAGGCGCTGCCCGGTGTTCATGCCGTGCTCACGCACGAGGATATCCCCGGTGAGAACATTCACGGCATCGTCTACGAGGACTGGCCCTGCCTGTGCGGCGACAAGGTTCGCTACATGGGCGACCCGATCGCCATTGTCGCGGCGGAGACGCCTGAGATCGCAGAAGAGGCGATCCGCCTCATCGAGGTTGAGTACGAGCCGCTCGGCGTCGTGGACAACCCGGTCTATGCCCGCAGCGAGGACGCTCCGATCGTCCACGAGGAGTGGGAGACCGGCAACCTGCTCAAGCACATTAAGGTGCGCCACGGCGACATCGAGAAGGGCTTCGAAGAGGCCGATGTGATCATCGAGCGGACCTACCACACGCCGACGATCGAGCACGCCTTCCTTGAGCCGGAGTGCTCCATCGGCGTGCCCGCCGGCTACGATGAGGAGCACGAGAAGATCACCGTCTACGTCGGCTCGCAGATCCCATATCAGGACCGTCACCAGGTAGCCAAGATCCTCGGTGTGCCCGACGACGCGGTGCGCATCCGTGGTACGCTCATCGGCGGCGGCTTTGGCGGTAAGGAAGACCTCGCCGGGCAGGCGCACGTCGCGCTGCTCGCCCAGGCCACGGGCCGCCCGGTCAAGATGCTCTACACGCGGCAGGAGTCGCTGCTCTTCCACCCCAAGCGGCACGCCACGCAGATCCGCATCAAGACGGGCGCGAAGCGTGATGGCACGCTCGTCGCGGTCGAGGCCGAGCTTTACGGCGACGGCGGCGCATATGCCTCGCTGAGCGACAAGGTCATGACCCGTGCGACCACCCACGCGACCGGCCCGTACACGGTCGAGAACGCCAAGATCGACTGCTACGTGATGTACACCAACAACCCGCCCTCCGGCGCGTTCCGCGGCTTCGGTGTGACCCAGTCCGCCTTCGCCGTCGAGAGCAACATGGACCTCGTTGCTGAGGCGCTGGGCATGGACCCCATCGAGTTCCGCCTGAAGAACGCGCAGCGTGTTGGCGTCACGACAGCTACCGGCCAGCTTCTGCGCGAGAGCGTCGGGCTGATCGAGACGCTGGAGAAGACCCGCGAGCTGATGCAGCGCGAGATGGGCGACAGGCCCTTCCAGTGGAGCTGGCGCGAGGGCAATAAGGCCTATGGCTGGGGCATCGCCTGCGCCTACAAGAACACCGGCCTGGGCGGTGGCGCTCCGGACAAGTCCGCCGCGGAGGTCGAGGCCTTCGAGGACGGCACGATCGAGGTCCGCACCTCTGCCGCCGACATGGGCCAAGGCCTTGGCATGGTTGTCGCACAGTGCGCCGCCGAGGAGCTTGGCGTGCCCTACGACCGCGTCAAAGTCCTCCTGTCTGACACCGACCTGACGCCGGACGCCGGTGCAACGACCGCGTCCCGCCAGACGTACGTCACCGGCAACGCCGCGCGGCTTGCCGCCAGCGCCCTGCGTGAGGCGCTGCGCTCGACCGCGGCGGAGGTCTACAACGTCGATCCGAAGGAGATCCGCTTCGAGGAGGGTCTCGTCCGCTTCAACGGTACGAGCACCCCGCTTGGCGAGGTCGTCGGCTGGATGAAGGAGCAGGGGCTCCAGGCCAAGGCGCTGCACGAGTACTGGGCTCCGAAGACCCAGCCGCTCGGCACCGGCGGCGACATGCACTTCGCCTTCTCCTATGCGACGCAGGCCGCACTGGTCGAGGTCGACCTGGAGACCGGCGAGGTTCACGTGCTGAAGGTCATCGCGGGCACCGATGTGGGCCGCGCCATCAACCCGAAGTCCGTGAAGGGCCAGGTTGAGGGTGCCATCGTCATGGCGATGGGCAACGCGCTCACCGAGGAGTACATCGTCGAGAACGGTGTGCCCTGGTCGACGCTCCTCGCCCGCTACAAGATGCCCAGCATCAAGTACACGCCGGAAATCGAGCAGGTCATCGTCGAGCATCCCACCTCCGAGGGCCCGTACGGCGCGAAGGGCGTTGGCGAGCTGCCGCAGATCAACACTACGCCGGCCATCGTTAACGCAATCTACAACGCGACCGGTGTCCGCGTCTACTCCATCCCGGTGGATCAGGATGCGCTGGCGCGTGCGCTGCGTGCCGGTGAGAAGGAAGTCCACACGACCTGGCACCACGTCAAGTAGTGAACTCACCATGTACAGCCGGGCCGGGGCTTACTGCCCCGGCCTTTTTGTTTGGGCACGGCATCTGTATTCAATGCACGACCGCCCCCAGACTCGTAGCCATAGCCGCGAGTCCTTCCTCCCCTTGCAGGGGGGAGGTCAGGTGAGGGTTCTAATGCAACGCGCCTTGATGTTTATCCCAGTCCGTCACCCTACCGGCGCTCAAACACCGCGCGGATCACGCTGATCCGGCCTTCCTCAAGGCTCAGCACGGTATTCTGGAACGTCTGCGGGAACACTTCGCCCAGCAGCAGGTGCAGGCCGAGTGGAGGCGGCCCGTCGCCGGGCGGTGCCGGGCGGCGCTGGAACCACGCCAGCGCGGTCTCCGTTACGTCCTCCCAGACCCGCTCGTGGAACCCCGCCCCGATGATCAGTGTCCGCATTTCCTCCGGCGTCTTGAGGAAGCTGCTCTCCGGGCTGGCCGCCCAGGGCACCGGGAAGTGAATGACCGGGGCGTTCCCGGCCATGATCTCATGCAGCGCAAGCCGCCCGCCCCGCCGGAGCACACGATGGGCTTCCGCAAACAGCTTCTCCTTGGCCGGTATGTTCATCGTGCTGTGCTGCGTCCACACGAGAGCGAATGATTCGTCAGGGAAGGGCATCGCCTGCGCATCGCCGACCTGAAATCGCACCTGCTCGCTCAGGCCGGTGAGCGCCGTGAGCATCTCCCCGGCTTCACAGTAGGCTTCCGTCAAGTCGAGCACGGTCACATGACAGCCGTACTCGGAGGCAAGGTAGCGCGCCGCGCCCCCTACCCCACCACCGACATCGAGCACGTGCAGGCCGCTTCGCACTTCCGCCAGTTGCGCAAGCTCTGCCAGTTGCGCAAGCTCTGCTGTTGCCTGCCACCCGCCCGTGTGGAACTGGTCCACCGGGGCAAGGTCGGCGGGCGCGAGCGCCGCACCTTCCTTTCCGGCGGCTCTCAGCCCTTCGCGGATGCGCGCGGCGAGGTTGCCCGGCGCGTAGTGCCCGTTAACCGCTTTGGCATACGCCGACTCCGCTGTCCCCATTGTTCAAATCCCCCTACCCGCAAATGCCGATTCATTGAGGATACCCACCTCGCGCCAAAGCTCAAACCCATCGCTGTGTCGCTGGCTGTCACAACGGCTGGTTAGGCTTTTGATGATAACACGGCTTGCCTGCTTAGAACGTCAGTGCTATCCTAGAACAACCACCACGATTTTTGCGGTAAGGAGCTGGCGGGTGACTCTCGAATTTCACAAACTGACACAGCAGATCGAGCAGATGGGCAGCTATCTCGCTGCCCGCGAAGACGAGGCGGCGGACAAGCTGGAGCTGGCCTGGCAGATTATGGAGGCGTACTCCAGCGAGGAGTTCCTGCCGCTTATCCTTGAGCGGGTTGCGGATGCCCTTGCCAAAGACGCCGGCTACCGGGGCGCGCGGCCCATCGATGAGCCGATCATGAACACCTACCCGCCCGCGCAGCTTCCGCCCTCTGCGACGATTCTCGCCACCGACGGTTCACAAATCGCGCCGAACCCGCACGGCGCGGACTTCTACTACCTGATCAACACCGGCACGATCGTCTTACACCACGGCAGCGGCGAGCCACCGGAGGTCATCTGCGAGCCGTTCCTCTATTATGAGGACGAGCATCTGCGCCTGCCCGATCGCGGCCCGATCACCGGGGCGACGGTCGCCGCGCGCCGCACCGTTGCCGAGATGTCCGCGCTTGCCGAGCAGACGTGGCTGCGCCGGGGTGAGCCGCGCCCGCTCGTCGCCCTGCTCGACAACCCCCTGCTGCCGTTCGGCATCGGCAAGGAAGTGCCCGAACGCGACGAACTGCAAAACATCTACCTGAGCGCCATCAGCCGCCTGCTGGAAACGCGCGCCCTGCTCGCAGGCTACACCGACCGCCCGCGCAGCCGCTACGTGGTCGGGCTGCTGCACCTGCTCTCGCTGGAGCCGGAGAACGTCAACCGCACGACGCTCGCCACCGACGGGCGTCTTGAAGGGCTGGAGGACAAGGCCCTGTTCCACTACCTGCTGCGCCCCGGCGAGCGTTCGGCGCTCTTCGTGCAGATGTCGCCGCTGAACAAGGAGTTCAAGTCTCGCGCGGGTGAAACGCACGAGATCGCGTTCTTCTATCTCAACACCGCAGCGCCCGGCCAGGCGCCTACGTTGGCCCGTGTCGAGATTCCGATGTGGGTTGCAGAGGACCGGCGTGCAATTGCCGAGCTTCAGGCGCTGCTCTACCACCAGTGCCACCAGGTCGCCTCACGCTACCCCTATGTGCTGACCCGCGCGCACGAACTGGCGCTCATCAAGTCCGACGAGGCGCGGCAGCTCAACGTCATAATCGAGGTTGCGATGGCCCGCTACGGCGTCGCGGCGGAGGAGAGCGAGAAGCAGCTTGGCAAGGCCGCCGTCGGTCGGCGCCGCACTCGCTTCGAGGTGCACTGAGGTTTGATTAACCGCTTCATCGAGAATAAGGACTGAGGCAAATTCTATGGCGGATTCGTGGGATGGTCCGATTGCTCATGTACTGAGAGCCAGTACGGCTGGTTTCTCCGCCGGCGCGCGCGTCCAGCAGATCGGCGCACCGACGTTCGGGGCGTTCGTCTGCGCCCAGCCGCGCGGCGGCGACCGGGAAACCGTATACGGGCTGCTATACGACATCCACATTGACGACGACCCGCTGGTGCGGCAGCTTGTGCTCGCCGATGCGGTCAGCGAGGAGACGATCCGCGACCAGCGTCACCACCGCATCGTGCCGCTTGAGATGAGCGTGCTCGCCATCGGCTATCGCGATTATCATGGCGTGCTCCGCCACATGCTGCCGCCGCGCCCGCCCCTGAGCCTCGACCCGGTCTACGTGTGCACGCAGGATGAGGTTCTGGAGCTTACGAGCGGCTTTGACTTCTTCCGCATGGTGCTCGGCACCGCACAGGTTCCCGGCGAGCAGCTTCTGGCCGCCGCCCTGCTGCACGCATCGCAGATCCGCCCGCCGGGGGAGCGGGAGACGTTTCTCGTCGAGGCAGGCCGCCACGCCGCCCGCCTGTTGAGCAGCGACCTCAACCGGCTTGACTACCTGCTGAACCTGATCGCACCCACACCGCAGAGAGCATAGGGGGCCGCCCATGGCGTACAAATCGATGAACGACCTGGATGCATTCTTCGGGCCGCGCTCGCCGCGCCTCGGCGTGGTGACAGGCGGCTCGCTCAGCCGCGGGCTTGACGTCAAGCTCGACCCGGAAACCGACATTGAAGACCTGGCCGTGGGCCGTTACGTCGTTGTGCACGGGCGCAACCGCCGCTTCTTCTGCATGATCACCGATATCGGGCTAGGCAACACCAACGCGCAGATCACCCTCACCCCGCCCGACTTCCAGAACAACGCCTACCTGCGCGAGGTCTACTCCGGCACAACGGCGTTCGGCACGGTTCACATCGCGCCGATGCTCACCATCAGCGAGAATGGCGAAGTCGGCCCGGTGCGGACCATCCCGCCGCACTTTCAAGAGGTGTGGACTGCAACCGAGCAGGACATCAACGACGTTTTCGGCGACGAGGACGAGCATCACTTCAACATCGGCGCGCCGCTTGAGCTTGAGGACACGCAGATCAACGTGGACCTGCGCCGCCTCACCGAGCGTTCGGTCGGTGTGTTCGGCAAGAGCGGCACGGGCAAGAGCTATCTGACGCGTATCCTGCTCGCCGGAACCATTGCGCGCGGCGCTGCCGTCAACCTCGTCTTTGACATGCACAACGACTACGGCTGGGAGGTCTTTAACGAGGATGGCCGCCGTGACAAGGGCCTCAAACAGCTCTTCCCGGACAAGGTCAGCATCTTCACGCTTGACGACGAGTCCTCCAAGCGGCGTGGCGTCCGCCCCGATCACGTCGTCACGCTGGCCTACAGCGACATCCAGCCCGAGGACCTCAGCGCGCTGCGCCAGACGATGGACCTCTCCGATACGATGCTCGACGCGGCTTATACGCTGCGCCGCCGCCAGGGCAAGGACTGGATCCAGTGGTTGCTGCGGGCGACCTCCGAGGATATCGAGGACCTGCTTGCCCATACGACCATTAACGGCGCGGCGCTCGCGGCGCTGACCCGCCGTCTGGAGCGCTTCCAGCGCTTCGGCTTCCTGACCGAGCACCCCGTCGGCGGCGACTCCGTTCAGGCAATCCTCGACCATATTCAGCAGGGTATCAGCGTCATACTGGAGTTCGGGCGGTACGGTAACGCGCTCGAAGCCTATATCCTCGTCGCCAACTACCTGACCCGCCGCATCCGCGAGCACTACGTTAGACAGATCGAGGCCTCGCTGGGCGACGAGGCGAAGCAGCCACCTCAGCTTGTCATCACCATCGAGGAGGCACACAAGTTCCTCGACCCGATGATCGCGCGGCAGACGATCTTTGGCACCATCGCCCGCGAGCTGCGCAAGTACAAGGTTACGCTGCTCGTCGTGGACCAGCGCCCCAGCGCCATCGACGAGGAGGTCATGTCACAGATCGGCACACGCGTAACCGCCCTGCTCGACAACGAGCGGGACATCAACGCCGTGTTGATGGGCGTCAGCGGGGCGGGCGGCCTGCGCGAAGTGCTGGCCCGGCTGGATACCCGCCAGCAGGCGATTGTGCTCGGCCATGCCGTGCCGATGCCGGTGGTGATCAAGAGCCGTCCGTACGACGAGGCCTTTTACCAGGCGATGGGCGCGCCTCTCAAGGGACACAAGCTGCGCCGCGCGGCCAAGAAGAGCAGTCGGTCGCTCTACGGAGACGACGACTGGGAGGGGTTCGGCTAGGCCGGAGGCTAATTCTGTATGGCTCAAAACCGCGGAAAAATTTCCCGCGGGGAGGGTGCCCGTCCCGGGCCTCTTTCCCAAAGAGGGAGCGGGACGGGCACCCCAATGACTACACGAAGTTGACTTGGCAGCCGCCGTCGGGCTAAGTGGAAGCGTGTGTTGCGTGACGCATGTCGCGCAATGCACATGCTCCGCCCCAGGGCGCTTCGCGGCGATTTCTAGCCCACACCCAACAAAAAGACCCCCTGCCGCTCACCCGGCAGAGGGTCTTTCGTTTACGTCATCCGTCAGTCTGCTGAACCGGCCTGCTTGGCCCGGCGCTCGCGCCGCGCGCGTAGCCGCCACTGCAGGAACTTCACCACGGCGAACAGCACCAGCCCACCGGCGAGCAGCCACGGCAGCACTGCGATGGCGAAGAAGATAACGAAGTCGCCAAAGCCCTGCATCCCTCTGAGCAGCGCCTCCAGCGAGGCACGCACCGTCTCCGCCGGGCGCCAACGGGCATCAACCGGCTGGCTCAGAATGTAGGGCCGCAGCGTGATGTCAATGCGGGACAGTCGCGCCGACTCCGCCAGGTACTGCATCCGGCCCTTCAGCGCTTCAAGCTCCGCCTCGCGCTGAGTAAGCTGCTGCTCCGCCATGAGCAGTTCCTCGGTCGTCTGCGCGTTCTCCATGAGCTGCAGCAGCCGGTCCCGCGCCGCTTCGAGGCTCTCCACCCGGGCCTGAACGTCCACGTACTCCGCCGTCACGTCGTCTGCCGATACGTTAATCTCCGGGTTTGTCCCGCTGACGGCCATGCCCGCTATTTCGTTCAGCACCTCGTCGAAGCGGTCCGACGGCACGCGGATCGACATGTCGATATAGGGCGTGCTACCCTCTCTGCCGCCCCACTCGTTCACGCTGACGACAAACGCCCCGTCACCCGACATCCTGTTGACCATCTGCTCGATGCGGCTCCGCACCTCGATGGTGTTGTTCACAGACACCGCGATACGCCCGTTGCGGATAATCAAGCGCTGCTGCTGCGGGTTAATGTCGGAGCCGGTGTTGCCTGAGCTGCCAGCGCCGCCCATATCGGCATCAGGAGCGCGGGGCGCTTCCTGTGGGAACGCCATTTCCGCCTCTGCCATCTCCTCTACAGCAGCCATCTCATCCCGGCTAAGGGATGGGCTCGCCCCGACAGCCGGTTCAGCAGCAGGCCACGCCCCATCGTTTGCGGTTAGCCCAATCCCCGCGCTGCGAGACATCGGCACGAACAGCAGGGTTATAGCCGCCACGCAGACAAGGATCGACACGAGCGATATCCCGCCCACGAGCAGCCCGGTTTTCAACTTGGGTGACATTTCTCCCTCCAAACTGGTGATAAGTGCGGTACGCCTCTCTTGGCCGCTTCACGAATATGACGCGCCTCACCCGGGTTTTGTTCCCTGTCTCACCATTGTACTCATCCCGCACAGGAGCGATACTCACAGGCGGTATCGCACGCCTGCGCATCGCACAGTACAATCATCACGAGAACTCCTCTCACCACCGCCAGAAGGGGGTTAGCCTCAATGGAAACTATCAACGTCCTCGTCGCCCGGCCCTTCCCGGCGGCGCTCATGAACAAGCTGGAAAATATCTCGCCCCGGTTCAACATCACGCAGCGCGTCCCTGCCAGCGCCGAGGAGCTTGCCGACCTGGTTGGCTCGGTTGAGATCCTCTATGCCCCTGCGCTGCTGCCCGAACCGGAGGATGCTCCGCGCCTGCGCTGGGTCCAGATCCACTCGGCAGGTGCCGACCAGATACTCCAGCACCGGCTGTTCACGGAGACCGACGTCACCATTACGACGACAAGCGGCATCCACGCCGTCAACATCGCGGAGTACGTCTTTGCGCAGATGCTGGCCTTTGCCCACCGCCTGCCGACCATGTTCGAGGACAAGCGGGCGAAGAACTGGCCCGAGGATCGCTGGGAGCGCTATCTGCCGCACGAACTGCGCGGGGCAACGGTCGGCATTGTCGGCTACGGGAGCATCGGGCGCGAGGTCGCGCGGCTGGCGGATGCCTTCGGCATGCGCGTGCTTGCCGTCAAGGCGAACCTGCGCCAGCTAACGCGCGAATACGCCTACAGCCTCCCCGGCACCGGCGACCCCGAAGCCGAGATCCCCGACCGTATCTACCCGGTCGAGGCCCTCGCGTCGATGGCGCGCGAGTGCGACTACCTCGTGCTGACTCTCCCGCTCACCGAGCGCACCCGTCATCTCGTCAACGCCAATATCTTTGCCGCCATGAAGTCCACCGCTGTGCTGATCAACGTGGCACGCGGCGGGGTTGTGGACGAAGCAGCACTGATCGACGCCCTGCGGCGCGGGCATATCGCGGGCGCTGCGCTCGACGTGTTCGAGGAGGAGCCGCTGCCGCCGGAAAGCCCGCTGTGGGAGCTGCCTAACGTCATCCTCAGCCCGCACATCTCAGGCGCCACGCCTCACTATGATGAGCGCGCCACCGATCTTTTCGCGGAGAACCTTCGGCGGTTCGCGGCGGGAGAGCCGCTGCTGAACGTGGTCAGCCGTCAGCGGGGGTACTGACGCCTTCAGCAAGCAGGCCCTGCAGGTACTCGCCAAAACGATCGCTGTTGCAGGCATCGATGTAACGCAGCAGTTCGCCGCCTGCGATGGGGTAAAGCGGGTAGCATGAGGTCGGCCATGCACCGCGCGGCGCATGCACCACCGCATCGACCACCGCGCCCGGCACGTGCACCCGCCCGTCAAAGCCCTCAACGATCTCCTCGGCGGTGACGATGACATGCTTCCCGCCGAGCGCTAGCTCGACATCCACGCCGAGGTTGCCGTTGAGCAGCGCGTTGCCCGCGCGGTCGGCCTGCAGCGCATGGATGACCGCCACATCCCACGTCAGCGCAGGGAAGGCGACAAGCTGCTGGCCGGGGTTGTATGGGTCCTCGATGATTTTCACGTCGGGGCGGAGCTTTGGCAGGTCGGTGCCGAGCCAGGCTTTCGAGGGCATGAAGCTGACGTCGGCCAGCGCGGCGCGGATGCCAAAGGCCAGGCTGGCCTCAGTCTCCTCGACG
>Ga0116169_1001108_pt1 | contig 24097 bp, 23 predicted proteins | sample AD_UKC130_MetaG_FD_89796 | JGI IMG/M metagenome (GOLD analysis project Ga0116169, IMG submission 89796) | Active sludge microbial communities of municipal wastewater-treating anaerobic digesters from Canada - AD_UKC130_MetaG | ecosystem: Engineered > Bioreactor > Anaerobic > Digestate | place...
GACGACGACGAAAACTCACTCATGCCACCGTGGGCCTTCTTCGCCTGGGCGGTCGTGAATTCGACGATGCTCGAGCCGACGGCAAGTCGAGAGTCCGTCATGGCTGACTCTGCTCTCGCCATGACTCGGCAACGACTTGGCCAAGCCGCACTCGCCTGGCTGAACGCGATCGCCGACTCTGATCCGGAGCGGTTTGCCGAGTTCGTGCTCCAGCACGAACTGGAACTCAAGTCCGCTGCGACACAAGGTTTCGATCGCGAGAAACTGCTCCTCGCTTCGGTGGTCTTGCCGATGTTGTCGGTGCAAACGACCGAAGGCGTGATGCGTTTGGCTGACGTGGCACAACGGAGTCCGAACATCCTTTTCGCCGGTTACGCCGACGAGTTCCGCACGATCGCCAGTTTCAACCCGAAGGGCCGACTCGTCGTTAACGCAGGCCACGTGCTCGACCGGGAGATCCTGCAAACGTTGCCGCAGGTTATGCTCGAGGTGACAGTCACCCGGGTCTATCCGGCCTCGGAGATCGCCGGATTGGCCACCCCGCCACTCGAATCCGCGCCCGAGGTCATCGCGCTCGAAAAACGTGCTCAGGACGTGTTGATTCCTTTCAACTGCGATGTGGCGATCCGTCACTTTCCCAGCAACGAACTTCCGGCAGTCTTCATCGACCGCGGACAAATCTCGACGGATTCTCCCGGCTACGGCGAAACTGCCCATCTGGTGTTGAACTGGGGCAATCGGGTCGTCCGCGCCTTGGCGAAGACTCAAGACCCAGTCGTGTTTGAACGCGTCATCCAACTACTGTTCGTGCAAGCGCGAATGGCCGGTCAACACGACGGAGCAGATGACCGCGCCTTACTGTCGGCGTCACTCGACGACATCCTCGCACTCGCAGTAGGGCTCGACGGAAGGGAAACGCTATGACAGCGGCCATCGACACGATCAAGAACATGCTGGAGAACCAGTGGTCGACGTATCCCGAAGATCTGCCCAAAGTGTTTGGGTTGATGTGTGGTTTTGACGAAAGCAGCCACCTCATCATCGAACGGGGTTCTGATGGCTGGCCCGCCTACGCGCAGATCGCGAGTTTCGGCGGCACCGAGAACCCGATGATCCACGCGGAACTTCAGCATCCAGCGATGCAAGTGCCCGAGGGAGATCCCGATCCAGAATTGCCCGCATCGGTCCTCGATGCGATTCACGCAGATGGCTGGAACGACCCTGACGAAGCCGCTTCACCAAATTTCTGGATCCAAATGTCCGTGCACGAGGCGAAACGGCTTGCAGACATCGTCATGAAGGCGATGTTGATGAACCTGCCGCCCCAAGAGATTCTGGGGCTAGAGCTCGAGGCCTGGGGTCCGGCTTTCGGCACCGAAGCCTAAGGAGCCGGAAGCCCCGTCCTCGTCGTCAGGCGTCTGGGCTGGGACTGCCGCGATGGTGATGGTCCATCCGTTGAAAGTTGCCCTATCCGTCAAAAGGATTGAGCACGCGTAACCCTGCTGCCTCGAACGGCGTCGTGTCGCGAGTCGCGATCTCGAACTTGTGAGACTTCGCTGTAGCTGCGATGAGCGCGTCGTAATCTGAAATTGCTTGCCCACTTTGGCGGGCGTTGGCGCGTATCGATGCATATTCAAACGAAGCCGTCTCATCAAAACTGAGAACGCGATCCTCGAACAATGGCCGAATGCACTGCTCAAACTGATGGGTCAAGGTCTCTCGCCTCTTACCTTCAGGTAGCGCGGCGATGCCAAAGCGAATCTCCGCCATCGATAGCGCAGTCAAATACAGGGTCGTGGGTTGTTGGCGGTCGACCCAGGCCACGACTGAATGCAACGGCGTTGCCCTCATCAGCTCCGACAAGACGTTCGTGTCTAGAACGATCACGAGAATTCAACTGGCTCTGTGATCGTTGGATCACGCTCAAATTCCAAATCGAACCCGCCGACCTCGGCTGCAAGTTGGGCTATTTGCGTGCCCAAACCGATTTCAGCAGTGCCGAGCACGGTGGCGTCAAGTATTGAGCGAACTTCAGCCTCGGTGCTCCGGCCGTGCCGCTTTGCGCGCGCTTTCAAAGCGCGGTGAGTCTCATCGGACAAATTCCGAATAGTCATTGCTGCCATACCCCTTCACCTCCACTGATATCAGTCTAGGACTTTGATATCAGATTTGCTACTGCGAGTTCAGACTAGAGCGTTTTGAGTAGATGCTGTTCTTTATCCACAACTGCGTTGCGCCTACGGAGGATCAGAACCGCCGACGTGCTCGGTCGGCGAAAGTGTCGAGTGCGTCGGTGACTTCGGTTGCCACCCAAACCCGGTAGCGCTGTCCGCCCGAAGCTTTTGTGATGATCCCTGCTCCACGAAGTTGCTCGATCACTCGGTCGGCGGCTGGTTGTGAAAGTCCGGTCAAGTCCTGAACGTGCTGGGACGTCACGGCCGGTTGGCTGAGCAATTGTGGCAGCACTGTCCAGAGCGACGAGTTTTTCCGAGCCTTCACGGCTGAGGTCCAACGTTCATAGATTTCTAGCAGGTCCCGTCCGAGGTGCCGGCCATTTCTGATGGCCGCAAACGTCGCCTGTGTGAACTGCTCGACGATCGGATCCAGCTCACCGTTTCGGTAGGCGGTCAACGCGTCGAAATAAGCTCTCGTGTCGGCGAGTAAGCCTGCAGAGACTGGAATGGTTGCGCGAGTTGTTGCTCCACCGAGTTTGAGCATGGCGTGAACCAGCGCTCGCCCGGTACGTCCGTTGCCGTCGTTAAACGGGTGAATCGTTTCGAACTGGGCGTGAGCGATGGATGCCTGCACCATGAGTGGCACGTCGGTGCGGGCGACAAATGCGCACAGATCGTCAATCGCTGTTTCGACGCGTGAATGGTGGGGCGGGACAAATGACGCATTGTGCGGTGAAAATCCGCCACCCCCAATCCACACTTGTTCGGTGCGGAACTCGCCGGGGTTTGCGTGGTTCTGCCCCCGCATCAGCGATTCGTGAATGGCGAGTATTGACTCTGGCGTGATCGTTTCCGGCAGTTCGATGGCCTGTTTCATCGCGTCGACATTGGCAGCGACGAGTTTGGCGTTGCTCCCATACTTGGCGATGCCAATCTCGGCCAAGGCAAGAGATTTTGCGCGTGCCGTGATGTTCTCGATTTGGGAAGATGACGCAGACTCAGTGCGCAGCAGGACGGCCGCGAGAGGCGCGAACTCAGTACCGGGAAGCATGTTGGAGAGTTCTGCGTCGAAGCGGGAAACCTCGGCCCTTGCATCGTCGGCCGCAGCGAGAGTAGACGGACTGAGGGCAACGGAGGCCAGAGCGATCTTCGCGGGCACTGCGGCCTCATAGTTGGCGTGCAAGGCTGTTCGTTGCGTGCGGCTCATAGGGAAATTGGTGTGCTGAGGTTCCCATGACAACGTTTCGGAGCCGACCATCCAAGGCGATGTGCTGGTCGTCATAAGAACGCTCCTCAACGAATGTTCTTCGATTCTAACATAAGTGAATGGCTTTTCGCTTATGTTAAAGCAAGGTCAATTCAACTTTAACTGAATACCTAGCATTGAACAGCGCACACGGTCCATGAGCGAGCCTCGGCGGGACGGCGCCAACACAATCAGACCATCGTTTCCAGACGCGGACGGAAGACTCGGGCGAAATCGTCGACTGTGTCAACCATCCAACGCTGGAGTTGGGCACGCTGCTCCGGGTCTTGGAAATCTCCGGACTTCAACGTAATGATCCTGCTTGCTTTGCGCCCGGGAAGATCTCGCCATTCGAGAAGGGCTCCGAGTTCTTCCGAAATCGCGTGCCTATCCCGATAAAAAGTCTCGAACATAGCCTCGTCATTAGGGATGTAAAGCTCAACTCCTAGCCGTTGCTTAACCGAATTAGCGGTGAGTGACAAGTGTGCTCGTGAGCTTCCTACAGAAACGTCGTACCAATATTGTGCTCTCGGAGTGCGCCAGGTCGCAACGTTCGTCGCAGTGACTTGTCCGAGGGCGCGAACCTCAGTGAAGAACAGCTCCTGTTCGGCACCAATGCCTGCTCCCTCGGAACCGCTTTCGCGCCAACTGCCAATCTCGTCGTCTAACTCGAGTCCGGCAGCATCAGCAAGTTCCTGCGCAGTCAAGAACTGTTCCACCGATGCCTTGCCAGCTTCATCAAACTTGACTCCCTCGGAGGCAAGCACGTCGCGCGGATCGTCTGTTCTCGAGGGATCGAACCAGCGGAAGCCAGGTGACACCGTTCCACCTGTTTGCAGCACGCGCCACGCGTTCGGCAATTTGTATCGCGCCAATACTGCCGCAAGCGGTTGCGGATATGTGCCGGCCACAATCGCGACTTCACCATAGGAAGTCCAATTTCCGGCAGGCAGAGCGGCCAGAATCTCGCTGACAGTTGAGCGCAACGCGGAGACCTCCGCGGATTCGGCATCAGCGGCTAAGTCTTCATCCGGGCCGGGCCACAACTCGATAATCTTTTCGGCCAGATTCGCGTTACGCTCGACGATCTCTGTCAATCCCCAAGACTCGTGTTCAGCGATTGCTTGATTCATCAACAAACCACTTGTTGCGAGCATTTCTCGCTTTTGTGAGAACGGCCGGTTACTGAGTTCGCTGTTGTAACCAGAAAGCGTCAAGTTGCCCAAGGTGTGAACGAGCCGGTCGTGCTCGTAGCTGACGTCAGCACCTTCTTCGAGACCTGCAGCGAACTCTTCTCGAACCTCTTCACTCATCGTTTGTGGCAAGACGTGCTCAATCGTTAGACCCGCGGGATCCACCGTTTCCTTCGAGGCTAAGGATTCCTCAAGCCATCTGAGAATTAACTTCTTCTGCGAAGCGCGACCCTGCCAATAGAAAGCCACTGACTGAACACTTCGTCGAATCTGGGCATCCGTCGCGAAGTGCTTTCTGCCCGTAGAAAAATAACGAAGCAATGCTTCATCGATGTTGGGACTGCCCAGAATTTCGTTGACACCTGACCTGTGAGGATTTCCTCGCTGGAAGGATGTTGACCATGCCCAAGCCCTATCCCCAAGAGTTCCGCGACGACGTCGTGGCCGTGGCCCGCAAGCGCGAGGCCCCGTTGAAGCAGATCGCGAAGGACTTCGGGATCTCCGAGGGCTGCTTGTCGAACTGGTTGAAGAAGGCCGACGTCGAGCCGGCACCCGCCCCGGTCTCGATGACGCCGACCGCAAAGAGCTGCGTGAGGTCAAGAAGCGGGTCCGGCTGCTCGAGCAGGAGAACGAGGTTCTGCGCCGTGCGGCGGCATATCTGTCGCAGGCGAATCTGCCGGGAAAATAGTCTTCCCGCTCGTCCGTGAGATGGCCGCGACTGGCGCCCGTGTTCGGGTGCCGGTCGCGGTGGCGTGCAGGGTGTTGAAGATCAGCAGGCAGGCGTACTACCAGTGGCTCGCCGAGCCAGTCAGCCAGCGTGACTGGGACGACGCTCACGCGATCAAAGCCCTGCGTGAGATCCACGAGGACGACCCCACGCTCGGTTACCGGTTCTTGACCGACGAGCTCGAAGACGCCGGCATCACCGCCTCGGAGAACCGGGTCTGGCGGCTCTGCTCGATGGCGGGCGTGTTTGCGTCGCACCACCGACGGCGGGCCAAGTCACGCAAGCCCGGTCCGCCGGTCCATGACGATCTGCTGGCCGTCATCGACGAGCACGGCGTCGTGCGGCACGACTTCACCGCTACGGCGCCGGACGAGAAGTGGTTGACCGACATCACCGAACATCGCACGGGTGAGGGCAAGCTCTACCTCTGTGCGGTCAAGGACTGCTACTCCGGGCGGATCGTGGGCTACTCGATCGACTCGCGGATGAAGTCCGCACTGGCTGCGTCCGCGATCCGCAACGCCATCGTGCAACGCGACCCGACCGGAACGATCTGTCACTCGGACCGAGGCAGCCAAGGCGAAATCAACCGGTCGTCGCAACACCTCGATCATGGAGGTGTTGAACGATGGCGACGAAGGACTGGAGCAGGAAGACCAGCGATGTGCCCGAGAGCGGGCGTCGGCAGTGGCGTGCTGATCGGGCGACAACGCCGCCATGGAGTCGTTTTTCTCGCTCCTGCAAAAGAACGTCCTGGACACCCGTCGGTGGGACACCCGCGAGGAACTGCGCTTGGCGATCGTGACCTGGATCGAGACCAAGTACAACCGCCGGCGCAGACAACGACGCCTCGGCAAACTCAGCCCCGTCGCGTTTGAGACAATCTACGTAGCCGCGAACGCGGCCTGAGAATCACGAACCCCGAGTGTCAACGAAACTCTGGGCAGTCCCAGACGGTGGGGTGGGCGTGAAGCCCCGACATTGCACGAGCACGATGCAATGGTGTGCCAAAGTCTCGCCGAGCCCACGCGCTAACCGCCCCACAACGCCTTCCGAGCTCGCCTCGACGGTAAACCCCAGGCGCCGTCGATGGCCGAGACCGAACAGGATGACGGTCAGATCAACGACGCTGTCGAGCTCGCCGGTGGAGGCTGTCGCGCCTTACCGCTTCAGTGGCCAGCCAGATCGACTCGAGCCGGCCAAGGGTTGGCGACACAGCCGTCTAAGCCCTTCGTCTGCTGCAACATCACCGGCGCCAACGCACCCGGGGCAGAGCAGCCAACATGCCCGTACCCAAGGGCATGGCCGGTCTCGTGGTTGACCACGTAACGGCGGTACGCCTCTAACTGGCCGGTGTAGCTGTCCGCGCCGAACTGCCACCGCCAAGCATTGATGACGACGTTGCTGCCGTTGCGACACGATAGACGGCCGCCGGTGTCCAGGGGCGCACAGAGTGAATCAGCGGTCTCTGGGCTGGCGATGACGATGCGTAGGTCCGAATCGCCCTCGACGCGAGCGAGTGCGTGCCTGGATGTCCAGCCCCGGTCGTCGACCAAGGTTGCCTCGACGAACGAGGCGACCTCATGGACATCGAAGGGTAGGTCTCGCTCGACTTCGACTCGGTAGGTGGTGGCGCCTGGGGGTGCACTCTCGGCGGCCGAAGCGGTGTCAAAGACGCCTGGTCCCTGCTCCGGAACCACGGCGGGCTCAGGCGCAGTGACCCGCGGTGCTGGCTTGCGCTTCGAGCGCTTGGCGACTACCCCTTGAGAGGGAGCCGGCTGGGGCATCGCAGAGTCGGGGACTCTGGTCGATCCGACGTCGGTGGTCTCCAGGGATGAGGTCGGGACCGGACGGGGATCCCGGTCGACAATGACCACCGCGACGATGGCCGACAGGGATGCTGCCAGAAGTGCGATGATCCCGGCCTTGCCACCTGCCCGCCCCGGTGGGGCGGCGCGGCGAGCGCCAGCACGCGGCCGCCGCGCGGCTCTATGTTTGCTCATTGCCCTACTTGTCCGCTGAGCACCGTCATAGTTGGCGTGCCGTCGACGATGCGGGGAAGGCTTGCGTCGACGGCACGCCCGATCATGGGGGCGACTCCGCCTCAGTGGTCGAATGCCTTCATGAACAGCCACATCGTGGCCAGCATCGCCATACAGCCCAGAACCCATAGGAGTCGGCTGAAGCCGGCAATACTTCCAGCGACGACCAGAGCGCCGATGACCAAGAACACGGGCAGCCACATTCGCGGCTGCGCCCAACGACTGCCGTGCCGGGTCAACGTGCTTCCGGGCGATTGCTCGGTCACAGCCTCACGCTCGGTGGCGACGGCATCGCGCGACGGCATCGCGCGGGTGGGAGTCGTGTGCACTCATCACGCCAGTCTTGCCGGGGACCATGAAGCATTCGGACGGGTTCGATGAAGGTCTGATCAAGGTCTTCGGTCGGCGAGCACTCCCGCGATCACGTGGTGGATGGCATGCTTACCCTTGCCGCATGAGTCATCTGGTGAGTCGTCGAGTCCTGGTGATGGGGCTACTGGGCGTCGGGACGGTCACGTTGGTGTCGGGATGTGGTGCAGAGTCCAACTCGTCATCATCCGCTGGTTCGACCCAGCCCGCGCCGCCCACCGCGTTGCCGGAGAACGTTGACAGGTATGGCGTCGATCCTGCGCTGCTGGCGTTCACGGTCTTCAAGGACCCCTCGTGTGGTTGCTGCGGGGGATGGGTCGAGCATGCGGAAGCGAATGGCTTCTCGGTCGCGATCGAGCATCCCGACGTGCTGGGCGACGTCTTCGCCGATCACGACGTCGCAGTGGATCTCCAGTCGTGTCACCTGGCGTTGAGCGCCGGTGGCGCGGTGTTCGTCGGACATGTCCCGGTGCCGTTCATCTTGGAATATCTCAAGGATCCGCCGGCTGGTGCGCGTGGCCTGACGGTGCCGGCGATGCCGGTGGGCACGCCCGGGATGGAGATGGGGGATGAGTTCGATCCGTACGAGGTGCTCGTCCTCACCGTGGACGGGCCGCCGGAGGTGTTCGCGAAGGTGACGAAGGCGTCGCAACAGAGCGTCTGACTCCGGGTCACGTGAGTGGGATCGCGAACGTGACCTTGGTTCCGGCTCCGGGCCCGGGGCTTTCGACGGTGATCCGCCCGTGGTGGGCCTCGATGATCGCCTTGCTGATGGTGAGTCCGATGCCGGATCCGTGGCCGGTGTGGTGGCGTGCGGCGTCGCCGCGGTAGAACCGTTCGAAGACGTGGGTCAACTGTTCGGCCGGGATTCCTGTGCCGCGGTCGATCACGGAGACTTCGACCACCGGCCCATTGATGCGAGCGGCGAGGGTCACGGCCTGACCGGATTCACTGTGGTGCAGCGCGTTGTCCAGCAGGTTGGTGAGCACCTGCCCGAGCCGATGAGCATCGGCACGGATGGTGCACGACCTTGACGGTCCGTTCCGTACTAGCTCGACGCCAGCGCGTTCGTACGCCGTACGGCTGGCGGCTACCGCGGATCGCAACAGCTCCCCGACATCAAGGGTTTCGAGATCTAGGGTGGTGCGTCCTTCCTCGGCGGCGGAGACGTCGGCAACGTCGGTGGCGAGCATGCTCAGTCGGGCGACCTGGTCGTGGAGGATGTCGCGGGTTTCCTCGTCCCAGACGCGGACGCCGTCGTCGATGGATTCCAGATACGCCCGCACCGTGCTGAGGGGGGTCCTCATCTCGTGACCCAGGTCGCTGAGCAGCCGTCGCCTGGTGTCCTCGGTGTGTTCGAGCTGTTCGGCCATCGTGTTGAAGGCCGTGGTCACGGCGTCGAGTTCAGGGCCTGCCCCTGTGGCGGGTAGACGTACGTCGTAGCGACCGCCGGCCATGTCGGCCACTGCTTCCGCCAGTTCGCTGAGCGGACCTTGGATACGGCGGGCGAGGTACCAGCTCACAAGCAGCGAACAGGCGATGGCGACAATGACGGCAAAACCGAGCGCAACCAGATTCGCTTCTCGGTACGCCATTTCGATGTGGGCCAGTTCGGGTGAGTTCTCGGCATGGCCGGTCTCAAGGAGGTGTTGATGGAACAGGGGCGGGCCGACGATCGCGGCAACGGCTGCGGCGGTGCTGATGCTCGCGACCAACACGAGGGCCTGCGCGGTGAGCAGGCGCGTGCCGATGGTGCGCCCCGCCGCTGGTCGGGTCTGCCGCCTCATCCCTTGCCCAATCGGTAGCCCACGCCGCGCACGGTTTCGATGAACCGAGGCGAGGCGGGGTCGTCGTTCAGCTTTCGACGGATGTGTCCGACGTGGACGTCGACCACATGCTCATCGCCCACCCATGACGGCCCCCATGCCGACTGCAGGATCTGCAGACGCCCAAACGCCATACGTGGCTGCGCTGCGAGCGCGGCCAAGACATCGAACTCGGTGCGGGTGAGGTCGATGACAGTTCCATCGAGCAGCACCTCCCGAACGTGGAGATCGATGCTCAACGGCCCGACTCGGACCGGGTCGGGAAGATCTGCTGCCGGAGCCGGTGCGCCGGCACGGGGGCGACGCATCAGCACCTGGACCCGTGCCACGAGCTCGCGCGGGCTGAAGGGTTTGGTCATGTAGTCGTCAGCGCCCACCGAGAGCCCGATCAGCTTGTCGAGCTCTTCACTGCGAGCGGTCAACATCAGGATGTAGCAATCCGATCGAGTCCGGATCTGACGGCAGACCTCGACGCCATCCAGGCCGGGCAGCCCCAGATCGAGGATGACGACGTCGGGATCCTGGGCGACCATCGCGACTGCATCGGGGCCAGTGTGCGCAAGTCGTACCGAAAAGTCAGCGGCCTCAAGATAGGAGGCCACCACCCGGGCGAGGGGCTCCTCATCGTCGACGACCAAGACATCGCCGGCGGTGGGCGCAGTGTCTGCAGGCGGGTGAGTCATGGGACCAGTCTCCCGGGTGAGCTGCCGCCACCCACGGCTCAGGGCAGGAATCTTGATCGGATCTTCGTCAAACGGGGATCCCTCCGTCAGAGGCGAGCGCGATAGTTGTCTCAGGTCAGGAACGAAGGGAGCCAAACCAAGATGTGGCACGACAACTACGGCATGGGCTGGCCGATGTGGGCGGTGATGATCTTGGGTTTGATCGCCCTGTGGGTCCTGGTGGCCCTGCTGGTGCGGCACTCCTTCAACTTCAACGGAAGGCGCCCCGGGTCCTTCCCCTCGCGCAGTGCTTTGGCTGAACTCGACGCCCGCTTGGCGCGTGGGGACATCAGCACGGATGACTACACCGCCGCGCGGCGTCTCATCAGCGACGGCCACTGAAAGTCATCGGACATCGGCACCCGGAAGGAGTTCTACAGACTTGAATGCCAGCCGAGCCATTTCGCAGCCCGCTGCGTCGCGCCGTGCGTTCCTGCTCGGCGGTCTCGCCACCGCCGGCACGATGGTACTCGCGGGGTGCTCGAATGACCCGAGCCCCGCGGCCAGACCGATTGGCGCTACGCCCTCGCTGACTCCGTCCGCGGGTCAAAGGGTGGTCTCCCAGTCGCTGGTCGCCAAGCCGACCACCCTTGACCTGGGCGGGGTCACGGTCGATACCTGGGCCTATGGTGACACCGCGCCGGGCCCACTGCTGCGCGCGAAGGCCGGCGACATGCTTCGGGTCACCGTGGACAACCAATTGCCCGACGACACGACGATCCATTGGCACGGCATCAGACTGCGCAACGTCGCCGACGGTGTTCCCGGGCAAACGCAGGACCCGATCAAGCCAGGGACGTCGTACACCTATGAGTTCACCGCGCCTGATCCCGGCACCTACTTCTTCCATCCCCATGTCGGGGTGCAACTCGATCGCGGACTATATGCCCCGCTGATCATCGACGACCCGTCTGAACCCGGCCGCTATGACGCCGAATGGGTCGTCGTACTCGATGACTGGATCGACGGCACCGGCACCACTCCCGACGAGGTGTTCACCAAGCTCACCGGTGGACAAGGCGGCGGCATGGACCATGGAAGTATGGAGGGGATGGACCATGGGGCCATGCGAGGCATGGCAAGGGACGGCGCGCAGCCCTTCGGCGACGCTGGTGACGTCGCCTACCCCCACTACGTGATCAACGGCCGCGCCCCGGCTGATCCCGACGTGTTGCGCGCGAAGCCCGGCCAGCGAGTGCGGATGAGAGTCATCAACGCCGGTTCCGACACCATCTTTGCCGTCGCCATGGGTGGACACCAGATGACCGTCACCGCCACGGACGGGTGGCCAGTGGAGCCAGTCACGACGGACGCGTTCTACATCGGCATGGGGGAGCGGTACGACGTCGAGGTGACCCTGGACGACGGAGTGTTCCCGCTCGTCGCGACCCCGGTCGGTAAGAAGGGTATTGCCCGCGCCCTCGTCCGCACCGGCCCCGGACGAGCGCCCGCGGACGACACGACTCCACGCGAGCTCAGCGGACAGGTGCTGATGGGCACCGACCTCCGGCCCGCTGAATCCTCACGCCTGGACCCCAAGGATCCCGACGACCAACAGATGCTCCACCTCTCAGGCCAGATGCAGCCCTACTCGTGGGCGGTCAACGGCAAGCCCTTCGGGCAGAACACTCCGATCTCCCTCACGCGGGGAAGCCGGGTGCGGCTCCGGATGATGAACATGACGACGATGACCCATCCCATGCACCTGCACGGCCACACCTTCGCCCTACCCAACGGGCTGCGCAAGGACACCGTCCTCATCGCGCCGATGCGCAGCATCGATGTCGACCTCGACGCCGACAATCCCGGCGACTGGATGGCCCACTGCCACAACATCTACCACGCCGAGGCCGGAATGATGATCGCTCTCAATTACGTGAAATAGCCAGGCACACATCAACCGGCCGGCAACAACTTGGCGTCCGATCCCACCAGAAGGAAGTTCATGATCAAGAAGCTCATGGCGCTGCTCATCGCGCTCACCACCGCATTCACCCTCGCCGCCTGCGGCAACGACAACAGCCAAGACGGCCACGGCGGCTCGGCCTCGAAGATCGCCGAGAACGAGGATTTCAATCAGGCCGACGTGGACTTCGCCACTGAGATGATCCAGCACCACGCGCAGGCGCTGAGCATGGTCGACCTGATTGAGGGGAAGCAGGTCTCACCCGAGTTGACGGCCCTTGCTGAGCAGATCCGCATGGCTCAAGGGCCCGAGATCGAGACGTTGGTCGACTGGCTCCAGGACTGGTCCCAGCCGGTTCCCGAGACGATGCGTGACCACGCAAACGCTCACGGTGACGGTGACATGGAGATGGATTCCGACATGCCGGGAATGATGAGCGCCGAGGAGATGGAGGCCCTTGGGGCCGCACAAGGGCCTGCGTTCGAACGAATGTGGCTGGAGATGATGATCGAGCACCATGAGGGCGCGATCGAGATGGCCAAGGCCGAGAAGGATGACGGCGAGTTTGCTGACGCGGTCGAACTGGCCGACACGATCATCACTGCACAGGACGATGAGATTGGCCAGATGAAGACGATGCTCGGCTCCTGACTCCGCCCGTAGCCGAAGGCTGGCGACCCGACCGTTGAGGTCCGGTCACCAGCCTTTCGTCATTCCAAGGGCCAGGCGCCCGCCGGGGGCCGGGTCAGCTCAGCCCGTAACCGGCTGCTTCGACGGCGGCAGCGACGCTGGCGCGCTCGACCGGCGTGGTCGCGTGAACTGTGAGCGATGAGGAAGCGACGTCGACCTCGGCGCGGTCGACGCCGTCCACCTTGGAGACTGCCTCGGTGACCTTGCCGGCGCAGCCGCCGCAGGTCACGCCGGTGAGGCTGAACTTCTCTGACCAGGTCTGAGTTGCCGCAGACGTGGCGATGTCGATGGATTGCGTTCCGGCGGTGGAGCAGTTGCAGGAGGTGCACATGGTGGTTCCTTTCAGTGGTTGCCGACCGGGAGATCAGGCGTTGCTGTCCTGGTGGGTGGTGGGAGAGAGGCGCTCGGGTACCAGGTCCAGGCGCCGCAGCAACTGGGCGTTGAGTGCCACGACCACGGTGGAGGCGGACATCAGGACCGCTCCGACCGACATCGGGAGCACGAACCCGATGGGGGCGAGCACGCCGGCGGCAAGTGGTACGGCGGCAAGGTTGTAGCCCGCGCCCCACGCCAGGTTCTGGATGCTCTTGCGGTAGGTCGCCTTGGACAGTTCGATGATCGACAAGACGGCGCGGGGATCGTCGGAGGCCAAGATGATGCCGGCCGACCCGATGGCGACGTCGGTTCCGGCTCCGATGGCGATGCCGACATCGGCCTGGGCCAGGGCCGGTGCGTCGTTCACGCCGTCGCCGACCATGGCGACGGTGCGTCCTTCGGACTGGAGTTCGGCGACCTTGGACGCCTTGTCCTCGGGGCGTACGCCGGCGTAGACCCTGTCGATGCCGAGCTCGGCCGCCACGGTGGTGGCGACTGCTTCGGCGTCCCCGGTGATCATGACGACCTCGATGCCCCGCTCGTGCAGGGCATTGATCGCGGCGCGGGACTCCTCGCGGATCTCGTCAGCCAGGCTCAGTCCGCCGACGACGGCGCCATCAACCACGACGTGCAGGATGATCGCGCCGTGCCGGCGCCATTCGTCCGCAACCGGCAGTTCGGTGACGCCCTCGCGAGTGAGGAGCGCCGGGCCGCCGACGTGCACGGTCATTCCGTCCACGACCGCAGTGACGCCTTCGGCGGGGTGTGATGAGAAGTCACTGGAGGAAGGTAGGGCCAGGCCCTTCTTCTCGGCGGCTCGGACGATGGCTCGGGCCAGCGGGTGTTCGGAGTCCGCCTCGGCCGCGGCCGCCAGGCGCAGTACCTCATCGGAGTTGAGTGTGGTGTCGGGGGCGGGCTCAATCGCGGTGACCGTCGGCTGTCCCTTGGTCAGGGTGCCGGTCTTGTCGCACAGGACGGAGTCGACGGTGCGCATCGACTCCATCTCGAGGCGATCCTTGACCAGTACGCCGGCCTTGGCCGCGCGTTCAGTCGAGATCGAGATCACCAGCGGAATCGCCAGTCCAAGTGCGTGGGGGCAGGCAATGACCAGCACCGTGATGGTGCGGATCAGCCCATCCTCGGGCAGACCGATCAGCGCCCAGACCAGGAAGGTCACCACGGCGGAGGCCAGTGCGAACCAGAACAGCCACCCCGCCGCCTTGTCGGCCAGGCGTTGGGCGCGCGATGTCGACGCCTGCGCGTCGGCGACCAGTCTCTGGATCCCTGCCAGAGCGGTCTGTTCGCCTACTGCGGTGACCTCGACGCGCAGGCCGGAGTCGGTGGCGATGGTACCGGCCACGACGGTGGCGCCCGTCTCACGGCGTACGGGTAGGGATTCGCCGGTGATCATCGACTCGTCCATCGACGCCGAGCCGCTCACCACCCGTCCGTCTGCGGCCACGCTGCCGCCGGGGCGGATCACGATGACATCGCCGACCGAGAGGTCAGCGGGGGAGACGACGACGATCTCGTCGCCCTCGACCCTCTCGGCCTCGTCGGGCAACAGTGTGGCCAGCGAGTCCAGGGCCGAGGTCGTGCGGACCAGTGAGCGCATCTCAATCCAGTGGCCCAGCAGCATGATTACCACCAGCAGTGCCAGCTCCCACCAGAAGTCGAGATGGTGGGGGAGCAACTCGAGGGTGGCGCCCCATGAGGCGACGAAGGCTACGGTGATGGCGAGAGCGACAAGCAGCATCATGCCGGGCTGGCGCGAACGGATCTCGGAGACGGCGCCGGTCAGGAAGGGGCGACCGAACCAGAAGTAGAGCACCGTCCCCAGAATCGGCGGCAGCCAGAAAACGCCGGGGAGGCCGGGCACCTGATAGCCGACGAGGTCGGCGAACATCTGCGATAGCAGAACCGTCGGGACAGCCAGCACGAGCGAGCCCCAGAACAAGCGACGGAACATGCCGACATGATCGCCATGCCCCGCGTGCCCTCCATGCTCCCCGTGGCCGCCATGTTCGGCGTGTGGGCCGTGACCCACATGTTCGAGGCCACCATGCCCACCGTGCGCGTGTTCGGCGGCTGTCTCGCCGTGGGCGCCGGCGTGGTGGTGACTGGATTCGCCGCCCGGTGCAGGCTGCCCGGTATCAGGGCCGGCGCTGCGGCCGTGCTGGTGAGAGGTGCTCATGGTTGAACGCCTTCCATCATTGAACTACTGCTTCTCGTCACTGATAACTATACCCCTAGGGGGTATTATTTCCGGTGGTCAAGTAGCTGCTCATACGAGTTGAGTAGTGCCTCGACTCACTATCGACGGTTTCGAGGTCTTGACGTCTCGTCAAGCCACAGGTCGCACTGGCGTGCTCGCCCATCGCGCGGTCGCGCGGTGATGCGTGGATCGGTTCACCCGTTCCCGTTGGACCGTCTGCCAGCCATTCGCTTGGCCAGGATCTCGGCGGTTCGTGCGGGGACATCGATTGGTCCCAGGTGATCGTCGGACCGGTTGTGGACGGCGGCGATGAGAAACTCGCGCGCCATGTCCTCATGTCCCTGCGCCACGAGGACAGCGGCGCAGTCCACCCGCGCAACCTCGTCGTAGGGCGACGCCCGCCGAGCTATCTCGACTGCACGCTCGGCTTGATTGAGATCGTCTGCGGAGAGGGCGGCGGCAACGACGTCGTGGGCGACGTCGACCGGGGGTTGCGTACGCCGATGACGCGGTACTACGTCGAAGCCGGCACCCCGCCCGGCGTCTGGTTGGGCTCGGGTGTCCGAGAGTTCGGGGGTGGCCAACTGACAGTTGGTGCAGAGGTGACGCCGTCACAACTCGAACTGCTCCTCGTCCACGGCCGTGACCCGATCACCGGCAAGCAACTGGGACGGGGTTATCCGACGTATCCGTCGATTCAGGAGCGGATCGACAAGCGAATCGCAGGGCTCGACGCCACGCTGACGACCGAGGCACGAGCGGACGCGGTCGCCCGGATCACCCACGAGGAAGAAGCCAGGGGGCCGAAGACCGCGGTGTCTGGCTTCGACCTGACCTTCAGCGTCCCCAAGTCAGTCTCGGTGCTCTGGGGGCTCGCTGACGCTGACCTGCAGGCGCAACTGGTGCAGGCGCACCACGACGCCGTCGCCGAGGTGCTGGAGTTCTTCGAACGCGAAGTCGCGGTCACTCGGGCGGGTGCGAACGCCCGCAACGGTGCCGTCGCACAGCACGAGGTATCAGGGGTAGCGGCGACGGCGTACGACCACTGGGACTCACGCTGTGGCGACCCGCAGCGGCACACCCACGTGGTCGTCTCAAACAAGGTCCGCACCATCTACGACCAGAAGTGGCGCAGTCTCGACTCGGTCCCAATCCACAGAAGTGTGGTCGCGATCTCCGAGCACTACAACGCGGTCCTCACTGACCTGCTGACCCGACGCCTCGGCGTTGCCTGGGACCGCCGTAACCGCGGCGCCGACCGCAACCAGGCCCTGGAGATCACTGGCGTCACCGAAGAACTGATCGCGGAGTTCTCGAACCGCTCCCGCGACGTCGACATCGCCACCGACCGGCTGATCGAGGAGTACGTCGCTCAGCATGGCCGGCGACCGTCGGCAAAGACGATCATCGAACTGCGGGCGACGGCGACAATCGCGACCCGCCCGGAGAAGGAACTGCACTCACTGGCTGAGTTGACCACGGGATGGCGCGACCGCGCACAAGACCTGCTCGGCGCGGATCCGACTGGCTGGGCGTACTCGGTTCTCGTCCAGACGGGCAGCGTCGGGCTGTGTGCTGAGGATGTGCCGTTGGACCTCGTCACTGAGGTCGGGCGGCAGGTGGTGGCGGTGGTGGGGGAGAAGCGGTCGACTTGGCGGCACTGGAACCTGTGGGCCGAGGCATCAAGGCAGACGATGGAGTGGCGCTTCGCCACACCCCGCGACCGGGAGGCAGCCGTCGCGCTGATCGTCGACGCAGCCACCGGCGCATCTATCCGCCTCACCCCACCCGAACTCGCGGCCAGCCCGGAAGCGTTCCGTTGGTCGGATGGTTCGAGTCGCTTCCGGCCGCGCCAGTCGGCGGTGTTCAGTTCCGCTGATCTGCTTGCGGCTGAGGACCGGCTGCTGGTGCGGGCCAACACGACGACCGCCCCCGCAGTCGATCTGGCCACCGTCGAGCGCGCCACCAGCCGCGACGTCCTCGGCCACCACTTGTCGAAGGGGCAAGCGAACACGCTGGCCCAGATTGCCACCTCGGGCCGACAGGTCGATCTGCTCGTTGGCCCAGCGGGGGCAGGGAAGACGACCGCGATGCGTGCCCTGCACGCCGCCTGGACGAAGAGTCACGGCCCCGGTTCGGTGGTCGGTCTGGCACCGTCGGCTGCCGCAGCGCAGGTGCTGGCCGATGACCTGGGCATCGTGTGTGACAACACTGCGAAGTGGCTCCACGAGCACGACTATGGCCGAACTCAGTTCACGTCCGGCCAGTTGGTGATCATCGACGAAGCCACCCTCGCTGGCACGCACACGTTGGACCGGATCACCGGTCTCGCCGCGGACGCTGGGGCGAAGGTGCTTCTGGTGGGGGACTGGGCCCAACTGCAGTCCGTCGGCGCCGGCGGCGCATTCTCGATGCTCGCGGCCGCCCGCGACGACATCCCTGAGTTGGTCGAGATCCTCCGCTTCGACCATGACTGGGAAGCCACCGCCACCGCTGCGTTGCGGGTGGGGGACACCGACGTGATCGGCACCTACCTCGACCACGATCGCGTCAACAGTGGCGGCACCGACGAGATGACCGACGCCGCGTACGACGCCTGGCGCACCGACATCCAGGCGGGACTGTCGAGCGTGCTGGTCACCGAGGCCACCGCTACTGTCATTCGACTCAACCAGCGAGCCCGTGCGGAGCGGATCCTCACCGGTGAGACCGAAGCCGGCTGCGATGTCGAGCTTGCTGACGGCAACCATGCCTCGGTCGGCGACTTGATCATCACTCGCCGCAACCAACGCCACCTCCGGTCGCTTCGCGGTGGGTGGGTCCGCAACGGCGACCGCTGGCGGATCACCGACGTCCTGCCCGACAGGTCAGTTCTGGCCACCCGTCTCGACCAGAAGACCGCCGCTGCGGTGGTGCTGCCTGCGGCGTACGTCCGCGAGAGCGTCGACCTCGGCTACGCGATCACCGCTCACAGGGCCCAAGGCATGACAGTCGACACCGCTCACGTAGTTGCCTCAGGACGAACCAACCGGGAGAACCTGTACGTCTCGATGACCCGCGGACGTCGATCGAACACTGTCTATGTTGCGCTCGACGACCCGGACGACACCCACACCCCGCCGCAAGAGGGTGAGGTCACCGCACGGACTGTGCTCTACGGAATCCTCAAACGCTCGGGTGCCGAACTGTCGGCGCACCAAATGATCGAGGCCGAGCACGAACACTGCTCCTCCATTGCCCAGTTGGCCGCCGAGTACGAGACCATCGTCGCCGACGCCCACCGCAGCCGCTGGACGAAGCTGGTGCACCAGATTGGGCTGGACGAGACCGACGTCGAACGCCTCCTGGACTCCGATTCCCTCGCGCCGCTGACCGCAGAGTTCCGCCGCGCCGAGGCCAACGGCCACGACCTTGACACTGTCTTGCCGCGCGTCGTCGCGAGCCGGGGACTCGCCGACGCCTACGACATCGGTGCCGTGCTGATCAGTCGACTTCACCACGCCACGGCACGACCCAAGCGAATCGGCCGCCGTCGCGTAGAACCTGACCTTGTCGTCGGCCTGATCCCGGCTGTATCCGGACCAATGCCCCCTGAGCACCATCAAGCGCTCGACGAGCGCCGCGAGCTGATGGAATCCCGCGCCACCGCACTGGCCGAGCGCGCCATCAAGGACCGCGAGCCATGGGTCGCGACCATCAGTCCGCCCCAGGGCGCAGGAGCTTTGCTCGCGTGGCGCGACCAGATTCGAATCGTCGCCGCCTACCGGGATCGCTACGAGGTCACGGGCGCTCACCCGCTGGGGGCGGTGCCTGAGAGCAACACGCAACGTGTTGACCGAGAACGCGCTGCGGCCGCTTTCCGCCGGGCACAGGAGATGGCCAGCGACGCCGTCGATCATCGTGTCACGGGGATTCAGCCGACCGTCATCGCTCGCTGACGAGTTTCCACAGGCGCTCGCTATCCGTCGTTGTCCACAGGCGCCAGAGATCTTGCACACGGCGCGCGGCTCGCGCGTTACCCCGGAGAGACGACATCAGTTCGTCTGAAGGGAACAACGCCATGATCCTGATGCGCTCGGTCCGTCTGGCCGCAACCGCCCACGTGTACCTCGACGCCTACGCGCCGACCAACATCCTCATCCGCTCGCTGCGCGATCCCGGCCGTCAACGGCTTGCCTTCTGGGTCTCAGCTGTATCGGCGGTGTCCTACGGTCTGCTTGGAGCCTGGCTGACCACGATCATCGACTCGGGTAGCCATGGCTGGCTCAACCTGATCGCGCTCCTGTGCGCGTGGAACACGATCAAGTTCGCGTGGGTGGCCGTGGCATCAACAGCGGCCAGCGCACGGCGCGTGATCGCCCATTCGGTGCGATCTCGTCGGCGGGCGGAAGTTCACGGCGCATAGCCTTGGGCTGTGTCAGATGAACTCTCCTTGTTCGGCGATGAGCCGACCACGCCGGAGCCGGTGGCTCAGCCGACGGCGCCTCCCATCAGCGATTGGCAGGTCGACCTGTTACGCAAGGCATTGGACGCCCGCGGGTTGACCTCGATGGCCGATAGACAGGCTGCGATTGAGACTGCTGCAGGACGAGAAGTGCCGTCGCTTCGGGCACTGACGCAGGAGGAAGCACTGGGCATCCTCAATCAGTTCGGTCAGGAACCGCCGAAGCGCTCCTCGTCCGGATCGGCGTGGGATGACCGCGAGGCGGACACCTGGATTGACCGGCTGTGACTGATCCGAATGTTCGGAGACGAGCGGATCATTGCGCGGAAGTGTCGGCGCACTCGCGTAGCGTTGGTGGACTGTCAATCAGGAGGATGTCGCGGTGCAGTTGGAAGAGTTGAAGCCTGGTCTGCGGATCGACGGGCTCATCCCGTCGGAGGTCATCACCGTGATCGCCGCGCAGTGGCACGGCACCGACGCCCTGGAGTTGACGTACAAGAACACTGCCGGCGGACTCGGCCAGCAGGTCGTGTTCCGCAAAGACCAGGACAAGCTCACCATCGCGCAGAGCGGTAGCCGCGCGTTCGACGCCAGCGCGAGTGACTTCAAACTGGTGGCCGAGGCGCAACGCATTACGCTCGCTGGGTTGTTTGACCCGATGCTGGCGGTGGCCACCAGTGATGTGCAGCCGCTGCCGCACCAGATCCAAGCCGTGTACGGCGAACTCCTCCCACGCACCCCACTCCGGTTCCTGCTTGCGGACGACCCTGGCGCGGGCAAGACGATCATGGCCGGGCTCTACATCAAGGAGCTGCTGCTACGTGACGACGTCAAGCAGTGCCTGATCGTGGCGCCAGGCGGTCTGGTCGAGCAGTGGCAGGACGAGTTGTTCTTCAAGTTCGGCCTGCGGTTCGACCTGTTGACCAACCAGCTGATCGACGCCAACGTCAATCTCAACGTGTTCGAGTCCAACCCGCTGCTGATCGCACGGATGGACCAGCTGTCGCGCAACGAGGAACTCCAGGCGCAGCTGAAGGAGACCGAGTGGGATCTCATCATCGTTGATGAGGCCCACCGCATGGGTGCGCACTACTTCGGCGGCAAGCTGCAGAAGACCAAACGGTTCCTGCTGGGCGAGATCCTCGGTGAAATCACCCGCCACCTGTTGTTGATGACCGCCACCCCGCACTCGGGCAAGGAAGAAGACTTCCAACTCTTCCTCACCCTGCTCGACCGCGACCGGTTCGAGGGAAAGAGCAAGAAGTCAGTCAACCTCGACGGCGTCATGCGGCGCATGACCAAGGAAGAACTCCTGACCTTCGAGGGCAAGAAGCTCTTCCCCGAACGGATCGCCGAGACCGTCCCCTACGAGCTGACGGCGCTGGAGTACGACCTCTACGAGGACGTCACCCACTACGTCCGTGAGGGGATGAACCGGGCAGAGAAGCTCGGCGGGAAGCGCAAGAACACCGTCGGTTTCGCCCTCACAGTCCTGCAACGCCGACTGGCGTCCAGCCCCGAGGCGATCTACCGCAGCCTGGTACGGCGCTCTGAACGCCTCGAGCGCAAGAAGCAAGAGATCCTCAACGGCACCTACAAGGACGACGAGCCCACTCTTGATGTATCTGCGTTCGACGAGGACGAGTACAACGCCGAGGAACTCGAGCAGTTCGAGGAAGACGTCATGGACGCGGCCACCGCCGCCCAGACGGTCGAAGAACTCGACGCCGAACTGCTCGAACTCGCGGACCTGACCAAGACCGCCAAGCAGGTCCGGGACATCGGCACCGACCGCAAGTGGACCGAACTGTCCACGATTCTGCAGGACAACGCTCTGACCACGGATGCGAACGGGTGGCCGCGGAAGTTCATCATCTTCACCGAGCACCGCGACACCCTCGACTACCTCCACCGGCGCATCACGTCGCTGATCGGGAAGCCGGATGCGGTGCGTGCGATCCACGGTGGCGTGCGCCGGGGGGAGCGGCGGCAGATCACCGAGGAGTTCACCAAGAACCGCGACTGCCAGATCCTGCTGGCCACCGACGCTGCCGGTGAGGGCTTGAACCTGCAGGCCGCGCACCTGATGGTCAACTACGACCTGCCGTGGAACCCCAACCGCATTGAGCAGCGCTTCGGCCGAGTGCACCGCATCGGCCAGGAAGAGGTCTGCCGACTGTGGAACCTGGTCGCCTCCAACACCCGCGAAGGTGAAGTCTTCACCCGACTGCTGGAGAAGCTCGACCAGATGCGAGCCACCTACGGAGGCAAGGTCTTCGATGTCCTGGGAGAGGCGTTCACCGAAACCCCGCTGCGCAACCTGCTGCTGGAGGCCATCCAATATGGCGAACGCCCGGACGTGAAGGCCAAGATGCACGAGGTCATCGACGCCTCCGTCGGCGACGGGCTCAAGGAGATCCTTGACGAACGCGCCCTGGCGACCGACCACCTCGCCGAGGCCGATCTCGCCGCTTTGAAGGCCGCAATGGACGAGGCGAGGGCCCGACGCCTCCAGCCGCACTACATCGAACTTGCGTTCAAGGCTGCCTTCGCCCGATTGGGTGGCCGGATCGCGAAGCGTGAGAAGGGCCGCTACGAGATCGCCAACGTTCCCGCACATATCCGCGCCAGCAAGCACGGCCCCATCGCCACCCGTTACGACCGGGTCGCGTTTGACCTGCCTTACGTGCAACCCCAGGACGGCGCACGCGCGGACCTCCTCGCCCCTGGCCACCCGCTGCATGACGCGGTGATGGATGACGCGATCCGCCAGTTCGGCGGGACTCTCAACCACGGCACCGTCCTGGTCTCCTCCACTTTGGAAGAGCCACACCTGCTGGTGGGTGTGGTCGAGGAAGTCGCGGACGCCACCGGAGCCAGCGTCGCCAAACGCTTCGGCTACGCCTATGTCGACAGCTTCGGCACCGTCACGCCCGCCGGCCCAGCCCCATACCTGGACTGCGTCGCAGCCCCCGACACTGCAGTCACCGACGCTGCACGGCAGTTGCCGTGGCTCGGGGACGCAGAGGACAAGGCGACCAGTTGGATCATCGCCCACCAGCTGCCCGACTATCTCGCCGAGGTTCAGCCCCGGCGGGCTGCTGAGCTCGACAAGACCCGGGAACTGGTCACCAAGCGTCTCGAGAGTGAACGCGACCGTCTCCTGCTTGACGCCGCGGTCGCCAGTGAGAAGGAACAGGCGGGGGAGAAGGTCAAGGAATCGTCGGAGAACCTGAACCGCAAGGCCGTCGAGCTCGACATCCGCCTCCGCCAGCGCTTGGAACTGCTTGACCAGCAGGTATTGATGTCGACCAAGCCACCGCACATTCTCACCGCGGCACTCGTGCTTCCCGTAGGGATGCTCGAAGGGGATTTGCCGCCGACGGCGCCGATGCACGCCAAGGAGACGAAGGAAATCGAACGCCGAGGCGTCGACCTGGTCATGGCCCTCGAACGGGAACTCGGCCGCAAGCCCGTCGAGCAGGCCGTAATCAGCTTTCCTGTCCACCCGCCAGAACCGGGAGCCGCCGATGTCGGCGATGCGAGGACTGAACTGGTAGCCGAGGAGATGGAAGATTCCGAAGATCGTGTCGGTGTAGCCTGCGGTGTCGGTCATGATCTCGGTTGGAGAAAGCTCGGTTTCCTGCTCCAGGACGAGGGCCAGGAGATAAAGGCTGTCGCGCAACGTTCCGGGAATGGTGATCGCGTTGAGGCCGGTGTACTGGTCGGACGCCAGATTGTACCAGGTGACGCCGCGCTCGTGTCCGAAGTAGTGAGGATTGGGGCCGGAATGAATGGTGCGCACCGGCACGACAAAGCGCAAGCCGTCGGCCGAGGCAACTTCGCCGCCGCCCCAGGATCGGGCGAGTGGGACCGCGTTCTGCGCCGCCACCAGTGCTGCGTTGGCGGCGGTCAGCGTCTCGGCGCGCAGAAAGTTCTGTTTCACCCAGCTCAGCCGCGATCGGCGAAGCGCCGGGCTGTCCCGCCGGACAAGCGGCTCGAAGCCAGTATTGCAGGCTTCGGCCAGGAGAACCGCGCTGACGCTCGTCGCGATGTCCTCGGCGCGTGAACCACCTTCGCTCGCGTGGGTAAAATGCTCGGCAAATCCAGTCCGCGCCTGTATTTCGAGGATAAGTTCAGGCAGATCGACATGCGGGAGTCGGGTCTC
>Ga0116169_1001118_pt1 | contig 23945 bp, 26 predicted proteins | sample AD_UKC130_MetaG_FD_89796 | JGI IMG/M metagenome (GOLD analysis project Ga0116169, IMG submission 89796) | Active sludge microbial communities of municipal wastewater-treating anaerobic digesters from Canada - AD_UKC130_MetaG | ecosystem: Engineered > Bioreactor > Anaerobic > Digestate | place...
GCGGACCTCTTTAATGTATTCCAAATGGCGCTCCTGCAGCTTGGCACTTACTTTCTGCTCCAGTTCCTCTTCCACAGTGCGCTTAGCCAAAAGATCGGCCAAATAGTCCTCCAGTTCCTGGAGAACTTGCAGTGCTTCCTCCGGCGTGCGCTGGTCCGCAATGGTGGGATCGTCGTGGACCAAGCGCTCCAGGGCTAAAATCCGATCTTCAATTTTTTCCGACTCCAGTAGTTCCAAAGAATCTAACTTGCCCGCCTTCAGGACCAGCTGATCCTCGCCATGCACCTCAGCCAAAATGGTCATGAGCGCGGCAACGTGTTTTTCCAAGGAAAGATCCTTGTTCTGCGACTGTTTTGTATCCAATGGGGATTACCCTCCAATAAGTACTACTGCTGCTGGGCAGCCACCACATTCACCAGCACGGTCACATGCACCTTGGGATGGACCTTCACCACCACCGGGTGCGTGCCCACGCTCTTTATTGGCTCCTTAATATCTATCTTCCTCTTGTCAATTTCTACCGCGAACTGCCTGCGCAGCTGATCGGCGATTTCCTGGGGCGTGACCGAACCAAACAGCCTGCCCCCTTCGCCCACCTTGGCCTGCACTTCCAGCTTCTGATCCTTAATTTTCTCGCCAATTTTCTGGGCCTCTTTCAGCTCCCGCTCCGCCTTCGCGGATTCAAGCTGCTTCTGCTGGGCCACATGGCGTAAATTCCCTTCGCTGGCTTCCACGGCCAGCCCCCGGGGCAGCAGGTAGTTGCGGCCGTAACCTTCCGCAACCTCCACCACATCACCCTTTTTACCCAGGCTTTTCACATCTGCCTGTAGGATTACTTTCATCACCACACCGCCTTTCTAGTCTTCAGCATGGTCCCTTTCTGCTTCTGCCACTGCATCCAGGTCTTGATCCTCGGCCCTTACTACTTCTGCTTTAGCGTCCAATAACCTGCGCAGATCCACAAACCCATCCACTATGGTGAGTAGAATCAGGGCGATGAGGGCTAGGGGTATTGCATAGAGCAGGAAAACAAATAGGATCCGCAGGAAGGTAGGGGTTTTGCGCTGATTGAAATAGTACCAGGCCAGGCTCAGTCCGGTAACCAGATATGCAGCAGAGGTGATATAAAATACGTTCACGCCCACAAACTCCAGCCAGCGCGGCAGCTCAAAGAAAAGGGCCAGCTGCGTCACTACCCAGCCGAACACCAAAAAGATGGCACAGTACCCGGGCAGGCGCCACTGACTAAAGGGCTTGGCCCAAGGCACCACATCGCCCATACGCTTCAGTACCAGCCGGGCCACGGCTAGATGGACAAAGGACATGCCCAGGGACGAGAGGAAAAGGATGGCCGGGAGGGCGTTTTGGAAGATAAAGGGGACTAGCTGCTGCATCATCTGGTAGTTGCCCAGAGCCTCTTCAGGTACTCCCAAGCCCCTGGCGGTGGCCATGGCCTGTTCAATGCTTTCTAAGAGGACGTTCATTAATTCCCGGTACTGGTTGCCGCCGATGATCAGGGCATAGAGGAGGGCGTTCAACCCGATTACCACCAGGTTGGCGAAGACACCAGTGGCCATGAGCTTAACAAAGGAAAACCGCTCCCGCAGAGCCATGCCCAGGGCTACGCCCACAAAACCCCAGATGATAATGGACAGGCCCGCAAACACATGCCCAGCCGCCAAGCCCGTAATCAGCGCGGCCACAAAAGCTGTGATCACGCCCCAGCGGAAGCCCTGGCGGTACACCATGAGGATGAGGGGCACGGGCACGATCACCGCGGGGAGACCCAAGTACTCACCGAGCAGGGTCAAAAGCACGGTGAGGGCTCCCAGAATAGCACCTTCTGTCAATGAGCGCGTCTTCATGAGTTCACCCTCTATTCAGCATTCTAAAAAGGAGCAGCTGCGCTGCTCCTTTTCCTTAGTCAACCGTATAAGGCATCAAGGCCATAAACCGAGCTCTTTTGATCGCCGTCGTCAGCTGTCTCTGATGCCGCGCACAGTTGCCAGAAATGCGTCGTGGTAAAATCTTACCCCGTTCTGTCACGTAGCGACGCAAACGGCCAACTTCTTTATAATCGATCACATCGATCTTGTCGACGCAAAAAGAGCAAATCTTTCTTCTGCCTCGACGACCTCTCTCTCTAGCCATTTCTTCGCCTCCAAACCACTTTGATTAAAACGGAACATCATCAAATTCGGGTTCGGGCGGTCCATCATCCATGGGCTCTGCGGCTGCAAAGTCTCTGGCGCGGTCGAGGAAGCGCACTTGGTCAGCCACCACTTCCGCGGCTTTTCTCCTGATCCCATTTTGATCATCATAGGAGCGGATCTGCAAGCGGCCTTCTACGGCGACAAGCCGGCCTTTAGTCAGGTGGTTGGCACAGATCTCGGCCTGCTTCCGCCAGGTAACGATGTCGATAAAGTCGGTCTCCCGCTCGCCGCTTTGGCCCACAAAGGGGCGGTCTACTGCCAGCGTAAAGTTGGTCACCGCGATCCCCGTTTGGGTGTAACGCAGTTGTGGGTCAGCCACCAGTCGCCCGATGAGAATTACCCTATTCAGCACCCGTGTTCACTCCTTTGCTCATTCTACATTTCTTCGAACGAGCAGATAACGCACGACTTCATCGGTGATCTTAAGAATACGTTCGACCTCGGAAGTCGCTCCGCTTTCTGCTTGAAAATCGATCACCACATAGAAGCCTTCGGTGTAGTCCTTAATCTCGTAAGCGAACCGGCGCTTTCCCCACTGATCAACTTTCTCGATTTCGCCGCCAACTCCAACGATCAGATCCTTCGTCTTCTCGATCTGAGCAGCCAAACCTTCTTCATCAAGCTGTGGGGAATAGATAACCATCAGCTCATAAGCGCGCACCGCAGCTTCACCTCCCCTCTGGACAAATGGCCCTAAGCGTTACACTTAGAGCAGGGCAGGTTTATTATATCACCGCCCTAAATCGAAGTCAAACGTTGAAGCGGAAGAAAATGACATCCCCATCCTGCACCACATAATCCTTACCCTCCAGGCGCTGCAGCCCCTTGTCCCGGCAGGCCTGGACGGACCCCTCCTTTACCAAAATGTCCCAAGGGATCACCTCCGCCCGGATAAAGCCCCGCTCCATATCGGAGTGAATGCGTCCCGCGGCTTGGGGTGCAAGCATTCCCCGGGAAATAATCCAAGCTCTGGTCTCTTCCCCCTTGATGGTATAAAAGGTAATCAAGTTTAACAGGCGCACCCCCGCCTCCACCAGCCTGTGCAGGGCAGGCTTGTCCATGCCCGCATCCTCCAAAAACAGCCGGGCCTCTGCGGGGTCTAAGCGGGTCAGCTCCCGTTCAAACTGCGCAGCCATGGTGATCACCTCAGCCCCCTCGGCGGCAGCCCAGGCCCGAAACTCCCCGGGCGCTTCCAGGTGCCCTTCATCGGCATTGAGCACATACATCACCGGTTTAGCAGAAAGGAGGGGAAGATCCGGCAGCGCAGGCAGATTTGTGCGGCGCAGGGGAATGCCCTGTTCCAGCGCCGCGGCATACTGGTCGAGAAGCTCCAGCTCTTCTCGGTACTTGGCCTCCCCCGTCTTCAGCATGCGTTCCGTGCGCTCCCGGCGTTTACGGATCGTTTCCAGATCCGCCAGGATCAGCTCCAAATCCACAATCTCCACGTCCCGCAGGGGATCCACCGTTCCTGTGCTGTGGGCCACATCGTCGTTGGAGAAGAGGCGCACCACGTGGGCCAGGGCATCCACTTCCCGGATGTGGCCCAAGAACTGATTCCCCAATCCTTCTCCCTTGCTGGCCCCCTCCACCAGCCCGGCAATGTCCACAAACTCAATGGTGGCACCAGTGAGTATTTTGGGCTGGCTCACCTGGGCAATGGCCAGCAGGCGTTCATCGGGAACGGGTACCACCCCCTGGTTGGGATCGATGGTACAAAAGGGATAGTTCAGGGCCGGCACATCCAAACCGGTGAGCGCGTTGAAAACCGTGGACTTGCCCACATTGGGCAGGCCAATGATGCCGATGCGCAGCGCCATTGATTTCACCTCCGAAAAAAGCTACACTAAAGGACGAACCCAGCACTGCTGAAGGAGGACTCTGCCATGCGGCGACTGACCAGGGCAGCGATTATCGCCGCCGCCTATATCGCCTTAGTGTTTGCCTTTCAATTTGCCAGTTTCGGGCCCATCCAGTTTCGGGTGGCCGAAGCTTTGACTCTACTGCCCATGATCTATCCCGAGGCGGTAGCCGGGATCTATGTGGGCACCCTCCTCGCCAATATCCTCGGAGGCTATGGGCCCTGGGACATCTTCGGAGGCAGCCTGATCAGCCTGCTGGCGGCTTACCTCACCTACCGCTACAGACACCACCCCGTGGTGCCCTACGCCTCGCCCATCCTGCTCAACGCCTTTTTGGTCAGCTTGTACCTGCGCTTTATCTTCCAGGTACCCTCGTATTGGCTCTTGGTGCTGAGCATCGGTTTCGGCCAGGCCGTGGTGGTTCTGGGCCTGGGCGTGCCTCTGCTGCGTTTTGTGCGTAAGTATCAAGACCGGTTCTTGTAAGCGAGGATCTCGGCTTTAAGCCGTTCCCGCAGCTGCTCCACGGCGCCAAAGTCCATGGCCGCGGCGTACAGCTCTTCCACCGCGGCATGGGCATGCTGGGCCTGCCTTAACTCGCCGACCCCCAGATCCACTAGTTCCCTAAACAGCTGCCTATCCCGGGCATCTGGGGTGCTTTCCCTCTCCAGGCCGCAGCAGATGCGCTCCCCCTGCACAGAGTGTAAGGGCTCCAGCTCCGTGGCGGTGAGCACCGCTAAGTTCAGTTCAGGAAAGAGCAGGTGCAGAAGCCTTTCCGGCTGGAGAGGATAGTGAAAAACCTCCACATTGAGCCCCGCCAGTTCTCCGTGGCGCAGCATCAGCTCCAGGTATTCACTCTGGCCGCTGCCTGGCGGGCCCGTTAGAACGTAAGTATGCATCCCGGCGCTGAGGGAAGCGATTTCGCTCACATATCCTTCGGGGGTGAGGGCAGAGGCGAACAGATGGCGGGCCCTGCCGACTGGGCATCCGTTCCTTTCGGCGCTCTGGATCTGTTCCAGAATTGCTGTGAGTTCCCCACTGATCTCCCGCCTACCCCCGGCAGCCCGGGCGGCAAGATTCTCTTCTAGGGCCAGGGCCGCGGCAAAATAGCGAAAAGCCGAGGCAAAATGCCGGGCTTTGACCCTTCCCACTGCGGCGATCTCGTCCCTGTCTTGGGCCAGCTTTTCCCCATCCCAGAAGTCGCCCAGCGCGATCAGTTCATCGCGGCACCCGGGCAGCTCAGGTTCTTGAGCGTGGGGAGAGGTGGCATCCATCACCGCCACACCCAATTCTGGACAGGCAAAGGCATCGAGGGAATGGGAGTCGGAGCTGCAGAAAAAGAGCTCCAAGGCCAAACCCTCCGCTTGGAGCGCTGAAGCCACATCCTTCATCAAGCGGGACTTCCCAGTACCCGGGCCTCCCTTGAGAAGATACACCCGGCGGGCATCCTCGCCGATGATATATTGGAAGAAAGAATGGAAGCCGTTAGCGCCGTTGCTGCCGGCAAACAGCCTGCGCACCTGCACTGCACAGACCCCCCTTAACCTAGGATAGAATTCTTTCCAGTATATTCTTCACCGGGGAGCTGTGCTCTGCCCTTTGATCTGGCGTACCAATTTATCCCTGGGAATCAAGATCACCCGTCCGCAGGTGGTGCACTTCAGGCGCGTATCCACTCCCGGTTTGATCACTTCCCAGGTCTGGCCGCCGCAGGGATGCTTTTTGCGCAGGGTGAGAATTTGGCCCACTTCATGCATGGAGATCCCCCCCAAGATTTCCCTCTACTGCGATTATTATAGCATAGGTTCCCGGCAAATATTTAGAGGGTATTGCCGGAGTGCGCAGAACTATAGAGAAAACAAAGTAAGGACGAAAGGATGACCTAGTTGAGAAGAATTAATGCACTGCTCTTAGTTGCTATTTTTGCCCTTTCCATCTTCGCAGCTCCCCTAGCTGCGCTGGCCCAGGGCGGGGAGCCGGCCGAGATAGTGGCCAAGGTGAACGGGGTGGCCATCACCAGGGAGCGGTTTTTGGAGCTTTTGGAAGCAGAATACGGCTTTTTCGCCCTGCAGGAACTGATCCAGCGCGAACTGGTGCGGCAGAAGGCTGAAGAACTCCAGGTTACCGTGGATGAACAGGAATTTGCCGAAACCTATGAGCTGATCACCGCCCAATTTGGTGGGCCCGCCAATCTCCAACTCATGCTCGCGCAAAACGGCCTCAGTGAAGCCCAGTTCCAGGACCAGATCCGCTTCAGCATGCTGGTGACTGCCCTGACCAAAGCCGAAGTACAGGTGAGCGAAGAGGAGCTGCTCAGATGGTTTGAGGAGAACCGCCGCTTTTACGACCAGCCCTTCGCGGTGGAAGTAAGCCATATTCTCGTCGAAACCGAAGAACTGGCCCGGGAGCTTTTGGCCCAATTGGAGAACGGCGCCGACCTGGCTGCGCTGGCCCAAGAGCATTCCCTGGATCCAGGCACCGCGCCCCAAGGCGGTTACCTGGGGTTGATTACCGAAGGCTTGACTGTGCCGGAATTTGAAGAGGCAGCCTTCTCCCTGGATATCGGTGGCTTCGGGCTTGCGGAAAGCACCTACGGCTGGCACGTGATTACGGTCCACTCCAAACAGGAGGCCAAGGCCGCTGATTTCGCCGCCATTGCCCAGCAGGTGGAAGCAGATTTCCGCCGCTCCAAGGCCCTGGATTTCCAGAGCTATATGTACAAGCTGGAACAAGAGGCTGACTTGGAAGTGCTCTGGGAGCCGAGATAACGGCCAGAAATCGGATGGGATGCTGCATTAGTTGAGCAGCCGACCTCCCACAACACCGGACAAACCGTGCGGTATCCGGCGGTTCCAAAGGTGACACCTTTAGCCTTGACCGAAGAGTAATAGTCAGAAACGAAAGCGTTCTGAAGAGTGAAGTTTTCAGGATTGGGCTGTTGGCGCTGCGCCAACGGCCCTTCCTTGTGTTGGCCCGGATCCATGCCCGTTCCTCGCTGACACCGAGATGCTTTCGGGGGGCCGAGATGATAGCTGAAGCGGCTGACGGCCGCCAAACGGCCCAGGGTGAGCTCATAGGTTCCCTGCAGGAAGATGGACGTTCCCTCGCCCGCCAAGCGGGCGCCTGCGCCCAGCCAGAGGCGGGAGAGGAAGCTGGAATAGAGGTCAAACTCCGCGGCCAGCGCGGCGCTGTGCCGTCCTTGGATCTCGAGGCTGCCCCTCACCCCGTGTGCGGGAGAGAGTTTGAGCCCCAGCTGCAGTCCCTGGGATGTGACCAGGAGTTTCATGCTGTTTTGGTCCCGGGCCGGGACGAAAGCAAAGTCCACGGAAACATACTTGGTGTACAGCTCGTGCAGCCACATAGTATCCCTGCCCTGCAGGTGCCCCAGATCGGGGCCCTTGAACAGCACGGGGACCAGAAGATCCGTGGCGGTCAGCCCGGCGTGGTTGCCGCGGTTGGTCGCCAAAAACTTAAGCAGCTTGGGGGGAGTCAGGCTGATCACCAGATCGCCCACGTGGGGGTTCTGCAGATAGCTGTACACATTGGGCGGCAGCGCAGGGAACTTGAGCTCCTTGCTGAACTCGAGCCACTCCTCTTTGCTCCACGCCTCACCGGTATAGCCCGCCGCGTAATACCCGAAGGGATCGCTCCCGGAGAAGGTGTAGCGCACCAGCCGGTCCTCTGCTGCCAGGTACACTGTCCCGCCGGAATGGCGGCCCACCACTCTGGAGCCATCTCGGTAGAATACGAAATCCACGCCGGCAGCCACAAGGGCCTGGGCCTTGGCATCCAGCCCCTCTGGGCAGGACAGGTAGATATTGGGATAACTGTAGTATTCCACCTCAGGGCCCAGCGTTTTGTCCACTATGGCCAAGAGGTCCACCAGCTCGATCTCGCCGAAAGACATTCCGTGATCAGCATAGAGGATCACGTTAACATCTTCTAGGGCATCCTGGGGCAGATAGCGGCCTATGGCCTCATCAAAGCGGTGGAGTAAGCGCCGGTGGGCTTTGGGGCCGAAAAGGTGGCCCTGTACATCGGTGCCGTACCACAGCACCTCAGCATAGCCGTAGGTGTCCAGAATATCCGGCACATTCAGCAGGGACAGGGCGGCCAGAGTCTGCAGGCCCGGCACGCCGTAGAGGAAAAAGCCCCGGGACCTCTCGGGCAGATGGTCAAGCATCCCCAGGACAATCTGGGCACCGGAGATGACCCGGCCCTTCTCCCGGTCCAGTACGCCCCAACCAACGCTGTAACCTTCCCCGTTACCGGTGCCGGTCTTCAGGCGGGGGTAGATGATCTCTGTGCCCCCTGGATAGAGGGACAGAGCATGCCTGATCTGCCCGCCTTCCCCAAACAAGCGCTGGATATTGGGCAGATGGCCAGCATCCAATTCGTGGAAAAAGTCCTGGGAACTGACGCCGTCCAGGTGAAAGATCAGATACGGATGGGCTGCGCAGGCACCCACACTGCTGATGGCAAGAATTGCCGCGATGCAGAGCAACGACCACTTGTGCATGGAAATCTCCAGCTCCTTGAGTATGTTTCAGTCTGTTTCAGATGGGCGAGTTCGGGACTTTTGATCTCTAGACCAGGCAGCACGCCCGCGGCTGTGTCCCCTTGAACAAAAACTTCCAATCTAATGGGTATTGGACGTTGACCATGGAAAAACCTCCTTGGACAATAGTGACCCACGGTGGACCCTTGTGCTTGGCTAGTGGTGGGCGACTTTCGCTGTCAAGTTACGTACCCTGCGCGACGCAGGAAAAAGGTGCCCTTTCCCTACAGGGAAGGGGCACCTTTTTGGTTTTCTCCCCGCTACTGATCCCGCTTCCAGCGCAGCACAGGATGGCGCGCCGCCCGGGCTTCATTCACCCGCTTCACTGGAGTGTTGTGGGGTGCGGAGGTGAGCATCTCAGGATTCTCCTTGGCCTCTTGGGCGATTTGGCGCATCACCTCAATAAACTCATCCAAAGTGGACTTGGCCTCAGTTTCCGTGGGCTCGATCATGATGGCTTCCTCCACAATAAGGGGGAAGTAGACTGTTGGAGCATGGAACCCATAGTCGGAAAGCCGCTTAGCCAGATCCAAGGTGCGCACACCGTACTTCTTCAGGTTGGAACCGGAAAGCACGAACTCGTGCATGCAGATGCGGTCATAGGGCAGGGCAAAGATATCCTTCAGCTTGTTCATGACATAATTGGCGTTCAACACCGCTGCCTCGCTTACTTCCCGCAGACCTTTGGGCCCATGGGAAAGAATGTAGGCGTAGGCCTTGGCGTAGACCAGGAAGTTGCCGTAAAAGGAACGGATGCGTCCCACGGAATGCTCGGGCATGACCAAACGATACTTGTCGCCGTCCTTTTCCACTACAGGTCCCGGCAGGAAGGGAGCGAGCTGCTTAGAAACCACAATGGGCCCCGCCCCTGGCCCACCGCCCCCGTGGGGGGTGGAGAAGGTTTTATGCAAGTTGAAATGGACCACGTCAAAGCCCGTGTCTCCGGGACGCACAATGCCCATGATGGCGTTGGCATTGGCTCCATCGTAATAGAGCAAACCGCCCGCTTGGTGCACTATGTCCGCGATCTGGCAGATGTTCTCATCGAACAGCCCCAAAGTGTTGGGGTTGGTCAGCATCAACCCAGCGGTGTTGGGCCCCACCAGCTTCTTCAGGGCTTCCACATCCACGCAGCCCCGTTCATCGGAGGGCACTTCCACCACTTTGTAGCCTACCATGGCACAGCTGGCTGGATTGGTACCGTGGGCTGAATCGGGAACGAGCATCTCATTGCGGTGCCCTTCACCGCGGTGCTGGTGATAGGCTTTGATCACCATCAGTCCCGCGAGCTCACCATGGGCTCCCGCAGCTGGCTGCAGCGAAGCTTTGGCCAGTCCGGCAATTGCTGCCAGGTGTTCACTCAGGTTGTAGATGAGCTCCAGCGCTCCCTGGACCGTCTCCTCCGGCTGGTAAGGATGGATGGCGCTTAACCCGGGCATACTGGCCAGATCCTCGTGCACCCTGGGGTTGTACTTCATGGTGCAGGAACCTAGGGGGTAAAAGCCCACATCCACGCCGTGGTTCAGCCTAGAAAGCTGGGTATAATGGCGCACAACCTCCAACTCGCTTACTTCCGGCAGAGCTGGCGGCTCGGTGCGCAGATACTCTTGGGGAATCAGTTCCTCAATGGGCGTTTCGGGAACATCCAGTTCAGGCAGGCGATAACCGCGGCGCCCAGGTGTAGAACGTTCAAAGATCAAGGGGACATGGATACGCACTGTCATTGGATCAACCCCCTTAGGATGTTCACAAAGTCGTCCATTTCCTGCTTGGTCCGGGCTTCCGTTACGGAGAACAGGGCCAAGTCGGGATGGCCAAAGCGGGCTAAAGGCAAACCGCCCAAAAAGCCGTGGTCCACGAGGCCCTTGTTCAGCTCCACCCAATCCACCGCGCCGCGCAGGGCAAACTCCCGGAACGAAGGTGCAGAAAAGGCAAGGGAAAGCCCAGGAATCTCCAGCAAGCGCTGCTTCAAGTAGTTGGCCTTCTGCAGGCACTGGTAACCCACATCCCTAAAGCCCTGTTTGCCCAGGACGCTCAGGTAGATGGTGGCTGCCAGGGCGTTAAGGGCTTGGTTGGAGCAAATATTCGAGGTGGCCTTTTCCCGGCGGATATGCTGTTCCCTGGTCTGCAGGGTGAGCACGAAGGCCCGTTTGCCTTCTGCATCCACCGTCTCACCCACCACTCGCCCCGGCATACGCCGGATCAGCTTGTCGGTGGTGGCAAAAAAGCCGAAGGCCGGCCCACCAAAGCCCATGGCCTGCCCCAGGCTCTGCCCATCACCCACCACAATGTCGGCGCCCAGCTCCCCAGGGGATTTGAGCAGGCTCAAGCTGATGGGATCCACAGCCATGACCAAAAGCCCGCCGTGTCCATGGATCCGGCTTTCCAGGGCGGCCACGTTTTCCAAGAGCCCGAAGAAGTTAGGCTGCTGCACCACAACGCAGGCCGCTTCCGCCCAGGGCAGATCTTCCGCTTCTTCCAGGTTCACTGTACCTGTCTGGGGATCTTGGGGGAGGAAATGGATGGCCACATTCTGGTTTTCCAGGTACGTGCGGACTACTTCTTTCCATTCGGGGTGCAGAGTGGCAGGAATGATCACCTGCTCCCTTCTCGTGGCGGCGCAAGCCATCAGGCAAGCTTCAGCCAGGGCACTGGCCCCATCGTACATGGACGCATTGGAAGACTCCATGCCCGTGAGCTCGCAGATCATGGTCTGGTACTCGAAGATGCTCTGGAGCACACCCTGGGTGATCTCGGGCTGATAGGGCGTGTAGGCGGTGAGGAACTCACCCCTTCCAATGAGGTGTTTGACAATGCTGGGGACAAGGTGATCGTACACACCGGCGCCCAAGAAGGAGACTAGTTTGGTGGCATCTTTGTTCTTCTCAGCCAGCGTTCTAAAATGGCGGATCAGCTCCGCTTCGCTTAAGGGGCCGGGGACATCCAGCTCTCCCCGGAACATGGCCTCAGCTGGGATATCCTGGAAAAGGTCGTCGATCCTCTCCAGTCCCAAGCTGGCAAGCATTTCTTGCTGTTCGTCCTTCGTTAGAGGGATATACCGCACTTGGTTAGACCCCCTTCAGGTATTCCGTGTACTCCTGTTCATTCATAAGATCGCCAACCTGAGGCTCGCCCTCGACTTCAATTTCTGCAATCCAGCCTTTTTCCAGAGGGGATTCGTTGATCAGTTCGGGGCTGTCCTCCAGCTCTGTATTGACAGCCACCACTTTGCCGCTCACGGGGGCATAAACGTCGGACACGGCCTTAACCGACTCCAACACGCAGAACCCTTCCCCTTCTTCTACCCAGTCGCCTACGGAAGGAAGATCCACGAAGACAATATCTCCAAGCTCGTTCTGGGCATATTCGCTGATACCCACCCGCACAACGCTGCCCTTAACCAGAACCCACTCATGCTCCTTGGTATAAAGCAGTTTCTCGCTCATGATGAAACCTCCTCATTGTTTTCTCACTCTAGCCCAGCCGCCTTTAGGGCAGGAAACGGCCCTTGATAATCTTGGCTCGAGCTAGCCTTTTCCGAATCTGAACTTGGATTTCGGTTCCCGGCACAGCCAGATCCACCCGCACATAACCCATACCAATAGGGTGATCGAGACTTGGGGAGTGGGTGCCGCTGGTCACCGCACCGATCTCTTCGCCTTCCAGGCTGAGCAGGGGATAACCCTGCCTGGGAATGCCCTTATCGAGCATGGTGAAGGCCACCAGCTTGCGCTGCACACCCTCTTCCTTCTGCTGCTTGAGCACAGCGCTGCCGGTGAACTCCTTGTGCAGTTTCACAAACCGCCCTAGGCCCGCTTCCAGGGGAGTGGTTTCTTCATTAATATCGTTACCGTATAGGGGCATGCGCGCCTCAAGGCGCAGGGTATCACGGGCCCCCAGTCCCACGGGCTTTACACCGTACTTTTCTCCGTGGGTCAAAAAGGCATCCCACATCTCTTCCGCGAACTGGTTGGGAAAATAGAGCTCAAAGCCGTCTTCGCCGGTATAGCCCGTGCGGGATAGGAGCACCGGCACGCCCTTGTACTCAGGTTCCACAAAGGTGTAATTCTTCAGCTCAGCAGTGGACAGGCCCAGTACCTCTTCGACTAAGGGTGCCGATTTGGGCCCTTGGATCGCGATGAGGGTGAGTTCTCCGCTGCGGTCCACCAGCTCCGTGTCGTGCTGGAGATGCTGCTTAATCCAGGCGTAGTCCTTCGCGGTATTGGCCGCGTTCACCACCAGAAGAAAGCCCTGCTTGGTGCGGTAGACCAGAATATCGTCGATGATACCTCCCTGCTCATTGGTGATACAGGTATATTGGATCTCGCCTACCTCCAGGGCGCTGGCATCGTTGGAACACAGCCTGTTTACTGTGTCCAAAGCCCCCGGACCGGTCAGTTCCAGTTCCCCCATGTGCGTTAGGTCGAAAATGCCCACTGCGGAACGGACGGTAAGGTGCTCTTCCACCAACCCCGTGTACTGCACAGGCATTTCAAAGCCCGCATAATCAATCATCTTAGCACCTAGAGCGCGGTGCTTCGCAGTAAGCGGCGTCTGCTTCACTACTCCCCTCTCCTTTCCTCTGTCCCAGCTCTGCGCCTAGAGCTTACCAAGTTCTTCTCCACTAGAAACTAGTTTCCTCCTGTCACCAATTCCGAACTGATGGATAATATAAAGGGCTATTACCCAACGGCGAGGGGGGAACGGGACGTGTCTCTGCTCAAACGGGTTGTGGACCCCATTCTCAAAGCGCGCCGAAAGACGGTGATCCTCATTTGGCGCCGCAAACGGCGCTAGCTGGGTGTTTATCCAAAGTTATGCACATTATCCACAGGGCCTGTGGACAACTGTGTGGATTCTACCTGTTGGCTAGGTAGATCAGGACAAAAGCGATCACCGCGATGATGATCCAGCCAACGGTCATCACCCTCTTGGTCTCTGGATTGGCCCGCACTTCGCTGCGCAGGCGACGCCGCTCTGCCCGATTGGCCTCCTTGAGCAGGCTGATTCCCTTGGCCAGATCTCCACTTTTTCGATACAAGACACCCAGGTTGTGGGTTGCGGTGGGATTCCCCGGGTCCAGAAGCAAGGCGCGCTCGTAGGCTTCCTTGGCCCGATCATGCCAACCCCGTTCGGCGTAAATGTTGCCCAAATTGGTGTGGGCACTAGCTAAGTTGGGATCCAGGGATAGGGCTTCTTGGAAACAGACTTCCGCTTGGCGGAGGTCTTTGCGCCGGGCAAACACCACCCCCAGCTTGTTCATGGCCTGGGCGTGTTTGGGATCTTCTTCCAGGACCTGCCTGAGCAGCTCCTCGGCTTTATCCAGTTCCCATTTTTCCATATAATAAAGCGCTTGGCTGTAGAGTTCTTCACTGCGAGCGGTCAGAGCTGACCACCTCCCCTTAGGCACAGTTTGTTTGCTTCATTATACCGAAAAAGGGAAGCAAAAGCCACCTCAGCGCAGCGCATCCCAGAGCAGATGAGCCAAGAGCCACAGCCCAACCAGGCCCAGGATGGGATAGGCCACACTGACCAGTTGACTAAAGCCCAAATGGGAAAGGGCCAAGCTGAGGAGTACGGCCGTTAGCACCGCCGTCCCCCACTGCATCTTGGGCAGCTGGGCGAACCTGCTGGTCAAGGCCAAAGTGTTGGCGGCTGCAGTGGTTAGCATCGCGCTCCAGAGGAATACGGTGTAAAGCCCCCGCGCCCAAGGGCGCCAGCCCGGTAAAAGGCCAGCCAGGGGGTAGGGCTGGGCAAGTTGGGCCGGCTCCAGCGTACCTAAGGCCAAACAGAGTAGGAGCATGCTCCCTCCCAGAATCCCAGGGCCCAGCAGGGCGAGGAGCCAGCGCTCTTTCCTGGTCTTTAGGTAATGATGACTGGTGGCCAAAAAGGTCATGGCAAAGCCCAAGTTGTAGCAGGCATAGAGGGTTCCCGCTTCCAAGGCGGAGCCCAGGGCAGGCGCGCCCACTTGGCGGGCTGTGAAAAGCGTCACGCCCTTTCCTAAATGGCCAAGGGTAAGGGCAGTTAGGGACAATACCAGCAGCGGAGCGATCCAAGCACTCACCCGCAGCAGGGCCCTGGCGCCACGCCCAAGCAGAAAAAGGACCAAAGCCGCCGAGCCAAAGCGCAGGGCTTCCCTGCACAGGATCGATTCACTAGCCGCAGCCATGCCCGCAAACATGACCGCGGTTCCCACCAACAGAAAGATGCCGTACAGACTGTCCCAGAGCGCGCTCCACTTCGGATCCACGGCGCGCAGGAGCCCATTGTAGGACCCTACGCCATGGCGGGCGCAGGCCTCTAGAATGAGGCCCGTGCCTGCACACAGCAGCAGGCTCGACCAGATCACGCCAGCTAAACCCGCTTGGCCGTAGCGGACGAAAAACACCACCAGCTCCTGTCCCGAAGCAAAGCCGGCGCCCACCACTCCGGCCACGTACAAGCCAGCAACCGCCCACAGTGCCACCGCATCACCCCCGCTTCAGCCTATTCGCTCCAAAACGCTTCCATGCTTTGGACAAGTATGCATAAACAACGACAAGCGGCATATACTAGCATAAGTACCTGCGGCTGGAGGTGGGCTATGTTTAGCGAGGAAGATGTGGTCAGGCGCGTACACTGGAGCGATCCCTTGGCAGCGGCCCATCTGGCGGTAGGCTTAGCTTCACTGCCTATTCGCCCGTTTGTAGATATTGTCTGCGTGGGCACAGACCGATCCACCGGAGATTCCTTAGGGCCCTTTATCGGCTCAGCCTTAACCCGACACCAGGATCGTGGCTTGCTTCCGCCCAGCGTGTGCATTTACGGTACTATTCACCAACCCGTTCATGCCCTCAATTTGGCTGAGACTCTGGAAGAGATTCAAGGGCAGCGTAGAATGAGTACCATCATCGCCATCGATGCCTGTCTGGGCAGAGTGAAGAGCATTGGCTACATTTCTGTAAAGCGGGGGCCCCTGCTGCCCGGCACTGGCGTGAACAAACAGCTGCCTGCCGTGGGCGACTATCATATTATTGGAGTGGTAAATGCCGCGGGATTCATGGAGCATGCTGTGCTGCAGAACACCAGGTTGAGCTTGGTTCTGAGCATGGCCGAGGTTGTCGCGGAAGCCCTCATTCTTTTCTTGAGCGGCCAGCCTTCCAAGGCCGAGGTGGCCCTGGGACCCCTCTCCAGGTTCTAGGATAGTGTTCCACGTGGAACATACCTTGGGCACCAGTAGTGCGTTCCTTTTTCCTTTTCCCTTTGTTGGACAGGCCCTGGGAATTGTTCCACGTGGAACACCCCAAAAGGGCAGCCCCCCTTTGACATTTACGGAAATGATAACAGCCGAGTGTTCCACGTGGAACACTCGGCCCTTTAGATCTTGCTGATCAGGTCTAACAGCCGTTCCAACTCCTCATCGGAGTAATACTCTATGGAAATCTTTCCTGCACCCTTACGGTACGACACCGTGACTTTAGTCCCAAACCGACGCTGCAGATCTTCCTCTAACTGTACCAACTCTGGACTCTTCAGCCGCGTTGTTCCACGTGGAACACGCTGCGGCCTGCGAACCAACTCCTCCAGTTGGCGCACGCTCAAGTCCTCGGCAACTACCTTTTTGGCCAGTTCTGCCCGTTTCTTCTTATTGGCCACACCCAAAAGCACTTTGGCATGCCCCACCGAGAGCAGCCCCCGCCGCACCAGCTCCTTTTCTTCCTCGTCTAAGTTAAGCAGGCGCAGGGCATTGGCAATGCTGGACCGCTTTTTGCCCACGGCTTCCGCCGCTTCGCTTTGGGTAAAGCCGAACTCATCAATCAGGCGCTGATAACCTTCCGCTTCTTCAATGGGGTTCAGATCCTCCCGCTGCAGGTTTTCAATGAGGGCCACCTGCATCATTTCCCGATCCCCAAATTCCCGAACCAGTGCCGGCACCTCCGTAAGGCCGGCCATGCGGGCCGCCCTTACCCGCCTTTCCCCGGCTACCAGCTGATAGGTCTCCCCCGTCCGCCTTACCAAGACAGGTTCCAGGAGGCCGAGCTCGGCTATGGATTGGGCCAACTCTTCCAGCTTTTCCTGGTCAAACTGCTGCCGCGGCTGATAGGGGTTGGGCTCAATAAGCCCCACCTCGATATACTGCACTTCGGCCCGGGGGCGCTCCGGTTCGGGCTCGGGTATCAACGCGCGTAAGCCTCTTCCTAGTCTTTGGGTACTCATGAGTTCAAGACCTCCTGAGCTAAGCTCGCATAGGCCTCCGCCCCTTTGCTCTTGGGGTCGTACAGCGCTATGGGCTTGCCAAAACTGGGCGCCTCTCCCAGGCGCACGTTACGGGGAATAATGGACTTATACACCCTCACCGTATTCTGGAAATAGGTCTTCACATCCTCGATGACCTGTTGGGAAAGATTAGTGCGCACATCATACATGGTCATTACCACACCTTCCCATTCCAAAGTGGGATTGAGGTGCTCCTGGACCATGGCAATAGTGCTTACCAGCTGGCTCAGCCCCTCGAGGGCATAGTACTCGCATTGAATGGGAACGAGCACCGAGTCAGCCGCGGTCAGGCCGTTCACGGTCAGCAGGCCGAGGGAAGGTGGAGCATCAATGATGATAAAATCGTAGCGATCCCGCACCGAGTCTAAGGCCTTCTTCAGCCGAAATTCCCGGGACAGGGTGGACACCAGCTCAATCTCGGCGCCGGCCAGGTCAATGGTGGCGGGGGCCACATGGAAATTCTCTATTTCCGTGGGAGTAATGATCCGTTCAATCTTATCGCCGTCAATGAGCACAGAGTACATACAGCGGGTCACCTGGCGCTTATCGATACCCACTCCGCTGGAGGCATTCCCCTGGGGATCAATGTCCACCAGCAATACCCTTTTCCCGGCTAAAGCTAAATAGGCGCCTAGGTTCACCGCAGTGGTGCTTTTGCCCACTCCGCCCTTTTGATTGACGATGGCAATCACCTTAGCCATTCACTTCACTCCCTTGGCCTTTCTGCACCGTAATCACAACCTGGTAAACAGCATCGTCCTCCTGCTCATCCACTGCCACCTCAAGGCCGCTGGACTGCAGAGTCTTGGCCAGCTGATGCACACTGTTGGAGAAAATGCGCAAGTCCTTAATCACTAATTTCTGCCTTCCCGCCGGCGGATCCTGCTTTTTCTTGCGCGCCCTTCGAGGCCCGCGGGCCAAAAGGGAGTCCACCAACTCTTCCGTCTGCTTCACGCTGAGTCCTTCATCGATTATGCGCTGCAGTACCTCGAACTGTTGTTCGGTTGTCTCCAGGCGCAGCAGCGCCCTGCCGTGGCGCTCACTCAACATTTCCCGGGAAATAATCTCCCTGATTTCCTCAGGCAACTTCAGCAGTCTAATTTTGTTGGCCACACTGGCCTGGCTGATCCCCAGCCGCTGGGCTAACTCCTCCTGGGTGAGGTTGAACTCAGTGAGGAGGCGCTGGTAGCCTTCGGCCACTTCCAACACATGGAGATCGGAGCGCTGGAGATTCTCAATCAGGGCCAGTTCAGCGGCTTCTTTGTCATCCACATCCCGTACAATCGCAGGGATCATTTCCCAGCCCAGCTGTTTGCAGGCCCGCAGCCGCCGTTCACCCACAATCAACTCGTAGCCTATGGGCGCCCGGCGCAGCATAATGGGCTGCAGCAGGCCGTGGACGCGGATGGACTCGGCCAGTTCCGCCAAGGATTCCTCGTCAAACTCCTGTCGGGGCTGATACTTACCGGGCACAATAAGGTGCACAGGAACGGCCTGCACTTCCTCGGACCAGCTCCCAGGGTCCTCCTGCTGTCCTTCTGCGCTGTTCTTCCGTTTCAGTAGGAGTTCTGTCAGCTTCATATGCTCACCCCTTCGACGGTTAGTAGTTACTTCTGTATGGAGGGGTAAGTTCCTTCCAGCACACCAGGACAAACAAAAAACCCCCCATTGGGGGGACTTATTCCAAAGGACGCTTGGCGGGAAGACCAGGCCGCCGGGGATAGGCAGCGGGGGTAGGCCCTGTTTTGCGAAACAGGAGAATGTTTCTTTTACCCATACCTAAGGGCAGCTCTAAAGGGAACACCCGTTCTAATTGCACACTGAGGGCCTCCATGGCCCTGGCCGCGCTCTTTAACTCGGGCTCCACCGCGCCGCCCTTGTAAGCCGCGAACACTCCGCCCACCTTCACTAGGGGAGTGCTCAGCTCCAAAAGCACAGGCAGGGCAGCCACAGCCCGACTCACCACCAAATCGCACTGCTCCCTCCAGTCTGGCTGCCGGCCAGCCTCTTCAGCCCGGGCATGAAAAGTGCGCACATTGCCCAGGCTCAGCTCGGCCGCGGCCTCTTCAAGAAAAGCCAGCCTCTTGCGCAGAGAGTCCAGGAGCACTAATTCCCAGCCTTCTTGGGCTAAAGCTAGGGGCACCCCGGGGAAACCGGCGCCGGTTCCCAAATCCAAACACTGAAGCCTTTGGGGCCAGTCCAGCAACAGAATGCTCAGACTGTCCAGGAAATTTTTCACCGCCATCTCCCGCGGTTCCACTAGGCGAGTTAAGTTGAGCTGGCGATTCCTTTCCACGACCAGCTCGGCAAAGCGGCCCATGGCCGGGACCTTCTCTTCCAGTTGGGCTAGGCCCAGGGCCTGCAGACCTTCCGACAGAACTTGTTCAAAAAGAGCTCGCTCAAAATTCATCTTGGGCCCTCCGCTTGCACTGCTCCAAGTAGATGAGCAGCACACTAATGTCTGCCGGCGTCACCCCTGAGACCCGGGAGGCTTGACCCACCGAAAGAGGCCGCACAGCACTTAACCGCTCCACCGCTTCTTTGGACAGGCCCTTGATCTGGGCGTAATCAAGGTCTTTGGGCAAGACCTTGCTCTCCATACGCTCAAAACGTTCAATGGCCGCTTCCTGCCTGGCCAAGTACCCTTCGTATTTTACCTGAATCTCCACCTGTTCCCGTACGGCAGGGGGGAGATCGGGCAGCTCTGTAAAGCGGCCCAGGTCTGCATACTGGAGCTCGGGACGTCTGAGCAGATCCGCCAAGGTGGCGGACTGCTTGAGGGGGCTGGTACCCAGCTCCTCCAATCTAGCGTTGATCTCCGGTGTACTGGGCACCCTCGTTTCTTCCAGCCTGCGTACTTCAGCTTCCACCAGCTCATACTTGGCCTGGAAGGACGCATAGCGTTCGGGACTGATCAAACCCAAAGAGTAGCCCAAGGGGGTCAGCCGGGCGTCGGCGTTATCCATGCGCAGCGACAAGCGGTACTCCGCCCGGGATGTCATCATGCGGTAAGGCTCGGTTACCCCTTTAGTAACCAGATCGTCAATGAGCACCCCGATATAGGCTTGGGAACGGGGAATTATCACGGGCTTTTGGCCCTGGAGGAAACGGGCCGCGTTAATCCCCGCCATGATTCCCTGGGCTGCCGCCTCCTCATAGCCCGAGGTACCGTTGATCTGCCCGGCGCAGAACAGCCCCTTGATTTCCTTGGTTTCCAGGGAAGGATACAGGGCCAGCGGGTCCAAGCAGTCATACTCAATGGCATAGGCCGGGCGCATGATCTCCACCTGCTCCAAACCGGGAATGGTGCGCAGCATCTCCTCCTGCACATCCCAGGGCAGGGAAGTGGAGCAGCCGCTCAAGTACCCTTCGTTGGTCTGCCACCCTTCCGGTTCAATAAACACATGATGGCTGTCCCGATCGGGAAACTCCACGATCTTGGTTTCAATGGAAGGACAGTACCTGGGCCCCGTGCCAGTAATGGCTCCGCTGTAGAGGGCTGTGCGGTGCAGGTTCTCCCGGATAATCCGGTGGGTTTCGGGGGTAGTGTGGGTCACCCAGCAGGGCACCTGCTCCACGGTAAGCCCTTCCGTTTCAAAGGAAAACCCAGGCAGGGTTGGATCCCCAGGCAGTTTTTCCAGCCGCTCCAGATCAATGGAGCGCAGATTGACCCGGGGGGGAGTTCCGGTCTTGAAGCGCACCAAAGGCAGCCACCGCTTCAAGGCCTCCGCGAGTTCCACCGCGGGATGCTGGCCCTGGGGCCCCGATGCATACTGGAGTTCCCCGATGTGGATGACGGAACGGAGATAAGTCCCCGTCGTGAGGATGACCACGGGTGCAAAGATCTTGAATCCGCCGCGCAGGACTACACCCTTGACCGCCTGGTTTTCGATGATCAGGTCCGTAACCAACCCTTCCCGCAGGTACAGCCCTGGGGTGGTCTCCAACACGTATTTCATCCGCCTTTGATAGAGCTTGCGGTCCAGCTGGCAGCGGAGGGATTGCACCGCTGGCCCCCGCCTGGTGTTCAACAGGCGCATCTGCATTAAAGTGGCATCGCAATTTCTGCCCATCTCCCCGCCCAGGGCATCTACTTCCCGGACTAAGGTCGCCTTACCCGAACCCCCGATACTGGGGTTGCAGGGCAGTAGGGCCACATTATCCAAATTCAAAGTCAGAACCAACACCTTATGGCCAAGGCGCGCCAAGGCCAGACCCGCCTCCGATCCGGCATGTCCGGCGCCAACCACTATGGCATCGTAACGTTCAGGCATAGCTTATCCCTTCCTACTTACCAATGCAGAACTCGGCAAAAATGCGGTCCAGCACGTTTTCCCGCACAGTCTCTCCGGTAATTTCCCCTAAGGCTTCTAGCGCGTGGTAGAGATCCACGGCCACCAAGTCCAAGGGCAGACCTGCAAGGAGAGTATTCAACGCTTCCTCCAGGCCCTTTTTGGCTTGCTGCAGGGCCTGTTTGTGCCGCGCCCGGGTGACCAAGGCCCGGGAACCCGCCGAGCTGTGCACCCTTTCGCCTAACAGCCCGAGGATAGTTTCGCTGAGTGCGGTCACAACCCGCCCTGGCTCTTTGAGCAGCGACATCTCCAGCAGGGGAGCATCCAGCTCCCCCAGCTCCGCCAAGTCCCAGGCCGGGGGCAGATCCGTCTTATTGACGAGCACGATGCGCCGCATATCCCTAGTCAACTCCAGGATCTGGAAGTCTTCCGGGCTTAAGCCTTCGCTGCGATCCAGCACATGGAGCACCAGATCTGCTTCTTGCAGCAGCTGCAGACTGCGCTCCACACCAAGCCTTTCCACAAGGTCGCTGCTTTCCCGGATGCCTGCAGTGTCAATCAACCGCAAGGCCACCCCCCGCAGATTCACCACCTCTTCAATGGTGTCCCGGGTAGTGCCGGGGATATCCGTAACCAGTGCCCGGTTTTCATTGAGCAGAGTGTTGAGCAGACTGGACTTGCCCACGTTGGGCTTGCCCGTAATTACGGTCTTAAGGCCTTCTCGCAGGATTTTCCCCTCATCGGCGGTGGCCAGCAGCTCTTCAGTGTGGGCTACAGCGTCCCGCAGCCCCCTCTCCACCCAAGCCAACTCCACATCGGGTAGATCATCTTCGGGAAAATCGATACTGGCCTCAATGCGCACCGCCAGATCGTACAGCCGTTCCCGGATTTGGCCTATCCGCCGGCTGAGACTTCCTTCCAGTTGATCCACGGCCACCTCCAGCCCCTGGCGCGTCTGGGCTTGGATCAGATCCAAAACCGCTTCGGCCTGGGCCAAGTCCAACCGGCCGTTGAGGAAAGCCCTTTTGGTAAACTCTCCCGGCTCGGCGAGGCGGGCGCCCAGTTCCAAGGCCAAGTTCAAAACCTCCCGGATCACCACAACCCCGCCGTGGCACTGGATTTCCACCACATCTTCTGCAGTATAGGAGTGGGGGGCGCGCATGACTAGAACAATGGCTTCATCAAGCTGGCGCCCGGTCTTAGGGTCGACCACTTTACCATAACGGAGGGTGTAGGTGGGCTGTGCAAGTAGGTTCTGTCCGTCTTTACGCCGGAACATTTCATCAGCGATGGCCAGGGCCTGCGGCCCGCTTAAGCGGATGATGCCGATGCCCCCTTCGCCCAATGGAGTTGCCACGGCAGCAATGGTGTCCTCTCCCATGCCCATCACCTCCCAAGTTATTCTACCACAAAACAAAAAAAGGGCGCACTAGTGCAGTGCACCCCATGTGTTGCTTACAGCTATTTAGCAGGAAGAATGACCACCCGCCGGTAAGGTTCCTGGCCTTCGCTTTGGGTAGTTACGCCGGAAACCTCATTCACCGCCTGATGGACGATGCGGCGCTCCGCCGCGCTCATGGCGCTCAACGCCACCCGGCGACCCGTCTCCTGCACTCTGCGGGCAGCCCTCAGGGCCAAGGCGCGCAGGGATTCTTCCCGCCGCGCCCGGTAATCGCCAATATCGAGGTTGATGCGCATCCATTCGCCGTCCTGGCGGTTCACCGCCAAGCTGATCAGATACTGCAGACTCTGCAGAGTCTGACCCTTCCGGCCGATGAGAATCCCCAGATCGTCCCCTTCAATGCGCAGATTGACAACTTCTTCGCTGGCTTCGCCCACAACCCTTGCGGAAATTTCCATGTGGCGCAACAGTTCTGAGGTGTACTCAATGGCTCGTTCCAACTTCAGCTCATGGGGGGGTTTTTTCTTCTCCACCCGCACCCGGGCGAGTTTACTGCCTAATATGCCTAGAAACCCTTTTGTGCCTTCCTCCAGGATGGTGATTTCCACTTCATCCCTCTCGGCCTGCAGCTTGGCGAGGGCTTCACTGATGGCCTCGTCTACGGAACGAGCTTCAACTTCAACAAATTCCATTACCCCGGCCTCCTCTTAGTCACTCCACGGGATACAGCTTGTTCATCCAGGCTTGCTGCACAATACCAAAGACGTTGCTGGTAACCCAGTACAGCACCATCCCTGCAGGGAAACTCAGACTGAAAATCCCGATCATGATGGGCATGATCACCAGCATGGCTTTCTGCGATTGGTCAGTCATGGTCATCCTAGACTGGATGTAAGTGGTTACGGCAGCCAAGATGGGCAAGATGTAGTAGGGATCGGGCTGATTCAGCACCCAAAGGCCTAAAAACTTAGCCCCTTCCCCGAAGTTGCTGTTATTCAGCACCCGCAAAAACGCGAATAAAATGGGAAGCTGAACAAGCATGGGTAAACAGCCGCCCAGGGGGTTGATCTTGTGCTCCTGGTAGAGCTCCATCATCTTCTGCTGATACTTTTCCTTATCATTCCCATACTTCTTCTGCAGCTTCTCCAACTCTGGCTGCAGCTTGCGCATGGCAACCATGCTTTTCGTCTGACTCAACATCAGGGGGTAGAGCAGCAGGCGGACAATCACTGTAGAAAGGATAATACTAAGCCCATAACTCCCCGTTAACTGTACCAGCTGGTCGAGTACCCATCCCAGCCCCCCGGCTAGCCAATCCATAATCGCACCCAACGCCAAATCCTCCAATCACTTAAGGAACGGGATCAA
>Ga0116169_1001123_pt1 | contig 23760 bp, 22 predicted proteins | sample AD_UKC130_MetaG_FD_89796 | JGI IMG/M metagenome (GOLD analysis project Ga0116169, IMG submission 89796) | Active sludge microbial communities of municipal wastewater-treating anaerobic digesters from Canada - AD_UKC130_MetaG | ecosystem: Engineered > Bioreactor > Anaerobic > Digestate | place...
CACCTGCCTTTACTAAATTTTATGCCGACCTTGTTGGTCTCGGCTAGTTTTAGGACAAAACATGAGATGAAAAAAATTTTATGCGGGGTCTTGACACGCACTACCATATCAGGGGCGGGGTTCTGCTCCCGCCCCTGATAACTTCTCAACTCTTACCTCTCGCTATAAACTTTCCTCCTTTTATTTCTCATCCCTTAACCCCAACTAAAAATCTCCTCAGGGACGTCCCATTCAAAACAAATTGCCTATATTAACAATAGTCACAATATAAAAAATATTGGGAAGGAATTTTTGTAAAAGCGGCGAAATAAAATATATCGAAAATCTCCCTGCTCTCCTGCGGGGATAAAAAGGCGAAAGGAGGGGTCAAGCTTAGGGCAATTAAGTTCAGCCTAAATTTTAATCAAAAGAAAAGGGGGGAAATAGGTGAAACTCGCTGGCAAAACGGCTATCCGTAAAATTGCCGCTTCGGCTCTCGTCCTCGGATTGGCTCTCTTTGCCGCCGTGGGTGCCGCTGCGGATGATTCTCCCCAAAAGGGATTTTTACTTTTTGGTTTAAGCAAGCTCTTTGAAGGAACCGAGCAGATCCGTGGCGGGGTAGGCGAGCTTTTGGACGGCAATGAAAAGCTGGTGGGCGGGCTTGATACCCTGGGCACCGCCCTGGACAAGGATATCGCCGGGAACCTTGAAAAAATGAAGGGCGGCATTGACGAACAAATGCTGCCGGGATTAAGCGACATCTTGGACGGCATCACCGGAAAGATTGTCCCCGGCCTGGGAGACATCCGCTCCGGCCTCAAGGATAAGATGAGCCCCGGCTTGGGAGAAATGCTCTTTGGCTTTACCAAGACAAAGGCCAAGCACAATGATTCTGGAATCATAGAAGGGCTTTCCGCGATTCGCGCCGGTTTGGCCGGCCCGGTCGGGGGCGGTTTGACTGATATTCTACACGGTATTAAGAAAACTGAAGCAAAAGACGGAGAGCCGGGCCTCGTGGAGGGTTTGGAGCGAATAAAGAAAGGTCTGGACAATCCCGTTGATCCTAATGAACCTCCCGATCCCAATAATCCTCCCGGTATAAGCCAGGGGTTGGCCCAGGTTCTGCATGGTCTTACCAAGACTGAAGCCAAAGATGGGGAGCCCGGCATTGTGGAAGGCTTGACCCGGATTAAGCTGGGCCTGGACAATGCCGATCCGGATAATCCCGGCATTAGCCAGGGTCTGACTCAGGTCTTGGCCGGCTTGGGTTCACGCGAGGATCTTGATACAGTTATCAACGGCATTTATAGAATTAATCAAAAGACAACAGAGAACCTTCCCACCTTAGAGGCGGTCAGGCAGGTCCTGGCAGATCCGGCCCAGCCTGATGCGGTGAAGATTTTACTCGCGACTATAGCTCTGGATACGGTTTACAATTCTTTAAACAACCCCAACCCGGCGCCGGGTGAGGATCCCGGTTTGCTCCAGGCTACGGAGATGCTGCTGGAAGGATTGGATAGAATCGTCGCAGGCTTGCAGGGCATGAAAGCTGGGGTGGATGGCCAAATCGTTCCCGGGCTAAACGACATCCTGGCTGGGATCGACAATAAGATGATTCCCGGGCTGGAGGACATGAAGGCTGGGGTGGATGGCCGGATTGTTCCCGGTCTTAATGATATTCTGGCTGGGATCAACGACGAGATGCTTCCCGGACTGGAGGCAATGGAAGCCGGCATTGACCGGGAAATGATTGCTGGCCTTGACAAGATCCTGGCAGGGTTAAAGACGCAGGTTGTTCCCGGCCTGAGGGAAATGAAGACCGGCATGGATGACAAGATGATTCCGGGCCTGGGCGAGATGCTCACCGGCTTTAACAAGACCGAAGCGGAAACCGGCGAGCCGGGAATCATCGAAGGGCTGACCAAGATCAGCCACGGCCTGGCCAACCCCGAGTTCAGCCCCAACCCCGGCGGTGAACCGGGCGTCAGCGACGGCCTTGGCCTGGTTGTTGACGGCATCCGCACCGACGTTCTTGGCGGCATCGATGAGCTGAAGAGCGGCATTGTCGACAAAATAATGCCCGGGCTGGAGAAGATGGGGACCGGGATTAGCGATGAGCTGCAGCCCGGCTTTACCAAGGTGAGCTGGCTGCTGCTGGCAATCTGGCTGGTTTCCATGGTCTTACTCCTGGTCGTGGGCATCGTCATCGGGCGCGCCGGCAGGGCCAAAGCCTCCGCCGGGCGCAGCGCCTCGATGTAAATACACTGTTTTCTCCGCGCAGATTAAGGGGCTGCCCTATACGGGCAGCCCCTTTTTTCATTCCAGGTTCCCGCCAGCTTTGGACGGGCGGGACGGTGCCCCGCCCCCACCATGGATGCCCTGGTGAAACAGGGTTGGTCTTGGCGCTGGGGGCATAGCCTTCCGCCAGGCGGTTCATGATATGGTTGTTAAAATCTATCGGTTAAACAGGGATTGCCCCGAATGTTGTAGAAAAAAACATTGCAGAAGTAGATGAAGGAAGGCGAAGAGGATGAGCAGGCGGAACAGTTACGTAACGATCAGGCGGAGGAGAAAAGCTAAGAGATCCCTGAGAATAAGGCGACTGGGGCTGATCTTGCTGGGCGTGGCAGTGGCGATAGCAGTTTTGGCCTATTTGTACCGCTCTGACTTGTTTGCCTGGGCGGGCGCGGCGCAGGAAGAGCCGGCCGGCGAGGAGCCGTCTTCGAAGGAGCCTGATCCCGAGGAACCGCCTCCCGAGCAGCCCTCCCAGGATGAAGACCCGCAGCTCGACGCTCCCGAACCGGACGAACCGCCGGCAGACCCGCAGCCCGAGCCGCCGGCCTTGAAAGTGGTGGCGGATGGCGATTACCTGCTGGCGCTGGTGACCAAGGAAACGACCTTGAAAAAGGATTATGAGCCCCGCGATCTCGTCAAGATCCCCGCGTACATGAATCCCCCCAGGGATCTATACCTGCGCGCGGAGGCCTTTGCTCAGCTGGAGAAGCTGTGGCAGGCGGCCAAGGAAGACGGGGTAACGCTTGCCGTTCTCTCGGCCTACAGAAGCTACTCCTACCAGGTGGGACTCTTTAACAGCTATGCGAAAAAACATGGCGAGGCGGCAGCCAACCGCTTCAGCGCCCGCGCGGGGCAGTCGGAGCACCAGCTGGGGACGGCGATAGACTTTGGCGGCACCAAGTATGACTTTACGGATGCCTTTGGCGAAACCCCGCAGGGCAAGTGGCTTGCCGAAAACGCCCACCTCTTCGGCTTTGCCATGAGCTACCCCAAAAGGATGGAGCATATTACCGGCTATATTTATGAACCATGGCATTTCCGCTATATCGGGGTAGAGATGGCCGAGAAGTGGAAAGAATCAGGGCTGACTCTTTGCGAGTTCCTGGAGCTGCAGACCCAGTACTGGGAGTAAAAAGTATAAGAAAACCTCAATTGCCCGGTGTCTCCGTAACCTCGTCCGGCTTGCCGAAGACATACTCCACGATGCCCATGAAGACGGCCCGGGCAATTTTTTTTCTAAAGGATTCGCTTTTTAGCAGTGCGCGGTCATCGGGGCTGGTCATGAAAGCGGCCTCCAGGAGCACCGCCGGCATCTTCGTTTCGTTAAGGATGTAAAAAGCATTGCTTTCCTGGGCCTGCTGGTGCACCAGCTGCCCCTCCTTGGCGTCGGCGAGGAAAAGGGGATTCATATTCTTTTGAATCGCTTCGGCCAGGCGCTTGTTTTCCGGTTTTCCCCCGGCGTAGAAGGCAATGGCCCCCCTGACGCTGCTGTCGTAGATGGAGTTGAGATGCAGGCTGACGGCGAGGTTGGCTCCCGAGTTGTTGATCAAAATCACCCGCCCTCGCACATCGCGCCGGTGGCGGGGCAGGGAGAGGTCGGGGCAGTGGCGGCTCAGGTCTTCATCCTTCTCCCGGGTTAACATGACCCTGGCGCCGGCCTGCTCCAGCAGGCGGCGCAGCTCCAGCCCAATCTCCAGGACGATATCCTTCTCCAGCATGGAAGATTCAAAATGCGCCCCCGAGTCAATCCCGCCGTGCCCCGGATCTAGTGCTACGGTGATCCCCTTCAGGGGGCTGCCGTAGTACAGCCATACCGGCGTACCGGCGGGAAAAAAGCCCAGCGCGACGGCCAGTGCGCATAGCACCAGCAGGGCCAGGAGCGGCCAGGTGAAGGGCGGAAAGACGATCACGTTAATTTTCCGGGAGCGGAAGAATGTCATTGGCGGGTGACCCCTTTTCAAGCCTGAGCTTCTTGCAGTCAAGGCGCCGCCTGGGGCATTGCCTGCTGCCGGCCGCCCGTACTGGCAGTGCTGGAGAAAGAAGGGCGCCTGGTTATTTATATGCGCCGCCCCGATGTGATATATTTTAATTGGGGGATCAGGATCGAAACGCCTGGGGCGAAAAGATGTTGCTCCAATAAAGGAATTGGGCTTGATTAAAAGAATAAGTAACTTAAGCCCATTAAGACGAAAAGGAGGCGCAAAATGCTCTCGGTTACCAGCAAAGCGGCGGCGGAATTGAAAGAAATTATGAAGCGCGAGAACAAAGAAGGCGCTGCAGTCCGCCTTTTTATCAGCGGCGTGGGGTGAGGAGGGCCCCGTTTTGGGCTGACTCTGGAAGAGTCAATCGACGAAGAGAAGGACATGGTTGAAGAGGTGGAGGGGCTCAAGTTCACTTACGCCAAAGAAATTGCTCCTTATGTGAAGGGAAAGGTGATCGACTACCACAGCGGCCTTATTCGCAAGGGCTTTTCGGTTACGCCTGCCGATCCGGGCACGCAGTGCGGCGACTGCAGCTGCTGAATCGGCAAGGCGCCGTTGGGCAAGGCAGGGACCGCCCTGGCAGCTTCAGCGGCCGCTGAAAGAAGGGGGTAAGAGAGATCTCCAAGCACTGGCAATGGTATGTTGAGCATGACAGCCCGCACAGCGGGCACTTCTTTGCCATCAAGGACTATGTTTACAGCGGCAGGACGCCGTACCAGCAGGTGGATATCGTGGAGACGGATACATACGGCCGCGTGCTGCTGCTGGACGGGAAAGTCCAGTCGGCGGCTTTTGACGAGCATATCTACCACGAGGCGCTGATCCACCCGGCGATGGTGCTCCATCCCCATCCACAGCGGGTTCTCCTCATCGGCGGCGGCGAAGGGGCCGGCTTGCGCGAGCTCCTGCGCTACCCCCAGGTTGAGGAGATTATCATGGTGGACATAGACCGGCAGGTGGTGGAGCTTTGCCGCGAGCATCTCGGCGAGTGGCACCAGGGTGCCTTCGATGACCCGCGGGTGCGGCTCCTGTTCATGGATGCGCGGCGCTATCTTGAAGATACCGCCGAGCAGTTCGATGTCATCATCAGCGATCTCACCGACCCGGCCGAAGCGGGACCATCCTACCTGCTCTTTACCCGCCAGTTTTATGAAACGGTCAAAAAGAGGCTTGTGCCGGGCGGCATCCTGGCGGTTCAGGGCGGCGGATTAAGCCTTGATTACATGTATGTCCATGGCGCCGTGCGCAACACGCTGGGCCGGGTGTTTAAAATAATACGCTCTTACCATACCTTTATTCCATCTTTTGACGGCTCCTGGGGCTTCCTCATCGCCTCCGACCTCCATGACCCTCTGGCGCTGGATCGCGCAGAGGTGGACCGGAAGCTGGGCCCGATAGCGGATCAGCTTAAATTTTATGACGGCGAGACACACGAAGGCCTCTTCCGCCTGCCCAAGAACATCCGCCGGGCGCTGTCGGAAAACCAAACCATCATCGATGACGCGCACCCGGTTTCGGTTTATTGAGACGATTGGGAAAAGTTGTTCGCGCGCTCGTTGTTTCTTTTCTCCAGTTCAAAGGCGGCATGAAGCACTCGCACGGCCAGCTCGCCGTACTTGGCCTCAATGACGCAGGAGATGCGGATATCCGATGTGCTGATCATCTGGATATTGATCCCCTCTTCGGCCAGCGCCTTGAACATCCGCGCCGCCACGCCGGGGCAGTTCTTGATGCCCAGCCCCACCGCCGATACTTTGGCGATGTTGTCGTCGGTGCGGAGCTCCCGGGCGCCCACCTCGGGGAGGACCTGCTCCACCAGCTCGCGAGTTTTCTTGAGATCGCCTTTTGGCACGGTGAAGGTAAAGTCGGTATAGCCGTCGATGCTGGCGTTCTGAATGATCATATCCACGTTAATGCCCGCTTCTGCCAGCGGGGCGAGAATGCGGTAGGCTACGCCGGGCCGGTCCGGGACCCGAATGACGGACAGCTTGGCCTCGTTGCGGCTGAGAATAATCCCGCTGATGACAGCGCTCTCCATGTTTTCCTCCTCCTCGACGATCCAGGTGGACTTGTCACTTCCAAAAGACGATTTTACCTGCAGGGGGACCTTGAACTTCTGGGCCAGCTCCACGGAGCGGATCTGCAGCACCTTGGCGCCCATGTCGGCCATCTCCAGCATCTCGCCGTAGGTGATGCGGCTCAGGTGCCGGGCCTGCGGGCAGATGGCCGGGTCGGCGGTGTAGACGCCGTCAACGTCGGTGTGGATTTCGCATGCATCAGCCTTTAGCGCCGCAGCCAGGGCTACCGCGGTGGTATCGCTGCCGCCGCGGCCCAGGGTGGTGATATCGCCGCTGGCATTGACCCCCTGGAAGCCGGCCACTACGGGGATAATGCCCTGCTCCAGGGTTTTCTTCAGCCGCTCCGTCGACACCTTGATGATGCGGGCACGCGTGTGCTGCGCGTCGGTCAGCAGCGGCAACTGCAGTCCAAGGAAAGAGCGTGCAGGAACGCCCATCTTTCCAAGAGCCATGGCCATCAGGGCTGCGCTTACCTGCTCGCCGGTGGCGGCGATGGCGTCGAGCTCGCGTCCCTGTTCCTCCTCCCATATCTCGCGGGCCAGGTTCAGCAGGCGATCCGTTTCCCCGCTCATGGCTGAGACCACCACCACGACCTGGTGGCCGCTGTTCCTGGTTTCGGCAATGATGCGGGCAACGCGGCGGATATGTTCCGGCGATGCCAGGGAGCTGCCTCCGAATTTCTGGACGATGAGAGCCACGTTCAATCACACCTTTGCTAAAAAGCTTCCACTGTTTCAGGCTTCTAAGCTCATATTTTCTCATAACTGCAGATTTGTGACAAGAGGCGGCCTGGTTTTGGAGGCATGCTCCTGCCTTCAGCCCCGGGGGTGCCTGGCTCCTTGATCTGCACAGGCGCAGGCGGCACCACTGTCTGGGTTACTTCCGCTCCTGTCAGGATGACAGCGCGCGGCCGCTTTTCAGCAGCTCCACGAAGGCCTGCAGCCTGGTTTGGATGGCCCCCGCCGGGGCAAAGCTGTAGTTGTCGTCGATAAGCAGCATGGGGAAACCGCTTTCCCTGAGATAATCCCTCAAGTCAGGGTAATCAAACTTGTGGGGGTCGCAGAAAGAGATGATGTAGCCGATGACCCCGTCCACGTTGTATTCCTGCGCCCGCTGGATGATGTAGTCGAAGCGCGCCCGGCCCGGCCCGCGATCCGTGCGCGGGCACTGGAAATTGATGAAATAATGATCTTTCAGCGCCTCCACGAGATCCTCCGACAGGGGAATGTCCTTTTCAAAGACGCGGAAGCCGATGCAGTTATCGTCGGCGACGACGTCGGCCCCCGCCTCCTCGATCATGCGGTAAAAGGCGACATCGTCGAGCAGGCTGCCCCAGACTAAGACCCGCGGGCGCTGCGGCCCCTGCGCCGCCCTCTTCTTCCCGATCTCCTCCAGGGCATCCTCCAATAGCTTGAGAAACTCTTCCGGGGGGAGCCAACCGCCGGCCAGCAGCAGCTCCAGCATTTCGCTGCCCCTGATGAGCGGGGGATGTTCCAGCCGCAGCCGGTAGAGTTCCCGGATCCGCGCCCGGATGCGGTTGGACAGGGCTATCTCTTCCGCCAGCCTCTCCTTGGTGATCTCCTGGCCCGTGAACTGCTCCAGGCTTTCCTTGAAAAAGAGGAGCTCCCGCATGAAGAAGCGCTCCGCCTGGGGGGTGACCTGGTGGGGCACATTGAAGAGGCGGGAGTAGGGGAGGGGGCGGTAATAGGTCCAGATTCCATAAAGCCGCTGCACCATGTCGCAGCTGTGCGAGATGACCAGGCCGTCCAGGAAGTCGAGGCGTCCCTTGAGGGCCTGCGCAAAGATATTGCGCACGTAGCTGCAGCCGTACGGCTCCATGTAGGCGTCGGCCTCGGAAGTGGGCTCCCCGGGGCGGCCGGTGATGCGGTAGGGAATGGCCCCGGCCACGCGGATCATTTCCGGCGGGGCGAAGCAGCAGAGGTAGCCGATCACCGGCCGGCCGCTTTCCCGCCGCAGTTCCTGCACGTGCGCCTCCTTCTGCGCGTTTAGTTCCGCGGCGCGGGCCACTGTGGCTAATTCGCTCATGTTCATCTCTCCTTCGCCAAAAAGTTTTCCATTTTAACTTCCTGCCGGGCTGCGGCCGGCCATGGTCTCGATGAAGGCGTGCACCCTGGTCTTGATCTGCGCGTCGGACCAGAGGCGGGGGTCGGCCATGTCGCTTTCAAAGATGAGCGAGGGCACCCCCAGCTCCGCCAGGCGATTCCGGGTATGCACTTCGCCGAAGGAGACGGCGCGGCATGAGCGGGTCAGGTGCATGATGGCCCCGTTGAGGCTGTATTCCCTGACCACCTCCTCGAGCATGCGGCTGCCGACGAAGCCGCCGAAGACGGCGGGGTTGCACAGCTCCGGCATGACCTCGGTGCCGTATTCGTGCATCTTCACGGCGCGCCGCCAGGTCCGCTCCACGATGGCTTCCAGGGGATCGTCCAGGTCCACCTCGAACCAGTCGCCCACGTTGTAGGTGGACTCTATGGCCACTACCGCCCCCAGCGACTCCAGGTAGTTGAAGAAGCCCAGGTTGAACCAGGGCGGCAGCCCGAACCAGATGAGGCGGTATTTCTCCTCTTCCACGATGCCAATTTTGCGCTCCACCCTGTCCTTGACCTCGTGGTAGATCTCCCGGTAGAAGTCCACCGCTTCTTGTTCGCCCACCATGTACATCTGCGGGATGATGGCCGAGAAGTAGTCGGTGGCGCCCATGGGGCAGGGGATGGCCTTGCGCAGGTAGATGGTGTCGCGCCAGTAGGCCAGGGCCTTGTGGGAGAGGGTGAGGATTTCGCGAAGCAGGTCCAGGTCCAGCTTCTTCCCCGTGTGGCGCTCAAGGAACTCCACCTGTCCCTGCAGGTCTTCCCGGAGCAGCGCCTTGTAATGGCCGGCGATGCGGGGATCATGGGGATCCACGTCCCAGGGCGGGGCCAGGGGATCGCTGCTGTAGACGGGCACGTCAAGATAGCGGGTGGCGATGGCCTGGAACCACTTGTAGCGCGGCTCGCAGATAAAGCCTGACCCCAGGAGCATGGAGGGGTTGCCCATGCCGCCGGGAATGGGGCTCTCCTCCGGCGGCTCGCCCCTCTCCTTCCACAGCTTGCAGTAGCCCATGGTATTGGTCACGTAGGTGCACAGCTCCGGGGAGTAGCCGTCACCTTCAGCTGCCTTGATGAAGTCGGGGGCCACCAGGCGGCTGGCGCAGATGGTGCCGAAGTTTTCCGGCCACTCCCAGAGCAGATCGAAAGCTTTGAGCAGTTCCGGGGGCACCCCCACCATGCACCAGGCCAGGGGCTCGTTGCTGAAGCGCCTCTCCAGGGCGCGCATAAAAAAACGCGGCAGCATATCCTTCATCTTGCGGGTGGTTTCCAGGTGGCGCTTGGCCCGCCTCATTTCACTGGCCGTCATAGGCTTGACCTCCTCCTTAGCCAGAAGATTCAATACATTTTTAACATTCGCCCCCGGACAAGCCGGATCCTGCCTGCGCGGCCGGAAAGGCCCCTTCCAGGCATTTTTCCGAGGGGGAGGAAAGGGTTCAAGAACAGATCTATGCTTGACGGCTCCCGATCTTGCCTGAAGGGAGCGGTAGCTGCCGGAGGGGTGAGCGGCTCCGCTTCGCCATGCTCGGGGGAGGTGCGGCGGGGGATGGCCCCGGAGTGCGGCCTGTTCTGCCGCCGGGCGGCCGGCAGTGGCCATTTGCTCGTGGCGGTCGCCGGCCCTATACTTTAACTGCCGCGGCGAGCGGAGCCGCCCGGGAGCTTTTCACGGAAGGGGGTAGGAGGCGTGGAGGAGATCGTCACCGTCGTGGGCAACTGGGGCTTTCCCATTGCCGTGAGCATCTACCTGCTGGTGCGCATCGAGGGCAAGCTGGAGCACCTGGCCGAGTGCATCAGGGGCTTGAGCGAGGCCATCAGGGGCTCCTGATATGGCGGCAGGGGTGGGGGGCCTCTGCCATTCCTGGACGGGGCGAAGCAGGCAGGGCTGGTTGACGGCGGCGATGAAAAATGGTAGCTTTTATTTTAATCATCATCGTTGAGTGAGGGGTTGAGTGAAGTTGAAAAGGCTTAAATTGGGCCTGCCTGCAGGGAGCTTGCAGGAATCTACCATGGAAATGTTCAGGAAGGCAGGCTACAACATCACTGTCGGTGAGCGCTCTTATTATCCCTACATTGACGATGAAGAGATCGAATGTGTGCTCATCCGGGCCCAGGAGATTCCCAAGTACGTGGAAGAGCAGGTGCTCGACGCCGGCATCACCGGCAAGGACTGGATTGTGGAAACGGGGGTCCAGGTGGAGGAGATCGCCGAGCTTGTCTTCGCCAAGCGCGGCCTCCGCCCCGTCCGCCTGGTCCTGGCGGTGCCCCGCGATTCGGAAATAAATACGGTTGCCGATCTGGAGGGGAAGAGGATCGCCACCGAGCTGGTGGAAACCACCAGGCGCTACCTGGAAAGCAAGGGGGTTACCGCTTCGGTTATCTTCTCCTGGGGGGCCACCGAGGTGAAGCCGCCTCTTTTGGCCGACGCCATCGCCGAGCTCACCGAAACGGGCCGCTCCTTGAAGGCCAACAACCTGCGCGAGATTGAAACCATCCTTGTCTCCACCCCGCGGGTGATCATGAACCGGGCCAGCGCCAGCGATCCCTGGAAAAGGAAAAAAGTAGAGCACATGGTCATCCTGCTTAAGGGAGCGCTGCTGGCGGAACAGAAGGTCATGCTGAAGATGAACGTGCACCGCGACAACCTCGAACGGGTCGTCGCCCTCCTGCCGGCGCTGCGCAAGCCCACCATCTCCACCCTCAGCGACGACAACTGGGTGGCGGTGGAGAGCGTGGTGGACGAGAAAAGGGTGCGCCGGCTCGTTTGCGAATTAAAGGAAGCCGGGGCCGAGGGCATCGTGGAGTTTCCCCTGAACAAGATTATCCCCTAAAAAAGTCCTCTGCCCTCCGGCCCCACCGGCGGGATTTTCTTCAAGTTGACGCTGCCCGGCCTAATGCTATAATCTAATGGACAGGCTGCGACAAATTTTGAGCAGAAGAGGGGATTTAAATGAGCAGGGAAGAGCAAAAAGGGGCGGGCATCTTGCTGAAACCGCAAAAGATCATCCTGGTCGTTTTGGCCCTGGTGATCCTGGGAGCGGTGGCGCTGATCATTTTCACGCAGTACGACCCCACCGTGGCCGTGGTGAACGGGGAAAAGATCAAGCGCAGCGAGCTCTATGAGCTTATGTATATGCAGTACGGAGAAGATATACTCGAAGATATCATCGTGGAGCGGCTGATCCTGCAAGAGGGGAGGAGGCGCGGCGTTGCCGTGACCGATGAAGAGGTCGATGCCGAGATCAACGCCATCATTGAGGATTACTATGGAGGTAAAGAAAGTAGGCTGAAGTTTGAGCTGGAGATTCGCGGCATCCCCATGGACTATTTCCGCAACAACGTGCGGGTGAATCTCCTTCTGGACAAGCTTGCTGCCGAGGGCCTGGAGATAACGGATAAAGAAGCCCGGGAATATTTCGAGAAGAACCGGGAGGATTTTGATATCCCCGAGCAGGTCAGGGCCCGCCACATCCTCGTGGATACGGAGGAGGAGGCCCAGGAAATAATCTCTCGCCTGGAAAAGGGCGAGGATTTTGCCGAGATTGCCAAGGAGGTCTCTAAGGATACCGGCTCCAAGGATAAGGGAGGCGACCTCGGCTTCTTCTCCCGCGGCGAGATGGTCAAGGAATTTGAAGAGGCCGCCTTTAGCTTGAAGGTGGGCGAGAGAAGCGAGCCCATCAAGACCTCGTACGGCTATCACATCATTGAGAAGCTCGAGCACAAGGAAGCCCGCGAGGTTAGCTACGAAGAGGTGGCGGACAAGGTCAAGGAAGCCATTAAGAAGAATAAGCTTCCCGAATTGAGGCAGGAGTTGATCTCCAAGCTGAAGTCGGAAGCGCTCATCGATTACCCTGAAAAATAAGCACCTGCGCAACTCCCCGGTGGAGGCGAGGCCTGCCGGCCATGGCTCCCGCCTCCCCGGGGAGTTTTTGTACCTTCAAGGAAGGTTTGCTTAACGAAAGGTTCGCTTACCTCCGGTACGCTCCGGCCTAGGCCGGCTCGATGTAGCTGAAGCTGTCCACGTCAAAGATGCCGCGGTCGGTTATCTTCAGGTGGGGGATTACCGGGAGAGCCAGGAAAGAGAGCGTCATAAAGGGGTGGCGCGGCGTGGCGCCAAGCGAGCGCGCGGCATAGGTGACCACGGCCATCTCTTCAGCCACCTTTGCGGCGGGCTCCATGGAGATAAGGCCGGCTACGGGCAGGGGCATGATGGCGCGCAGCGCCCCGTCACCGTCAACGGCGGCAAAGCCGCCCCCGGCCCGGGCCAGTTCATTTGCCGCCGCCGCCATGGCCCTTTCCTCCACCCCGGCCACGATGATGTTGTGCGAGTCATGGGCCACGCTGGAGGCGATGGCCCCGCTGCGCAGGCCCAGCCCTCTGACCAGCCCCAGGGACATGCGGCCGCTGCCCCGGTGCCTCTCAATAACGGCAATCTTGATGACGTCGCGCTCCGGGTCGGAACGCACGGCGCCGCTTTCATCCCGCCGCGGTTGAAGCATCAGCTTCTCGGTAACGACTTGCTCCGGGATTATGCCGATTACCGGCAGCTTGCCGGGGCCGGCGCTAAACTCGAAGTCATCAGCCCGCAGTGGGCGCGGCAGCTTGACCGTATGCAAGACGCTGCTGTCAATCTGGGGCGAGGGTATGGCTGCGGTCAGCTTGCCCTCCCGGGCGACCACGCGGCCGTTTTTTATCACCAGCTGCACGTTGAACTTCCGCAGATCGTCAACCACCAGCAGGTCGGCCCAGTAGCCGGGTGCCACGGCCCCGCGGCGGGCCAGCCCGTAATGGCGGGCCGGGTTTAGGGTGGCCATCTCCACAGCCTCCAGCGGGTCGCAGCCCTGGGCCACCGCCCGGCGCAGGATCTCGTCCATGTGCCCCGCCGCAATGAGTTCCGCCGCCTCCTTGTCGTCGGAGCCAAACATGAAGTTCCTGCTGCCGGCGGCATTGACGGCGGGCAGCAGGTCGGCCAGGTTGCGGGCCGCGGAACCCTCGCGAATGATTATTTTCATCCCGTATCTGACTTTCTCCAGCGCCTCTTCCGCGCTGATGCATTCGTGCTCCGAGGAGATGCCCGCTCCCAGGTAGGCCTGCAGCAGCCGCCCCCCGATGCCCGGGATGTGACCGTCAACCGGCTTCCCGCGCCGGTGCGCCGCAGCGATTTTTGCCGCTACAGCCGCGTCGCCGGCAATCACCCCCGGGTAGTTCATCATTTCGGCGAGGCCGAGCACGCGCGGGTGATCCAGCAGCCGCTCCACCTGCTCCGGCCCGATTTCGCCTCCTGCCGTATCCAGCTCTGTTGCCGGCACGCAGGAGGGGGCCATGAAATAGAAGTCTAGGGGCAGCTCTTCAGTGGCCTGAAGCAAAAAGTAGATGCCCGCTTCGCCGAGGACGTTGGCGATCTCGTGGGGATCGCAAATCACGGCGGTGGTGCCGTGCGGCAGCGTCACGGCGGCAAAATGCGCCGGCAGAAGCAGGGTGCTCTCCAGGTGGATATGCGCATCGATGAATCCCGGGATGATGATGCCGCCTGACGCGTCAATGACCTCGCCGCCCCCGGGATAGCCGCTTCCCACACCGGCGATGATGGTACCTGCTATGGCCACGTCCGCTACGCTGATTTCCCGGGTGAAAAGGTTAGCTACGCGGCCTCCCCTGAGCAGGAGCGAGGGTGGCCTGGCCCCACGTGCCACTTCGCTTATTGCTTTCAGTTCTTCAGCAAACAGGATCAACACCCGCCTTTCAGATAAATTCCGCTGCACTGCCGCGTTTCTGCTTTTTTACTGCGGCAGGAAAGCCTTCCCTTTTTAGCGAATAGAAGCTGCAATTATGTTTTATCATAATCGAGGAGGAGAATCATCTTGTCAAAAACTGCCAGAGACATTATGACTACCGATGTGATCAGCATTACCGGCGAGGAAACCCTTCAGCAGGCCCTTGACCTGATGAACAGGCACAACATCAGCGGGCTGCCGGTTACCGATGCCCGGAATGTGCTCATCGGTATTATTTCAAATACAGATATCATCGACTATGCCCAGACGGAGAACGTGGTTCCTCTTTTTGATCTCTCCGGCTGGATCTCGCCCCATACCGATATCAAGGACCTGGCTTCCGTACGCCGGGGCATAGACCTGCTGGCCAAGACCAAGGTCAGCAAGTTGATGAAGAAAAAAGTCTACACGGCCGGCGAAGATACGTCTCTCATTGAAATCGCCAGGTTGATGAGCCGGCGCCAGATCAACCGCGTCCCCATCGTGGACGGCGAGGGTAGATTGATCGGCATTGTCACCCGCGCGGACATGGTCAGGGGCATGGCCGAGCGGGACGAATCCATTTAATCATAAATGAAGCCAATTTGAAAGACCCGCCGTTCCGGCGGTGCCGTCTTAGCCCGTCGCCTGCCGGCCCCTCCAGGCATAGGATAATGAGAGCAGTATGTGTTGATAATTTTCTAGAGCCGGCGGCCGGGGCAATGGTAACCGGCCGCGCCAATGGCTGGTGAAAGGAGTATCTTGAACTTGGCTGCTGGACACCGCACCGGGGCAGGGGAGGCTCCCCGGGCAGGCTTGCGCGACTACGGCGCTTTTTTGCTGGGCAAAATGCTCATCGCGGGCACCCGCCTGCTCAGGCACGGCGGCACCACCTTGCCCGGGCGGGTAGCCCTGAAAATTTCGCCCCGGCTGCTCCACCTCATGGCCGGGCAGCTGCCGCAGGGGACTTTTGCCGTTACCGGCACCAACGGAAAAACCACCACCGCCTCTCTTCTGGCGTCAATTTTCCGGGAGGGCGGGCTGCGCTGCGTCCACAACGCCGCCGGCGCCAACCTGGTCTGGGGCGTGGCCACATCCCTTATCGAAGCCGGCAACTGGAGAGGAGAGCAGGCCGGTGAAATTGCCGTCATGGAGATTGACGAGGGAGCCTTTCCGGCGCTGGTGCGGGCCCTGCAGCCGCGCGGCGCCGTGGTGACGAACATCTTTCGCGACCAGCTGGATCGCTACGGGGGCGTGGAGCAGGTCCAGGAGGCGATCCGCAGGGGCCTGCAGGCCCTGCCTCTCCAGGCCGCCGTCTTTTTAAATGCCGACGATCCCCTGGTCGCCGCCATCGACAGCGGCGGCAGGAAGACAATCTACTACGGCTTCGACCTGCCCCGCGGCTTCCTTGCCGCGCCCTCCCCGCGGGCCGCTTTTCCCTGCCCCCGCTGCCGCCGCGACCTCCTTTACTCCGACCTCTATTACGCCCACCTGGGCCGCTACCGCTGCCCCGCTTGCGGCTTTGCGCGGCCCGAGCCGGAAATCAAGCTGCGCCGCCTGGAAAGCGCGCCGGGCCGGGGCGCCCGGCTGACGCTGAGCCTGCGCGGCAGGGCACTGGAGGCCACGCTGCCCCTGCCGGGAATCTACAACCTTTACAATGCCCTCGCCGCTGCCGCTGCCGCCACCGCCGTGGAGCTTCCCGAAGCCGCCATCAAGGAGGCCCTTGCCGCCGCCGTGCCCCCCTCGGGGAGGATGGAGCGGCGCCGCCTTGGCGGCAAGGAGTTGCTCATAGCCCTGGTGAAAAACCCGGCCGGTGCCGGCGAGGTCTTCCGCACTCTCCTTCAAGAAGCGGGGGATTCTCCGCTCCATTTCCTCATCGCCATCAACGACTATCCTGCCGACGGCAGGGATGTATCCTGGCTCTGGGAAGCAGAATTCGAGCTGCTGGCCCAGTTTCGGCACCGTACCGTCACCATGGTTCTCTCCGGGACGCGGGCCGCCGACCTGGCCCGGCGGCTGGAGAAGGCCGGATTTGACCGCACCATGATGACGGTGGAACCGGTTCTGTGGAAAGCGCTGCAGAAGGCTCTTGCCGCGACGGCGCCCGGAGAGAGGCTGATCGTCCTGCCCAACTATACGGCCATGCTGCAGCTGCGCCGGCTGCTTCATTAGATGCAGGAAGCTTTTTCCCTTGGCAGGAATTATGTTGCAATTCACGAATATGATACTTAAAGATTATTTTATATGTTTATATTTTGAGAGAAAAGAGGTGACTTTTGTGAACCGGGACCAATCCATGGTATTGGCCCGATTGCACCTGGGGGCAATTCTCCCCCTGCTGGAGGATGTGGCCGAATACGACCCGGTAGTTCAAGAAGCGATTTCCGGGTGGAATTTCGCCCTCCAGTTTCGCCTCGCGGGCGGCGATCCCTCCACCACCCTGGTGTTCAAGGACGGCCGCGTTACCGTTCAGCGGGACGGGAGCAAGGGCTTCACCCCCGCCCTCACGTTTAAAGATGCTGAGTTCCTAAACGAAGTCTTCCAGGGACGAACCCAAAAGAGTCCCCGTCCCAACCTGGCCGGCATCTTCAAGGCCAGGCAGCTGATGCAGCTGGACAAGGTCCTGGGCCGGCTGGAGCATTACCTCAAGCCGCAGCCGGAGACGCTCGCCGACCCCGAAACCTTTGCTTTCTGCGTCCGGCTCACCCTCTATGCCGTGGCTTTCGGGATCAAGGAAGTAGGCGAGCATGACCCCGAGGTGCGCCCCATTGTCCTGGAGCTGCCGGACGGTACCGTTGAAATGAGGATAGTAAATGGTCCCGCTGCTCACCTCGTCGTTAAGGGAGGTCGTTTCGAAGCACAGCGGGGGCCGGCTGAGAAACCCAATGCCATCCTCGAAATTGCCGACCTGCAAACCGCGTGGGATACTTTCCAGGGGAATATCGATACCTTTGGCGCGGTTGGCAGCGGGAGGATCAGGCTGCGCGGATTAATTCCCCTCGTTGAGGGAATCAACCCCCTCATGGACAGGCTGGCCTACTACCTCTCCGATTAGAGGAGGAATGATCCAATGAGCAAGACAGAGAAGCTATATAGCTTTGACAAATCCATGGCGCTGTTTGAGGAGGCTGCATCCATAATTCCCGGGGGTATATACGGCCATTTTTCACCTACCCTCACCGTCCCCGGGTCCTTTCCATACTACGCGGCAAAAGCCGAAGGCTGCCGCTACACGGACATAGACGGAAACGAGTATATTGACTACATGTGCGGCTACGGCCCCATGGTCCTCGGCTACCGGAACCCCGTTGTCGACAAGGCCGCCATGGACCAGCTGGCCCTGGCCGACTGCACCAATCACCCCGGCGAGGTCATGGTGAAGCTGGCCCGGCGCCTGGTGGAGCTCATCCCCACCGCCGACTGGGCCTTTTTTGGCAAGAACGGGGGCGATATGACTACCTACGCCATCCTGGTGGCGCGCGCCCATACCAATCGCAAGAAGATCATCAGGGTCCGCGGCCATTACCACGGCGTGGCCCCCTGGTGCACGGCGCTCGGCTTCGGCGGCATCATCCCCGAGGATCACATGCACATACTCATGGTCAACTGGAACGACGTTGACGAATTCGAGAAGGTGGTGCGGCAGCACCGGGGCCAAATCGCCGCCTTTATCGCCCAGCCCTACCACCACATCAATTTCGGCGACCAGGTCATGCCGGCACCCGGCTACTGGCAGGCAATCCAGCGGATTTGCCGCGAGGAGGGGATCGTTCTCATTCTCGACGATGTACGGGCCGGCTTCCGCCTCAGCATGAAGGGCTCAGGCGATTACTTTGGCTTCGAGCCCGACCTGATCTGCTACTGCAAGGCCATTGCCAACGGCTATCCCATCTCCGCCTGCGTGGGCCGGAAAGAGCTGATGAACGCCGCCTCGAAAGTTTTCTTCACCGGCTCTTACTGGGCTTCTCAGGTGCCCATGGCCGCCGCCCTGGCCACGCTGCAGGAGCTGGAGAATACGGGGGCCATTGAGAAAATGAAGGACATGGGCACCCTGCTCATGGAGGGGCTCAAGGAGCTGGGTCACCGCTACGGGCTCGATGTGACCACCTCCGGGCCGCCGGCGCTTCCCTTCATGCGCTTTACCGAGGACCGCGATTTCTTCTGGCAGCAGCTCTTCTGCGCCGAAGTGACCCGGCGGGGCTCCTTCTTCCATCCCCATCACAACTGGTTTATCTCGGCTGCCCATGAGAAAAAGGACATAGAAGAGACGCTCAATCACGCGGAAGCGGCGATGAAGGTGGTGAAAGAGAAAATCTAGTTCCTCTTTTCGTCACGTCCAATCCAATTCAATAAAGGAGGTTTTAGCTGGAGATGCCGTTAACCGAACAGGATATTGCCCTCTTGAAGGAGAAAGCCTGGCTGGCCAGGCGGAACACCATTCAGACCCTGATGTGGGCGGGCGGCGGCCATGCCGGCGGTGCGCTCAGCCAGATCGACATCCTGGTGGCCCTTTATTACCACTATTTAAAAATTGATCCCAAGAATCCCAAGTGGGAAGACCGCGACCGCGTCGTCCTGAGTAAGGGACACGGCGGAATCGGCTACGCTCCCATACTGGCCGATGTGGGCTATTTTGACAAAGAACTGCTCAAGGAGTTCAACCACACCGGTTCGCCCTTCGGCATGCACCTCGACATGCTCAAGGTTCCCGGCGTGGACGCCTCCACCGGTTCATTGGGGCACGGCCTCTCCATCGCCGCGGGCATGGCCCTGGGGGCGCGCCTGAAGAAGAAGACCTGGCGGGTCTACTGCATCCTCGGCGACGGCGAATGCCACGAGGGCGCTGTCTGGGAAGCGGCCATGAGCGCCGCCCATTACAAGCTGGACAACCTCACCGCTTTTGTTGACCGCAACAAGCATTGCATCGACGGCCCCACGGAGACGGTCATGGCCTTGGAGCCGCTCAAGGATAAATGGATCAGCTTCGGCTGGCACGCGCTGGTCATTGACGGCCACGATTTTGCCCAGATCGGCAGCGCCATTGACGAGGCCCTTGAGACAAAGGGACGCCCCACGGTAATCATTGCCCAGACCATTAAAGGCAAGGGCGTGGATTTCATGGAAGACGACCCTGCCTGGCATTACGGCGGGATTGACTCCGATAAGATGGAGCTGGCTTTGAAATCCATCGACCGGATGTACGGCAAAGCTTAAGCGGTTTCTGGCGTGAAAGGAGGAGATCACGTGAGCACCGGTTTAACCTACCATACCTATGATACTGATCATATGACCCCGGCGGAAATATATGGGCATGTGCTGGCTGAGCTCGCCGAGGAGAGAAAAGAGATTGTCGGTTTGACCGCCGACCTGGCCAAGTCAACCAAGATTGGCAAATTCGGCAGCAAGTTTCCCCATCGCTTTTTCAACGTGGGCATTGCCGAGCAAAACCTCTTTGGGATGGCCGCAGGCCTGGCCCTGGCCGGCTTCATTCCCTTTGTCTCCACCTTTGCCGTCTTCGCCTCGCTGCGGGCGGGAGAGCAGGTGCGCACCGACATCTGCTACATGAACCTCAACTGCAAGATCATCGCCACTCACTCCGGGATTTCCTTCGGGCAGGCGGGCTCGACGCACCACTGCACCGAGGACTTGGCCGTAATGCGCAGCTTTCCCAACATGACCGTCATTGCCCCTGCCGACGGCTACGAAACGGCCAACGCTGTCATCGCCTGCGTCGATCACCCCGGCCCGGTTTATATCCGCATCGGGCGCGGCTTTGAGCAGACCGTCTACACGGGGCCGGACTACGGCTTCCAGATCGGCAAGGCGGTGACCATGCACGAGGGCTCGGACATCACCGTAATGGCCATCGGCCCCTGCGTCCTGCATGCCGTGGAGGCGGCCAAGCGCCTGAAGGAGCAGGGCATCTCGGTACGGGTTTTGAACATGCACACCATCAAGCCCATCGACAAGGAGGCCGTCTTGGCCGCGGTTAACGACACCCGCCGCATTATCACCGTGGAGCCGCATAACATCTACGGCGGCTTGGGCTCCGCCGTGGCCGAGACCATCGTGGAGGCGGGCAAAGCCTGCCGTCTCAAGCGCCTTGGCCTGCAGGACGAGTTTGCCATTGTGGGCTACACCGACGACCTCTACAGCTATTACAAGCTCGATGACAACGGCATCATGGAAGCCGTTGCCGAGATGCTGGAGGTCGAAGTGGAAGAGGATGAAGACTGGGAGAACGAGATTTAAGAAAGGAGGCCAGCTCCAACGATGCCTGATCAAACCAAGCTGACGGCAATTTTGCTCATGAGAGCGGCTCTCCCGCTGACCAAAACGCTGCTCGAGGAAAACCCCAAGCTGGCCCGGAAATATGCCGGGTGGAACCGGGTGGTGCAGTTCCAGGTGCAGGACGACCCCGAGCTGGCCTGCCACCTGCAGTTCACCGATGGCAAGCTGGAATACGTCGTGGGCAAGCATTCCGCGCCGCACATTGACTTCGTCTTCAAGAATGCGGGCGATTTTGTGGCTCTTATGAGCGGCAAAATGGCGGTGCCCAAGATTAGGGGGGCCCTGAAGAACTTCGGGACCCTGGCCGGCTTCTTGCCGCTCATGCTCGGGCTGACCCTGCTTTTGCCTAGCAAATTGCCGAAGGAGCCGGAGAAGCGGGCGCTCAAGGTGAAGTTGCTGCTCTATTTCATCACCACGGCTCTTTCCCTGCTGAACCGCCACGGCTACGCCGCGATGCGCGAGTTTACCAGGGATATGCCCGATCGCATCTTCCAGTGGTCGGTGCAGAACGGAGAGCCGGCGGCCTATCTGCGGATCAGCAAGGGACGGACCAAGGCAGGGCGGGGCATTTACGGTCGGCGCCGCCCCTTCGTCCACATGCTCTTCTCCTCCATTGATGCAGCCTTTCTCGTGCTTACCAGCCAGGTTGACATCAACGAGGCCATGCGCGACGGCCTGCTGGTGGTGGACGGCTCGCCCGAGCACGGCAAGGATATCTCCACCATTATGAAACATATTGAAGCGATGATTGCCTGATAAACTGCTACTCGCGGGGGAACAATCCCCCTTTTCCCTAACCCTCTCGAATGTGGGGAGGGAAGTTGAAACAAACTTCCCCTTCCCCTTTTTTTACCTCCGCCAGGAACAATGAGAAGCTGCTGTCCTCTTCTTTTCCGGTTGAACAACCTGGCCGGAGCTGTTAAAATGCAGAAAGAAAGATTTTTCAATATTTTGAAAAGGGGCTGCCGGAAGATGGAGAGAGCAAAGGTGAGCCTGGTTAAATTTAATGATGACCGGCGCAATATTCGCCGGGCGGTGGAGATGTGCGACGGCTTTAAGGAGCTCACCCCGTCAAAGCGGGTGCTGCTGAAGCCGAACCTGGTCATGTGGGATGAAGTGCTCCCTTTTCCCAAGTTCGGCGTCATCACTACGGCGGTGCTAGTGGAGGAAATGGTGCGGCTGCTGAAGGAGCATGGCTGCAGCGACATCGCCATTGGCGAGGCGACAACGGAAGACGAGAGCATCAATTCCGAGACCGAGGCCGCATACCGGGGCATGGGCTTTCAGCAGCTGGAGAAGAAGTACGGGGTGAAGCTGCTCGATCTCAACCGGGGGCCTTTTGAAAGGGTGGAGTTTGACGGCTTTTCCCTTGACATCGCCGCCCCGGTGCTGGAGGCGGACTTTTTAATCAACCTCCCCGTTTTAAAAACGCACAATACCACCAGGGTCAGCTTGGGCTTTAAAAACCTGAAAGGATGCCTCTCCCGCCGCTCCAAGATCTTTTGCCACCATCCCGAGCTTCCCTTGGATCGCTTTATCCAGCGCCTCGGCGAGAAGCTGGCCCCGGCACTGACCCTCATTGACGGCATCTACGCCCTTGATCGCGGACCGGCCATGAACGGAACCGCCCACCGCGCCGACATTTTGATTGCCTCGCGGGACATGTTTGCCGCGGATGTTGTTGGGACGATGATCCTGGGCATGAATCCCGCCGATATAGGGCATCTGGCCGAGCATGCCCGCCGGCACGGCCTCCCCCTCGACGGGAGCAACGTGGAGATCTGCGGCGAGGAGCTGAGCAGCCTGGTGAGGCCGCTGAAATGGGACTGGGGCTGGCTCGAGGACAACTCCGGCCCCACCGCTTTCGGGCGCATGGGCATAAGCGGGGTTTATTACCCCAAGTATGACCATACCATCTGCTCGGGCTGCTCCTTCCTAAACAACATGATCCTCATCCTGCTCATCGGCGCCTACACCGGGGAGCCCTTTGACAGTATCGAGTTTCTCACGGGCAAGGTGGCCCGCTCCAGGGGGGGCTACAAAAAGACATTTCTCTTTGGCAACTGCATCATCCGCGCCAACCGGGACAATCCCGCCATTGGCGAGGCCGTGGAGATCAGGGGCTGCCCGCCGCGGGCGGAGGACATCGTCCGCACCCTCAACGAGCACGGGATCAGGGCGGATTTCAACACCTACCTCCAGTACCGCGAATCCCTGGCGGCGCGCTACCGGGATCAGCCCCAGTTTCGTGAAGAGCATTTTGTTGTTGGCGAAGCATAGCAGTCCAAGCGGCAGCAATTAACCAAGGAGTGTGATGGGAAATGACGCAACTGGAAGTTAAAGTAAAAGATCTGCTGCCCATTCCGGAGCTCATGGCCATGCGGCGGGTTCTCTGCGTGCAGGCGCACCCCGACGACGCCGAGGTCGGCGCCGGGGCCACCGTGGCCAAGCTGACTCGCTCCGGATCGGAGGTGGTCTACCTCACCGTAACCGACGGCGGCGTCGGCACCGAGGACGCCTCCCTGGCTCCGTCGGAGCTGGCGCGCATCCGCCGCCGCGAGGGGGAGGAGGCGGCCCGACTCCTGGGGGTGTCAGAGATGATCTGGCTTGATTTCCCCGACGGAAGCTCCCTGGATTTTACCGCCGTGCGGGAGAAGATTATCGCGGCGGTGCGGCAGGTGCGCCCGGATCTGCTCATGGTCATGGATCCCTGGCTGCCCTACGAGGCCCATTCCGATCACCGCACCACCGGTTTCGCCGCCGCGGAAGCGCTCCTGCTGAGCGGTTTTCCCCATGTCTGCCCGCAGCATCTCAAGGAGGGGCTGGCGCCCCATGCGCCGCAGGCTATCGCCTTCTACGGCAGCTCCCGCCCGAACACCTTCATCGATGCCACCTCCACCTGGCCCCTAAAGCTGGAGGCCATCGCCAAGCACAAAAGCCAGTTTCCCCCGGGAAACCTGGAGATGGTCACCGCCTACCTCACCGCCAAAGCGCGTGAGCATGCTGCGGGAAGGGGTTTCGAGCTGGCCGAGGCCTTCAAGGTGCTCTCGCCGCTCCACCTTCACTTCTTCGAAGACGCCTGGCAGTGCTGAAAATTGTTTGGGCCGGGCATGACCTACAACCCCAGGGGTACTCGGGCATCGTTGTTGGGGCCGGGCATGCCCGGCCCGCACCCCCCCTTTTCTAAAGGGGGGCCGGGGAGATTTTAAAGCGTAGGGGCGGGCTTCCACGCCCGCCCTACAATTATAACGAATACGTTCCTTTTTTTATACTCCGCTGA
>Ga0116169_1001130_pt1 | contig 23672 bp, 17 predicted proteins | sample AD_UKC130_MetaG_FD_89796 | JGI IMG/M metagenome (GOLD analysis project Ga0116169, IMG submission 89796) | Active sludge microbial communities of municipal wastewater-treating anaerobic digesters from Canada - AD_UKC130_MetaG | ecosystem: Engineered > Bioreactor > Anaerobic > Digestate | place...
CAGATATGTTAGAAGCCAGGACCTCGGGCTTAATCTTCTGCAGGGTGACACCACGATTGCTGCAGAGCGACGCGGAAGCAGAAGTTTGCCCTGGTTAACCTATGCCGACATCAGGTTTGAAAAGGCCTTCCGACTGCCCGCTAAGGTCGGCGAAGTTGGCCTTTTCTGCAACATCTATAATATTACCAATGTCGCCATCCCAACTTCTGTCTTTACGACTTCCAGTAGTTACGACACTATCAATGGGCATTTAGTGCGATTCGGCGATCCAACCGGGTTACTCGATCCAAGAATCTTTCAGCTTGGTATTAGATACACTTTCTAAGCTGAATGATTTTTTGAAGGGGGGGCTTTAATCGCCTCCCCTTTTTTATATAACCCCATTCCCTTTCAAAAGAAAAAATACGCCTGGCGCGATTCGAACGCGCGACCTACGGATCCGGAGTCCGTCGCTCTATCCAGCTGAGCTACAGGCGCATGATAATATTTATAGCTGATTTCAGAGCTGATAGCAACGGGCCTAGAGGAGAAAGAAGCCCGGGTAGTTCTTCTAGAGAAAATAGATTTTAAATAGACTCGGCCTACCTCAAAAGAAGACCTGTCAGATCAAAGCAATCATTACTTAACTTATAAATCATGATTCAGGTGCCAAGTTTAAAAAGCAAAATTGCTGTCTTAAAATGGCTCTTGCCTGTTAGAATTACTTTCCTGGATTCATCAGGCAAGCCCGGACCTACTCTGCCCTGTTTTTCTCCACATCTTTGGCCTGGAACTAAGAGACTTTTAGTTTTCTTGTTGACTTTTTAGCTACGTTCAGCCTGAGCCAGGCCGGCGGACTTTTAGTTTTAAGATTGGTTTTCTTTATCTCAATTCAGTTATATCGAGGCTGGCAGCCACGATCTGGGCTACATCCATAACTTTTATGATATCGGCACCTTCATCCCGCAGCCCGTCCTGAAGCATATTCAGACAAAAGGGACAAGAAGTAGCCACCAGATTGCTGCCGCTTTTAATTATTTCCTCAACTCTGAGCTGGCTTACCCTCTGGCCAGGCTTTTCCTCCAGCCACATCAGTCCGCCGCCGGCACCGCAGCAGAAGCTGTGTTCCCTCGAGTTTTGAAGCTCCTTAGCCTCGCCTCCCAGGACAGCTCTTAACACCTGACGTGGCTCGTCAAACAACCCATTGTGGCGTCCGTAATAGCAGGCATCGTGGTAAGTATAAGCCTGGCCTGCGCCAGTCCGGCTTTCATCTTTCTTCAAAGGCAATTTCTTCTCCGCTAATAAACTGGCCAGTAGTTCCACATGAGAGATAACCCGCATTGATTTCAAAAACTCTTTTTCTTCCTCATTGAAGATTCCTAACATCTCAACCAGAGTGGGATACTCGTTTTTTAAGATATTGTAACCGTGCGGGCAGAAAGTAATTATGTTTCTAATCCGGTATCTGGCCAGAGTTTTTAAATTGTCGGCAGCGAGTGTCTGAAAGAGATATTCATTACCCAATCTTCTGGCTGAATCGCCGCAGCATTTTTCCTCATTGCCGAGCACAGAAAAATCAAGGCCAGCGGTCTTCAGAATAGCAGTTATAGCCCTGGCAATCTTTCTACCCTGCTCATCATAAGCACCAAAACAGCCTGTCCAGAGAAGATAAGAGGCTGAGGGGTTGTCAGCCGCAGTTTTAATATTCAGACCTTTGGCCCAATCAATCCGACTGCCTGCCGCCAGCCCCCAGGAATTGGCTTGACTACCCAGATGATGAAAAAATTCATAAAGTTCAGCCGGGAACTTACCCTGGGCCAGAACCAGATTCTGTCTGAGATCAATCAACTTTTTCGGATGTTCAATCTCAAAAGGACAAACATGAAGACAGGCACCACAGGTGGTGCAAGCCCAGACTTCCTCTTCGCTAAAGACCTCCGGCACGAGCCGCTTGAGTTCTTCTTTTTTCCTCTTTTTAATTGCCCCGAAAGACCCCAGATAATGCTTCTCCAGATTATAAATAATCATTTTAGGCGAGAGGGCTTTGCCGGCGGAAAAAGCCGGGCAGACGTCCTGGCAGCGCCCGCACTCCACACAGGAGAAAGAATCGAGGGCGTCTTTCCAGGTAAAATCAGTGGCTCTTTCGACTCCAAAAGTTTGGGCAGTCTCCAGATCAAAAGGCTTGATTGTCGCTGACGGTTCATGTTTTCTGAAAAAGAGATTAACCGGTCCGGCAAACATGTGGAAATACTTGGAGTGTGGGACATAAGCGATAAAAGAAAAAACAGCCAGGGTATGCAGCCAGTATGAGATTTTTAAATTAAGATTTAAAGCCGGCAGGGAAAGTTCAGCCAGACCAAGTTTGGAGACAATGAACTGGCTGAGCCAGGCCCAGCGGGCTTCTCCTGGGTGACTGGCCACAAGAATTGCTTCATAATAAAGGTAAGTTACTGTCACCAGGAAAATAAAGCTATAAATCAAAACTGAATCAAAAGATGAGGTGTTATAAGCTCTGGGCTTGAGAATAAACCGCTTGAAAGCAAAGAAGCAGACACCAGCCAGGACAGTAATGGCAAAAGCATCAACCAGGGCTGAAAAAACCAGGCCAAAACCAGAAGACCCAAAAAGATAAAAGCCATCCACATAGCCTTCCAGTACATGATTAATGGTCATGGTGTCAAAAGCCAGGGCACCATAAAAAATCATAATATGAGCCAGACTGGTCCAGATTCTTTCATTGCGCAGCGTACAGAGCTGAAGAATTACCCGGAAGAAAGTATAGAAAAATCTCTTAAGCAGCGAGTCAAAGCGGTTTTCGTACTGACAGAAAACAATAATCCAGACACGCTTGATAACTGGAATAAAAAAGAAAACGATGGTAGCCAGAACCACCATGGTCAGGATTATCTGTTCAACCAGCGAAAGCACCGTTCGCCTCCTCAGGTTTTAAAAAGACTTTTCAGAAATTTTAAACTTTTTTAGCCAAATTTCCACTTATTTTTTACTCTGGTAAATAAAGCTGAGCAAGCATTGATCAGAAGTTATCCCTGTACCAAAAGAAGACAGCACCGGCAATTTAAAATTTTGAGCCAAAACGGGAATGATGAGAGAAAACAGTAAAAGGAAGCGGAGGCTTTCTAGGTCAATGCACAATTTTATTGCACGATAATTGGATCAATTGCCTATCAATTGACAAAAGAAACAGAAAGTGGCTGCACCAGACAGGAGCAGGACACCAGAACGCCGGAAGAATTGCTGTTAATTATAGAATCCCTATCAAATGAGATAAAAAATATAATATCCTTCTTAAGGAAAAAGGGGATCTGAAAATAGGCCAGTTCAGGTTAAACCCAGCTCTCTAACCTGTAAGTGAAGCTCCAGATGACTAAAGGCTATAACCTCCTTGTATTGTAGAAGGAGGAATCCCCCTAACTTACCTGAAGACTACCGACACGCACCGAAAGTCCGCCGGCGTTTTCCATTCATTTCCGGGCTAAATGATAGGGATTTCTGGTGCGTCAGAAAATCCGGTGGCATGAACCGATTTAAGAAAATCGTATCATGCCCCTGGTTTTATTCATTCCAGATAATCAGAAAAAGTAGCGTACACCAACAAAACCGAGTAAATTAAGTTCTGTATCTGGAATTAAATCCATAACCGGGCTGATTTCAAAAAAGATGTCAATGGGCGCATTGGGCAACATATAACTCAGCCCGAGCGGAATTTTTATCCCAAATCTGGCATCGTCCTGAAGGTTTAGCCGGGCCCCGATGCCATAATAAAAAGCCAGTTTGCCTGTTTCCACCTTTATAAAGCTGTGTAAAAGATAATCGGCATGAAGATGGAAAGCGTTTTCACCAGAAAATGACCAGGAACCAGCTATATCAAAAGCTGTGCGATTGCCAGTCCAGTACTTGGCGATTACGCCAGTTGGCTCGCCTACGATAATGCCCAGCCCCAATTTTTTCTCCTGAGCCTGAGCTTGAAGAGATCCGGCTGATAGGCAAAATAGTGTTAGCATGACCAGGCTAATTACTTTTCTTCTCATTTCTATCTCCTCTCTAGCTGATTTTCTCGCCTTTTTAAATTCTAATTCATTTAGGATTCAATGACAAGCTAACGTCCTGAAACTTTAAATGACCACCTGGTTATGTTTCTTTTCTGTTTCTGCTTTTTTATATTTTCTTTACCTGTATATAGGCTTTACCCCCATGATATGAAACATAAAAGAATATTTGTCGGTCAGCTCATCCAGGGCTTTGGTAATATTGCTCGAACCGTGGCCTGATCTTGTTTCAATCCTGATCAGCACTGGGTTGTCACACGACTGTTTTTCTTGCAGGGTGGCGGCAAATTTGAACGAATGGGCTGGAACCACCCGGTCATCATGATCAGCCGTAGTAATCATCGTAGCTGGATAGCAGACTCCTTCTTTGATGTTATGGAGAGGCGAATACTTAATTAAATATTTAAACTGTTCAGGATTATCGCTCGAACCATACTCAACCATCCAGCCCCAGCCGACCGTAAATTTGTGGTATCTAAGCATATCCATCACCCCAACTGCCGGAAAAGCCACCCCAAACAACTCAGGCCTCTGGGTCATGACCGCCCCGACCAGCAGCCCGCCGTTGGAAGCGCCGGAGATAGCCAGATATTTCGGTGAGGTGTATTTTTCTTTAATCAAATATTCGGCTGCAGCAATGAAATCATCAAAAACATTTTGCTTATTTTCCAGCATCCCGGCTCGATGCCAGTTTTCGCCATACTCTCCACCGCCCCTTATATTTGGCTGAGCAAAGACTCCGCCGTTTTCGAGAATGGGAATAATCGAGGGATTAAAAGCTGGCAGCAGGCTGATATTGAAACCACCATAAGAGGTCAGGAATGTCGGATTTTTACCATTTAGAACCAAACCCCGACGATAGACGATAAACATCGGCACTCTGGTTCCGTCCCGACTGGTATAAAAGACCTGTTTAACCTCATAATCCTCAGGATTAAATTTGACCTTTTGCTGGTTAAACACCTCTGATTGGCCAGTAGCTAAATCATACTTGTAAATAGTTGGCGGGTAATTGAACGAATTAAAAGTGTAGAAAATAAATTTATCGTCGCGCCAGCCACCAAAGCCAGAAGCCGTGCCGATAGCCGGTAATTCAATTTCCCGGACCAGCTGGCCGTCTGGTTTATACTGATAAACTTTCGTTTGAGCATCCTGGAGGTACGTGCCAAACAGGTAGCCACCAGCCGTAGCGGCTGCAGTTAAAACCTGAGGTTTTTCCGCCAGGATCTCCTGCCAGTTTTCTTTAGACGGTTTTTCCGGATCAATCAGCACCAGCCGGTAATTGGGAGCATCAATATTGGTTCTGACCAGGAACTTATCTTCGAGATTATCAATGACTTCACTGTCATAGTCAAAGCCTGAAATCAACAATTTAAAAGCTGACTTTTCCTGACTTAAATCTTTCCAGCGAATCTCATTGCCTGAAGTCCCGGCCGAAATCACCAGAATCCCATATTTCTGATCCTCGGTTACTCCCATATTTACATACCTTAAGGGGTGCTCTTTATCTTCATAGATCAGCTGGTCTTTTTCCTGAGGTTCACCCAGTTTATGATAGAAAACTTTCTGATATTCATTGCGCGCTTTAAGCTCTTCACCCGGTGCCGGCTGATCATAGCCACTATAGAAAAAGCCATCTTTATACCAGGCCGCTGCGGAAAACTTGACCCAGCGAACTCGGTCAGGCAATTCCTGCTTGCTGGCTATTTCCATCACCCTTAATTCTGACCAATCTGAACCGGCCTCTGAACGGGAAATTGCTACATAGCGGAAATCCGGCGAAAAGCCAGCCAGCCCGATTCTGATTGTCCCGTCAGGAGACAACTCATTGGGATCAATAAAAACCTCAGCCTCGCCATCCAGCCCTTTTTGAACATAAATCACTGACTGATTTTGAAGTCCATCATTTTTGTAAAAGAAGAAATATTCTCCGGCTCGAAAAGGCTGTCCAAGACGCGGGTAATTATAGAGATCTTTTAATCTCTCACCTATTTTCTGGCGGTATGGAATTTTTTCCAGGTAGGCAAAAGTTATTTTATTCTGTTCTTCCACCCACTTTTTTGTCTCTTCCGAATTATCATCTTCCAACCAGCGATAGGGATCGGCTACTTTTGTTCCAAAATAATCATCAACTACATCCACTTTTTTTGTCTGTGGATAAATAATTTTTTCCCCGGCTGGCTGCTGACAGGCCATCAGAACCAGCACCAGACCCAGGGTGACCGAAGCCAGGCTAAATACCAACATTTTTTTATCCTTCATAAAAAGCCTCCTCAAAAATTAAGGCTGTTTTTATTAATAACACAAGAAAAGGCTTTATGCCAGAAAAAACTGACAGGAAGCCAGCTTAAGTCCCCGGCTGTAAATACCTGCTTCCTATAGAAAATATCAAGCTCGTCAGGCAGGAGATTATTGCCAGCCTGCCAGGCCCTGTGATATTTTATTGGCCATAAAAGAATAAGGAGGTTGGCCATGTTCTCGACCATTTTTGCCCTGTTTATCCTGCCAGCAGCTATTATTCTTCTGGCTTTTATTCTGACCTTCAACCAAGGAGGATCAAGATGAATGTCCTCGGCGTTACCACCAGTCCCTGGGCCCTGGCCGCCTTTTTACTCTACGTCCTCATGATGGTGGCAGTCGGGATTATCACCACCAGATATTCTTCGCGCGGCATTGGAGAGTTTTTCCTCGGCGGACGGAAGATGAAATCATTCGTGGTCGCTCTGTCAGCAGTCACTTCAGGCCGTTCGGCCTGGCTGCTCATTGGAGTCTCGGGAATGGCTTTTACCCGCGGGGTTTCAGCGGTCTGGGCAGTCGTAGGGTATATTCTGGTCGAGCTTTTCATGTTTGTCTATGCCGGAAAGAGATTGCGTTATTTTACAGGTAAAAAGGGCGACATCACAATTCCTGATTATATGGAGTCGAGGTTTGACGATCACAAGCATCTTCTCCGGCTGGTTTCTTTGATTCCTATTCTGATTTTTATGACCGCTTATGTCTCTGCCCAGTTCAGCGCAGGCGGAAAATCTCTTTCAGCCAGTTTTAACATGACTCAGCAGCAAGGCATATTGATCACTGCCGGGATTGTTATTTTTTATACTGTCCTGGGGGGATTTCTGGCGGTTTGCCTGACTGATATGCTCCAGGGTATCTTTATGATTTTTGCCCTGATGATTCTGCCCATTATTGCTATTATTCAATTGGGTGGACTGGGCAAGCTCCTGGCCACTTTGAAGGATGTCTCCCCCGGTTATCTTGATCCCTTCGCCATTTCAGTTGGGGCTTTAATTGGTTTTCTGGGGATAGGCTTTGGTTCTCCCGGCAATCCTCATATTCTTAACAAATATATGAGCATTGAGGATCCCCGGAAGCTGAACAAAACGGGCTTTATCGGGACTGTCTGGAATGTGCTGATGGCCTGGGGTTCTATTTTCATCGGGCTGGCTGGCCGGGCAATTTATAAGAGTGCCGCCAATCTACCCAACCAGGACCCGGAGAACGTTTATCCCTTGCTGGGTTCCCAGCATCTCCATCCTTTTCTCTTTGGTCTGACCATTGCTGCTATCTTTGCAGCCATTATGTCCACTGCCTCTTCCCAGTTGCTGGTAGCTTCTTCGGCTGTTGTCCGCGATGCCTACCAGAAGATTCTGGCTGCTGGAAGGCAAATCCCCGAAAAAAGACTGGTCTGGCTGAGCCGACTGGTTACTCTGCTTGTCTCCATTATTGCCATTTTCCTGGCTGCCTATGGTGATAAAGTCATTTTTTATCTGGTGCTCTTTGCCTGGGGTGGACTCGGGGCTGCTTTTGGCCCGGCTATTCTTCTTTCCCTTTACTGGAAGAAAACAACCAGAGCCGGAGCCATTGCCGGAATTCTGGTCGGTTCTGCCACCGAGATTATCTGGTATTTAATACCTTCGCTTCGAGCAGCTTTAGCTGAATATGTCCCGGCTTTTATTCTGTCCTTTCTGGCAGTTATCTTAGTCAGTCTCTACACCAGGCCACCAGAGAACGCAGAAGAATATATGAGATACATGAAGGGCCAGCTGGAATAGGTTTCTCTAAGCAGGCTATCACCGCCTGAAGAAAAAGCCGGCTGCTTTAAAGCTGTCCGGATTTCTGCTAACATTCAAGGGATTTTATATTTTGAGGTAACAGCTATGGTCAAACGTCTTGGAGTTATAACCAGGGATTGTGCTGGTATCAATGCTGCTTTGAGAGCCGTGGTCAGAACAGCTACCAGTCACGGAGTCGAAGTGTATGGGATCATCAGGGGTTATGATGGCTTAATCGATGGCAATTTACGACCTCTTGACCGGCGATCTGTTTCCGGCATCATCAACCTGGGAGGGACTATTTTAAAGTCGGCACGCTCGGAAAGATTTCTAACTGAAGAAGGTCAGCGTCAGGCTCTATCAACTATAGAAAAACACCAGCTGGATGCGCTGATTATTATTGGCGGCAATGGCTCACTGACCGGAGCCCATGTTCTGGCTGCTCGGTATGGTATTCAGGTGATCGGGGTGCCAGCTACTATTGATAACGATGTCAATCAGGTTGAGCAGTGTCTGGGGGCCGATACGGCGGTCAATGTTGCCCTGGATGCGCTGGATAAAATTCGTGATACAGCGACCAGCCTGGAGAGAATTTTTGTCGTCGAGGTCATGGGTCGCGATTGTGGCTATCTGGCCATGAAGGTGGCTCTGGCCGGCGGTTGTGAAGATGTAATCCTGCCTGAACAGGATTTTGATCTCAATGAAATCTGTCGCGAAATTGAGGCTGGAAACGCTCAGGGCAAGGTTAGCTGGATTATCATCGTGGCCGAGGGCAAAGCCCGGGCTCAGGATGTCGCCACAGCTATTACCCTTCTTACCGGCCTCGAAACAAGAATTGCTGTTCTCGGCCACATTCAGCGCGGAGGACGCCCGACAGCTATTGACCGGCTGCTAGGTGCTAAGCTAGGTAGTGCCGCCGTGGAAGCACTCCTGGCTGGAGAAACTGACAAATGTGTAGCTTTGAAAGATGAACAGATAAAACTGATCCCTCTAGAGACGGCCATTAAACCCAAAAAACTTATTTTTGAGCCTGAATATCGCCTGCTTAAAATATTATCATGAAATGGTGAGCTCGGCTCACCGAGTTTACTTCACTCCGGCCGCCTCATCGAATTCAATCTGGATACATCAACTCTAACCGGCTAGTTTTTACTTCGATCCCTTCCTGGGCAGACAGGGCATCTTAATCTTATTACGGCGAGCACACTCTATCGCCTCTTCATAGCCGGCATCAGCATGGCGGACAACACCAATGCCCGGATCAACGGTCAGCACTCGCTCCAGACGTCTGGCCATGGCCGCCGTACCATCAGCCACGATCACCATGCCGGCATGAATGGATAAGCCAATTCCCACCCCACCACCGTGGTGGACTGAGACCCAGGAAGCACCGTTAACAGCGTTGAGCAGCGCATTGAGAATCGGCCAGTCGGCGATAGCATCGGAGCCGTCCTTCATTTTTTCTGTCTCGCGATTGGGCGAAGCAACCGAACCGGTATCCAGATGGTCCCGCCCGATGACTATTGGCGCACTGATCTTTCCCTTTTTGACCAGGGTGTTAATCACATCACCGAACAAAGCTCTTTCCCCGTAGCCCAGCCAGCAGAGGCGGGCCGGCAGTCCCTGGAATTGAACCTTTTGCCGGGCATTTTTAATCCATCTGGCCAGAGATTCATCATGAGGAAAAGTTTTGAGCACGGCCTCGTCGGTCACATAGATATCTTCCGGTTTGCCGGACAGAGCAACCCAGCGGAAAGGACCCTTGCCAAGGCAGAAAAGCGGCCTGATGTATTCCTGAACGAAACCTGGAATATCGAAAGCATTTTCTACACCGGCCTTCTGGGCCTGACCGCGGATATTGTTGCCATAATCAAAAGTTCTGGCTCCTCTTTTCTGCAGTTCCAGCATCGCTTCGACGTGGGCAGCCATTGATTCATAAGAACGGCGGATATATTCCTCCGGATTTTTCTTCCTCAATTCGAGCGCTTCCTCATAAGGCAAACCACGCGGCACATAGCCGTTAAGCTCGTCATGAGCCGAGGTCTGGTCAGTCAGCACATCAGGTGTAATTCCTCGCCGGACCAGCTCGGGCAGAAAATCAGCCGCATTAGCCAGAAGAGCAATGGATAAAGGCTCTCCTTTCTTTAAAGCTTCGTCAGCCATTTTCAGCGCTTCATCCAGGCTGTCCGTCATGGTGTCAACATAGCCGGTATCCAGCCGACGTTTGATTCTGGCCGGGTCAACCTCAGCAATAATGCCCACGCCACCATTCATCGTGATAGCCAGGGGCTGAGCACCGCCCATTCCTCCCAGCCCGGCTGTTACCACCAGTTTGCCCTGGAGCGAGCCACCAAAATGTTTTCTGGCCGCAGCAGCCAGCGTTTCAAAAGTTCCCTGCAGGATGCCCTGGGTGCCGATATAAATCCAGCTACCGGCTGTCATCTGTCCGTACATGGTTAGCCCCAGCGCTTCCAGCCGCCTGAATTCATCCCAGGTGGCCCATTTCGGGACCAGCATGGCATTGGAAATCAAAACGCGTGGCGCATCAGGATGCGTCTTAAAAATGCCAACCGGCTTGCCCGACTGGACCAGCAGGGTTTCATCGTTTTCCAGTTTTTTCAAACTATTAACGATAGCGTGATAGCAATCCCAGTTGCGGGCAGCTTTCCCTGTCCCACCGTAAACAATAAGTTCCTGCGGCTTTTCGGCCACTTCCGGATCAAGATTGTTCATGAGCATCCGCATGGCCGCTTCTTGCGACCAGCCTTTACAATGAAGGCGGCTGCCGCGCGGTGCTCTAACCGGTTTATAAGGTGTTTTTGGTTGATCAGCCATTTCTTACCTCCCCTGTTTCCTGTATTAATTTCCTGGCCTCGGCCAGCTTATCCAGCCTGGCCAGTGTTTTTTCTTTCCCCATCATCTCTAGAACTTCAAAAATTCCAGGCCCAACCGCCCTTCCGAGCAATAGCACCCGCAGGGCATGAATAAAAACAGCCGCCTTGACCCCTTCCTTTTCAGCCCGGCCCCGCACCGCCTGCTCCAGCTCAGGTGCCGTAAAGGTTTCCAGTTGATCAAAATCTGCTTTTAACTTCGGAAGTAACTCTTCCAGACAGGGATCAAGCAAATGTTTTCTGACGGCTTCAGGGTCATAGTCAACTTGATTGGAAATAAAAGGAGCGAGCATGTCGGTCAGCTCAAGCAGCGTTCTACTTCTGGGTCTGACCAGGGCCACCAGTCTCTCCAACCAGTCCTTCTTTTCGGTAAGAAAAGCATCTGCCCAGAGTCCTTTCTTTTCCAGCCAGGGGCGAAGCTCACTGATCAACTCCGGGACGGGCATTTCATTTATTAACCGACTGTTAAGCCACTGGAGCTTGTTAAGATCAAAGATCGGGCTGCCTTTGCTGATATGTTCCAGGGAGAAAGTTTCGATCATTTCCTCCCGGCTGTATATCCTTTCTTCTTTGCCCGGTGACCAGCTGAGCTGGGCAACAAAATTAAAAAAAGCCAGGGGCAAATAGCCCTGATCACGAAAACTCAGTACCGCCGTATGGCCATGCCTTTTGCTCAATTTTTTGCGATCTGGTCCGAGAATGAGCGGCAGATGGGCGAATTGAGGGATTTCTTTTTGAAAAGCGCGATAAAGAAGGATTTGCTTGGGCGTGTTGGTAATATGATCATCGCCTCTGATCACATGAGTAATACCAGACTCGATATCATCGACGACCACCGACAGATGATAGGTTGGGAAGCCGTCGCTACGCAGCAGCACGAAATCCTCCAGATTTTTATTTTCGACAGCAATATGACCATGAATAAGGTCGTCAAACTCAGTGACTCCATCCGGCATTAAAAAACGGATGGCAGCTGGCACACCTTTCTCCAGCCGTTCCTTTTTTTCCTCAGCCGAAAGATGAAGGCAATGGCGGTCATATTTCCAGTGCTGACCACTCTTTATTTTCTCCTGTCTTCTTTTTTCTATTTCCTCCGGCGTACAAAAACAATAATAGGCCTGGCCACGAGAGACGAGCTCTCGCGCCGCCTGGCGGTAAATGTCAAATCTCTGTGATTGGTAGATCGGCCCTTCATCCCAGTCCAGACCAACCCACTGCAGTGCTTCCAGAATGGACTCAGTCATCTCCTCGGACGATCTGCTGACATCAGTGTCTTCAATGCGGAGGACCAATGAACCCCGATTATGTCGGGCGAAAAGCCAGTTAAATAAAGCGGTCCGCAGAGCACCAACATGGAGTTGACCGGTCGGGCTGGGAGCAAATCTAACTTTAACCATTAAAAATCTGTCCGGAATAAGAATTAGAACGTTTAAAATATAGCATACTGGCCCTGGTTATTCAAAATTCAGGCAGCCAGGAGTGCGGTTGTCCACTGCCCTTGATTTTTTTTGAGCCCCTATAAAAATAAGTTGACTCTAAAAAATAATTTAAGTAGATTATAAGCAAGCTAAGGTTTCTAAGGTTATATAGGAGGACCCAGGGAAAAAATTATTTTCCCGCCAACATGCTACAGGTTAGTGTTCTGGTCTTGGTGCGCGAGATAGAACAGGCTCTCAAAATAGTCAGAGTCTGCGAGCGTGAATTTCAGCCCGTCGTCGCTAATTCTCCGGAAGAACTTCAGGCCCTGATGAACAGCCACGATTTCTGGGTGATGGTGGTTGACAGCAGCTACGCCGCTTATGACCGCTGGAAAGAATTGATCAAACCCGATGTTTCAGTCATAATCGTCGGCAGCAATGAGGCTGAAGTCTATCAGATGCTTTTGACCTGGCCTCAGGAATACTATCTTGATTATGTTCTGGAAAAAAACGGCCAGCCCCTGGAGCCTATACTGAGTCTTCTGCTGCAGAGAGCGGTCTATGTCAGCCGCATCAAAAAAGAATGGGCTGAACTTCAGCAATCACTATCCCTGTCAGCTAGAAATACCAGAGAAATTTTCAAACAGATCAAGGAAATAAAACAGCTAATCAATCAAAATTATTTAAGGGAACTTGAAAAACGCCTGACGATTGAAACCCGCTATATCTCGTTTCAAAAAGAGCGGCAGAAAACAGAAGGCATTATCAGAAAAATTTACCTGGCTAACGATGTCAGCAGCCTGCTGGGTGTCGTCCCGGAAATCAAAGAATTGCTGGAAGCCAGAGGCCTGACTATTTATCTCATCGAAGAAAACGAAACTCTGGGCAAGCACCTTAAACCGATCATCTGGGATGATACCTTTATTACCCATCCAGAAACTTTCAGATATGTGGCCAGATTGGGAGCCCCGGACTTTGCCTCGGCTGTGGCTACTTATGGGCTGGAAATTAATCTGGCCGATCCGGCTTCTGACCGGAGATATTCTATCCGTTACCAGCATAATCTGAAAGAACCGCTGAAGAGTATTCTGGCTGTACCTATCATTTACGAAAGTCAGATTATTGGAGTGGTTGAAGTCTATAACAAATCCTCGGCCGGTGAACTGGTGGCAGAAGGTTTTAGCCAGGAAGATCAGGAGATTCTGCGCGGACTTTCAGAACATATCGGCATTGCCATGACCAAGCTCAACCTGATTCAGTATGATGCCCTGACCGGCCTGCTGCGAGCTGACCCATTCTTTGACCGTATTCTGCAGAAGGTTAACTCGATGAGCAAGAGAAAAAAAGAAGAAGGGTCTTTCGCCATGGTCATGGGTGATGTCGACTGGTTCAAGCACTATAATGACAGGAATGGGCACGAGGCCGGCAACAGGCTGCTACAGGAGCTGGCCCTCGTCATGCGTCAGTCTGTTCGAGAAGAAGATTTAATCTGCCGCTATGGCGGGGAGGAATTTCTCTTTTTCCTGGAAGGAGTATCCAGCCTGGAAGAGGCCTGCCAGTTAACAGAAAGAATCAGAAAAAATATCGAAGAACATTATTTCCCCTTTGAAGAATATCAGCCCAGAAATAATCTGACCATGTCTTTCGGCGTAACTGTTTTTCCGCGCCGGCAGATGATGAGCGGTGAAGGACTGACCAGGGAGGATTTAAAACATCTTGTCCATGAATGTGACCTGGCTCTGGCCGCAGCCAAGGGTAAAGAGACCTGGAGGCTGCCACCGTCCGAAGGTCAGCCCAAAGCTGTTCTGAAAAACAGGGTCGTTGCCTATTCCCGCGACTGGGAAAGTGGCGAACAACCAGCCTCCACCATCGGTTTCCAGGAGAAACTTTACCGGGAAAAAAGACATTTCCAGAGATATTTTACTTCTACCTTTTTAATTTATAAGGAAGACTCTGAGTTCAAGGTCAGCAAGACCATTAATCTCAGTCTGGGCGGAACGAAAATAATTTCAGAAAAACCTCTGCCTGTCTCCAGGCCATTAGAAGTTGTTCTGGTTCTGGGCAAAAAAGCCAGGTGGTTGCAGACAGAAGTTGTTTATTCTGAAAAAGCAGGCACTGAAACCCCAACCTTCTATACCGGCCTGCGATTTAAAGACCTGAGCCCGGAAGATCTCGGTCTCCTTCAGGAATATTTTCAGGAAATTCAAAAAGAAAATTATAATTAAGAATAGGGATAAGAAATCGCCGCTTCCAGGCCGGTTTTATAAGCCTAGTTCCTTGCGCAGAGTCGAATAATAAACCGAGGGTGGATTCAACCGTTCCTCAAAGCTTGAGATGATGGGGAGAACTTTTTGTTCAAAGTGGTTTAGATCCTCAGGTGCTCCCCAGTTTTGAGTGCGCAGTAATTCGACCAGCTCTTCCACCACTGCCCGATTTAAAATATCCTGAGCCAGCAGGGGAAAACTAAATCCTTTTTTGTCTATTAGCGAAAGGACTTTCTGCAGGTATTTCCTCAGTCCCTCCTGTTCGGCAATCAATTCTCTTTTTAAAAAGAACTGTTCTTTGACCGAGCTGACCAGATTCAGTTTATAATAGGCTTTTTTAGCTTCTTCTACCGTCTTTTTAATTCTATTGAGAATTTCCTGGACTTCAAAAATACAATGATTATCTTTCTGATAATAACCGATCCGGCCTGAGCCATTAGCTGATTCCTGATGATAACAGAGAATTAGCTCCTGGCTTTCGGCTTTGCCACTTTTATCTTCCTGGCTATTGTCCTGGTCTTCTTCCGCTGCTCTGGCACTGCTCATTTTTTCTACCAGACCCTTCTTTATTTCTTCAGCCAGCTTCTCTTCAAGGCTTGGCTCTTTATCCGAGGATAGATCGGAGTTGCTGGTGACAGGGACTTCTATTTTTCCTTCGGACTCTTCTTTCTGCTCGCTTCGGGCTTCATCAGCTTCAGCGCTTCTGACTTCTGTCGGGCTGGCCGAAGCTGATTCTTCCTGGCTTTTAGCTTCCAGAATCAGCAGCTCTTTAACCTTCTGCAGCTTTTCCAGTTCAGAGCTTAAGTCTATATCTTCAACCGGCTCGGAGGTTTTTTCCAGCACTTCTGGCTTTAATCCGAATTTTTCTTCCAGCTGACGCTTTAAAAAAGCTGATTTTTCCATTGACTGACCGCGGATTTCCTCCAGCCTGTCCTGCAGCTCATTAATGGCTCTTATATCCTCGGCAGTCTCTTTGGCCAGCTCTTCAATCCTTTTCTGCCGGTCAATAATGCTATTATAATATTCTCTCATTTTCTGCAGGATCAGATTTCTTTCCTCTTCAAACCGCTCCCACAGCTGGCTATATTCTTCGAGGGCCTGCCATTCTTTCTTCACTTCTTCCTCAATCTGAGCTAGCTGCTGTCTGGCCAATTCCCGCTCTTCCTGAATCCTCTGTTCTAATTTTCTTTCAATTTCCTCATGCTGACGCTGCAGATAGTTTTCGAGCTGGGCTTCGATTTCTTGAATAATTGAAAATGGTTTTTTTTCGGTGTCGCTATTTATATCCACTGACCTCTCCTCCGTCCCTGGCCCTTCCATTCTAAAATCACCGCCAGACAGTGTCAAGATAAATTTCAGATGAGACCGGACAGTATTTTGCTCGCTGTTCGAGGTGATAAAGATCAGGCATCAGGGGTGATAGAAAGCGGCTTTTTCTCACCTTTCCACCTAACAGCCAGCCTCTCCTCTTAACTTTGCTGTCAGCGAACTCTCTATTGCTCTTTAGCTCTAAATAATGTATACAGATAGGATAAATGCGGGTGCTGATTTGAATAATAATCATCATGGCAATCAAAATAACCGGCCTAAAATATTGATTATTGACCACGACCAGAAATACAACCAGCAGCTGCTCGGCTGCCTGCAGAGCCTGAAAGTCGAGGTGGAAACCTCACCTGATTTACCTCCCCCCAGCCAGGCTGATAAATGGCTGAAAAACACCATCCTGATTGTTTCGCATCAGTCCGATGAAGCTGATAAAATCAGCCAGCTGCGGTTATTAAAATCAGCTGGCCGCGATTTAACAATCATCATGCTGACTCCTTCACTTACCGCTAACCACTATCTTACCTACCTTCAAGCAGGTTTGATCGACTATGTCTGTTCCCGCCATAACCTGGCCTCGGTTTTCTCTGCGGTTCGGGCTGAAGTCTCCCGTCGTCAGCTAAAGCATGACAATGAAATCTATTTAAAAAATCTGACCAGGTTGAAACTCGAGCACTCCCGTCATATCAGGAAAAGGCTGGAGCTGGAAGAGATCTACGATACGACTGTGGAAAATTTAATGACTGCTCTCGATTTGAGAGATGTCGAAACTTTCGGCCATTCTCAAACTGTCTCCAAATACTGCCAGGTTCTGGCCAGGTTGCTGGGCATTAACCAGGCAGCCAGGCTGGACAATATCAGGAAAGGTTCACTACTCCACGACATAGGTAAGATTGCCATTCCTGATTCGATTTTAAAAAAGCCGGGACAGTTAACTTCCGATGAGTGGGCTAAGATTAAGCTTCACCCGACCCTGGGCTTTGGTTTGATCAAAGAGATGAAGATGCTGGCTGAGGTTGGTCACATTATCCTTTACCATCATGAAAAATATGACGGGTCAGGCTATCCACGGGGTCTTAAAGGGGAAGAAATCCCGCTGGAATCCAGGATTTTTGCTCTGGCCGATGCTCTGGATGCTATCACCTCTCATCGCCCCTATCGAGCAGAAAGAGATTTTCACACTGCTCGAGAAGAAATCATTAAAAACGCCGGTTCCCATTTCGACCCGCAAGTAGTTGAAGCTTTCTGCTCACTTGACATTGAGAAATGGGAAAGAATCCGCTACGAAACAACCAGGTTGATTCCTTCTTTCGAAGAATACCAGCCGCTCCTCAAAAATAAAAAGTCAACCTGAAGCAACCCAGGCTCAGAGTATTCAAGCCTGATCGGATTTTTTTCGGGCAGAAACAACCCGGGGTAAGCCAGAATAATCATTATCTATTTCGATTTGACTCCAACCAGCCTCTAATAATCCGACCACTTCCCTGGCCTGGCCGGCGCCGATTTCCATGACCAGACAGCCGGTAGGCTGTAGAAACTGACCGGCTTTTTTCACCAGCCGTCTGATAAAGTTCAAACCATCCTGACCGGCCAGCAGAGCCTTTTTCGGCTCAAAATCTCTGACCGCTCTGTCCAGTTTCTGCCAGTCGGCCCGGGCTACGTAAGGGGGGTTGCTGACGATAAGATCAAAAGTTAGCTGACTCTCCTCAAAAGTTTTAAACAGGTCACTCAGGATAAATCTAACATTGTTAACCTGGTTCAGACGGGCATTGACCGCCGCCAGCCGGAGGGACCTCTTTGAAACATCCGTGGCAATTATCCTCGCTGAGGGCAGTTCTTTTCCCAGGGAGATAGCAATGTTACCCGAGCCAGTTCCTACGTCAAGAATCGACGGCTCTGGTGGTAGAGGAAGAGTTAGAATTTTTTCCACTACCAGCTCGGTTTCCGGTCTGGGAATCAAAACCGAACGGTTAACCCTAAAAGTCAATCCCCAGAACTCTTTATAGCCAAGGAGATAAGCTAGCGGACAGCCGTCTAGCCTTTGCCTTACCAGCCGCCCCAGATTCTTTTCAAGCTCTGCACCTACTGGCTCGGACAGCCTGGTGAAAAATTCTCCCTCCCCCATCTGTCCGGCTGTCTGAATTAAAAGACGTGCTTCAAGAAAAGGACAGGTGCTGGTTGACAGCCTGGCTGCTGTCTCCCGGAATAGCTGGTCCAGAGTCTTAGAATTCAAGTGGCTGATTGGCGGTTTCCTCAGACTTGTCTTCTTCAAGGGCTCTGGTTTGAAAATAGACGACCAGTTTCTCGATGATCTCATCCAGGTCACCATCCATGATGGCTTCAATATCATAAAAATTTTCGTTCAGTCGGTGATCGGTAACTCTGGACTGAGGAAAGTTATAGGTTCTTATTTTTTCGCTGCGTTCACCGCTCCCGACCTGCCTCCTCCTGTCCTGAGAAATCCGACTGTGCTGTTCGCTCTGGGCTATGTCCATCAGTCTGGTTCTTAAAATTTTCAGAGCTCTTTCTTTGTTGCGGTGCTGTGATTTTTCATCCTGGCAGGAAACTACCAGACCGGAAGGCTTATGGGTGATTCTAATGGCGGTGTAATTCCGGTTGACATTCTGGCCGCCTGGACCGGAGGCGCCAAAAGCTTCTATTTTCAAATCCTTCGGGTCAATTTTAAGGTCAATCTCCTCAGCCTCGGGCAGAACAGCTACCGTGGCGGTTGAGGTGTGAATTCGGCCAGCAGCTTCAGTTTTTGGCACTCTCTGCACGCGGTGAACACCACTTTCATACTTCAGCCAGGAATAAACCTTCTTTCCCTGGATATTGACAATGGCTTCTTTGATGCCACCGATGGGTGAATAGCTGACATCCATCAATTCCCATTTCCAGCCTTTTTGCTCGGCATAGCGGGTGTACATGCGGAGCAAATCCTGAGCAAAAAGTGAAGCTTCATCTCCCCCGGCTCCGGCCCTGATTTCCAGAATTACATTTTTTTCATCATTGGGATCCTTAGGCAGAAGCATCAGCTTCAACTCTTTTTCTAAAGTTTCTTTTTTTGACTTTAACGACTCGAGTTCGGCTTCCGCCAGATGCTTTAGTTCGGGATCAGAATCAGCCTCAGACAGAATCGAATTGGACTCCGCCAGTTCTTTTTCTACTTTTTTAAACTCTTCGTATTTTTTGACCAGAGGTTCCAGCTCAGCCCTCTCCCGGGCCAGCTCTTTGATCTTCTGGGCATTAGAAGTGGCGGTGGGATCAGATAGAAGCGAAACAACCTGTCGGTATCTTTCTTCGACAGTTTTTAATTCCTGCAGCATGTTTATTATTTTTTGGCTTTAGCCGCATATTTTTTCCTGAATTTCTCCACCCGGCCGGCTGTATCCATGATTTTCTGTTTGCCGGTGAAGAAGGGATGACACTGAGAGCAGATTTCAACCCTGATCTCTTTTTTAGTTGACCTGGTTTTAAAAGTATTGCCGCAGGCACAGATGACGGTGCATTCCTGATATTCGGGATGAATTCCTTTTTTCATACTCTTCTCTCCTCTTCAGGCTCCTGATTATAGCAGGTTTAACTTCATCAGTAAAGAATTCCTGCCTTCTGGCTTTTTTCCTGGAAAAGCTCCAGATTGAGTTTAAAGCTGTAGGTTTTTTCCACATGACGGGCAATTTCTTTATATACTCTGGAATTTATATACTCTTTCAGCGATTCACTTAGCGGATAAACCTGCTCTTCTGCCTGCCACTCATAGGTCTGACCATCGTCCGTCTCCAGGCAGCCCAGATAAACTGCCCAGGCCAGCTGACGGAAAGGAACATGATTGAACTGACGACGGATGGCCTTAATCTGGCCTTCCTTAATAGGGTTAACAAAATAAAGGTACCTGGAAAAAAGCAGGGCATTATGAAAGTAGGCGGGAAACGCCACCAGAGCATCCAGCTCAATCAGTTTGGCTAAATAGAGAAAAATTTCCAGAACTTTTTTGGAGAGGCTTAACCCTGGTCTGGTCTGACCGGGAAGCGGACCATGGTGTCCGGAAAATTCCTGCCTCGGGTTTTGCAGGGTAAGCCATTCAAATAAGAGGCTGTGCTGAACCGGCAGTTTATAGCCGTGTTTCTCCGGGTCCAGAAATTTTGTTCGGCTTTCCTTAAGCTTCAAATCAACGATGACCCGGTCTGGATCTTCTTTCTCCCAGTAAATAAGCAATCGCTGAACAGGATAATCAGAAGAATCAAGCCGGTAACTGAGCGGCCAGAGATCCCTTTTCCTGGCTTCACGAAAAAAACCTTTTCTGGCCAGAACAACCATGACTTCTTTTAAAGTATAGCGGCCGAGAAAAAGCAACGAACCCCTGGCCGGTCCCAGCCCGGAAAAAATTTCTTCCTCTTTAAGTCTGAGACCGTTCCCGGGCCGGGGATTCGCTTTGTTGTCTGCAGTCATTTATCCGGACTCACTTTTGATTTTTTTCTTTCCTTTGGCCCTGGTTTCTCAGGTTCCGATTCATCCTGGTTGCTCTTTCTGGTTATAACCTTACCAGAATAAATAGAAAAAAGATCATCACCAAAGCTCACCTGGCGAATTAATTCAAAGTCATCTTTTGAGGGTGAATAGCGGCGGTGATGACGGATAATAAGCAATCCGTCTGGCCGGAGAATCTGCCTCTTTCTGATAACTTTTAAGGGGTTCCTGTCAGCCAGAAGCCGATAAGGAGGATCAAGAAAGATAATATCAAAGGTCACCTTTTTTTTGGCCAGATCAATAACTGCTCGGTTAAATTCTTTGTTGATGACCAGAGCCAGCTCTTCTGCCCCGCATTTTTTTATATTGGCTTCGATGGTTTTAGCCGCTAAAGGTAATTCTTCTATAAAGACAGCTCGCCTGGCTCCCCGGCTTAAAGCTTCCAGGCCAACCGAACCAGTACCGGCAAAGCCATCCAGAAAATTGGCATCAGTTATTCTTTCCTGAAGAATGTTAAACAGCGAGCCACGAAGCTTGGCTGGCAATGGCCGGACCAGCGGGCTCCTGACCAACCTTAGAACCCTTCCCTTATACCGGCCAGCAATTATTCTAATCACCTTTAAGACCTCTCCCTCAATAGTAAACCAGCAGCTTACCCCGGGCTGTTTTTAAATCCAGAATCCCGGCTGGTAGCTCATACCAGTCATCAAGATGTTGAGCTTCTAGTCCGTTACTTCTGGCCATCAAATCAATCAGCGAATTAACTACCGCTGGTTGAACAGGTTCAGTCTCAAAATAAAGTTTGTTGATATCCAGCCTGACCCGCCTGCGGTCCGTTTCCAGCCTGGCTGCAAAATAAAGATTAATTTCTTCCTTAAAATAAGAAGGCAGACCCTGATCTTTTAAGTTAAGCAAAATCCAGCCTTCTATTTTATTAGCTGGAAGTAACTTGAGCTTAATAGTTTTAACCGTCGGTGACTCTTCCGAGAAAATATAACGGAAAAAAGAGGAAACCTCTGCCTCTGAAAATTCAGCTATCTTGTTCTGGTAACCTCCATTTTCCCTCTGGTAACGCTCAACCTTGTCCAGAAAATTGGCGACTCTTAAAGCCGTCTCCAGATCCTCGAGCTGCCCGCTTTCAGTCCTGGGAAAGGCGAAGAGCACAGCCTGGACAAACAAAAAGAAAAATAGGGCAAGAGAAAGACAGTTCCTTGCCTTTAAGCCTGAAGATTTCTTTTTTTTATCCATTTCTCTTTGATGTTCTTAATCAATTTATCAGCAAATCACCTTTTTGTAAATTCAATGTATCTGACCTAAAACAGTCAAGAAACGAAGGCAGGAAGAGGCCAAACAGGCTGGAGAGACTGATGGTGAGAACCAATTTTCTGACCTTTTAGCTCCCCGGCAGTTCACTTTTCAACCGTAAATAACAGCCGTCGGGTCCCGGTTGACAGCCTTCAGGGGGTAAACTATACTGAAGTTTTGAGAATATCCAGTCAGAAAGAAAGCCAATTATGACCCTGGTCAAGCAAGCGAGAAAAGGTATTTTGACTCCCTTCCTCAAGAAAGTGGTAACCGAAGAGCGGCTCGAGCCTGATGAGTTTTTGTCTCTTCTGGCGAGCGGGGAAATTGTCATACCATATAATAAAAGGCATAAATCAGTCCGGCCAGTAGCCATCGGCCGCAAGATGAGGACCAAAGTCAATGTCAATCTCGGTACTTCCAGAGATTATCCAGATCTCGGGAGTGAAATCGCCAAACTGAAATTAAGCCTTAAATACCAGACAGATGCGGTCATGGACCTGAGTACCGGAGGTGACATCAGAAGCATCAGAAAAAAGCTTCTTTCGCTGGCCACTGTTCCTTTAGGAACTGTGCCCATTTATCAGGCCGCAATTGAAGCCATAGAAAAGCGCGGCTCGATAGTGGAAATGACAGAAGATGATCTCTTTGAGACCATCAGGCAGCAGGCAGAAGAGGGTGTGGATTTTATGACCGTCCACTGCGGTCTAACCCTCAAGGCGGTGGACAGGCTGAAAAAGCAGGGGCGAGTAGCTGATATTGTCTCCCGCGGCGGGGCTTTCCATCTGGCCTGGATGCTTCACCATCAGAAAGAAAATCCCTTATATGCTAATTTCGACCGGCTGCTGGACATAGCCCGGAAATATGATGTTACCCTGAGCCTCGGCGACGGCTTGAGGCCTGGTGCAATTTTCGACGCCACTGACCGACCCCAGATTGAAGAACTTCTTACCCTGGGCGAGCTGGTTAGGAGGGCACGCGAGGCTGAAGTTCAGGCCATGGTCGAAGGGCCAGGCCACGTGCCCCTCGATCAGATAGCCATGAATATCAAGCTCGAAAAAAGAATCTGTGAACAGGCTCCTTTTTATGTTCTGGGACCGCTGGTCACCGATATTGCTCCCGGCTACGATCATCTCGTTTCAGCTATTGGTGGCGCCATTGCGGCTGCCGCCGGAGCTGATTTTCTCTGCTATGTGACGCCTGCCGAGCATCTCGGGTTACCATCACTTGACGACGTTAAGGATGGCCTCATCGCCGCCAGAATAGCCGGACATGCGGCCGACATCGTCAAAGGTGTCCCAGGGGCCAGGGAAAGAGACTACGAGCTGTCTCAGGCCAGAAAGAAACTGGACTGGGAGACCCAGCAAAAGCTGGCCATTGACCCGGTAAAATTTGCTGAAATCAGAAAGCGAAGGAAATCAAAGACCACAGCCTGCTCCATGTGCGGCGACTTCTGTGCGATGAAAATCGTCAGCCAATTTTTGAATGGAGAGGCTGATGATTCCTGCTTCTAATGGTGTACGCTTCGGCGTGGCCGGAATCCCCCATTCCTGTCCTGAAGATTCTTCTCTTCAAGCAGTTGATTGGGTCGCTTCTCTGGGCCTGGAAGCGCTGGAACTGGAATTTGTTCACGGGCTCAAACTCGGTCCAGAAACAGCTCGTCAAATTAAAATAAAATCCAGTCAGCAAGGGGTAAAGCTCAGTGCTCATGCCCCTTATTTTATCAATCTTAATGCCGGGGATCAGGGACAGAGGATACGTAGCCAGGAGCTGCTGTTAAATTCTCTGCGGCTGGCCGCGGCTGCCGGGGCTTCTGATCTGGTCTTTCACGCTGGCTATTATGGCCACCAAACCCCTGAGGAAACCTATAGCCAGGTCAAAAACAGCTTGAAAGAAATTCTGTCCA
>Ga0116169_1001138_pt1 | contig 23560 bp, 25 predicted proteins | sample AD_UKC130_MetaG_FD_89796 | JGI IMG/M metagenome (GOLD analysis project Ga0116169, IMG submission 89796) | Active sludge microbial communities of municipal wastewater-treating anaerobic digesters from Canada - AD_UKC130_MetaG | ecosystem: Engineered > Bioreactor > Anaerobic > Digestate | place...
GACGACGTCCGGGCCGATCGTTCCGGTATAGACCGGGAACTCGATGTTCGGAGATCCGTTGCTGAACGACAGCGTCGCTTTGTTGTCAGCCAGTTTCATAATTCGCCCTTTCAGTTTGAAGCTCTCACCATGGCCAGGACCTCGACAACGTCGCTCCGGTCCAGCCTTGCATCGATTTCTGCCGGGGCTCTCCGCCCGAGGTGGAGGTCCAGCAGATCATTGTCACTCAGGTCCATCAGGTCCATCAGGGCGTCGCCGTTTCTCTCGGTCAGCGTTTGCCCGTGACGGAGAAAAAACCGTTCCAGGAACAGATCGTTCTCCAGCATGCCGCGGCGGCATCGCCAGCGCAACTTGCTCAATGCCCGCTCGTCGAGCGGGGCGTCATCGCCATGGCTTGCCACCATCAGAGTCCTGGTGCGCGCAAGTTATACCGTCCGGTAGACCATCATTTCCTTGATCTTGCCGATGGCCTTGGTCGGATTGAGACCCTTGGGGCAGACATCGACGCAGTTCATGATCGTGTGGCAGCGGAACAGCCGATAGGGATCCTCCAGGTTGTCCAGTCGCTCGCCCGTCGCCTCGTCGCGGCTGTCGGCGATGAAGCGGTAGGCCTGCAGCAGGCCGGCCGGGCCGACGAACTTGTCCGGGTTCCACCAGAAGCTGGGGCAACTGGTGGAGCAGCTGGCACACAGAATGCACTCGTACAGGCCGTTGAGCTCTTCGCGTTCCTGCGGGCTTTGCAGACGCTCCTTTTCAGGCGGAACATTGTCGTTGATCAGGTACGGCTTGATCGAGTTGTACTGCTTGAAGAACTGCGTCATGTCGACGATCAGGTCGCGCACCACGGGCAGTCCGGGCAAGGGCTTGAGTGTGATCACGCCGGGCAGCGTCAGCATGTTGGTCAGGCAGGCCAGCCCGTTCTTGCCATTGATGTTCATGGCGTCGGAGCCGCAGACACCTTCGCGGCACGAGCGGCGGAACGAAATGCTGGGGTCGACCGCCTTGAGCTTCATCAGGGCGTCCAGCAACATGCGTTCGTTGCCATCGAGTTCGACCTCGATGGTCTGCATATAGGGCTTGGCGTCCTTGTCGGGATCGTAGCGGTAGATCTGGAAGGTACGTTTTGTCATGTCTGGCTCCGGTCGGATCGGCTGGTGCTCAATGCACCTGCGTCATGGGGTACGTGTTCGAAAAGGGGTTCAGGCTCAGAAGGTACGTACCTTGGGCGGGACGGAGTCGACCGTCAAGGGCTTGAGCTGGACCGCTTTGTAGCGCAGTGCACTGCCTTCGCGGTACCACAGGCTGTGCTTCATCCACTCGGCATCGTTGCGGCCGTTCGGGTGTTCCGGTGTATCGCCGTAGTCGTCGACCGTGTGGGCGCCGCGGCTCTCGCGCCGAGCGGCTGCCGACACGATGGTCGCCTGTGCGGCCTCGATCAGGTTTTCGACCTCGAGCGCCTCGATGCGCGCGGTGTTGAAGACCTTGGACTTGTCCTTCAGGTCGATATTGGCAACACGATCGCGCAGTGCGGCGATGGCCGTCACACCCTGGTCCAGCTTGGCCTGGGTGCGGAAAACGCTGGCGTGTGCCTGCATCGTGCTGCGGATGTCGTTGGCGACATTCTGTGCGTACTCGCCATCGCGGGCGCTGTCGAGACGGGACAGTCGCGCCAGCGTCTGGTCGGCCGCGTCGGCCGGCAGCGGCTGGTGCGCCTTGGTCTTGTTGTTGAACTCGACGATGTGGTTTCCGGCGGCACGGCCGAACACCAGCAGGTCCAGCAGCGAGTTGGTGCCCAGGCGATTAGCCCCGTGCACGCTCACGCAGGAGCATTCGCCGACGGCATACAGGCCTTGCACCGGCGTGTTGTCATTGCCGTCCTTCTGCATGACGACCTGGCCATGGATGTTGGTCGGAATGCCGCCCATCTGGTAGTGGATGGTCGGCACCACCGGAATCGGCTCGCGCGTCACGTCGACGTTGGCGAAATTGACCCCGATCTCGTGCACCGAGGGCAGCCGCTTCATGATCGTGTCTGCGCCCAGGTGGTCGAGTTTGAGCAGCACGTAGTCCTTGTTCGGTCCGCAGCCACGGCCTTCCTTGATCTCCTGGTCCATGCAGCGCGAGACGAAGTCACGCGGCGCGAGGTCCTTGAGTGTGGGCGCATAGCGCTCCATGAAACGTTCGCCGTTGCTGTTGACGAGGATGGCACCTTCGCCGCGGCAGCCTTCGGTCAGCAGGACGCCGGCACCCGCGACGCCGGTGGGGTGGAACTGCCAGAATTCCATGTCCTCGAGGGCCAGACCGGCGCGCGCCGCCATGCCCAGGCCGTCGCCGGTGTTGATGAAGGCATTGGTGGACGCGGCAAAGATGCGCCCGGCACCGCCGGTGGCCAGCATCGTGGTCTTGGCCTCCAGGATGTGCAGGTCACCGGTTTCCATTTCCAGTGCCGTGACGCCGACGACGTCGCCCTCGGCATTGCGGATCAGGTCCAGGGCCATCCACTCGACGAAGAATGCGGTGCGGGCCTTGACGTTCTGCTGGTACAGCGTGTGCAGCATCGCATGCCCGGTACGGTCGGCCGCTGCGCAGGCACGCTCGACGGCCTTCTCGCCGTAGTTGGCGGTGTGGCCGCCAAACGGGCGCTGGTAGATCGTGCCGTCAGGGTTGCGGTCGAACGGCATGCCCATGTGTTCGAGGTCGTAGACCACTTTGGGAGCTTCGCGGCACATGAACTCGATCGCGTCCTGGTCGCCGAGCCAGTCAGAGCCCTTGACGGTGTCGTAGAAGTGGTAGTGCCAGTTGTCCTCGTTCATGTTTCCGAGCGAGGCGCCGATGCCACCTTGCGCCGCAACGGTATGCGAGCGGGTCGGGAATACCTTGGACAACACGGCCACGTTGAGACCGGCACGGGCCAGCTGTAGCGATGCGCGCATGCCGGAGCCACCGGCACCGACGATGACGACATCGAATTTGCGTTTGGTAATGGGATAAGTCATGAAATGGGGCCGCAATAGTGAATGTTTTGCCGCTGGCGCTTCAAAGCCGCCACAGTACCTGGATGGCCCAGCCGGCGCATCCGACCAGCCAGGCGATCGAAACTACCTGCAGCAGCAGGCGCGCAGCAACGGATTGCACATAGTCCATCCAGATGTCCCGCACGCCGACCCAGACGTGGTACAGCAAGGCGACGATGACGACGAAGGTCAGCACCTTCATCCACTGCGCAGCGAAGATACCGGCCCAGCCGGCATATCCGAGCTCGCCCCGGGTGAACAGCACCTGGGCCAGAACGACAAAGGTGAACAAGGCCATCAGGCCGGCGGTGATGCGCTGGCTGAGCCAGTCCCGCAGGCCGTAATGTGCGCCGACGACGATGCGGCGGGTTCCGAAATTGACTGCCATGAAAACTTTCCTTTCAATCGGGCTTGCCGGCTGCTTCAATCAGCAGCGCGCAAGCCTTAAAGCGGGTTCGAGATTCGATCAGTACAGGCCAAACAGCTTGGCGCCCAGCACGACGGTCAGAAGAATGCTCACGACCAGCGTGACGGCGGCCGAGCTTCGGCCGAATTCCTTGCTCACGGCGTCGTGGCTCATGTCCATCCAGAGGTGGCGCAAACCGGCGATGAGGTGGTGCAGATAGGCCCAGATCAGCGCCAACGCCACCAGCTTGAGCAGCCAGCCGCCACCGTCAGCACCAAATGCGTGCATCAGGCGTTCGTAGGAGATTTCCGAGGAGACAGACATGTCGAACATCCAGATGATGAACGGCAAGAGCAGAAACATCAGGGCGCCGCTGATCCGGTGCAGGATCGAGACCCAGCCGGCCAGAGGCAGGCGGTAGGTTGGCAAGTCCTTGAACGCATTGATGTTGCGGAACACGGGGCGCGCAGCGCGCGTGTTGGGGTCCAGTTCAGTCATGGGTTGGTTTTCTCGTCGGATCTGGGGATTTGCGTCAAGGTACGCGAAAGCAAAAATTCTATTCGAACCTGATTGGCTGACGCCCTGCTTGCAACGATCACCCTTGCAGCCCATTCAGTCATTGCGAAATGACGCTGCGCTTCATTGCAGCTCGTTGCGATAGTAGTGCTTGTCGGTTCGATAGAGACCGCGGCGCATTTCCATCGGTTTGCCATCATAGGTGAAAGCCACGCGCTCGACGCTCAGCAAGGCCGTGTCGGGTGTCACCTGCAGCAACCTGGCTTGATCGGCATCGGGCAGAACGGCCCGGATCTGCTCCTGGGCTCGGACCATGCGCACGCCGAATTCGGTTTCGAACAAGGCATACATCGGGCCGTGATACGCCGCCAGGCGTGCCGCGGTGAGGCCTTTGAAGGGGGCCCCGGGCAACCATATGTCCTCCAGGATCGTCGGTTCGTGGGCCAGCGACAGCACCCGGCGCACCTGCAGCACGGCGTCACCGGTATGCAGGGCCAGCGCGCGGGCCACGTCGGCGCTCGCGCGCAGCCGCTTGCAGTCGATGATTTCGCGCTCGGCCGGGCCCTCCTGGCTGATGTCACCGACATCCGGTACCAGCTTCAGAAAGCGGTACTGCACATGCTGCTCGGAGTGGGTGGCAACGAAAGTGCCCTTGCCCTGTCGCCGCACCAGCAGGTTTTCTGCCGCAAGTTCATCGATCGCCTTTCGCACCGTACCCTGGCTGACCCTGAAACGTGCCGCCAGATCGATCTCGCTCGGGATGGCATCTCCGGGCTTCCATTCGCCGGCTTGCAGGCTGCGCAGGATCAGCCCCTTGATCTGCCGATAGAGCGGGCTGAACGCAGGTGCGCCCGCGTTTGGCGCGGGGGAGTCCGCGTTGGAGGCGGGCTCGCTGGATGCGAAAAAAGGTGGGCTTTGCATTGCGGTGGGGCTTGCACGACCCGGCGCTGGCGCCAGGTCGTGCAAGCGACCGAATCATATCTTATATAAGACATAAGACAAATTGACGGAGGCGGAAGTTCAAAGGTAAACTCGCTGGGTTTTGTCAGGAGCAGGAGTGGTTCTCGTCGAGGAGCTGGCTTGCTGCCTGCGTTGCGGTTCCCCCCACTTTTCTGGAGTCATGGTCATGAGTAAAAAGCCCGTTCGCGTTGCAGTCACAGGTGCCGCGGGTCAGATTGGATACGCTTTGCTGTTTCGCATCGCCAGTGGTGCCATGCTGGGTGCCGACCAGCCGGTGATCCTGCAATTGCTGGAAATCCCGGACGAGAAGGCCCAGAACGCGCTCAAGGGCGTGATGATGGAACTCGAAGACTGCGCGTTCCCGCTGCTCGCCGGCATGGAAGCGCACGGCGACCCGATGACCGCCTTCAAGGACACAGACTACGCCTTGCTCGTGGGTGCCCGTCCTCGCGGTCCCGGCATGGAGCGCTCGGACCTGCTGGCAGCCAATGCCCAGATCTTCACGGCGCAGGGCAAGGCCCTCAACGCCGTTGCCAGCCGCAATGTCAAGGTGCTGGTGGTGGGCAACCCCGCCAACACCAATGCCTACATCGCCATGAAGAGCGCCCCCGATCTGCCGCGCCGCAACTTCACCGCGATGCTGCGCCTGGACCACAACCGTGCCTTGAGCCAGATTGCCGCCAAGACCGGCAAGGCCGTCTCTGATATCGAGAAGCTGGTCGTGTGGGGCAACCATTCCCCGACGATGTATGCCGATTACCGCTTTGCCACCATCAAGGGCGAGAGCGTCAAGACGATGATCAACGACCAGGACTGGAACGCCAACACATTCCTGCCGACGGTCGGCAAGCGCGGCGCAGCCATCATTGCGGCACGCGGCGTCTCGTCGGCGGCATCGGCTGCCAACGCCGCGATCGACCACATGCACGACTGGGCGCTGGGCACCAACGGCAAATGGGTGACGATGGGCATTGCGTCCGATGGCCAGTACGGCATCCCCAAGGACACCATGTTCGGCTTTGCCGTCACCTGCGAAGGCGGTGACTACAAGCTGGTCGAAGGCCTGGACATCGATGCCTTCAGCCAGGAATGCATCAACAAGACGCTCAAGGAGTTGCAGGAAGAGCAGGCCGGCGTCGCCCACCTTCTGTGAGCCTTGGCCCTTCGTGCAGCACCCGCGTGACGTTCTTCTAGGCGCGCAGGCATCCGCGGGCTTCTTGCCCGTGTGTGACCATTACAGCGGCGTGCCGGCACGCATGCGGAAAAGCCTGGCCTTGCAGGCCGAATTGACGCAGGAATTCGGCGCCTGCGTGTTCGACGTGACGCTCGATTGCGAGGACGGAGCGCCTACGGGCGCCGAGCAGGCGCATGCCGAGCAGGTGGTCGAACTGGTGCGCGCGACGGCCGGCATCGACAAACCGGCCAGCGATGCCACACGGCCCCGGGTGGCCGTCCGTGTTCACCCGGTGGACCATCCTGCATTTCAATCGGACATCGCGACCATTGCCGCAGGTGTCGGGCATTTGTTGTGTCACATCATGATTCCCAAAGTGGAATCCGTGGCCGACGTCGCGCATGCGGTGCAGGCGTTGGCAATGGTGGCGCCGCAAGGTCCCGCACAGGCGCTGCCACTGCACGTGCTGGTGGAGTCGCCTGCAGCGGTTCACCGTGCGTTCGAGATTGCCGCCCATCCCCGTGTGCAGTCGATCAGCTTTGGACTGATGGATTTCGTGTCCGCGCATGCGGGTGCGATCCCGGTCGACGGCTTGTCGGGGCAGGGCCAGTTCTCACACCCGCTGGTGGTGCGCGCCAAGCTGGAGATCGCATCGGCTTGCCATGCGCACGGCAAGACACCGTCGCATTGCGTGGTAACCGAATTCCGGGATGCGTCCGCCATAGAGACCGCCGCGCGAACCGCTTCGCGCGAGATGGGTTTCACGCGCATGTGGAGCATCCATCCGGACCAGATCCGGCCGATCCTCTCTGCGTTTGCCCCGCGGGCAAGCGACATTGCCGTGGCGGCGGAGATCATCGACAGGGCCCAGGCTGCGCACTGGGCGCCCATCGATTTCCAGGGGCAACTGCATGACCGCGCCAGCTACCGCCTGTTCTGGCATGTGCTGGAGCGGGCATTTCGCACGGGGCAGGCGCTTCCCGAGGCGGCAAGGCGACATTTCGACGCCAAGTTGCAATAATGCGATTTTTCCAACTGCGAGGGTTCCAGCCATGAAGGCAAGTCTTGTTTTTGCAGCATCGGTGCTAGGGGTGTCCGGGGCGATGGCGCAGAACGTGGCATTGACCGCGGCCCATCTCGAGACCGCCATGAAAGTGCAGGTCGGAACCCTGCCATGCGAGTTGGGACAGACCGTGGTGCTGACGGCCGATGCGTCAGAGATGGGCTTCTTCAATCTGCAGATCGGCAAGCAGCGTTTTCGCCTTTCGCCAGAGTTGACCACCACCGGCGCGGTTCGTCTCGAAGACAAGGCCGCCGGCATTGTCTGGCTGCAACTGGCAAACAAATCCATGCTGATGAACCAGAAGCTGGGAAGGCGGATCGCCGACGAGTGCAAGAGCTCGGTCCAGCTGAAGGTCGCCGAAGAGATGCGCATGCGCCCGCCCGTCAGCGTGCTGGATGACAAGGCGCCGACGGACGTCGTCAGGAAATAGCGAATAACGAGCGCCGATCCGTCGTGCGCTGAAACGAATCAACCAAACTGACCAGGAGTGAGAAACATGTTGGAAAAATACCGTGCCCACGTTGCCGAGCGCGCAGCGCTGGGGATCCCGCCTTTGCCGCTGACGGCGGCCCAGGTCGCGGAACTGGTGGAGCTGCTCAAGAAGGCCAGCGCTGACGCGTCCGGCGAAGGCGCTGCGCTGGTCGAGCTGCTGGCCCAGCGTGTGCCGGCCGGCGTCGATGACGCCGCCAAGGTCAAGGCCAGCTACCTGGCAGCGGTCGCACACGGCAGCGAGAAATGCGCCTTGATCAGCCCGGAGAAAGCGACCGAACTGCTCGGCACCATGCTGGGCGGGTACAACATCAGCCCGCTCGTGGAACTGCTGGACGACGCGGCCATGGCGCCGGTGGCCGCCGAAGGGCTGAAGAACACGCTGCTGATGTTCGACCAGTTCCATGACGTCAAGGAAAAGGCCGACAAGGGCAATGTGCACGCAAAGGCGGTGTTGCAGAGCTGGGCCGACGGCGAGTGGTTCACCAGCCGTCCCGAAGTACCGCAAAGCATCACGGTCAGCATCTTCAAGGTGGCCGGAGAAATCAATACCGATGACCTGTCGCCCGCGCCGGATGCCTGGAGCCGCCCCGACATTCCCTTGCACGCGCTCGCGATGCACAAGAATCCGCGTCCCGGAATCGTGCCCGAGGAAGATGGCAAACGCGGTCCCGTCAAGTTCATCGAGGACCTGCGTGCCCGCGGGCACCAGGTGGCCTACGTCGGTGACGTGGTCGGTACCGGTTCCAGCCGCAAGTCTGCCACCAATTCGGTGCTGTGGTTCACCGGCCAGGACATTCCTTTCGTGCCCAACAAGCGCTTTGGTGGCGTCTGCCTGGGTGGCAAGATCGCGCCGATCTTCTACAACACGATGGAGGATTCGGGCGCACTGCCAATCGAACTCGACGTGAGCCAGATGGAGATGGGCGACGTGCTTGAGCTGCGTCCCTACGATGGCAAGGCGCTGAAGGACGGCAAGGTCGTCGCCGAGTTCACGCTCAAGAGCCCGGTGTTGTTCGACGAGGTGCGTGCCGGTGGCCGTATTCCCCTGATCATCGGGCGTGGCCTGACGGCCAAGGCCCGCGAGGCGCTCGGCCTGCCCCCGAGCACGCTGTTCCGGTTGCCGCAGAATCCGAGCGACAGCAAGGCCGGCTTCACGCTGGCGCAGAAGATGCTCGGTCGTGCCGTCGGTCTTCCAGAAGGCCAGGGCGTGCGCCCCGGTACCTATTGCGAGCCGCGCATGACATCGGTCGGATCGCAGGACACCACCGGCCCGATGACGCGCGACGAACTCAAGGATCTGGCCTGCCTGGGTTTCAGTGCCGATCTGGTGATGCAGTCCTTCTGCCACACGGCCGCCTATCCGAAGCCGGTCGACGTGAAGATGCACCATGAATTGCCGGACTTCATCAGCAACCGCGGCGGCATCAGCCTGCGCCCGGGTGACGGCATCATCCATAGCTGGCTCAACCGCATGCTGCTGCCCGATACGGTCGGCACCGGTGGCGACAGCCACACGCGTTTTCCGATCGGCATCAGCTTCCCGGCCGGATCCGGCCTGGTGGCCTTCGGCGCGGCGACCGGCGTGATGCCGCTCGACATGCCCGAAAGCGTGCTTGTGCGCTTCAAGGGCAAGCTGCAGCCGGGTGTGACGCTGCGGGACCTGGTCAACGCGATTCCGCTGTATGCGATCCGTGCCGGCTTGCTGACGGTGGCCAAACAGGGCAAGAAGAACATCTTCTCCGGCCGCATCCTGGAAATCGAAGGTCTGCCGGATCTCAAGGTCGAGCAGGCCTTCGAGCTCAGCGATGCCTCGGCCGAACGCTCGGCGGCTGGCTGCACCGTGCACCTGGACAAGGCGCCGATCATCGAATACATCAACAGCAACATCACGATGCTCAAGTGGATGATTGCCAGCGGGTACTCGGACGCGCGCACGATCGAGCGCCGCATCAAGGCCATGGAGGCCTGGCTCGCCAATCCGGTGCTGATGAAGGCCGATGCGGACGCCGAGTACGCGGCCGTGATCGAGATCGACCTGGCCGACGTGCACGAGCCTATCGTCGCATGCCCGAATGATCCTGACGACGTCAAGACACTGAGCGAAGTGGCGGGCGCCACCATCGACGAAGTCTTCATTGGCAGCTGCATGACCAATATCGGGCATTTCCGGGCTGCTTCAAAGCTGCTGGAGAACAAGCGCGACATTCCGGTCAAGCTGTGGATGGCGCCGCCGACCAAGATGGATGCGCAACAGCTGACGGAAGAGGGCCACTACGGCGTCCTGGGCAGTGCAGGTGCCCGGATGGAGATGCCTGGCTGCAGTCTGTGCATGGGCAACCAGGCGCAGGTGAAGGAGGGTGCAACGGTGTTCAGCACCTCGACGCGCAACTTCCCCAACCGGCTGGGCAAGAACTCCAACGTCTACCTGGGGTCGGCTGAGCTCGCGGCGATCTGCTCCAAGCTTGGACGTATTCCGACCAAGCAGGAGTACATGGTCGACATGGGCGTCCTGACGGCGGCCAGCGAATCCATCTATCAATACCTGAATTTCGACCGCATCGAGACCTTCACGGATGCGGCGGCAGGTGTGAAAGACACGGCGACAGCGGCCTGACACGCTGAGGCCCCGTATCCCGAAGCCGTGACCGGCTTCGGGTCTGGCGAAGCTTCACCGGGTGCGGTGCCGCAGTACTCGGCGGTGTCTGTGCACCGGACTTGCACCGGTATTCAACCCGAGCCGGGGCGTGACCCGGCAAGTCGCCGGCCCCTCATGGTCGCTGGCAGCGCACTGCTGCCTTTTCTGTCCCTTCACTTTGCCTGTCCGATGAAAAACAAGACCCTTGCAACCTTGCTCGCGCTGCTGGGCGGCCCATTGGGCTTGCATCGGTTCTACCTTCATGGCTGGCGCGACGCCTGGGGATGGTTCTTTCCGTTGCCGACCCTGGCCGGTGTGGTGGGCGTGATGCGCACGCAGCAATTCGGTATCGACGACCAGATCGGCTGGTTGCTGGCGCCCTTGCTGGGGTTCACGATCGCAGCTTGCGCCCTGACGGCCATCATCTACGGCCTGTCGACCGGCGAGCGCTGGAATCGACGGTTCAACCCGACGTCCCCACCGGACGCGAAGGCCGGAACCTCCAACGGGTTCACCATCTTCGTCGTCGTGATTGCCTTGCTGCTGGGCACCACGGCACTGATGTCTGCACTGGCCTTGAGTTTTCAGCACTTCTTCGAGTATCAGGGCCTGGCGCCGCAGTGATGCCGCGTGCACCCCTTGGAAATGCGGTTTCCTGAAGGGCCGCACGCCGATTTTTCGCTGGGAAGCGCGCGGCGAGTGCGTGGGGCGCTGCTCTGCCCATATAATGGAAGGCTTTTCAGCGTGTTGCTGGCCGGGTGGCCATGTTACGTGTCTCAACGCCGAAATATTGGCGGAAAGTAATTTCCGCGACCCCCGAAGGATAAATCATGGTCGTCATCCGACTCTCCCGTGGAGGTGCCAAGGCACGCCCGTTTTTCAACATCGTCGTGGCCGACAAGCGTACGCGCCGCGATGGCCGCTTCATCGAGCGCATCGGTTTCTACAACCCGATCGCCACGGCCAACGAAGAAAGCATCCGCATTGCCCAGGACCGCATGACGTACTGGAAAAGTGTCGGCGCCCAGGCTTCCCCGACCGTCGAGCGCTTGCTGCAGCAGGCAGCCAAGAAGGCCGCCTGAGGCATTGCCGCATCGGGTGCATGACCCGAGGCGGGCATGACCCCTATCCCGATGTCGCTTCCCTTTGACTCCGTAGAACTTCCGGCTGACGCCGTGGAGGTCGGGCGGATCGGCGATGCCTGGGGTGTCAAGGGCTGGTTCAAGGTCCTGGCTTTCAGTTCGCAGCCGGAGGCCTTGTTTTCTTCCCGGCAGTGGTATCTGCAGCCGACCGATCGCGGCCCGCGGCCCTTCGAGGGTACCCGGCTGATGCGCATCCGCGAGTCGAAGGAGCACTCCGGCGGCGTGGTTGCCATGGCCCACGATGTCGACGACCGCGACGTCGCGCAGTCCTTGCGCGGCACCCGCATATTCGTCCGTCGTTCCAGTTTTCCGAGTACCGACTCCGAAGAGTTCTATTGGGTCGACCTGATCGGGCTCGATGTCGTGAACCGTGAGGGCGAGTCGCTGGGTCGGGTCAGTGAACTGATCCAGAACGCGGCCCAGGCGGTGCTCGTGATGCAGTACACCGTCGACGACAAGCAGATGGAGCGCATGATTCCATTTGTGGCCGCGCATGTGGATGCGGTCGATCTGGCGGGTAAACGCATCACGGTGAACTGGCAGGCAGACTACTGATCGCGCCATGCGATTCGACGTCATCACCCTGTTTCCGGAATTGTTTGCGCCGATGTTGCAGGTCGGCGTTACGCGCCGGGCGTTCGAGGCCGCAAGCCCTGATGTACGCTTTGTCAATCCGCGCGACTTTGCCGAGGGCAACTACAACCGGGTCGATGACCGTCCGTTTGGCGGCGGCCCCGGAATGGTCATGCTGGCAGAGCCCTTGCGCAAGAGCCTGGCGCATGTGCAGTCGCAGCGCTCCGACGACGCGCCGGTCGTGCTTTTTTCCCCCTTGGGCGCGCCCTTGAACCATGCGGCTGTCCAGCGCTGGTCGACCAGCCAGGGTGCCATCCTGGTGTGTGGTCGTTACGAGGGCGTGGACCAGCGCTTTGTTGATGCCCATGTCGATGAAATGATCAGTCTCGGCGACTTTGTACTGTCGGGCGGAGAGATCGCCGCGATGGCCTTGCTCGATGCGGTGGCGCGGCTGCAGCCCGGGGTTCTGGGCGATGCACAAAGCCACCAGCAGGACAGTTTCCACCCGCAACTCGATGGGCTGCTCGACTGCCCGCACTTCACGCGACCCGAGTCGTGGCAAGGGCAGGGGATTCCGCAGGTTCTGTTGTCAGGCCACCATGCCAACGTCACCCGGTGGCGGCGGGACCAGAGCCTGCTGCTGACGCAGAAATTGCGGCCCGACCTGCTCAAGCAGGCGCGCGCTTCTGGCCTGCTGGATGCGCGCGATGAGCGCTGTCTGCGTGGCACGGTCGATCCATCGATTTGACACCCTCTTTCCAGAAGCCATGAAGCCGGGCTATAATCCGAGGCTTTTCGATCCTCTGTTCGGCCGCATCCCACGTTCTCAAGGGATGCCTTTTGCGTCATGTCGACGCTGGCGCGGACAAGATCCATTGAGGAAACCATGAACCTGATCCAAACCCTCGAGCAAGAAGAAATTGCTCGCCTCGGCAAAACCATTCCCGACTTCGCCCCTGGTGATACCGTCATCGTCAGCGTCAAGGTCGTCGAAGGTACGCGCAAGCGTCTGCAGGCCTACGAAGGTGTCGTGATTGCCAAGCGCAACCGCGGCCTCAATAGCGCCTTCATCGTGCGCAAGATCTCCAGCGGCGAAGGCGTGGAGCGCAGCTTCCAGACCTACAGCCCGCTGATCGCCGGTATCGAAGTCAAGCGCCGCGGCGATGTGCGTCGCGCCAAGCTGTACTACCTGCGTGACCGTAGCGGACGCTCGGCACGGATCAAGGAAAAACTGGCCCCGAAGAAGGTTGCAACCGCCGAATAAGCCGGGCCCGTTCACCTCGAAAGCCGCCTCCTGCATTCGCGCGAGGCGGTTTTTTCATTGCTGGAGATAACGCGCGTGTCCTCGGAGCGTCCCTTTCCTGCCCTGTCCAGCCTGCCCGGCTTCGATCCGCGCATGGTGCCGGTGGCGGCGGTCGACAGCCATCTGCCGGCCATCGCGCCGGCCGCTCTCGATGCGCAGGCGCTTCGCAGCCGGTTCGAAGCGCAGCCTGTCTGGGTGCCGGAGTATCTCGAGGAGCCACGCTTTTCCGACCGGATGCCGACGCCGGCATCGGTGCTGATCGCCATCGTCGCGCGCGACGAACCCATGGTCTTGCTGACCCAGCGCACCGCGCACCTTTCCAGCCATTCGGGCCAGATCGCCTTTCCGGGCGGCAAGCAGGATCCGACCGATCCGGACCTGACCAGCACGGCACTGCGCGAGGCGCAGGAGGAAATCGGTCTTGACGCGGCCTACGTGCAGGTACTGGGTGCATTGCCAATTTACCGCACGGGGAGTCAGTTCGTCGTGACGCCCGTGGTCGCGTTGCTGCGCGACGGCTTCGACCTCGAACGCAATGCCTTCGAGGTCGACGACATTTTCGAGGTGCCCCTGGCCTACCTGATGAACCCCGCCCACCACCGGCACCATGTGGTCGATATCCACGGCGTGCGGCGCGAGTGGTTGTCGATGCCGTACCAGCAAGGGAAGACCGAGCGCTTCATCTGGGGTGCGACCGCCGGCATGCTGCGCAATTTCTACCGCTTCCTGTCGGCCTGACGCCACGCAGGCGCGATCGAGGCAGCCGCAAGCGGCATTTCCGACCATGTCAGCACGTATCATTCCGGCATGAGCTTCATTGCCATCCTGATCGCGTTGTTGCTGGAGCAGGCGCGACCGGTTGGCCGCGGCAATGCGGTCCATTCCGCGATGCGCGCCTGGGTGGGCTGGTGCGGGCGGACCTTCGATGCCGGCAAGTCACACCATGCCGGGCTTGCATGGGGTGTGGCGGTGTTGCTGCCGGGGCTGGTGGTGCTGGCGGTCTACTGGTTGCTGGCCGGTCTGACGGATTGGCCGCTGGCCGTCATCTGGAATATCGTCGTGCTGTACCACTGCCTCGGATTCCGGCAGTTCAGCCACCATTTCACCGATATTCGCGACGCACTCGAAGCGGGCGATGAGCCCCTGGCACGCGAGCGGCTGGCGCATTGGCAGCAGGTCGACGCCAATGGCCTGCCGCGCAGCGAGATCGTGCGCCATGTGGTCGAGCACTCGGTGATTGCTGCCCACCGCCATGTCTTTGGCGCGCTGGCCTGGTTCTCGGTGCTGGCCGCGCTGGGGCTCGGACCCATGGGTGCGGTCATCTATCGCCTCGCCGAGTTCGTGCCGCGCTATTGGGCGCGCGAGAAATCCACCCGCGTCCGGCCGGTCAGCGAAGCTGCGCAGCAGGTGGCGGGAAATTTGTGGCACTTGCTGGACTGGTTGCCCGCCCGGATCACCGCCATGGCGTTCGCGGTCACCGGAAGCTTCGAGGATGCCATCGACAGCTGGCGCAACTATGAACGCAGCGGTCCGGTGAGCAATGATGGTGTGATCCTGGCGTCGACGTCCGGGGCCATCAATCTGCGCCTGGGGCCGGCCAGCGAGGCCTATGTCCCCGACATGGGGGGCGCGGGTGATGGCAGTGCCACGGCCGGCCGCGCAGCAGCGACGGGCGGGGGCATGGAGCCTGAAGTCGGGCATTTGCGGGTGGTGGTCGGGCTGGTCTGGCGCACCGTCGTCATGTGGCTGGTGTTGCTGGCGCTGTTGAGCCTTGCCAGGTTGCTGGGCTGACGACGTCGAAGTCGCGCCATCCCGGGCGTGCATCCCTGCCGCCCGCGTCCTCGCCCGATCCACTCAATAGCGCGACTGCGAGAGCTCCGCAAACAGCTCCGTGTAAATGCGGTAGCGATCCGAATTGATCGGGTTTTCGGCATCAGCCGTCTGTGCCGCCGCGATGACGGCGCAGCCAGGCTCGTGCAGATGGCTGCAGTTGTAGAAGCGGCAATGGTCGGCATGCGCGGCCAGGTCTGGCATGTAGCGGGCCAGTCGCATCGGGTCGATGTGGCGCAGACCGAACTCCTGGAACCCGGGTGAGTCGATCAGCGCCGATGTTCGGCTCTCGTCGATCCAGTACCAGGTGGTGCTGGTCGTCGTGTGCTTCCCGGCGCGCAGCGCCAGCGACAGTTCGCCGGTCAGGATGTCCAGGCCGGGAACGAAGGTGTTGATCAGGGTACTCTTGCCTGCGCCCGACGGACCCAGCACCAGGCTGGTCTTGTGTGCGAGGCGTTCCTGCAAGGTCTTGCGCGCGCTGTCGTCCGCCGTTCTGAGCGAGACTGGCAGGACCTGGTAGCCCATTGCCCGATACGGAGCCAGCTTCTGCCATGCGTGGGCGAATGGTTCGGTCAGGTCGCTCTTGTTGAGCACGATCAGCGGCGTGATGGCTTGCGCCTCGGCTGCGATCAGCGCACGCGAGAGCTGGTGGCTGGAGAACAGAGGCTCGGCCGCCAGCAGGATCAGGACCTGGTCGAGGTTGGCGGCGAACGACTTGGTGCGGATGTCATCCTGGCGATAGAACAGGTTGCGCCGGGTCTCGATCTTCTCGATCGTGCCTTCGTCCTGCGAGGCCTGCCACAGAACCCGGTCGCCGACGACACCCTGGCTCTTCTTGCCGCGCGAGTGGCAGATGATGCGCCGACCGTCGGAGGCTTCGACCATGAAATGCCGCCCATAGTTGGCGACGATCAACCCGCCCTGGAGTCCTGGCGCGGAGCTCAAGCAGCCATCCGTTCAAGGCAGGTCATGCCAGCAGGCCGTCGGCCGCCGCCGCACACTGGAAGTCGGTGTCGGAGATTCCGTGCACATCGTGGGTATTGAAGCGCACGACACAGCGGTTGTAGGTGACCAGCAGTTCGGCGTGATGGTCGGACACATGGGCGACGAAGGCCAGCGCGTTGACGAAGGCCATCGTCTGGTAGTAGTTGGCAAACTGGTAGGTCTTCTCGATGGCCACATCCGGACCTTCGCCGCGCAGGGTCCAGCCTTCGAGCTGGGCCAGCCGCGTCACGACCTCGGTCGGCGTGAGGGCGCGCCGCGCGATCTTGGACCAGTCCACATTCTTGATCATGCTGTTCACAGTCGCTCCTAACGGGTTCAGGCGGCCATCCGGGCCAGCCGCTCAACGGCTGGGGGATGCGAGTAATAGAACTTGACGTAGACCGGGTCGGGCGTCAATGTCGACGCATTGTCCTCGTACAGCTTGAGCAGGGCCGACGACAGGTCGGTGCGGCCGGTCTGTTCCACCGCATAGGCGTCGGCCTCGAATTCATGCTTGCGCGACACCTGCGTGAACAGCGGCGAGACGAACTGCGTGAACACCGGCACCACCAGCATGAACAGCAGCAGCGCCAGGGCGTCGTTGGGGGCGCCAGCCGCCATGTTGGGGCGAACGCCCAGTGCGGTGTAGAACCAGGCCTGGCCCGACAGATAGCCCAGCAGGGCGAACCCGACCAGGCTCAGCGCGAACAGCGACACGATGCGCTTGATGATGTGCCGGTGCTTGAAATGGCCCAGCTCGTGCGCCAGCACCGCATCGACTTCTCCGGGCGAAAGCTTGGCCAGCAAGGTGTCGTAGAAGACCACGCGCTTGGCAGCGCCGAAACCGGTGAAATAGGCGTTGCCATGGGCGCTGCGCTTGCTGCCATCCATGACGAACAGGCCTTTGGCCGCGAACCCGCATCGGTTCATCAGTGCCGTGACGCGGGTCTTCAGCGTCTCGTCCTCCAGTGGCTTGAACTTGTTGAACATCGGCGCAATGAAAGTCGGATAGACCATCAGCAGCAACAGGTTGAATCCCATCCATACACCCCAGGCCCATAGCCACCACAGGGAGCCGGCTGCGCCCATCAACCAGAGGATCAGCGCGGCAATGGGCAGGCCGATGAGCGCGCCGACAGCGATCGACTTGAGCAGGTCGGTCAGCCACAAGCCCGGTGTCATCTTGTTGAAGCCGAACCGCGCTTCGATGCCAAAGGTCTGGTGCAGGGACAGCGGAAGTTCGATCAGCCCGCCAATCAGCGCGAACGCGGCGAGCAGGGCGAGTTGCTGGCCCATGCCAGGGCCCATCCAGCGCAGCAAGGCGTGGTTGAGGACGTCCAGGCCGCCCAGCAAGGTCCAGCCCAGCAGCACCGCACTGCCCAGTGCCAGTTCGATCAGGCCGAAGCGGGTCTTGGCCACGGTGTAGTCTGCAGCCTTCTGGTGTGCCTGCAACGTCACCTTCTCGGCAAACGTCGGTGGCACGGCCGCGCGTGAGCGTGCGACATGCCGGATCTGGCGCGACGCCAGCCAGAACTTCAGAACCATGCCCGCCACAACCGCAATGGCGAAGGCCGTTGTCAGCAGGGGATCGGGAGAAAATGCACCGTCAAGCACGGCAGGGGGAAAGCAGGGCGAACATGCGCAGGAGTTTAGGTGCAAATCAATGCCCGGGTCGGCATGGGCGACAATCGCCGCCATGGAAAACCCTGTCGTAACACTGGAGAAGTCCGACCAGAACCTGGTCTGGATCGATTGCGAAATGTCGGGCCTGGAGCCGGTCAAGGAGCGGCTGCTGGAGATCGCCGTCATCGTCACCGGTCCCTCGCTGGAGCCGCGGATCGAAGGCCCGGTGCTGGTGATTCACCAGAGCGATGCCTTGCTCGACCAGATGGATGCATGGAACAAGGGCACGCATGGCAGGAGCGGGCTGATCGACAAGGTGCGGGCATCGACGCTCGGCGAAGCCGATGCCGAGCAGCAGATCCTGGATTTTCTGGCGCAGTACGTGCCCAGGAACAGTTCGCCCTTGTGTGGCAACACGATCAGCCAGGACCGGCGCTTTCTGGTGAACTACATGCCCCGGCTGGAGGCCTTTTTTCACTACCGCAATATCGATGTGAGCACGCTCAAGGAACTGGCCAAGCGCTGGCGGCCGAAGCTGCACAGCGGCTTCAAGAAGCAGCAAAGCCATACCGCGCTGGCCGACGTCCACGAGTCCATCGACGAACTGGTTTACTACCGGAAAAACTTCCTGCGCATGGAAGATTAGGTAGAAACCCGCATCCGTGCCATAATCGCAGGCTTCGCTGCCACACAGGCGGCGAGTTAGTGCATCTCCCCTCACACACCGGGTCTTTCCTTTAACAAGGCCCCTCAAGAGTGCAGCCCCTGGCTGCCGCCACGTTGGATGGCGCTGAGTTTCGTTTGATGGTTGATGTTTGTTTGACCATTGACGAAAGCACCGCATTCCGTGCGGTGTGATCGTGTGAGATCCATATCATGAACGACGCATTTGATGTGCACGGCGCGCTTTCGCCCGAGCAAAACCTTTCTACCGAATCCAGCACCTCGGCCGTGGCCGAGACGCACGCTGAATTCTCCGAACCGTCGGAGGTTCTGGTCGATGAGAGCGCTGCGGCGCCTGTCGAAGAACCCAACGGTTTCGAAAAACTGGGCCTTGCGCCCGAACTGATCCAGGCCGTTCGCGACCTGGGCTTCACCCAGCCCACCGTGGTACAGGAAAAATGCATCCCGATGGCGATGCAGAGCCTGACCGATGACGGCAAGGCTGGCAAATTCACCGACCTGATGGTCTCCAGCCAGACGGGCAGCGGCAAGACCGCCGCCTTCCTGCTGCCGGTGCTGCACACCCTGCTCGACCAGCAGGCCAAGGCCATGGCCGAGGAGCGTGCCCAGTTCGAGCGCGCCTGTGCCGAGGCCCTGGCGCGCGGCGAGGCGGCGCCCAAGCGCCCGCGCCGCAAGGACCCGACCAGCAGCCGCAACTTCAAGGCCGCCACACCCGGCGCGCTGGTGCTGTGCCCGACACGTGAACTCGCACAGCAAGTGGCACAGGACGCCATCGACCTGGTGCGCCATTGCCGCGGCCTGCGCATCGCCAACGTGGTCGGCGGTATTCCGTACCAGTTGCAGATCGCCCGTCTTCAGAACGCCGACCTCGTGGTCGCCACTCCCGGTCGTCTGCTGGACCTGCAGCGCTCGATGCAGATCAAGCTCGACCAGGTGCAGTTCCTGGTGGTCGACGAGGCCGATCGCATGCTCGACCTGGGTTTTGCCGACGACCTGGCCGAAGTCAACCAGCTCACCATCGAACGCAAGCAGACCATGATGTTCAGTGCCACGCTGGCACCACGCATCCAGCAACTGGCCACCCGCGTCATGCGCGAGCCGCAGCGTGTGCAGATCGATTCGCCTACGGAAAAGCACCAGAACATCAAGCAGGTGCTGTTCTGGGCCGACAACGCCTTCCACAAGCGCAAGCTGCTGGACCACTGGCTGCGCGATACCACGATCAACCAGGCGATCGTGTTCGCCAGCACGCAGATCGAATGTGATGGCCTGGCCAATGACCTGCAGCAGGCGGGCTTCAGCGCCGTCGCCTTGCACGGTGCCTTGAACCAGGGCATGCGCAACCGCCGGCTCAATGCACTACGCGAAGGCCATGTGCAGATCCTCGTGGCCACCGACGTCGCCGCCCGCGGCATCGACGTGCCGACCATCACCCACGTCTTCAACTTCGGCCTGCCGATGAAGGCCGAGGACTATACGCACCGTATCGGCCGCACCGGCCGTGCCGGACGCGACGGTCTGGCTGTCACGATGGCCGAGTTCCGCGATCGCCGCAAGATCTTCGACATCGAGGCCTATACGCGCCAGCAATTCAAGGCCGAAGTAATTCCAGGCCTGGAGCCGCAGCAACGCATGCCCGACGCGCGTCCGCGTTCCAACTTCGGTGGTCGTGACAACAACCGTGGTGGTTTCAATGCCCCGGGTCGCGAGCCGCGCCGCTTTGGCCCCCCGGGTGCCGGCCGTCCGCGTGACGCAGGTGGCTTTGCACCGCACAACGACTTCGCACCGCGCAAACCGGCGTATGCCGGCAACAACAAGCCGGCAGGGTCGCAGCAGCGTCCGTCCCATGCACCTTCGGGTGGTTTTGGTGATCGCGCTGGCGCCAGCTTCGGCCCGCGCGACGGTGCACGCCGTCCGGCACGTCCGGCCCGGCCCGCACGCGGCTGATACGCGGCTTGACGCCAACATGAAAGCCTGCAGGTCGCAAGACCTGCAGGCTTTTTTCATGGCGCTTGTTGCGTGGCGCCGAGGACCCGAGCCCTCCAGGCCTTGCTCCGCAAGACATGACGCACCTGCGCAGGGCCCTGGCGCGCACCATTTTGCCTATGAGACGCAACGGGCCTGAAAATGCCGGCAAGACTTTCATAATGCACCGATCCAGGGTGCAGAGCGCAGCGGGGACACAGGCATATTCCTTGCGGGTGAGGGGATGCGCACGAGGGACGTTCGCAACATGTCGTCCCCGATCCCTGATTCCGCGATGCTGGCGCCATCGCAATACCTGGAAAGAAACCCCACCGTGAAATCTCCCATCACCTCTTTGCGTGCGTTGGCGCGTATTGTCCTGAGCACTTCGCTGGTCGTGGCGACTGCCGCATCATTTGCCCAGGACGGCCCCATCAAGATTCTGGTCGGCTTCCCAGCCGGCGGTAGCACCGACGCGATCGCGCGCCATCTGGCATTGGGCATGCAGCAGGAACTGGGTCGCTCCGTCGTGGTCGAAAACCGTCCCGGTGCGGGCGGGCAGATCGCGGCGCAGGCGCTCAAGGGCGCGAAACCCGATGGCGCGACGATCTTTCTGTCCAACAGCCATACCGTATCGATGATCCCGCTGACGCTGCTCAAGCCCGGGTTCGACCCCTCCAAGGACTTTGCCCCCGTCGGCCTGGTCGCGATCAACCCCGACGTGTTCGCCGTCAATACCACCGTGCTGGGCAATGCGCAGGCCGGGCTGAAGGATTTTGCCCAGTGGGCGAAATCCAATCCGGGCAAGGGCAATGTCGGCGTACCCGCGCCGGCGAGTGCGCCGGACTTTGCGGTCGGCGTGGTTGCCAAGGCTCTGGGTGCATCCCTGACGTCGGAGCCGTACCGCGGCGACGGTCCGGTGGCACTCGACCTGGTCGGTGGGCAGATTGCCGGTGGCATCGGCTCCGTCGGGGCCATGCTGCAGCACGCCAAGGCCGGAAAGATCCGCATCGTGGCCGTGAACGGCACGGCGCGGCTGCCCTTGTTGCCAGACGTGCCGACCTATGCCGAGTTCGGCATCAAGGGATACGAGGAGGTAATCTTCACTGCTGTCTTTGCACCTGCCGGAATGCCGGCCAACCTGGTCCAGAGCTACAACGCCGCCATCAGCAAGGTCGTGAAGTCGGCGGACTTCGCCGAAAAGCTGGCTGGTTTGGGTATCACTGCAGCATCGAGCACACCGGCCGAACTGGCCACGCGCGTGCAGGAAACCAACCACGCCTGGAGCGCCATGGTCCGCAACGCGGGCTACCAGCCGCAATAAGCGGATGAAGGAGGGCAGTGGCGCCGATCGGCGTCACTGCAGGTCCCGGGCGCGGGCACCCGGAACGTGACAATCGCCCGTTCAGCTGCGTGCGCGCAGCACGACGATCAGCGCATCCGCCACCGCCTGCACATTGCCTTCGTTCAGGCCGGCCACGCACATGCGCCCCGAGCGCACCAGGTAGATGCCGTGCTTCTCGCGCAGCGTGTCCACCTCGTCGGATGTCAGCCCGGTGTAGCTGAACATGCCGTGCTGCTCGGTCAGGAAGTCGACCGACATGCCGGGCAGGCCTGCGGTGAGCCGTTCGGCCAGCAGCACGCGCATGCGCTTGATGCGCTCGCGCATGTCCTTTACTTCTGCGACCCATTGCTGGTGCAAGGCCGGCGTGTCCAGCACCGCGGCGACCAGGCGCTCGCCGTGCAGCGGCGGGCTGGAGTACACGCGGCGGATGCCGGCCTTGAGCTGGCCGAGCACCCGATCGGCTTCGTCTGCGGACGGGCACACGACCGACAGACCGCCACAGCGTTCGCCATACAGCGAAAAATTCTTCGAGAAGGAGTTGGTGACCAGCGGGCACAGGCCGGCCTCGACCATGGCACGCACGGCCCAGGCGTCTTCCTCGATGCCTTCGCCAAAGCCCTGGTAGGCCATGTCCAGGAAGGGCACCAGGCCACCGTCCTTCATCACCTGGATGACGCCCGACCACTGCGCCTTGGACAGGTCGATGCCGGTCGGGTTGTGGCAACAGGGCTGCATCAGCACGACGCTGCCGGCTGGCAGCCTGGCGAAGAACGCCAGCATCTCGTCGTAGCGCAGGCCATTGCTGTCGGCATCGTAATAGGGATAACGCGCCACCTTGAGCCCGGCACCTTGCATCAGGGACTCGTGGTTGTCCCAGGTCGGGTCGCTGACCCAGACATCGCTGCCCGGCATGAAGGACTTGATGAAGTCGGCGCCGATCCGGATCGCGCCCGAGCCTCCCACGCCCTGGATGGTGGCGATACGGCCCTCGGCCACGGCCGCGCTGTCGGCGCCGAAGACCAGCTTCTGCACGGCTGCGCGGTAGTCGGGTGCACCTTCGATCGGCAGATAGCCGCTGGGGCGCTCTTGCTCGCGCAATTTCTGGTCGGCCTTGCGCACGCTGTCCAGCACCGGCAAGCGACCTTGCTCGTCGAAATACAGACCGATGCTCAGGCTGACCTTGTTCGGCCGGGGGTCGGCCATGAAGGCTTCGTGCAGCGAGAGGATCGGGTCTCCGGCATATACGGGGAGATGTTGGTACATGTTTCGTCGTTCCGTGAAGGGGAAAGACGTCGATGATACGGGAGCGATCCGGGGCTGCCACACCGGGCGTGCCGGTGGCCGGGCCTCAGTGCTGGGTCTTGCTGCGGCGTCGGAACGTCGAGTTGCAGCCCTCGGTGGGCGACCCGCAGTCTTCTTCCGTGAACCCGAGCTTTTGCAGGGTGCGGATCAGGCGGACCGTCTCGCCGACGCCTTGCGTCTGCACCAGGCGATAGACACGGCCGTCGGCATTGCGGATGCCCATCGGGCAGACATTCCCCACAGGCTCCCTCTCTTGCAGATCGAAGTCGAGGCTGTGCAGGATGATCGGATCGTCCGGAAGTGGATCGATGTTTTCAAGGAGTCGGGTCAGCATCGCAGTCTCCTACCAGGCAGGAAGATCAACAACACTATAGAAGCTTGGATTGAAAAGGCAAGGGTGAAACACCGTGTCAGGCCGCGGATCCCGCGCAGGAACTGATGCCCATCCATTGCGTCGAATTTTCTTACAGGGGGGCACGTGCTGCTGCCCCTCGATGGCACCTTGGTTGTATATCAACGACTTGCCGCCACTGGCACAGCTATTGCTGC
>Ga0116169_1001142_pt1 | contig 23507 bp, 25 predicted proteins | sample AD_UKC130_MetaG_FD_89796 | JGI IMG/M metagenome (GOLD analysis project Ga0116169, IMG submission 89796) | Active sludge microbial communities of municipal wastewater-treating anaerobic digesters from Canada - AD_UKC130_MetaG | ecosystem: Engineered > Bioreactor > Anaerobic > Digestate | place...
CACGCAGTACGCCGACCCGTCGCAGTGGCAGATCGATCTGTCCGGCAACGGCCCGTCGACGCCCACCACGACCGGTCGAATGACGTTGGACACCGTCGTTGAGAAGACGGCAATCACCCTGGGTCTCGTCGTACTTGGCGCTGCAGTTTCTTGGTTCCTCATCGGCGACATCGCCACCCAGTCCGCGTTGTCAACCGCTTGGGCGTTCTCTATGGGCGGCGCGATCATCGGCTTCGTGCTGGCGATGGTCAACTCCTTCAAAAAGGTCATCAGTCCAGCGCTCGTTATGGCTTATGCACTAGTCGAAGGCGTCTTCGTCGGCGCTTTCTCCAAGATCGTCGCAACCTGGGTTGGCGACGCCGGGATCGTTTTCCAAGCCGTAATCGCCACCTTCGTGGCAGCTGGCGCCACCTTGGCCGCCTACAAGTTCTTCAACATTCGCGTCACCGCGAAGTTCCGCAAAGTCGTCATGATCTCGCTGTTCGCCTTCATGGGCGTGATGATCATCAACCTCATCCTCAGTCTGCTGAACGTCGTGCCTAACGGCGGCCTGCGCAACATGGACAACGTGCCACTGGCGCTGCTGGTTTCGGGCATCGCCATCGTTCTGGGTGTGCTCTGCCTGATTATGGACTTCGACTTCGTCGAGCAGGGTGTGCGAGCTGGCTTGCCCGAGCGCGAGGCTTGGCGAGCAGCGTTCGGCCTGACCGTCACCCTCGTTTGGCTCTACCTCGAGATCCTGCGTCTGCTGGCGATCTTGCGCGGAGACAACTAACTCCACCAGTGCCAAAGTCATGAACCCGCCGACCAGTGATGGTCGGCGGGTTCATTAGTTTGGGCCGTGCGTCAGCGGCGACGGCGAAGTACGTTCGCCCAGCGCCTGCCCCCAGCGGCGGGGGCAACTTGCGTGCCGCCGTGCTCAGAAGCCCATTCGGCGGCGTCGTCGAGCGTCATCCGCTCTTCGGTGTCCAACTCGAGGCTTGCGAGTACGTCGCGGGCGCGCCATTGGGCAACGCCGGCGGCAATCAAGAATCCCGACATTCGGGCATAGCCGTCGGCGCTGGGATGGAACCGATCCTCACCAAAAAGTGCGTCACCCTTAAGCAGGAACAGCGGTTCAAGCAGGTCCGCCATCGAAACCACGCGTGCGCCGGCGGTCACTGAAGCCACCGTCTGGCGGCGGGCCAAGTGGCGACTCCAATACCGGCAGACCGTCCGCAGCGGCATCGGAAGTGGTTTCACGGTGCCAAAGTCTGGAACCGAACCGACGACCACTTCAGCGCCCATGCCGCGAAGTCTGGCCACGGCGGCAGCGAGTTGGCGCGCGGCCTTCTTAGCCGGAACCTGGTGGGTGATGTCGTTAGCACCGACCAGAATCATCGCCAATTGGGGCCGGTGATCCATTGCGTTGTCGATCTGAGCGTTGAGGTCGCGAGAAAGCGCGCCGACTGCGGCTTCGTTCCGAATATCAATCGGCGCATCCAAAATGTGGGAAAGGCCGAGGCCGATTTGCGACGAGGGAGTGTCGTCTGCGATCGGCATGCCATAACCGACCATGGTCGAGTCGCCCAACAGCAGGCACCGGATTGGCTCGCCGGGATGGTCGTCGCCGTAGATGCCGTTGCCCGACGGGGGCCGATCGGTCGTGGTGCCGATTCGCTTGCGGGCCAGCAACGCCTCGCCGATCAACAGTCCGTAGGTGCCAAAACCGACCGCTGCCGTTCCGGCAGCGGCCTTCGCGGTTGTCCTAACTGGGCGGGGCACTGAACCAGTGTAGGAAAGCGAACCTAGTCTTGGGCAAACTCCCTAAGATGAGCAGGTGAACGAGTACGTCCCGAACCTGCGCGACCTTGGCGGGATTTCTGTTGCTGGCGGCGCAATCCGCCACGACCGGCTCCTGCGAAGCGCGCTGCCACTTAGCGACGACCGTGCCCCGGACGAAATTGTTTGGCCGCCCAAGGTGGTCATCGATCTGCGTTCAGAACACGAGGTCGAACCGGTCCATCCGCTCAGCGGAAACGACGTGTCGATCCACAACTTCCCGCTGCTGACGGCACTTCGGCCGGGCGTGGCGCCGCCGGAGAATCTAGCCGAGTTGTACCTGCTGATGCTGCAGACGACCTCGGCAACGTTGATCGAGGTGGTTGCGGCCGTGGCCGAATCGCAAACCACGACACTCGTGCACTGTTCGGCTGGAAAAGACCGCACCGGCGTTTCGGTGGCGATGGTGCTGGCCCTGTTGGGCGCAAGCCGAGATGACATCGTCGACGACTACCTCGCTACCGCCGCCAACGAGGCGGCGATCGAGGCGAGGTTCCAGCGGGTATTTGGCGCCAACCGCGCGGTGCTGCCGGCGCAATACCTAGCCACGCCAGTTGAGGCCATCTTGGGTGTGCTCGACACTTGGGACGCTACCGAGGCAGGGGCCAAAGGTTGGTTCCTCAATGCGGGTGGCACGCCCGAAACAATCGAGAAGTTGCAAGCAAACCTGGTTGGCTAATCCGCATTCGCTATCGCCAACCTGACCCCTGGCACCTATCTGACATTGCCGGTGTAGAGATTTTGGCGAGTCCGATAGCCAAGAGTTGCCGCGGCAGATACCCTCGGTATCTGGAGGTGGGTATGACGTACTTCACAAACAAGGTTGCCGTCGTCACTGGAGCCGGATCTGGCATTGGGCGTTCACTCGCGATTGAACTGGCCGGCCGCGGTGCCGCAGTGGCAATTAGCGACGTCGATTCGACCGGCTTGGCCGAGACTGAACGGCTACTACTCGCTGGTGGGGCGAACGTAGCGTCACATCATTTGGACGTGACCGAACGCGAACAGGTGACGGCATATGCGGCCGAAATTGCCGACGGTTTCGGGTTCATCAATCAGGTCTACAACAACGCTGGCATCGCGTTTACCGGCGACATTCAAGACATGGATTACAAGCACCTCGAAAAGGTGATGGACGTTGACTATTGGGGCGTCGTCAACGGCACGAAGGCCTTCCTGCCGTACCTGATCGACTCCGGTGACGGACACGTGGTCAACATTTCTAGCGTGTTCGGCATCATTTCGGTGCCGACTCAAGGCGCCTATAACGCGGCGAAATTCGCCACTCGCGGATTCACTGAAGCGCTGCGGATGGAGATGCTGTCGCGCCAACGACCAGTGAAGGTCACCTGCGTTCATCCCGGTGGGATCAAAACAAACGTGGCTCGAAATGCCGGTCAGGTTGATGGTCTCGACCACGACGACCTCGCGAAGAATTTTGACAAGATCGCGCGCACCACGCCGGATAAGGCCGCCAAGGTGATCCTTAAGGGCGTTGAAAAGGGCAAGCCGCGAGTCCTTATTGGTGCCGACGCCTATGCGATAGACCTGCTCGCCCGCTTCAGCGGCGCGAGGTACCAGGGACTGGTTGCCAAGTTCGCCGGCCAGGCCGGCTTGTGAGCATTTTCAAGGTCAAGAACGATTGGGGCGGGCAGAAGTTTCCGCACCCGCCGGGGCGCCGGCCAATCGCCTACGACGCGCTCAACCTGCGAACCGGAACGCCGCTAGCGAACGTGATGCGCATGGGCGCAGACCTCGGGCCAATTTTCGAGATCCGGGTGTTCGCCCAAAAGTTTGTTTTCGTTACCGATGCTGCGCTTGCCGCCGAACTCTGTGACGAGCAGCGTTTCTTCAAGAGCCTGCCGCCAGCAGTTGAGGCCTTGCGAGAATTCGTCGGCGACGCTCTGTTCACCGCTTTTGACGGTGAACAGAACTGGCATACCGCGCACGGCATTTTGATGCCCGCGTTCTCCAAGAATGCGATGCGTGGCTATCACGACACGATGCTCGAGACCGCCGCCGAGATGTTTGCGGTCTGGGACGAGTTGGACGAGCCGATCGACGTCACCGCCGATACGACAAAACTGACGATGGAGACGATCAGTCGCTGCGCCTTCAGTCGAGACTTTGGCTCGTTCACCTCGCGTGAACGTCACCCATTCGTCGATGCGATGGTCGCGGCACTGATGACCGGAATGCAGAAGGCGTCGGTCGACTCGATCCCTGGCGGCAAGCGAATAGCGCGCAAAATCGACGAGGAAAACCGGCCTTATCGCGAATATGTGGACGACCTCGTCGACACGATGGTTAGCGAACGTTGACTGACCGGCGAGCGCCACGATGACCTACTCGACCGGATGCTTTATGAGGCCCACCCCGAGACCGGGCTGACACTCGACGACACCAACATCCGCCAGCAGGTGTTGACCTTCTTGGTGGCCGGCCACGAGACGACCTCAGGTGCCTTGAGTTTCTTGCTGTACTACCTGTCGCGAAACCCTGAGGTGCTCGCCAAAGCCCAAGCCGAAACCGACGAACTACTCGGTGACGATCCAGACGCCGAACCAACCTTCGAGCAGGTGCCGCACTTCAGATATCTGCGCCGCTGCCTAGAGGAAACACTTCGGCTGTGGCCGACCGCGCCGGCGTTCGCTAGGTCCCCGCGTGAGACGACCACGATCGCCGCCGGGACCGAATATGAGGCGGTAATGCGCCCCGAAGACTGGGCGTTGGTGATCTTGCCGATGATGCACCGGGACCCCAAAGCGTGGGGCCCGACGGCCAACAAGTTCGATCCGGACCGGTTCTTGCCCGAAAACTCTCGCGGGCGGATGAAGAACATCTATAAGCCGTTCGGCACGGGGGAGCGCTCCTGTATCGGTCGCCAGTTCGCGATCCACGAAGCGATCTTGGTGCTGGCCCGACTGCTGCACCGTTACGACATCACCGGCGATCCGGCCTATGAACTAACAATCGACGAACGACTTACGATCGTGCCCAAGGGGCTGCAGTTGAAGTTGACTAGGCGTGATCGTCAGGCGGTTCACTCACACTGAGTCATCCATTGGCCTGGGCTGCCAGGGCAACGGCGAGCGAAAGGTCACCGCATGCTTGGTTGATGATCGCACCGAGGTGTTGACTGGGCCCGCGTGGCTTGCAACTGGGCTCGACGCACTGTCGGCGTCCTCGGCAATGGCGAGGCGAAGTGCGACCACTGCGATGCCGGCGAGGGTCATTGCACCCCAGGCGACTACCAACCCGGTCGCTATCGCGGTCGGTTTCGCCAGCGCGAACCCAGCGCCAACTGGCAGGGAGTAGAGCAGCGCGACCGGTGGGACGAGGGCCATCGCGACTAGGTGGATCGCCCATTCTTCGGCCGGCCAACTGCGCTCATCGGCAACCGCCTTTCGCCAACGTTGCGCCATGATCGCAAAGCAGATGAGGAACGGGACGGTGAAGGCCCAGTAAAGGCGGCCGAATTCGGGGCCTGCGTTGAGCATCACGTCGCCTGCGGACCACAGGGCAACGGCGCCGCCGACAACTGCCGGAACTGCGACGAACCACGGCACCCAAGTGCCCCTCATGCCGCGGATCTTGCGCCGCGGATCGAGGCCACGAGAGACGAATACGCCAACCCACGCGACGAAGCCACCCAGGGTCATCGAACCGATCGCATTGATTTCGGCCATCGACAGTCCGGGGTAAAACTCGGGCAGGAACCCCCATTCGAGGCGAAGCAGGGGAGCAGTCATCAAGAAGGCGAAACTTAGTACCATCCAACGCTGGTGGGACTGAGGGCGCCCGGCCCGAATCTCCACGATTCCGGCGGTGACGGCGGTGACGGTGCCGAGCAGGATCGACGTGAGTGCGACCTGGAACAGGGCGCCGGCGAACACCTCCTGGGTTGGGGTGCGGAACAGGTAGATTCCGGCGCCGATCATCGAGCCGAGAGTCACTAGGGCATAGACGACGCCGGCGGTTCGGTGGACGCCTCGCTTGCGCTTGATCGCTGAGAAAAGTTGAACTGGCCCGAGCAGCATGAGCAGGCCGCCGAGCACCGAATGGACGATCATCGGCCAGAAACTGCGCTGATAGGGCACGACTCGAGTTTCGCGAGCCTCGTTGACGTACTCGGGTGAGACTGAGCTACTCAGGAGCTTTTGGCCGAACTCAGGAGCGTTGGCGTAGCCGTAGGCCCAAACGTCCGTCATGGCGAACGGGGCGTAAAGCACTGCGAGTATCGCGACGGTCCAAATGGTTCCACGAAGCCAACGGCTCGACATAGTGCCTCCTGAATGATTCAAACTGAACTATTGAGTTCAGTTTCTATCATCCTCCATTCGTTCTGTCCAGAACTTCACCATCCAGCGCTCGTATTCCAGCCCAAATTGCAGAGTTCCGAGGACCCCGGCGGACATTCCTTCGGGCATGTCACGTTCCATTTGCTCGTACTTGGCCAAGGTTTTCTGGTGCTCAAGGATTTGAACGGGACCCAAAACCTGAGGGTCGGCACCGAAGAACAGCTTCAAGATTCCAAGGTCTCGAGACTCGATCGGCACATAGCTCGAATCGCCCAGCCAGCCATCGAGCGCTTCGAGGCCAGAATCGGTGATGGTCAGCGTTCGTCGGCGGCGACCCTCGGTTTGGCGGTCCTCGGTGAGCATCCCGAGTTCAACGAGCTTGTCGCATTGGGTGTAAATCTGCGTGTGCGGAAGAGCCCAGAAAGGATCAACGGTCGACTCCGCCATCGCTTTCAATTCGTATGGCGTGGTGGTGCCAGAAAATCGGATCATCCCGAGAATTAGGTAGGCCGCAGTGGTCAGTTCGGACGACACCTCAGGAGTGTAGCCGCAGATTCGAGTCGCAAACGGGTAAGGACTGAACCTAGTCCGCGAACTTCACGCCCGTCGCATGCAGCGGGCAGTAGCCGCCCGGGTTCTTCACGAGGTACTGCTGGTGGAAGCCTTCGGCGTACCAGTAGTCAGATAGTTCGGCTATTTCGGTGGTGATTTCACCGTAACCCAGTGACGTGAGTTGTTGCTGGAAAGCCGCCTTAGATGCTGCGGCAGCGGCCAGTTGCTCAGCTGAGGTGGTCAGCAGGATTGACCGGTATTGGCTGCCGCGATCGTTGCCTTGCCGCATGCCTTGGGTCGGATCGTGGTTCTCCCAAAAGACTCTCAGCAGGTCTTGGTACGAGGTCACGGCCGGGTCAAAAACGACCCGGACGACCTCGGCATGACCGGTTCGACCGGTGCACACTTCTTCGTAGGTTGGATTGGGGGTAAACCCACCGGCGTAGCCGACCGAGGTCGACCAGACGCCGGGCACTTGCCAGAAGGTCTGCTCCTCGCCCCAGAAACAACCCAAACCAAACACGGCCGTTTCGAAGCCAGCCGGGCCAGAGGTTTCGATAGGGTTTGCGGTGACTAGGTGTCTGGCCGGCAGCGCAAAAGGGCGGTCTGACCGGCCTGGCAGCGCAGTGTCGGCGGTGGGGAAAGCGGTGCGGTTTAGTCCAAAGGTCATTTGAATTTCCTTCCTGAACTGATTCAACGCCAGTTTGCCCACAGGTGTTCCCGTAGCCTCAAGTGGTGAGCGCTCTTGAGCCAGAAGGACACCGGCGATATCAAGTCCCTGTCGGAGTAGAAATAGCCGCATCGTGGGCTTGGCGAATCGTCGTGATCGGCGCGGCGGCGTTCGGGGTGATTTGGCTCCTTGGGTTCTTCTCTGAAGTGACGGTGCCGATCGCGATCGCCCTACTGCTGACGGCGCTAACGATCGGCGCGGTCGATTGGCTCCAGCGCCACCGAGTGCCCAGGATTTTGGCCACCATCATGGTCGTTATTGGGCTCCTGCTCATCGTGGGGGCGATGGCTGGGCTGATTGGTCAGCAATTGTCGACCCAATTCGAAGATCTGCGTGACAGCGTCGTCGAAGGAATCGCCCAACTTCAGCATTGGGTACGCACCGGCCCGATTGGCCTCTCGGATGCCCAGTTAGGCGAATGGGTGGACCGGCTAAAGAAGGCGATTTCCACTAGCGACAGTTCGGTGATTACGCAGGCGACCCACCTTGGCACTCAGCTCAGCCACTTCATTACCGGCTTCTTTATCGCCCTGTTCTCCACGTTCTTCTTTCTTTACGAGGGCGAACGGATCTGGAGTTGGGTCGTGGCGTTGTTCCCTTCAGGCTCGCAGCTAAAAGTTGCTTCGTCCGGGGTCGCCGCCTGGGGTTCACTCACCGCGTTTGTGCGCGCAACGGTGTTGGTCGCGTTCGTCGATGCGGTCGGCATCGCGGGCGTGGCCCTGATCCTTAACGTCCCGTTGGCTGCGGCCATCGGCGTGCTCGTGTTCTTGGGCGCGTTCATCCCGATCGTCGGTGCCTTCCTGTCGGGCATGGTCGCGGTTTTGGTGGCGTTGGTGGCCCAAGGCCCGGTCACGGCGCTGCTGATGTTGGCCGGAGTGATTGCCGTTCAGCAACTCGAGTCGCACGTGCTGCAGCCGTTCATCATGGGTCATCTGGTGGCGGTGCACCCGTTGGCGATCATTTTGGCGATCGCTGCCGGAATTGTTACTGCCGGAATCGTGGGGGCGTTGCTTGCGGTCCCGTTTGCGGCCTGTTTGAACAGTGTGGTGCGTCATTTAGTTTCATCGGCCGAGCCGCCCGGGCCGGAGCCTGCCGACGGTACTGCTATTGGTGAGCCAACGACTTAGGCTGGGCTGGTGGACCTAAACGATGCGCGCGCGGCTCAAGCCCTGCTAACTGGCGTCAGCGAAGTAACCCAACTGGCTCATTCGCGTTGGCTGCATGAGCGGATCGGTCAGGACGTTTACCTAAAGTGCGAGAACTTGCAGCGCACAGGTTCGTTCAAGATTCGTGGCGCCTACACCCGAATCGCTCGACTCGACGACGCGCAGCGAGCCAACGGTGTGGTGGCGGCCAGTGCCGGCAACCACGCTCAGGGAGTGGCGCTGGCGGCGTCGATGTTGGGCACGACGGCAACCATTTTCATGCCGCACGGGGCGGCCCTGCCGAAGGTCCAGGCGACGCGCGGCTACGGTGCCGAGGTGCGTTTTGCCGGCGTCGGGGTGACCGATGCGCTGGTTTCAGCCCAGGAGTACGCAGACGAAACTGGCGCGATCTTGATCCACCCGTTCGACCATTCGGACATCGTTGCCGGTCAGGCCACGGTCGGGCTGGAAATCATCGAGCAACTGCCGAGCGTTTCGACGATTTTGGTTCCGCTTGGCGGCGGCGGCCTGGCTGCGGGCGTGGCGCTGTTGAAGTCTGAGCACCCCTACATCAAGGTGATTGGGGTCCAAGCCGAGTCGGCTGCGGCTTACCCGGACTCGTTGGCCGAAGGGATGCCGATCGAGGCGAACCTCGGCTCGACGATGGCCGACGGGATTGCGGTGGCCAAGCCCGGCGATGTCCCGTTCGAACTGATCACCAAGTACCTCGACGACGTAATCATGGTGTCGGAAGAGTCAATGAGCCAGGCGCTGATCGGTTTGCTGGAACGCGGCAAACTCCTAGTCGAACCGGCCGGCGCGGTCGCGGTGGCCGCCTTGTTGGCGCACCCTGATCGGTTCACCGGCCCGATTGTCCCGATACTTTCGGGCGGCAACATCGATGCTTTGTTGTTGCTTGAGGTGATCCGGCATGGTTTGGCTTCGGCGGGTCGTTTCCTGATGTTCCACGTGCGGATCACTGACCGTCCCGGCGAGTTGATGCGGTTGCTGACTGCGTTGGCCGAAATGGACGTGAACATTCTCAACGTCCATCACGACCGCGGCTCTGAGGCGCTGGGCGTGCGCGAAGTCGATGTTGCATTGCAGGTGGCGACCCGAGGATCGGCCCACCGCGAAGAGGTTCGCGAACGGCTCGCCGATTTGGGGTACGTGCTCTACTGAGTGATTCTCCTGAGTCAGGCTGGGGCACCCTTCGTCTCAGGCGACGAGTGGTCGGTATCTGGTGTTGCGTCTTGGTTGGCTGGCGCCGGGTGGGTAGAAGTCGGGTCTCTTGTCTCTGGGGTTGAGTTCGATTCGCCAACCGCTGTGATGAACCTGCCGATGATGGTGCCCGCAGAGCAGAACCCCGTTGTCCAAATCTGTCGGTCCGTCGTGGAGCCAGGATTTGATGTGGTGGGTTTCGGTCCAGCCGGGCGGCCGGTCACAGTCTGGGAACGCGCAGCCTAGGTCGCGATGCGCGAGTGCGCGGCGTTGCGCCGGCGAGTGGAGTCGCTGGTCGCGACCCAAATCCAGCACCTGCGACTTGCTCCCCAAAACTGCCGGCAGGACCCCGGCGCCACACGCCAACTGTCGTAGTTGTCCGGCTGAGACTCGCGTGCCGTGCTCGGTGACCCCGGATTGGTCGCAGCGACCCCGCAGCGAGTCTTCACTGATCGTGATCATCAGAGTGGCGGCGACGCCGCCGTGGTTGCCGAACTCACCGGTCGGCAAATGCCGCAGCAGGTCAGCGAACGCATTCCCGGCACGTTCTTTATAGGACGGCGGCGAATCTAGGGTCGCGTCCTCGAAAGTCAGTTCACCAGTATCGGTATCGAGTACTGAGTTGCGTCGCCGTGGACTGGTTTTCGCTTCGAGAGCAGACCGCAGCATGTCGGCGGTCAACGCGTCCAACGTGAAGCCACCTTTGACCATCCCAGCCTCATCGGGACGAGTCATCCAAAACTCTGCCGCCTGGACCGCTACTTCTTCCTGGCGAACCAGCTCTTGGTTTTCGATCCGGTCGGCGCGTTCGCGGTCAACGACCTCAACGGCACGACGGGCCTTGTGTTGGAGTTGTTCCAGCAGCATGCCTGGCGCGGCCTCAGCTAGATCAGTCTCAACCGCGGAACGCTCAGCAGCAGTCAGGTCAATCGGCAGATCAGCCAACGCTTTGGCAACTACGGTGGCCTTGTCGGTACTCATCCCCGGCTTCGACAACTGCTCAGCCAGCACCGGCGCTTCATCGAGTTGCGCAGCGAGTTTCAGATGCCGCGCCGCGCCCCGACGCGAAAGCCCAGCCTCCGCCGCCACCAGCGACGCCATCGACCCGGCCCCAGCCGCCTTATGTGCCTCTTTGCGCGCACCAGCAGAAGTCAACGCCAAACACATTGCTTGAGCCGCTCGAACGATCGCCTGACCGTGAGCGGCGAACCGAACTAGCTCTTCGGCGGTAAGTGAATCCAGATCCGCGGCCCGCACCGCGTCGAGCGACTCGGGGGCGCCGCTAAGCCACGGTTCGGCGAGCCGCGGATCGGAATTCATAACTCGAGTCTAATCGAACAAGTGTTCGAAGTAAATAGAAAAAGGCGAACTTTTTCGTGGCGACGCGGCCGTGGGCGCGGTGGCGCCGGCTAGCTCAGAAGGGTTTGGCCTCGACGATTTCGACCTCGACCATTTTGCCGTTCGGGGTCGCATAGCTGGCGCTTTCGCCGGCGTACTTGCCCATGATTGCAACGCCGAGCGGCGACGTCGGCGAGTAGATGTCGAGGTCGACGCTTGAGTCCAAGCTCAGCAGTTCGCGCGCGCCCAACAGGAAGGTCTCGGTATCGGTGTCACCGACGAAGCGGATCGTCACCTTCATGCCGGCTTCGACCATTCCGTCGTCGGCCGGCGCGTCACCAACTTCAGCGCGACGCAACTTGTCTTCGAGTGCCTCGATGCGGGCGACCGTCTTGCCCTGCTCTTCGCGGGCCGCGTGGTAGCCGCCGTTTTCCTTTAGGTCGCCTTCGTCGCGGGCGGCCGCGATCTTGTTGACGACGTCGGGCAGCACCACGTTCTTGAGCGAATCAAGTTCGGCGGCGAGTCGGTCGTAAGCCTCCTGGGTTACCCAGATGGTCTCAGTCTCAGTCGACATGGTGTGCTCCTGTCCTACGTACGACACCCCGGGATCGCCCGGGGTGAAATTCCAAGTTTACCAGCATCAACTCGGTTTACAGGACTCTAAGCGACCAGTGACGGCCCGGCGTTCAGTTTTTACGTCAACTTTGACCCGGGTGTGTTCCTTGTTTTCGGCAGGAATGGCAACGCCTTTTTGGCCAACGATCATCTTGTCGTGGGCTTGGGCGTAGACCGTGCAGGTCAGGGCGATTGCCTCGTCGCGGTAGACATCAAGTGAAATGGCGATGTTTTGGTCATCGATCACGTCGTAGGCGAAAACTTCGGCCTGAAAAACCGGAGTTTCGGACCAGGCGGCCCAAGCCGCCCAAGCGATCCCGGCCGAGATCCCCACCGTGGCGATTGCTGGCCAAAGCCAGCGCGGCTTGGAGTTGGGTTTGCGGCCGTAACGATCATCGAGGTCCCTCACGCCTTCCAGTGTCTCAGGCACGTGGGAGGATGTCGGACGTGGTCGAAGACAACGGTTTGCGGTTGATGCATGTGCACGCCCACCCAGACGACGAGTCGAGCAAAGGCGCGGCCTCGACCGCGCGCTATGTGACCGAGGGCGTCGACGTTCACGTGGCAACGTGCACCGGCGGCGAGCGCGGCTCAATCCTGAATCCTGGATTCGAGCACCCGGGAATTTCGCAGAACCCAGAATTGATCGCGCAGATTCGCCGCGAAGAGATGGATCGCGCGCGTGAAATCTTGGGCATCAAACAAGACTGGCTCGGCTTCGTGGATTCGGGTTGGCCTGAAGGCGACCCGAAGCCGCCGCTTCCCGAGGGCTGTTTCGCCTTGGTGCCATTGGAAGAGGCCGCGGCCCCGCTAGTAAAACTGATTCGGTCGTTTCGCCCGCACGTGCTGACTACTTATGACGAGAACGGCGGCTATCCGCACCCGGATCACATCAAATGCCACGAGATCAGCATGTTCGCGTTCGAGGCGGCAGCCGACCCGGACCAGTTTCCCGAACTTGGCGAGCCGTGGCAGGTGCAAAAGGTCTACTACCACCACGGCTGGTCCTACGAACGGATCGTCGCGATCGACGCGGCGATGACCCGCCACGGCCTGGAATCGCCATATAAGGAACGACTGGCGAACTGGCAGGTCGACCCGGCGCACGACCAGCGAGTGACCACGCGCGTTCCGTGCTCGGAGTTTTTCGAAGTGCGCGACCAAGCGCTGTTGGCGCACGCCACGCAAATCGATCCGAACGGTTTCTGGTTCGCAGTTCCACGCGAGGTCCAAGCCGAAGCCTGGCCTACTGAGGACTATGAACTGGTCAAGTCCATCGTCCAGACCTCAGTGCCAGAGGACGACTTGTTCGCTGGCCTTCGCTGACCCGAAGTCAGCCGGCACGCGTGCCCGGCTGCCGCGCGTGCTCAGCCGACTAGGGCCGGTGCGGCCTTCGACGACTGGCCGGCGCGCCAGGTGCGCATCCCGCCGTCGAGGTTGACCACCTTGATGCCGTGCTGGCTCAGCAGGCGAGCGGCGAGGTAGCCGCGCAATCCGACCTGGCAGTAGACGACTGCGCCAGCTGGAATCTGATCAAGGTGCTCGCGCAGGCCGTCCAGTTCGACGTTGATCGCGCCCGGGATTGAGTCGCGCGCATTTTCTGCCGGGGTGCGAACGTCGACGATCGGGCGGCTGTCGTCGAGTTCGTGCCATTGGATCGTCTCTACGAGCCCCTCGGTCAGGTTCGAGTCCAAGTAGCCGAGCATGTTCACCGGGTCCTTGGCTGAGCCGAACTGCGGGGCGTACGCCAAATCCAGGTCGACTAGTTCGCTGGCTTTGAGCCCGCCACGCATCGCGGTCGCGATCACGTCGATCCGCTTGTCTGCGCCTTCGGCGCCGACTGCTTGAGCCCCGAGAATCTCATCAGTTGCCGGATCGACGATCAGTTTGAGCGACAGTTGCTCGGCGCCGGGGTAGTAGCCCGCATGGTTCGCCGGGTGCGTGTGGATGATCCTCATCGGCACTCCGGCGGCCCGAAGGGTGCGTTCGTTGCTGCCGGTGGTCGCTACCTGCAGGCCGAACACGCCCAAGATCGCGGTTCCTTGGACCGGTCGTTCGCTGATTTTGCGACCGGCGATCACGTCGGCAACTAGGCGGCCCTGGCGGTTCGCCGGTCCGGCCAACGGGACGAGGCGACTGGCGCCAGCGGGATCTGACTTTTCGACCGCGTCGCCGACTGCGTAGATCGACTCGTCGCTAGTGGCGAGGTTTTCGTTGATCGCGATGCCGCCATTGGGGCCAAGTTCCAGACCGGCCGATACAGCTAGGGAAACGTCGGGGCGTACGCCGATTGCGGCCACCACGATGTCGGCCGGAATCGTCGAACCGTCGGCGAGTGTTACCTGATCGGATTCGATTGAGGCGACCGAGGTGCCTAGGCGCAGGTCGACGCCGTGCTCGCGCAGCACGTCTTGGACTGGGGCGATCATTTCGGCGTCCAGGGGGGTCATCACTTGAGGTGCGGCCTCGACGACGGTGACCGCTAGGTCGCGGTGGCGCAGGTTCTCGGCCAGTTCGATGCCGATGAAGCCGCCACCGATCACTACGGCGGTTTTCGCGTTCGCGACCGCGGCGATCATCTTGTCGGTGTCTTCGATGTCGCGCAGGGTCAGGGCGCGTTCGATGCCCGGGATTGGCGGCACGACGGGGCGGGCACCGGGGGAGAGGATGAGGACGTCGTAGTCGAGCGCGACTACTTCATCTTGGGCTAGGTCGCGCACGACTAGCTGCTTGTTCTCGCGGTCGATCTTGATCGCTTCGTGACGGGTCAGCACCTTGAGGCCGAAGCGCGCGCCGAGCGATTCGCTGGTGTTGAGCAGGAGGCTTTCGCGGTCCTCGATTACGCCGCCGACGTGGTAGGGCAGGCCACAGTTTGCGAACGAGACGTGTCCGCTGCGTTCGATCACGGTGATCTCGGCGTGCTCGAGGAGTCGTCGCAACCGAGTGGCCGCCGACATGCCGCCGGCCACGCCGCCGACGATGAGGATGCGAGGGTTTTGCGGTAGTGAATTAGCCATGCCCCGACTATACCCCCTGGGGTATGATGAGATACCATCGGGGGTACCGTTTAGAAACCTAACCGAAGGGAAATGCAAATGTGCTCTCCAGTGCTGTGCATCGTATGTGGCAAGACGACCTGGAGCGGCTGCGGACAGCACGTCGACTCGGTCAAGGCGCATGTTCCGGCCGACCAGTGGTGCAACGGTCACGGCGATGACCAGGGTGACTCGTGGACCTACTCAGAGGCGATTGGCTGATGACCACCATCGAGCCAGCGAACCTAGAGTCCGTCGTCAAGCGACTCAAGCGCGCCCAAGGGCAAATCGGCGGCGTCATCTCGATGATTGAGGATGGCCGCGACTGCAAAGACATCGTCACCCAGGTTGCCGCAGTTTCTAAAGCGCTCGATCGCGCCGGCTTTGCGATTATTTCGACCGGACTGCAGCAGTGCCTGTCGGAGCCGAACAGCGCCGACGGTGTTGCCGATCTTGAAAAGCTGTTCCTGTCGCTTGCCTGACGCTGAACAAGGGCCGTCAGGGCGTCGGGCTAGGCTGAAGTCGTGAGTACCTTGCAGTTTGCGGTTTTGGCCGCCGAGGAAATCGACCCCGACGGCAACCAGTCGATTGGCTGGCTGGCCGGTATTTATACGCTCGGCCTTTTCATCGTCGTGGGACTACTGCTTTGGTCGTTTGTTTTGGTTTCGCGCCGCGCCCGGCAGCCGTGGGACGGCGAAGACGAAAATGGCGCCGTCGAGATCGACCCCAAGAAGTCGAACGAACCGCCCACCTCCTGAACTTCTCCTGGGGAACAACCAGTGGAGATAGTCACCGAGCGACTGCTGCTCCGACCTTGGCAGGCGAAAGACCGTAGTCCATTCGCGAAGATGAACGCTGACCCTGAGGTCATGCGATATTTCCCTGAAGTATTGGGCGTTGAGCAAAGCGACGCACTCGCTGATCGACTCGAATCTGAGTTTTCTGCACGAGGCTGGGGATGGTGGGTCGTCGTTGGACGCCAGACGACGAAATTCGCCGGTGTTATTGCACTCCAGCCAGTGCCCGATGCGGTTGTTTTGGCCGCCGATCTACCCGCTGGTGCGCTCGAGGTTGGTTGGCGGTTTTCCCGCCCTTGGTGGGGGAAAGGTCTTGCGACCGAGGCCGCGCGTGCGGTTCTGGGTTTCGGGCTTGAACACCTCGAAGCGGTCGAGGTGTTCTCGTTTACCGCCGAGTCGAATACGCGCTCTCGAGCAGTGATGGAGCGCCTTGGAATGTCGTGGGTCGCAGACTTTGAACATCCGGCTCTTGAACCGGGACATCGTCTGCGCAAACACGCGCTTTATCGACTTCGTGCCCACTAGATTTGGGCCATGCCCACGCTGATTCCGCAAGAGCCCAATTTCGTTACCAGCTCCGAGCGGGATGTTTGGGAAAATTTGCGCGACAACTTGGGGCCCGACGATGTCATTTTTGCCAACGTCCGATTGACCGACGAGACCAAAGACCACGAGGCCGATCTGATTGTCGTCCTGCACGGAGTGGGCATCGTGGTGGTCGAGGTCAAAGGCGGGCTGGTTTGGTTTGACGACGGCTGGAAGATCAAACGCAAAGGCCAAGCGCATGAAATCGACCCAGTTACGCAGGTACGCGAAGCCAAATACGCTTTACGCACCTATGTGAGCAAGCGGTCCTCGCAGCCCACCGCTGTCTGGGCCCACGCGGTCGTTACCCCGTACTCGACGTTTCCTGACGACTTTGATCTGCCCGATTTGCCGCGCTGGTCGCTGCACGATAAAGGCGACATGGAAAACTTGGCCGACCGGCTGGTGGAGAATGCCAGCCGAGTAGAGCGCGGCTTCGAAGTGCCGGGCGACGCGCAGATTGAGTCGCTGATTCAGGTGCTCAGCGGCAAGCCGACCGAGCCGACAGTGCACGACATCGCCGGGCTGGTCGAGGACACGGCTGTTCGACTGACCAAAGATCAAGCAACGATCTTGCAAGTGACCCGGTTGCTGCCGCGGATGGAGATTCGTGGCGGGGCCGGATCGGGGAAAACGGCACTAGCGCTGGCTCAGGCCAGGCAACTGACGCGCGGGCGTCAGGGTCGCCCGGCCGAACGGGTGGCGCTGCTTTGCTATTCGCTCGGTTTGGCCTCGTACCTAAAGCGTGAAGTCGCGACTTGGCCGTACAAGGATCGACCGGCCTTCGTGGGCACCTTCCACGACTTCGGTGTGCAGTGGGGCGCGCCGGCCGAAGGGGCCCGCGACGACCACGATTTTTGGGAGAAGAACCTGCCGACGCAGATGTCTGAGCTGGCCGACGGCTTGGACGAGAACCACAAGTACGACTCGATCATCGTCGACGAGGCTCAAGACTTCGCCGACCTGTGGTGGCAACCGGTGATCAAGGCGTTGCGGGACCAAGACCACGGCGGGCTATACCTGTATTCGGACGAGAACCAGCGAATTTTCGCGAGGTTCGGCAAGCCGCCAGTTCAGCTGGTGCCGCTCATGCTCGATCACAATGTGCGAAACACTCGGCAGATCCACGAGGTTTTCGGGCCGCTCGCACCGAGTCGGATGTACGCCATGGGCGACGACGGGCCTGGAGTGACCTTCGTGGACGTACCGGCCGAAAAGGCGCTGGAAGTAGCAGACGATCAAGTCGAACTGCTGATGGACGAGGGCTGGGAGCCCGGCGACATCATGCTGCTCACTACCGGTTCTCGCCATCCCGAACAGATTTCGCGCCAGGAGTTGAAGGGTCAGGAGGAGTACTGGGAGTCGTTCTGGGACGGCGACGACGCCTTCTACGGCCACGTGCTCGGCGCGAAAGGGTTGGAGCGTCGTGCGGTGGTTCTGTGCGTGAACGACTCGCAGACCCATGAGCGCGCCAAAGAGCGCCTCTATGTCGGAATGTCGCGCGCGACCGTCCGCTTGGTAGTCGTCGGCGACGCCGACTACATCCGCGAAGTCGGCGGCACCGAAGTCGCCAAGCGCCTCGGGATTAGTTGAACCGTTTCAACAATGTCCGGTTCAGTCGCGGCGGGCCTTTTGCGAGTAGTTCTCCAAGCGCGTGCCGGCGACGGCGAAGCGGGCGAGTTTGGTGGGTCCTTCGACTAGCCACGCCCGCATCATCTTGTTGAACATGGCGTACTTCTTAGCCGTGTACGGGTACCAGTTCGGTTCGAGTTTCGTGCCGTCCGAATCGATGATTATCGACTGGGCGTTCGTGAACGCGCGCAGACCGTGAACGCCCTTGTAGCGGCCCATTCCCGATTCGCCGACTCCGCCGAACGGCAGTGCCGGGGTGGCCTCGGTGGCCATCACGTTGTTGATCGACACCCCGCCGCAGGTTAGTTGGCGCGCGACCCGTTCGGCGCGGGCCGAATCGGCGCTCCACACACTCGCGGTCAGCCCGAAGATCGAGTCGTTGGCGCGGGCGACGGCTTCGCCTTCGGTACTAAATTTCAGCACCGGGACGACCGGCCCGAACGTTTCCTCGGTGACGATCAGCGCGTCGTCTGGCAGGTCGGTGATCACCAGTGGCGGCACGAGTCGATACGGGCGACCGGCCAACCCGGGACGGCCGTCGAGGGCGGCTTGGGCGTCCCAGTCGTTACCGGTGAGCACGGTCGCACCACGATCAACCGCGTCCAGCACGTGCGCGGCCACCGTCTTGACCTGGAAGTCCGTCGTCATGGTGCCGATATCGCCGTCGCCGCCGTCAGCGGCAGGCGAATCAACGAGCTTCAACTTCGAGACTAGGTTGACCAGTTCTTTGGTGAACTGGTCGTGAATCGACTCGTGAACATAAAGTCGCTCGACCGACGTGCAGGACTGGCCGGCCGCAGTCAGTGCGCCAAAGGCCGCACCGGCGACAGTTCGGTCTAGGTTCACGTCTTCGAACACGATCATCGGATCCTTGCCGCCGAGTTCCAGTTCGACTGGGATCAGCAGATCGGCGGCTTGGTGCATGATCGCGCGGCCAGTGCGGGCCGAGCCGGTGAACATGACCTGATCTGGGCGTTGGGCGATCACGTCGCTGCCGGCCTGTCCGTCGCCGTAAACGACTTGGACCCAGTTCGGCGCGATCGCCGCCTGCTCGACGAGGGACTCGACGAGGCCTTCGAGCGGGGTGTGTTCGCTCGGCTTGTGGACCACGGCGTTGCCGGCGACCAGCGCCTGAGCGATCGGCACGATCGCTTGGAAGAACGGGTAGTTCCACGGCGCGATGATCAAGATGACGCCGCGCGGCTGATACCAAATCCGGGACTTCTTGCCCATCATCGTCATCGGGGTCGCGATCTTCTCATCGGCCAGCGCGGCCTCGGCGTTTGCTTCAAGCCAGGCAATCGAATCTAAGGTGCCAAAGATTTCCGACATCAAAATGTCCGAGCGAGACTTGCCAGTTTCGGCCTGAACTAGGTCGATGATTTCCTCGCTGCGTGCAGTGATCGCATGGCGCAGCAGACGAAGGTGGCCGAGTCGTTCGGCCACGGTTAGTGCCCCGAGCGATTTTTGGCCGGCCCGGGCTCGCTCGACAACTCCGGCGGGTGGCTGGGTGCTCACTTTTCCTCCTGCTGGTTTGCGGTTTTGAGGCTCGCCTCGTAGGCGGCTTCGTTGATGGTGGCGTTGTAGCCGATCGCGGGGTGGATGCCGCCGTGGTGCAGGTCCGACCAGTACAGCGAATGGACGACGCCCTTGATGCCGATGTTCGCCATCCGCAGTACCCCGGCGACCGGTTCGGGAGCGCGGCGCCAACCGGCAGCCAGCGCAACCAGCGCCCGGATCGCGAAGGTGGGCAAGAAAGCACACGCCGTCATCAGCAGCAGCAGGCTCGACCGGTCGGCTTCGTTCATATAGGGCAACATCCGACTCATGTCGCCGGTCAGGTTCGCTTGGGAGAACGACGGCAGGTCTTCGTCGCCGGGGATCAAGATGTCGCCGAGGCGGTCAAGGCCGCGAGCCTGTGTGGGGGTCAAGTTTTTGGGGCTGGGTGCAGTTTCCATGTCAGTCACTTTCGGCTCGCGGCGGCGATGGCTTCGGCGGCTCGCAGGGAAATTGCGGCGATCGTCAAGGCCGGGTTGATGCCAGGGGCTAGGGGGAACACGCTCGAGTCGGCCGAGTGGATTCGCCGACTGCCGTGCAGGGTGAAGTCCGGGTCGATCACCGAAGTCTTCTTGTCTTTGCCGATCGCGCAGCCGCCCATCAGGTGCAGACCAATGCCGGCGTCGCCTTCGATCAGTTGCTTGGCGCCAGTGGACAAAAAGATATTGCGGATCGCGGCGGCGCCGGCCTCGCGCCGGGAGACGTCTTCGCGGTTCAGTTTCTTTTCGATGATCGTTTGGCCCTTGCGGTTCACCTTGATCCGACCCGGGTTGGTGTCGCGGACGCACACTTCGACGCAGGCGAGGTGTGCGTACTTTTTCATCATCTGCTGGTGTTCGAGCCCGAACCCGGGGATCAGCAGGGCGATCGAACTTGGGCCGGCGAAAACGTTCTCCAGCTTGAAACCTTGGCGCCTAAAGCCCGGGTCGGCCGACTTGTAGTTCTGCAGCGGGCCGAGGTGGGCGTTGACTGGTTCGTCGTAGACACCGAAGTTCATGTACTGCGGGTGGACGTAGAACTCGCACCCGAGCGCCGGGCGTCCTTGGCCAAAACCCGACCGCAGCAGCAGTGATGAGTTTCCGATCGCGCCGGCGGCCAGCACGAGGCGACTTGCGACCCAAGTTTGCGGCTTGCGCGCGGTGCCAGGTTTTCCGACTAGGCCGGTGACTCGCACCTTGTCGGGTAGTTCCTCAACCAAGGTCACTTCGACGTCGGCAATCATGGTCGCGCCGTCGGCTTCGGCCTTGGGCAGCGCGGTGATTGCGGTGGACTGTTTGGAGTCGATCCGACAACCGAACAGGCACTCGATGCAGGAGTTGCCGTCCTCGAACCGGCAGTCGGCTTGAGCGCGGCGAAGGGGAGCGTTCTGGTAGCCGTTGTGGTCGAACCCGGCATCGAAGATTTCGGCGTTTCGGTTGCGGTGCTGTTCTGAAACGGTCTGCAGACAGATGTTGTGTTCGGCGCGGTCGTAGTAGGGGGCCATCGCCTCGGTGCTGAAGAAGTCGACGCCGCTTGAGTTGCGGAAGTCGTCTAGGGCAATGTCGTCGAACCGGTCCATCAGGGCTTGGTTGACGATTGAGCCGCCGCCGACGACCTTGGGGCGCAAGATGGCTAGGGAGGCGTCGGTGTTGAGTTCGACGCCGCCGCCCCAAAACAGTTGGGCCGAGCCGTCGATTTCGGCGCGCGGATAGGTGTGCCGGTCGTAGCGGCCGCCGGCTTCAAGGATGAGGCAGTCAAGGCCGCTGGCGGCCAGTTCCCTCGCAATGTTGAGGCCAGATGTTCCGGCGCCGACCACGATCACATCGGGCAGGGAGTTGGCGGTCATGAGTCCTCCAGGTGGGCAAGTAGGGCATCTGTGGTCAAGGTGATGAGGCGTGCCGCGGCTTCGTCGTCGCGACTGGTGAGCCAGGCCAAAGTCAGGCCGTCGGTCATCGCGATCACTAGTCGAGCCAGGTCGGCTGTGGGAACCGACCAAGTCACCTCGAAGCGCTTGGCGACGTGGTCGAGCAGTTCGGCGGCGGCCGCGTGGTACTTGGCGTATTGGTCGGCGGCCAGTGCCGTCATGGTAGGCCGGCGAAGCGCGTGTTGGGTCAGTTCGAACATGCCTTGCTCACGGCCCGGGTCGGCGCGCACCAGCTCCAGGTAGGAGGTAAGGGCGCCGTGGATCGCTTCGCGCGGAGTGCGGGCTGCTGCGTCACCTAGGCCCGCCAAACCGGCGCTGAGTTCGCCGTCGATGGTGGCGGCGATGATCTCGACGAGGAGTTGTTCGTGGGTTTCGTAGGCATAGTGAAAACTCGCCAACGACATTTCGGCTTCGGCGACGATTGCTCGCGTGGACAGCGCGGCGAGCCCGTCACGTTCGAGCACACGAACCGCGGCCGCGAACAACAGTTCGCGACGCTCGGTGACGCTCATTCTCGGCATGGCGGGCTTTCGAGTTCTATGAAGTGGGTCGGTCGTCCCACTTCGTGCTTGCGAGGACTCTTTCACCGCGTGGGAGCAGTGTCAAGCAGAACTGGCGAATCGGCAATTACCAAAGTCGGCGCATTGCCACCGGCTCGTTTCTTCAAATTTGGTGGAGAGCAACCGGGTCGCCGCCGAAGAAAGCCTGGTTCTCCCTCCAGTCCTGGCGCCAAGAGAGATTACTTCCTTCGCACCTGGGAATATCGCCTTGTTATAGGAGCAATCTACGGCGGGCCACCGACAGAATTTGACCTGAAATTGCAGTTAGAAATCCAAGCCAGGGTGGTCGTCGTCATCGACGGATTTGTCTAGCATCGTCGGGCGTCGGTCAAGGAAATCTCACGCGGGCATACGTAACCAGTTCGGCTCGCACAGGACTAGCCCGGTCCAGCACGGGCCGCGTTCTGCTACTGTGCGAGCGCCGGACGGGGTCTCCATCGGTTAGAGAGATAATCTCTGGCCCACTTTTTGGGGCAGGGGTTTACGAGGACGGGGGTCTTCAATAATGCGGTTCGTTTCAGTTTCTTCTTGCTTCAATTTTCGTGAGGGTTCCGGGGCGCACCACACAGAGGCGATCACGTCGACGCCCAATTCTGTTCAGTCCAACCGGGTAGGTCGCTGCTAAAGCTAAGGCGCCACGTCTGGCCCACCCGCCGCAAAACGGGTGGGCCAGATTAGCCACTTTTACGGAGGTTGTTGGTGGTCGATTCATTGCGCTTTGCAGATGTTTCGGTTTCTTATCGGTCGAAACTTGTCCTAGATGAGCTGTCTTGGGAGATCGGTCCAGGGATCACAGGGCTTTTGGGTCCCAATGGTGCAGGAAAGTCAACCTTGCTGCATGTCGCGTTAGGTATGGTGCGGCCTCGTGCTGGACGGGTCGAGATGCAGGTCGCTGGGCGGCAAGCACGAGTTGGGTTTTTGCCGCAACGGTTCAGTTTGGCCGCAGAGATGACGGTGCGTGACACCGTTGCATACACGGCGTGGGTTAACGGTGTCGGATCTAAAGAATGTGGCAAGGCCGCCGACGCGGCGATTGACCTTGTTGATCTGGGAGATCACCGCGCCAGTCGGGTGCGGAGCCTGTCAGGCGGGCAACGACAACGAGTCGGAATTGCAGCCGCGCTGGCTCATAATCCGGAGATCTTGATTTTGGACGAACCCACTGTGGGGCTTGACCCTGGTCAACGACTCAGGGTTAGAGAACTTATCGCCAATGTCGCCGGAGGCCGAGTCGTGTTGTTGTCGACGCACCTGGTAGAAGACATCGTGCACCTATGCGATCAAGTCGCAGTGATAACCCAAGGAAAGATCCGGTTCACCGGAACCCCGCAAAGCCTTGAAGCAATGATCGACGAGGACGAAACCACGCAAACTGTCTTCGGGTCACCTTTCGAGCGGGCCTACAACGGGTTGATCACGAGCCTTGGGGTAGTGAGTGACTGAGCGATATGTCGGACCTAGTTTCGGTGGCCAACGCCGATTCTGGCCGTTAGGGCCGTGGCCACTTGTGCTGCTGGGGATTGCGATCATTGGCTCGATCGCAATGTCGGCCTATGCCCCGTTTGATTGGCCCTTCGTCACCTGGACGGCAGTCAACGATCTGCTCATGCAGCAGCTCGCCTTTAGCGCGCCTGTGGCCGCGGCGTTTGCCACCTTCTACGCGGGCCGCATGGCCCCCAAAAATCGGCTGTTTGCTGCCCGACCTCAGTCGCGAC
>Ga0116169_1001146_pt1 | contig 23429 bp, 17 predicted proteins | sample AD_UKC130_MetaG_FD_89796 | JGI IMG/M metagenome (GOLD analysis project Ga0116169, IMG submission 89796) | Active sludge microbial communities of municipal wastewater-treating anaerobic digesters from Canada - AD_UKC130_MetaG | ecosystem: Engineered > Bioreactor > Anaerobic > Digestate | place...
ACAAAAAAATAACCGCTTTTTGCGGTGTATTATTGCCTTTGGTAATTTTTCTTTTAAACTATAACTGCAAAAGAAACGAGGGTTCTGTAAGATTTTGTAAGGCAATTAAACTTGCAATTTAAAAAATAATAATTAACTTAAAAATAATGTACTATAAAGCAAAGATATGGTATAATTATCAATAAGTAAAAATGTGTTAGAGAATTTTAACGCTGCATTCTGCAACATTTTTGTATTGGAGAGATATAGTTTTATATTTGCACGGATTATTGATATTGGTTTTGTTTTTCATGTTATCATCTTATCTACGGGCACTGTGTTACAAACCCAATGCTTTTTAAAGGAGTGATTTGTATGGGTAATAAGAAGGACATCAACTTATTACCGGAAGAATACCGTTTTGCATCATCAAGGCCATCATCGGACAAACGCAAAGACGACGGTGGAATCAAAGAAGTCGGAAACAGTATTAAAGGTCTTATGGATATAATATCTTCAAAAGTTTCCTCCCTTCAAAATGAAAAAGTCAAGGGTTTTAATTCGAATACGACAAAAAGCCTTAAAAATAATATCAGCGAAAGTATATCCCAGAATTCCGAGAAACCTTCCGGCTTACCCTATTCTTTGAAAAGAGCCAGGCTTAGAAACCTGGAAGATATACTAAATCTCAGTAAAAAAGATCTTGTTGTATCCAGCAAGTTCAATTATGTCTATTGTACTGATTTTGGAAAAGTCGTCATTATTGATAAAGATTCTCAAGGTCAGCCTAAAACTGTAACTATAAAAGAAGCAGACAATATTTCTGTCAAGACCATCAAATTTCATAATGCACATCCATTTCTTTACCCAAAATATGATGAGAGCAGTCTGCCCGAACAAATTATTTACATGGACAAGAATGAAATCTGGTATCTGGCTGACTCTGAAGCAATAATTGTAACCTTTAAAAATGATACTCCGGATGTTCTCAAAATCAGTCTTGCCAATTTAAAGCAAAACAACAATCTAAAAGTTGTTTTAAATTATATAGGTTGTCATAAATTTCTTTATCAGAACAAAAAGTTGCAGACTATACTCCTGGAAGAAAGAAAAATTAAAACCGAGGATATAATAAGAGTTCAAGACCATTATGCCTTATATAAGGAAGGTAACGACAGTTACAGAGTTCTTTTGTTCGACGAGCTCAAAAATATATCCAATGAATTTACGTTGACAGAACTTCCAAATGTTAATGAAGAAGCATGGGACGTTCTGTTTACAAATGACATTTTCCAATATGTACAGGAAAACGGCTATTCTTTCAGTAATTTCAGACAGGACAATGACTATATTGAATACTGGCAGAATATTGGATCAAAAAGCGTCTGTGTTATGAGATGCAAAATTTAAAAGCAAAAGAAAAGTCTGATATGGGGCAAAATCAGACTTTTTGCTTTTTGTACAACTGACTTTTATGCAACTTTCCAAAAAAGCTTTGTATCATTTCCACGAACGCTTTTTAGTGTACTCTTCGGCTCATTATAAAAACGATTTTTTAAAATGGTTTTCAGGATTAAAAATTAGTTTCTCAGACTGTTAAGAGGTGCCGGTATTCTTCCTCCTCTGTTGATAAAATCTCTGCTGCTGAAATTGCTGACTTTCATTACCGGACCCGAGCCCAAGAGACCTCCGAACTCAACAATATCTCCGACTTTTTTACCCGGTGCGGGAATTATCCTCACTGCAGTGGTCTTGTTATTGATTACTCCAATGGCAGCTTCATCGGCTATAATAGCTGAAATAGTCTCCTCGCTCGTGTCTCCGGGAACTACAATCATATCCAGACCTACGGAACACACACACGTCATTGCTTCAAGCTTCTCAATGCTAAGTGCACCCGCTTTGACAGCATCAATCATACCCGCATCTTCACTTACAGGAATAAAAGCACCACTCAGACCGCCAACGGAAGAGGAAGCCATCGTACCGCCTTTTTTGACGGCATCATTAAGCAATGCCAAAGCGGCAGTAGTTCCATGAGTCCCGCACTTTTCAAGCCCCATTTCCTCCAAAATATGAGCAACACTGTCCCCTATGGTCGGAGTAGGTGCAAGAGACAAGTCAACTATACCAAAGGCAACCCCAAGACGCCTTGAAGCTTCACGGGCAACCAGCTGACCCATCCTGGTTATTTTAAACGCAGTTTTTTTAATAGTCTCCGAAACGGTTTCAAAATCAGCTCCTCTTACTTTCTCAAGGGCGGATTTTACAACTCCCGGGCCGCTTACCCCCACATTTATAACACATTCCGGTTCTCCTACTCCGTGAAAAGCTCCCGCCATAAACGGATTGTCTTCGGGAACATTGGCAAAAACAACAAGCTTGGCACATGCCAAACCTCCACTGTCAGCGCTAAGTTCCGCAGCTTTTTTTATAACATGCCCCATCTCCCTGACCGCATCCATGTTAATTCCCGCTTTTGTACTGGCAACATTGACAGATGAACAAACCTTTTTCGTACTGCTCAAAGCTTCCGGTATCGATGCTATAAGTCTTCTGTCTCCAATAGTATAGCCTTTTTGAACCAGCGCAGAAAAGCCGCCTATAAAATTGACTCCGACGGCATCTGCGGCCTTGTCCAAAGTCTCGGCAAACTTTATATAATTTTCTTCGTCACTGCTTTCGGCCACAAGAGAAATCGGAGTAACGGAAATTCTCTTGTTTACTATGGGAATACCAAATTCCTTTTCTATATCCTCGCCAACCTTTACAAGATTTGCCGCAAGTCTGGTAATCTTATTATAGATTTTGTCCCTTGTCTCTTTTGAATTGGAACTGGCACAATCCCTTAAGGATATCCCCATCGTAATTGTTCTTATGTCAAGATTCTCCTCCTGGATCATCTTTATTGTTTCCATTATTTCAAAAGGCATTAACACCTGAATTTTCCCCCTTATATACGATGCATGGAATTAAAAATATCTTCGTGCTGAATCCTTACTGAAAGTCCCATTTCAACACCCTTTTTCTCAAGCCGGTCAGCCAACTCCGCAAACTGAACACATAGTTTGGATATATCTACAAGCATCACCATGGTAAAAACGTCCTGCATGATGGTCTGAGAAATGTCCAAAATGTTCACATTACAATCGGCAAGAATGTTGCTGATACCCGCAATGATACCTATTTTGTCCTTTCCAATAACAGTGATAACCGCTCTCATCCTTATTACCTCCCTCTTATAAAGAGTATTATACTATCGGGAGGTTATAATATCAATACCGTAAAATCAGTTGTCAACTTCCTCGCCGATGACAAAACATTTTTTATCTCTTAACATTTTTTCAATTTCCTCTGCCGGCAGCGGTTTGCTGAAAAGATATCCTTGAGCCTTGTCACACTTCTCCTTTTTAAGGAATAAAAGTTGTTCTTTTGTCTCAACACCTTCCGCCACAACAGTAAGGTCAAGCTTGTGAGCAAGGCTGATAACGGTTTTAGCAATAGCCTCTTCTTTTGAGTTGGCCCTTATGTCCTGAACAAAACTTTTATCTATTTTGAGAGTATCTATAGGAAGCTGTCTTAAATAATTCAGTGATGAATAACCGGTTCCAAAATCATCAAGGGACACCCTTATTCCCTTTTTCCTCAACTGATTCAAAACATCTATTGTAAAACTCAAGTCTTGCATCGCAGTGCTCTCCGTTATTTCCAGCTCCAAAAGCTCCGGTGCCAAACCGGTGCTACTGCGAATTCTGTCAATCACTTCAACAATGTTTGAACGTTGAAATTGTCTTGCAGACAAGTTTACCGAAATCAAATGCGGCTCCAATCCACACTCAATCCATTTTTTGTTCTGCCTGCACGCAGTTTCAAGAACCCATTCCCCAATAACCACTATAAGCCCTGAATCCTCTGCAACGGGTATAAATTCCATGGGAGGCATAAGCCCATAATCAGGGTGATACCATCTCAAAAGCGCTTCAAAACCGACAATCTTACCGGTTTTGATATCGATCTGTGGTTGATAAAACAGTACAAATTCTTCCTTCTCAATTGCTCTCCTTAAGCTATTTTCAATATCCAGCCTTTGAAGGACCTTTTGGTTCATCGACTCGGTATATAACTGATAATTATTCCTTCCCAGCTCTTTGGCTCTGTATAATGCCGTATCCGCATTTTTAAAAATAGTTTGCGGATCCTCTCCGTCATTGGGGTAAATGCCGATGCCCATACTGGCAGTTATATAATATTCCTTGCCTTCCAAGATCCACGGTTGCTGAAATTTTTTCAATATTCTGTCCGCTGCTCTGGTAGCATCGTTTATATCTTTTATTTGAGGCTGAATAATTATGAACTCATCTCCTCCTATTCTTGCAACGGTATCAACTTCCCTCAGATAACCCTTTATTTTTTCAGCCACCTGCTTTAAAAGCATATCTCCGACGGAGTGCCCCAGTGTATCATTAATTGCTTTAAAATTATCAAGATCCAATATAATCAGCGCACACATCTCATTATTGCGTTTCGACTGGGCAAGAGCCATTTTAAGGCGGTCGGAAAAAAGACTTCTGTTGGGAAGCCCTGTCAGCGGGTCATAATACTCCATGTTGTACAGGATTTCATCTTTCTTCTTTATTTCCGTAATGTCCTTTAATGCAACAACTGTCCCAATGATCACATCCGAATCATTTCTTATTGGTGCGACAGTGCCCTCCACAAGTCTTCTCCCACCCGGAGTTACAAGACTCAAATCAGTCTCAAGTTTTATCATGCTACCCCGATTTACAACTTCTTCAATAGGAATTTTATAAACCTTTTCCCTTTTATCCACCAATCCCGAAAGCAGCTTGTCCAATTTCTTGCCTAGTATTTCTTCTTCAGAAAGGCCCAACATCTTTTGAATTTCATAATTGCTGAAAGTAACGGTTCCGTTTTCATCCGTTGTAATTACCGCCTCTCCAATGCTTGAGAGCGTTATTCTCAGCCATTCATGCTGTTTGCGAAGTTCACGGTATGCTTTTGATATCTTTTTCTTAAGGTGCCTTATATAAACTTGCAAAAGTGCCAAAAGGACAAGCAGTGCAAGCATTGCGGCAAAATTTCTGATTCTCTGTTTTCTTCTGTAGAAATCTGAAGGCCGCAGGAAATGCTTTCTATAAAGCTGTTCATATATACCGTTTTTTTTCACACTATCCAGTCGTTCATTAATATATTTGACAAGTTCGGGATTTCTTTTACTCACACCGTAAGCAACTTTGACGGGAAAAAGCTCCGTTTTGTGGGGAATTATTTTGCCGGTTAAACCTTTTTTAATCAAATAATGATTTACGACGTCCTGATTTTCAAAAATAACATCAATTTTTCCCTCATTTAAAGCATCTATCGCTTCTTCCACATCCACAAAGGTTGTGTAATTGCTAATGCCCACACTGTCTTTCAAAATATGCTCACTGTATTGCTCTTTTCCCACACCCACACGATATTTCTCAAGATCTTTTATTCCAATATTCTTATTTTTTTCCTTGGAATAAATGGAAATATAAATATTCATAACCGTATCGGAAAACAATATGTCTTTTTTCCTTTCTTCATTTACAACAAGAAGACCACAGGTATCAATTTCTCCGTTTTTTAGTTTTTCATAAACTTTTTCCCAGGTGTTGAACCTATAATCAAACCTGTATTCACTGCCTGAAAATATGTACTGGTTCAGTTCGATTTCAAACCCCGATATTTCACCGTCCTCTATGAACTTAAACGGAGGACCGTATAACTCTGTTTCATAAATAATCGTGTCAGTTTTAGCATAAACAACCTGACAAAATATCAGAAGTAGTGAAAAAACACAAAGATTTATTCCAAAACACTTGACTTTCATCTTCTTCCCCCGGATTAAAAATTGTAAAATGCAAAATTCACACGAAACAATGTTGGACCTGTAATGCTTGAATATAGAAGCGACACGTAAAACTCAACCAAATAACCCCAGCTTTTTGAGCTGTACATAATAAGGACTATATAATTATATTATATATAATTTTACATACTTTTTTCAACCTATTTTCAATAAATCTGGTCTAATTTGCATATAATATCCCGAACAAATGTTTGCTTTATTTTTTCCCTTGTGGTAAAATTTATTTAGCAACTTTCGGGAGGTGCATTTTAGTGGAGCTTCAAAAAAAGCTTGAAATATTATCCGCCGCCGCAAAATATGATGTTTCGTGTTCCTCCAGCGGCAGCAACAGAAAAAATACCAAAGGAGGCCTGGGAAACGCAGCATCTTTCGGTATATGCCATAGCTGGTCTGATGACGGAAGGTGTATTTCTCTTTTAAAAATCCTTCTTACCAATTACTGCGTGTATGATTGCGCCTACTGTGTCAACAGAGTAAGCAATGATATCCCAAGAGCTGCTTTTACACCCCAAGAAGTGGCAAATCTTACAATAAACTTTTACAGACGAAACTATATTGAAGGTTTGTTCCTAAGCTCTGCAGTGGTAAAAAATCCCAACCATACAATGGAGCTCCTTTATGAATCGCTAAGGATTTTAAGGAAAGAATACAGATTCAACGGCTACATACATGTCAAGGCTATCCCGGGTGCTGACCTTGGCCTCATTGAAGCTGTCGGAAAATTGGCTGACAGAATGAGTGTCAACATCGAGCTCCCTTCCGAAAACGGACTTAAGCTTCTGGCCCCTCAAAAAAATAAACAGGCGATACTTAAGCCAATGAATTTTATAGCATCCAAGATAACCGAAAAAAGGGATGAGAGAAAGGTATTTAAAAATGCACCTTTATTTGTTCCCGGAGGTCAGAGTACTCAACTTATCGTGGGAGCCACCCAGGACCACGATATCAACATTCTGAGGCTTTCTGAAAACCTGTACAAAAAATACAAACTTAAAAGAGTTTATTATTCGGCATATGTACCTGTATCCAAAAATCCGCTTCTGCCCGATTTAAAGACTCCTCCGCTTCTTAGAGAACACAGGCTTTATCAGGCTGACTGGCTTTTGAGATTTTACGGTTTTTCAGCGGACGAGCTCCTTGATGAGCGCAATCCCGACTTTGACCCCAAACTTGACCCAAAAACAAACTGGGCAATTAACAATATGTCCCTCTTTCCTGTTGAAATAAACCGCGCAGACTACGAAATGCTGCTTAGAGTTCCGGGCATCGGAGTTCGCTCTGCCAAAAAAATCATTATGGCAAGAAAAGTTAAATCATTATCCTTCGAAGACTTAAAAAAACTTGGTGTCGTTCTAAAACGTGCAAAATTCTTCATTACCTGTAATGGCAAGTATTTTTTCAACTGTAACTTGGATCAGAATTTAATAAGGCAAAACCTGATTAATGGCTTTGAAGATAATGAAAAAAGGCAGGAATGGGAGCAAATTTCGATTTTTTCTCTAATACCGGAAAAACCGACTCTTCAAGACCAAATAATGAGCATAACCGGAGAAATATAATTATACAGGAAATATATAGGTGATATGCAATGATACACTATTACTATGACGGAACTTTTGACGGACTTTTGACTTGTGTATACGAGTCATATTACGGTGTTGAACCTCCAGACCGGATTTTTCGCTCAAAAAACATGCAGCAAAGCATTTTGGATAAAAATATTGATATTGTCACTGACAGCGAAAAAGCCTCTAAAGTCTATGAAGCAATATGCGAAAAAATTTCATATGACGCCTTGAGAAATGTTTACCACGCTTACTTGTCAGAACTTGACAATATTGATACTTACATACTCAGATATTTAAGGATTGGCTTTAAAAAGGGAAAATCCGTGGACCTTTACCTTACTTCCGAAGAAGTGCTAAAGGTTCATTCCGCGGCTAAAAAAGTACGGACGGAAAGCCATCTTATGCTGGGTTTGCTGAGGTTTAAAAAGTTGAAAGGGGGTCTTTACTATGCCCCCTACAGCCCTGTCTACAATATTACCGTTTTAATATCCGACCATTTTGTACGGCGTCTGTCCGATCAATTTTGGATAATCCACGACACCAAAAGAAACTTTGCCGCCGTATACAATACGTCGAAATGTGTTTTTACAGACCTTCCCGCAGAGCTTCAATACCAATCCGCAAAGACAGACGACCAATTTGAAGAATTATGGAAGAATTATTTCAACAGCATCTGCATAAAGGACAGAGTCAATCCAAAACTGCAAAAGCAAAACATGCCCCAAAAGTATTGGAAATACCTGGTTGAAAAACAATAAATGCACGTTTATATTGTCATACTCTTTATATTGGTATTTTAAGCACTTTCCTCTTTAAGGCTATCATATCGGTAGAATTGATATTCCCGTCATCATTCATATCCGCCGCCTGTTTTCCGGAAGGTACAGGAAAATCCTCGACCAATTTTAGCAAAAATCTCCTAAGCCATACAACATCTGTTGAATTAACATTACCGTCACCGTTTACATCCCCCTTCTCTATTTCGAAAGAATGCGACGGTGTCGGTACGTCTGGAACAGTAGCAGTCGGTGACGGTTCCGGAATATAGCCGCCATAATATTCAGTTACGGTAATTCCATTTGAACCAAGAGGTATCTGATGGTCAAGGCCTATAAACTTTCCGTCCTCTGTCTGCCATAATGCAGGCTTCAGAAGAGCATATTTTTCTTCGTCCCAGGTAATAAAATCATAGTATACAAGTCCTCCGGTATCACCGGAATTTGCATTATAGCACCAAAAAGTGTGGGATATTTTATTCTCAATCATATAATCTCTCAGCGCTTTCATCCATTTCTCGTTGTCTCCGCGGTCCATGAAACCTCCCCATTCACCCACTATCAGAGGAGCGATGTTTTCCTCGTGTATGTATGCCCAGTTATCTCTCCAGCAATCATTATACAAAGTTTCTTTGTTAAAGCCTTCATAGAACCAAGGTTGTTTATGTACGAGGGGACCGTAATCGTGAGGTGAGTATACAAGCTGCTTCTGATGCTTGCCAAGGTCAATGGGATAATCCCTGACTCCTCTTAAATTTCCTCCCCACCAGTTATAGAAATATTTACTCTCTTTTCCCCATTCGTCCACTGCGGTATAATCATAGCCAGGCTTTGGATAAACTTCCACTCCTTCTACCACAATAAGAATATTCGGATTTATTGCAAGGATTCTCTTTGCGCATGTTTCAGCAGCATGCTTCCAGTTGTTCAAATCCGTGGAACCATCCCATTTGGCCATTAATTCGCTGCCCGGGGTGCCGTGAGGCTCATTTTTAAGGTCCAGTGCAAGAATTGTGTCATCATTTTTATATCTTTCCGTCAACCACTCCAAAGTTGAAATCCATATCTCTGTTGTAAATTGACCGTCATACCATAAAGGATACATATGCCCCATGGCATCTGTTGCCGGACTGTGTATATCCACCATTATCTTTATTCCGAATTCTTTGCAGCACTGAACGGCAAAGTCAAAAAGCTCAAGGCTGTTCTTTCCTTTCAGCTCCGGATTTACAAAATCATTAACATTTGCTTTGGGATATATTCCTTGAGACCATTGATACAGCAATTCTGTTGAAATAGGTATTCTCAAAAAATTTATTCCTCTGTCCGCCATACCCTTGAGGGCTTCTCTCATATTGCAGCTCCATACTCCGTCAAACACATTGGTACCGGTATTGAATCCAAACCAGTTGCAGCCGGTCAGCCAGACCTGATTACCGTACATGTCCACTATTTTGTTACCTTCAACATGCAGCCAGTCGTCATTGTTCGGATCGGCCGCAACAGTCGGTGACTTAAAGGACACTGTAGGTAACAAAGCTACAGCCAATACAATCAATCCCAACAACAAGGCCTTAACCTTTCTCAATTCTATTACCTCCTTTAGAAAATTTTGTTAACATATTTTAATAGTTAAATTTGTTGACATAAATAAGTTTCACTGGAACCAATCATGGTTCTCTTCCCCATTTTAAAATGCCGGAAATATACGCTGTAATTCTGTCCCAGTCTACATATTCGTAATAATGGGAATTAAATGAATAATCATCTGCTTTATTATACTGTGTATTGTCAGTTTTTGAAAAGCGCGCATTAAGTTCAACGCTTTCGCCCGGTTGAAGCATTCCAGCTTCTTTTGTAAATCCTATTTCAACATAAGTATCCGCTCCGTTTCGAGATGGATTTACCTTTCCGAAACTTCCCGTTACATTGTGAGCTCCAATGGACGACCAATCACAGTTGAATCTCTGTTCACTCTCACTGTCAATAGTGTAATAATATCTTAGTTTTAAATCCGAAAGGTCCAAAGGTGCATTTCCGGTGTTAATAACATTTATTCTCATGTAAATTACACCGGTTTCAGACAAAGTGTTATTGTTGTAGAACCTCACTTTGACACTCTGCTCACCATCCGGGGTCTTTACAGGAGTGTCTGATGGTTTGAGTGTCTTCGCAGGTGTTGCTGTAGCTTTTACAGGTGCCCTGGTTGCAGTTGCTGTGGCAGTGGCCGGTGATTTTGTCGGAGCATCCGTAGGTTTAACCGGTGTATTCACAGGCACTGTCGTAGCTCTTTCCGGTGTTTTTGCCGAGGTCACAGCCACAGCAGCCGGTGCCTTTGTTGGAGCAGCTGTAGGCTTAGCCGGCGTATTTGCAGGCGTCATCACAACCTGTTCCGGTGTCTTTGTGGGAGTAATCTCGGCAGCCAGCGCCTTCGTCGGAGTAGCAGTAGATTTAACCGGTGTATTCACAGGTGTTTTCTCAGTTTCAATTACACCAAAGTCCTGACCCAAAAGTAAATTTTCCAATGTTTCTGACATAATTGACTCCAAAGTCAGTTTTTCACCTTGCCGTCTCGCCATTTCATAAATCATATACTTACCCATGGACACTTTGTTTTCCTGTGCCTTCTTCCTTTGCTCTTTTGAGGCAATGACAAACCTCATTTCAATATTTACATCCAAATTCTCAAGTTCCGGCATTAAATTGTCAACCAGCTTCTTTTCAAAGTCATTTCTTTGTTCCTGCTCATCACTGTTTAACGCTGCCGAAATCAATATGATATTCTTCCTATCATTATCTTCTATAAATCCGTACTTTCTCGACTTGTCAACCAGATCCAAAATCACATCTTCCAGCAAAGCATCTTTATATATCAACTCTTCCAGTACTTTTCTCCCATCATCATTAAGCGGTTCGGCATTTACAACAATACCGTCCCTGTTTACCGCAAATTCGACACTTGGATTTATATCCACGTCAACATATGCAAAAGTGCCATTAAAATTATGCAAGCCGAAATATGTAAACATGAATACAAAAACAGCAACCATTCCCGCTATAGCTGCAGAATATGCAAGACCAATGCCATTTCTGTTATTTTCAATAACATCTTGCTGATCAAATAAAATCTTTTGTCCCAAAAACATACCGTTTCTGGCATTTACAGCTTTAAATTCGCCGGTTTCCGTAACAATTATGGCCTTCTTCCTTTTTATTTTTATTACCACTCCAAGATTCATTATTTTTCCCTCCTTTCCTCAGATGCTCTGAAAAACTGCTTTATCTCATCAAGACCACTTCTTAAAATCAAACTCACTGCAATAATGAATTTCCTGTTCCTTTCCACGGTTTTCCGATGGACATTAACCAATCCCATTAATTCAGACAGGGGAATACATTTTTTTCGAATCATCTTCTCAAACAGCTTGTCATTTTCTGATAAAATTCTGGCTATGCTGATGCAAAGTTCCCTTGAGTCCTTGTGTTTCGGTGAGTTCATAACCAAGTCTTCAAGGGTTATCCCAAACTGTTTCAACTGCTGTTCAAATTGCAGAATTTCCTCTTTTACTTCTATGTTTTCATAAAGGTAATGGCTGTCGGAGACGAGATATTTTTCTTCGAAATCGTTTCTTTCTTCAAAATATGAGAAAGGTATGACATTGCTGTATTTCTTGTTTTTTCTTATATAATCAATAATTCTATGATTGACCACCATATTGCAGTAGTTCGTAAAATTGCCATTTATCTCAGGATTAAACCCATCTATAGCTTCATTGAAAGCCATAAGTCCTACGCTGTATTCCTCGCTCACCTCTGGATCAACATACCTTCCAAGGGTGCTGGATATAATTTTTAATAAATACGGTTTATACTTTTTTATAAATTTTTCCTTTAATTCGATATCTCCGTTTTTTATCTTTATAATAATGTGATTTATAGAGTCAGAGCGAGACTTTTTCTCCCTTTTTTTTACTCCATATATCAAGTTGGGTTCAAACAAATATACCACCTCTAAAAAAATTAATGCGGCGTGGCAGAAAATTTTCAGCTGGACGTTTAGCATTAAAAATTTGATATTATAATAAAATTCGATATTACAACTCAAAATCCCTTTAAAACGCCAATAATTAGTTTACCAGGCATAATGAAAAGGGAATATCCATTTGAAGGATACTCCCTTTTGACCGCTTTATAAAATTTAATCAGCTTTAAGTTAACACAACTAATTAATAAACAATATATCAGTCAACTGGAAGTCTACTACCAAGTCGACAAATTCCTTGGTTCTGAAATTATAAATATACAGAATCTTTTTATTGGTATATTTTGTCTTTGGTGCCTTCTCAATTCCGTACACAATATAGTAGTCACCTTTTGCCTTTACAACTTTGTCAACGTCAAAATAATCCCTTAAAAGCTCGCTGTTTCTGGAGTTTATGCAATGGAAGGAATCCACTTTGGTGTCGGTATCAACTCCTGATGTAAATATAAGATCGCCAATTTTTTCCCAGTAATTGACCTGGAAGTTGCTCAACAGCTCCTTAAACTCATTTGAATAAAGATAAACTTTGTTTCTCTTTATATCCGCTTCATTACCGCTTATAGCCAGACTTCCATTCAATTCGTCCCATGCTTTGGTCTCCATTCCAAGTACCAGGTTTCTGATTCTCAAATTAGGAGACGAAACATTCTGATCATATATCAACAAAGCCTGTCTCTTCTTCTCGGTTATTCTGTCAATATCCTCAACTGCTATAAATGTCCTCTGCCCAACCGTTATAATGTTGTTTATTTTGACTACGTCATGAGCCGTAGACACTTTGTCCTTGTCATATATATGAAGCAAATAGTCTTTGGTATCTTTGTTTTGCAAATGCATCAGCAAATTATCATCTTCAATTATAAAGTTTAAAAACGTCACACCGCTATGTATCGTTTCAACATCTGACAATACCAAACACCGAGTATTTGGATATGTAAACAAGTTTTCCCTTTTTATATACGACGGAACATCTGTGGTCCTGAATGACTTTGCCGTAATTATGCTTTTTGTCTGATTTACAGCTATAAAAATCTTACCGTTGTAATCTACAATACCATCAACTTTTACGGCCGACGGTTTCACACCGGCAGATTGAAATATGGAAGTCGGAGCAAAGAGATCATAAATTGTATACTCCGTCGGTTCTTTTATTGAATTCCTCAATACCAGAAAATAGCCTGTACTGCCTTTTTTAGCTACCGTCACTATGTTGTTTATACCGTCTTTATCCTTAAATTGCACAGTCTTCTTAAGATCAATATCAAGATCTTCAGATAAAACTTGAACTTTAGTGCCATCATAAGATATAAACGGCTTGGTATTTCCCACAGAGCTGTCTCCACTAATGAAAAGTACATTGTCCTCTATTAGCGTCTCCCTGATAATAAAACCATCCCTCAATACTTTCGGATTCCATGAAGATTTGTCAAAGACCAGCAAAGAATATCTTCTCAAATCATCATATTTGTTGATTACCAGTTTATCATTAAAGATGACGTAATGTCCCATTGCAAAATTATCTGCAATCAGATAAATATTTTTGCCGTCAAATCTGTAAAGACTGTCTTTCTTTTGTCTTCTGTCATAACCATGCAACAGAAGGTTTCCGTTGAACTCCACCTGTCCTTTTATCTCAAAATTGCTTATAAGAACTTCAAGTTTACCGTTTCTGTATGTAACAAGATTATTTGTATCATTTTCCACATCGAAAAGGGTTATAAGAAGACCACCGTTATAGGTAATGGCATTTTTGATTTCATTTCCCTTAAGGGATATGGAACTGATTGTCTGCCCGTCATAAACATATACCATAGGGTTCTTACCTTTTTGGTCATAGAAAAGAATAGTACCTGTATTAAATTTCCCGATTCTTTTTATGGAAATGGTTTTATCCTCCGGATTCCAGTCAACAAAAGAGCCGGAATTCTCAGCTACAAATCGAAGCGGAACAACAGTCCTGGAATTTACTATTGCAGGTGCAACATCCAAGGGAACTTCATAGCCGTTTACAACTGCTTTGTTAGCACCCACGGTAAGTTTTATTTCATTTCCTTTGTATTTTGCGGTAACGGTTTTGGTTGCGTCATTCCAATCAACAGTGTAACCAAGCTCTTCAAAAATTGTTCTGAAAGGAACCAGGGTTCTTCCATTGGATATAAAAGGAGCAACCTCAAGATCCTTTGAAACAGTTTTGGAAATGTAATTCTTTTTGTTAATAGTAAACTTCAAATCAATAAAGTCTGAAGTAACAACCGTTCTGGAATCAGTTTGAGCAGTGTCGGCTGCATAGCTGCAAAAGGCTCCAATTGAAATCACTGTTAAAAAAGCCAGAAAGGTGAGCACTCTTCCCATTGTTTTTGCCAAACAAGCTTTAAACATGCTTTTCCCTCCACATCAATAAAAATTAATAAAAAAACATCAAATTTATAATCTGTCGCAAGCTCAATACAAATTATATGCAAACACTGCATGTACCAACTTATAGAATAAATATTAACATACAATTATAACCAAGTCAACATAGATAATACAGAACAACAGGGTTAACCGCCCGCTTACCGACTCGGGCAGTTAACCCTGAAATTAACCGTATAACCGACCTTCAACCGTATTAATCTAAAATACTTTTACCGAATCAGGATATCTCTTCAGCTTTTTTCTTGAGCTCCTGTGACAAGTTAAGCAAATTGGTGGTCTGCTCCAATAATGATTCCTGACACTTTATCTGCTCGTTCATCGCTTTGCTTACATCAGAAATGTCTTGAATATTCGCCTCGGCACTTGCGCTTATATATTCTATCGTAGATACTATCTGATTGACAAAGTCGTCTATGTGCGTAAATACCTGTTTTATCCGAGAGACATTTGATGTTATCTCATTTAAAAATTCAATATTTTTATCCAGACTTTCTGTTACGTCCTTTACCGAATTTTCGGTATTCTCGGCCACTTTGTCCAACTTTAATACAACCTTGTTGGTATTGTTAATCTTTTCAATAAGATTTTGAATTATCTGGTCTATGCTGCCCGACAAATCTTTGGTTTTTGAAGCCAAGTTTCTGGTTTCTTCAGATAACAAATGGAATGTCTTTCCCTGGGCTCCCAATCGGGCTGACTCAATAGCTGAATTCAGAGCAATCAATTTTGTTTGTTCTGAAATCTCTTTGATCTGTCTTGTAAATTTTGTTATTTCCTTTGAAGTTGCAATAAGCTCTTTAGATTCCGCACCTATTTCATTCATAGCTGTTCTGATATTTTGAGACATTTCATGCAACAAGCTTACTGACATTCGATTATCTTCGCTGATTTCTTTTGACTTGGAAAGTATCGCATCTACATCTTTCATCGTGTCTTTTGCCTGATTGACTTCATCTTTTGTCAAGGCAACCTGTCGCTCACCTTCTTTTACAATCTTACCCTGTTGAAAACTCTTTTCCTTTATAACGTCCAAAATAGCATTTGTTTGTTGAATAGAAGCATACGTTTCCTGAATTTTTGCGGATACATTGGAAGATGCGTCAATTGTGACATCCGAAGCATGTTTAACACTCATAATCAATCCGTTCAAGTTGCTTATCATCTTTGCAAAACTGTTACTAAGCTTGCCTATCTCATCCTTTCTCTCCTCAACTTTAAACTCTATTGATAAATTACCGCTGCCTACTTTCTCCATTGTTTTTACCAGTTTCTTTATATTCTTCGTAATGTCTTTATTTATTAATTGAGATAACAGTATCCCCAGCGCCAAACAAATTAAACCGATAATTATTACCTGTGCCGAAACTCTGTTGACACTTTCCGTAATCTTATCTACTTCCGTAACGGTTACAAAAGTCCATCCCAAATCCGTAACATTGACTTTATCTATTGTTGAAAAAGTTATCAAAACATCTTTCCCATACAACTTTGTTGTAAAAGCACCGCTCGGTTCTGATTTAATTTTCTTGAATATCTCTTCGTCAATATAAAAATTCCGTTCTTTTTCTTCCTGGCTAACATCATTTATAGCCAGCGACATGTGTTCTTTTTTTGAAGGATTCATTACAATGTTATAGTCGTTTCCGACAACATACATAACCCCGTCATAAGGCAAATGCAAATCATTAAATATTCTGCCCAAATTTTCATAGTTGATATAGAAGAACAGCTGCCCCGGACTTTTTAGCTTTGTCCTTGAATAAACTTTTTTAGCCAAAGTAATTACTTTTCCGCCCAAACCGGTTGTGTCCTGATGAATTAAAACATCTTGCACGTAAGGATCATACCATTTTGAATATTTCGTACTTTCAACAAAAGATTTTATACTGTCAACTTCTTTTATATTTATCTGATGACTTATTATTTGCTGTCCGGAAATCGAATATAGGTAGTTATTGGAAACCGCCAGAATAGTGTAAAAATAGTTACTTTTTTCGTCCACATAATTAGTCAGCATCGTTCTTAACTGACTCGAGTATCTGCTTTGTAAAGTAGCATCATCAGTACTGTTCAACCTCGAAATAATATCCGCTATTTGTTCATTTCTGCTTAAAGCCGTTGCCTCCTGATCCATTGATTCAAGGAGCATTCGCATATTCGAATTGGTTTGCTTTGAAACCTGCAGCGTTCCGTCCTTTGCCTGCTCCACAAGGATATTCCTCACAATGCCAAAAGAGTACAAAATTACTACAGACAAAGATACTACAAGAACAATAGATACAATTACATTGAGTTTAATTCCTATACTTACATCTTTAAGCCTGAAGAAAGGCATAAAAATATTTTTTTCACTTGATTTTTTTCGTTCAAACTTTTTAAAAAGCGCACTTTCGATGCAATCGCCTGTTTTAATCTTTTTATTTTTTTAAAGCCAGAAGTTTTGATTTTACTGAAAACCTCTCTTATATTAAACCTGTTTTTCATAAATTCTCCCTACCCCTTTAAACCTGTTTTTCATAAATTCTCCCTACCCCTTTTGGCGCAAGTAAATATATTTCTAGAAAATCATCGTCTATTTGTCGAATATACATTACAAGTTTTAAGTGAAATTAAAATGACAATTTTTGTCTGCCATTACGCAAAGCAAATATAAACACAGGACAGCTTGTAAAACTACAGGCAGGCACACATAAAAATTAGTCATAAAGCGGAAATGCCATGGTGTTTTTCAGGCACATATTACAGTAGAAAGCAATTTACATTATAAAAATGGAAAAATCTTGATGTCTTTGTCATAACTATTTTCCTTCTAATTTAAATTATAACATAGAAAATCTTTTTTGTTAATAACAATAACTTACAAGACATGATATTATTTATTAAATTTGCCAATTTATTTGCCAATTAATTTTTTATAAAAAAATTACATGTACTAGAAATATTATGTTTGTCAAAGCGAAAAAACATATTCAAACAGCCTGCTTTAAATTCGCCCACTGTTTGACACCTGTTTCTTTAACCTGTATAATTTAACTGTGAATGACAACTGTATTTTTTCTTTATGAAGCAGGCCTTTAAAAAGTTTTTACGAAAACAAGCAATGATTTAACATACGTTCCATTATTAGTTTTAAAGTTTTAAAGGAGGATATGTATGACCTCAGTAAAAGAATACAAATGTCCCAGCTGCGGTGCAGGATTGGATTTTGATCCACCTTCACAAAAATGGAAATGTAACTACTGCTTCAATGAATACGAAAAGGATCAATTTGACATATCCGACAATGAGGAACTTCTCAATGAGGAAATGCCGGAATTGGATTCATATATTTGCAACAGCTGTGGAGCCGAATTGATTGCTGACAATACCACCTCAGCCACCTTTTGTATTTACTGCAAAAGTCCCGCAGTCATCAAATCAAGATTTTCCGGGAGATTCAGACCCAGAAATGTAATTCCTTTCAGATTGACAAAGGAACAGGCAAAGGAAATCTATCAAAAGTGGATAAAAAAACGCATATTTGCTCCCAAAGAATTTAAATTAAAAGAGGAAGTTGACAAAATAACCGGAATATATGCTCCCTTCTGGCTCTTTGACTGCAAAGCGGACGGCTTTATCAGCGGAGAAGCCACCAGAGTCCATTCCTGGAGACAGGGCAACTACAAATACACTCAAACAAAGTATTACAGCATTCTAAGAAGGGGACACGCCCGCTATAAGAGAATTCCTGTGGATGCATCCAAAAAACTGGACGATAAATATATGCATATGATAGAACCTTTTGATTACAAAGATTTGAAAGACTTTTCCATGAAATATATGTCCGGTTTTATGGCCGAAAGATATGATGTCGAATCCGCCGAAGCCGTAACTATTCTTAAAGACAGAGTAAAAGACTATCTGTCGGAAAGACTAAGAGGCACTGTCAGCGGATATTCTTCCTGCAGTATAACAAGCAAAAACATAAATATATCCGAAATCGAGCAAAGTTATTCAATGCTGCCGGTTTATTTATTGGTAAACAAATACAAAGACAAAAGCCACATATTCATGATAAACGGACAAACCGGAAAAGTCGTCGGAGACACTCCGCTTTGTCTTCCGAAACAAATCCTTTTTGCAGTTGCAGTTTTCCTGCTCGTATGGATTATAGGTGTGTTTGGAGGTGCCTTATTTGCGTAAAAAGTCAAGTATTTCAGCTCTGATTTTGTTGTCTTTCTTTTTTATTTCATATATATCACAGGCTTTGGTTTTTGCCGAAAGCTCTAAAAATGTAAAAGACTACCTGAATTATCTTACCGCTGAGGAAATTGCAAGCCTTCAGTCCGACATTGACAGCATAAAAAAGAGTTACAAGCTTGATGTCGTCATCGTTATTACCGATAACACCCAGGGCAAGTCTTCCCGCGATTTTGCGGATGATTTTTACGATTACAACGGGTATGGCATAGGCACAAGAAAGTCCGGCCTGTTGATGCTTGTTAACATGCAAAACAGGGAAATCTGGATATCCACATGTGGCGATGCCATTGATATTTTCACAGACAACAGAATTTCCATAATGGAAGACAATGTAATCAGACATCTTTCCAACAATGATTACTACAGCGCTTGCAAAACCTTTATCAGGGATGTCAAAAACTATGCCTATGACGGTGTTCCATACGGGCAATACAGGTCTCAGTCCGACACAAATATAACGTACGCTGACAAAGTATCCCGAAGGATAAAATCAGTCTCCATATATATAACCGCTCTTGTTATATCTTTAGGAGCCACATTAATTCTGTCGTTGTCCAGCAAAGGAAAGATTACAATAAATTCCGGCACCTATGAAGAGCCCGGTTCCTTTGTGCTCACTGAAACAAGGGATGATTATATAAGGGAGTCCACAACAAGAACAAGAATCAGCGAAAGTTCTGGTTCAAGGGGAGGTAATGTAAGCAGTACCCATACCGGAAGCAGTGGAAGAACCCATGGCGGTGGTGGCAAAAAATTCTGATGTGCAATAAAACTGATATGCACTAAAATTCTGATATTACTATATAAAAAACCCGCGCAAAACAAAAGCCCTGCGAAAACTGCGCAATTTATCATCAGGCAGATATCTGACAGGGCTTTTAATTATTCTCAACCTATAATTACTCTATTACCACCGCAGTACCGGAAGCCGTTACCATAAGCATGTTTCCGCCTTGTCCAAGTACCTCATAGTCAATATCCACTCCTATTATTGCATTGGCACCCATCTGAATCGCTCTTTCTTTCATTTCACGAATTGCTCCCTCTCTGGCCTCAATCAATTCGCCTTCATATGATTTTGAACGGCCGCCGAAAAAATTCGTAAGGCCCGCTGCAAAATCCTTTATGAAGTCCACACCGGAAATTACCTCTCCGCAAACTATGCCCTTGTATTCAACAACTCTTTTGCCTTCTATCCCGTTTGTTGTGGTTATAATCATTATAAAAAACCTCCAATCTATTTTCTACTGCAATTACATTATATTATATAATAGATATATTACATATTACCATATCCATATGAAATTACTTTCATTTTTCATTCTTTTATCATGGCTCACGCAATAACAAATTTGGATCATTGCGCAAATTGACTGTTATACAGATTGGCATAAAAACCTTTTTTCGAGAGCAACTCTTCATGGGTACCCTGCTCGATAATATCACCGTCTTTCATCACGAGAATAACGTCGGCTTCCCGTATTGTGGACAAGCGGTGCGCAACAACAAAACTTGTGCGGCCTTGCATAAGTCTTGCAAAGGCTTCCTGAATTTTGACCTCGGTACGGGTGTCAATGGAAGATGTTGCTTCATCCAAAATAAGCATCGGCGGCAAACAAAGCATAACGCGGGCAATACTGAGCAATTGCTTTTGTCCCTGTGAAAGACTTCCTCCTTCCTCGCTGATGACGGTATCATAGCCGTTTTCCAGCCGTTTGATAAAACTGTGGGCATGAGCGGCTTTTGCCGCAGCAATGATTTCCTCCTCCGTTGCGTCCGGTTTTCCCATTGTGATATTTTCGCGAATGGTACCGGATTTGAGCCACGTATCCTGCAATACCATGCCATAGTTTTCCCTCAGGCTTTGCCGGGTGATGTTTCGAATATCTATACCCTCCACTTTTATGCTGCCGGAATCAACATCATAAAAACGCATCAAAAGATTAATCACAGTAGTTTTGCCGGAACCGGTGGACCCAACAATCGCCACACGCTGTCCGGGTTTTACTTCAAGGTTTAAATTTCGAATCAAAGGACGTTCAGGAACATAGGAAAAAGCCACATTGTCAAAAACAACATTGCCGCTGGCGTTTTTGAGCGTGACTGCATCATCAGCATCCGGAACCTGAGGTTTTTCTTCAATCAACTCAAAAACGCGTCCTGCACAGGCAAGGGCATTTTGCATCTCGGTTATCACACCGGAAATTTCATTGAAGGGTTTAGCATACTGGCTGGCATAACTTAAAAATATGGAAAGTCCGCCCACCGTCATGGTACTTCCCACATCACCGCTGATAACCGCTATTGCGCCCGCAAGGGCGACTGCCGCATAAACAAGGCTGTTGATAAAACGGGTTAAAGGATTGGTCAAAGACGAAAAGAAGACAGCACGAAGGGAGTATTTTTCAAGCCTTTCATTAATCTCGTCGAACTTCTTCAGTGCTTCTTCCTGATAGGAAAACGCCTGAACCACTTTTACGTTGCCTATCATCTCTTCAATAAGCGAAGTTTGCTCTCCGCGGGTTTCGGACTGCAACTTAAACATGGAATAGGTATGCTTTGCAATAAAATTTGCAACAAAAAGAGAAAGCGGTGTGAGGATAACTACAATAAAAGTAATCTTTATATTGATGGTGAGCATGAAAATCAACGTGGCAATAATCGTAACAACACCGGTGAAAAGCTGGGTAAAGCCCATCAGAAGACCTTCAGCAAACTGTTCAACATCAGCAATCACACGGCTTACAATTTCACCGTGGGGATGAGAATCTATATATGAAAGAGGTAAAATCTCAATTTTTCGAAAAGCTTTTTCACGAATATCCCGCACCACCTGGTAAGTAATATTATTGTTTATTGTGTACATAAACCATTCAAATATAGCAGTAATACCAACGGCAAAAGCAATTTGGACAAGAATTTTCGCTACGACTTCAAAATTTACATTACCCGGTCCTACGATATAATCAATGGCGTTACCGATAAGAATAGGCACATAGAGAGTTAAGGCTACTGTGGACGCAGCAAGAAGAATGGAAATGAATAAAAGAACACGATATTTTTTTATATATCTGAGAACCTTTCGGATAGTGTCCATTTGAATTTTTCTGCTTTTCATATCATTTTTCCTCCTTCTTGAATTGTGAGTCATAAATTTCGCGATATACCTCACAAGTTTCAAGCAGCTCGTCATGCTTACCGATACCAACAATTTCTCCGTCATCGAGAACTATAATCTTATCAGCATGTTGAATCGATGAAGTACGTTGCGAAACAATAAAAATTGTCGGATTCCACGGTAACTCACGAAGAGCCTTGCGAAGAGCTGCATCGGTCGCAAAGTCAAGAGCCGAAGCACTGTCATCAAGAATTAAGATTTCCGGCTTTTTAACAATGGCCCGTGCTATGGTAAAACGTTGACGCTGCCCTCCCGAAAGGTTTTTTCCTCCTTGTTCAATAAGAAAATCAAGCCCTTCCTTCTTTTGAGCCACAATTTCTCCTGCCTGGGCAATATTAATGGCTTCCATGATTTCTTCATCGGTTGCATTTTTATTTCCCCAACGCATATTTTCGCGGATACTGCCCTTAAATAGCACAGCTTTTTGCGGAACGACACCTATCTTGTCACGCAGCTTTTTCAAAGGATAATCCTTAACATTAATACCGTCTACAATAACCTCGCCTACCGTGGCATCGTAAAACCTCGGAATAAGATTTACCAAAGAAGTTTTACCGGAACCTGTACCGCCGATGATACCAACCACTTCACCGCGGCGGACTGAAAAATTAATATTTGTTAAAGCTTCAGCACCGGCATTTTTATACGTCAATCCTACATTGTGAAATTCAACGATAAATTCGGACCTGTCACCTTGCGGCTCAGACTCTTTCTCCACCAAACTGGATTCTACATCCAGCACCGCACTGATACGGTTGGCGCTGGCAACAGCTTTTGTAATGCTAATGATTAGGTTTGCGAATTTTATAAGCTCAGTAAGAATTTGGGACATATAATTATAGAGTGCCAAAACAGCTCCCTGCGTAAGCAGTCCCTTTGATACGCGGATTGCACCGATATGAATAAGCCAGATAATGGCAAGATTAATAATAACATAGGTCAAAGGATTCATCAGAGCTGAAATTCTGCCTACAAATATCTGTGTTGAGGTCAATTCTTCATTGCGTTTGTCAAATTCCGCTATTTCTTTTTCTTCAAGGCGAAAAGCCCTAATCACCCGGACACCTGTGAGATTTTCCCTTGTTGACTTTAACACTCTGTCAAGCCTTTGCTGTACCTTCCTGTAAAGAGGAATGGACAGCAGCATAATTGCAAAAACAACTATAAAAAGCGCAGGGATGGCTACAACTGTAGTGCCCCCCGTTGTCAAGACACTATTTCAAAAATTTTAAGCTACATTTTCCTCCCTTCGTTTGTCTCATTTTAATTGGTTAACCCCACCACCGGCCGTTGTATTATACAGCCTCCG
>Ga0116169_1001147_pt1 | contig 23428 bp, 17 predicted proteins | sample AD_UKC130_MetaG_FD_89796 | JGI IMG/M metagenome (GOLD analysis project Ga0116169, IMG submission 89796) | Active sludge microbial communities of municipal wastewater-treating anaerobic digesters from Canada - AD_UKC130_MetaG | ecosystem: Engineered > Bioreactor > Anaerobic > Digestate | place...
CCCGCCAGTACGCGAGCGAAGCTGTGATGTGAGGAACTCGAGCCCGTCACGGTCGAGGTGGTTGGTGGGCTCATCCAGTAGGAGGAAATCATGGTCTGCTCCGAGAAGACATGCCAGACGTACGCGATACCGTTGCCCCACCGAAAGTGTGGAGAGTTGGCGGGTTGGATCTGTCTCCGCGCTGAGGGCTTCAAGCGCTACCTGCACACGCCGTTCCGCATCCCAGGCATCGAGTGATTCTGCCGCCTCTAGCGCAGTCGCGTATCTGTCTTCCGCTCCACTGTCGCCGCGCGTCAGTGCCGACGCTGCGGCGTCCAGCGCGGCGAGAGCTGTAAGCGGGGCCGCGATAGCTTCTGCAACCACCTGTCCTACGGTTCGGTTCTCCTCGGCATCCATTTCTTGCTCGGCGATACCGACTGTTCCGATCAGTTGGACAGTGCCGCTGTCAGGTGTCAACGCTCCGGTGAGCACGTGAAGAAGCGATGATTTACCTCGACCGTTCTCGCCAATGATGGCGACGCGAGAGGACGGGGTGATCACGAGGTCTACCTCATGGAGCACGGGCGTGGTGCCGCGGGTCAGAGAGATGCCTGCGGCTATGAGTTGCGCGCGCTGGCGCGCTGGATAACGGTTGATGAGGGTAAGCATGTGAATCCTTCGAAACAGCACGCCGAGAGCCCGGAAGCACAAAGCGCACAAAATGACGGCGACCCAGAAAATGGGTCAGAGCGAACGGCCACCACGAACTCGGAGATACTCAACGAGCGTGGTGGGCCTGCTCAGCCGTCACAGGAAGTACAAATGCATGCCTTCACTCTAGCGCACGACAATCTGCTCTGCAGCTGGAAGAGAGCGCTGTCGATCAGCCATGTTCGCGCAGTGCACCGAGAGGCAGAAGGCCCCGTAGGGCAAGGATTCCCTGCGCGGGCAGGACGCCGTTACCGAGGGCTGCCAACTGTTGGTTCGGAGCGAGCCCATGGTGTGCATCGGTCACCCAGCCTGAGGGCAGGCCCATCAGCCACTCCACAAAGCCGGGAGCTGGCCGTGGGCCGGTTCCTCCAGTGAGGAGCGCTGGCGCTTGGGCAGGCCTGCCGACAATCTGTGCCCAGCGTGCTACGGCACCAGCGTACTTTCCCCATCGTTGAAGAGTTGCCCGATCAGGTTCCAGAGGCTGTCGAGTCCCTCGGTGCGCGGGTAGCTGGCAGGCCCGTGGAGCGCGAGGTCGATGATCTGATGACTCAGCGCGATCGTGCCGCGCCGCGCTTTCACCTGTTGCAGGCTCTCCCCACCGCGTGAGGCGTCCGATGCCAGGGGTGTGCGGAAGAGCGCGGTGGGCGAGGATAAAGACGCGGTATCGGGGATGGGGTGCGCCGATGGCGGAAGCAGGTAGACCGACCCATTGCGCGTCATACCGGAGGTCGGCCAGGTCTCCCAGAACTGCTCCAGCTGCCCGAAGAGGTCGAGTTGCGGTTTCTCCCAGATGCCACGGGTCGGATTCCACACCGCAAGGGGTTGCACCGCCGGAGGTTGCATTTCCGGTGTTGCGTTGCTCATTGTCGTCTCCTTCGAGGTTTGCGCGGATCGCGGGCGCGGAGAGCAACCCACGGACGTTCTCGATCACAACCCACTCGGGTTGCAGTACTTCGATCGCTGCCGCCATGTGCGCCCAGAGACCGGAGCGGGTGCCGGGTTTCAGACCGGCCATCTTCCCGACCGTCGATACGTCCTGGCAGGGGAACCCGCCGCAGAGGATGTCCACCGGTGGCACGGTGTTCCAGTCGATGGTGGTGATGTCGCCGAGGTTCGGGGCGTCTGGCCAGTGGTGGGAGAAGACGCGGGCGACGGGTTCGTTGATCTCAGAGAACCAGATCGTGCGAGCACCAAAGACTTCCTCGACGGCGAGGTCGAGCCCGCCGTAGCCAGAGAACACCGACCCGACACGCAGCGGCGCGGCCGAGCTGGTGAGGGGCTGGTCTGCCACGGGTGGGCCTCCTGAAACGGTGATCCCCGGAGCAGTGCTGCTGCTCCGAGCTGGTCACCACCCAGGTGCACGATCCGCCCCATCGACGGCCATTCCTTCGGCACTTCCCGAGTCACGCCGGCTGCCGTTGCTGGCTCAGCCCCTGACCTCTCGCGGTTCGCTCGCACGAGTTGTCACGCCTCTTGCAAGCGAGGCCCGACGTCCAAGAAACGGGCGTCGGAGAGCGCGCGTCGCGAGGCATCGAATGCTCACCTCGTCCATAGGACGAAGGCGGTGCGCGGTGACAGTTTCAATGCGGGTGATGTCCGCCGGCGACGGCTACAAGTACCTCCTGCGCACCGTCGCATCCGGTGATGGTGACCGCACACTCTCCACACCGCTAACGAGGTACTACACCGAAGAAGGAACCCCACCCGGACATTGGATTGGGTCAGCGGTCACCGCGCTCGGTGGTGGCGCGCTCGTCGTCGGTGACGAGGTCACTGAGAAGCAACTTCAGCTTCTGATCGGGAAGGGCTTCGACCCGGTGACGAAGAAAGCTCTCGGTCGCCCGTATCGGAAGTACCCGACCACGGCGGAGCGCATCGAGCGACGCACCGCAAAACTCGATGAGAAGCTCCCCGTGACAGAGCGAGCGGAAGCGGTCGCCGCAATCGAGTCAGAAGAAGCCGCACGTGACTCGCGGAAGGCGGTTGCGGGGTTCGATTTCACGTTCTCGATTTCGAAGTCCGCATCGGTGCTGTGGGCGGTGTCGGATGCGGGCACGCAATCGCTGATTGCGGACGCGCACCATGCGGCGGTTGCGGAGATGGTTGCGTTCATCGAACGCGAACTCGCTGCAACCCGTATCGGTGCAGCGGGGCGCAATGGGGCGGTTGCACAAGCCGATGTTTCCGGCGTGATCGCAACCGCGTTCGATCACTACGACTCCCGCGCGGGTGACCCACACCTGCACACGCACGTGGTGATCTCGAACAAGGTGCAGACCGTGCACGACGGCAGATGGCGCTCTCTCGACGGGCGGCCCCTGCACGCTGCGACGGTTGCTCTGTCTGAGTTGCACGAGGCGGTGTTCGCCGATCACCTCACCCGTGCCTTCGGGGTCGAGTGGGAGGCACGGCCGATGGGACGCGACCGCAACCCCGCATGGGCTGTGACCGGTGTGCCCGAAGCGCTGGTCGCTGAGTTCTCAACCCGTGCCCGGCACATTGATGATGAGACGGATCGCCTCATCGCTCAATACGTCACGGAGCACGGACGCCGGCCAGCGCCGACGGTGATCGTGCGGTTGCGAGCGCAAGCAACGCTCTCAACTAGGCCGGAGAAGCAGGTGCGGTCTCTCGCGGATCTCACCGGGGAGTGGCGGGAGCGTGCGTCGCACCTTCTCGGTGAAGACGCCACCCGCTGGGCTAGCACCATCACCGCGAACACTGCTCCCTTGCTGTTGCGCGCGGATGACATTCCGCTCGACGTTATCGACTCGCTCGGGCGCAGCGTCGTCGAGGCGGTCGGTGAGAAGCGTGCGACCTGGCGCAGATGGAATCTCACCGCTGAGGCCGCACGCCAAACTATGCAGTACCGGTTCGCCGGGACCGAGGATCGCGAAGCGATCGTGGGCATGGTCGTTGACGCTGCCGAACGAGTATCCCTTCGGATCACACCACCGGAGATCGCATCGAGCCCCGAAGTGTTCCGCAGGCGGGATGACACGAGCAGGTTCCGCCCGGTGGGATCAACGGTGTTCACCTCCAAAGAGGCCCTCGCCGCAGAAGCGAGGCTTCTCGAACGCTCCCGCACCACCACGGCACCGACGGTGCCGGTCGCGACCATCGAGAAGATCACACGTCGCCCTGACCGTGAAGGCAGGCTCCTGGGCGAGGATCAAGCCGCAGGGCTCGCGAAGATCGCCATTTCTGGCCGCGCAGTCGACGTGTTGGTCGGCCCCGCGGGTGCTGGCAAGACCACAGCGATGAGCGCGCTACGTACCGCCTGGGAACGAGAGCACGGGCGCGGCAGCGTCATCGGACTCGCCCCATCCGCTGTCGCTGCGCAGGTGCTGTCTGATGATCTCGGCATCCGGGCAGAGAACACGGCGAAGTGGTGGCAAACCCATCAAGAGGCCGGTGCGACGTTCCGAAAAAACCAGCTCGTGATCGTCGACGAAGCCTCACTTGCCGGCACTCTCTCGCTCGATCGCATCACTGCACATGCCGCGGAGGTTGGTGCGAAGGTGCTGCTCGTGGGTGACTGGGCGCAATTGCAATCCGTCACCGCCAGCGGTGCCTTCTCGCTCCTCGTCCACGACCGCGACGACGCCCCCGAACTCGTCGACGTGCACCGCTTCGTCAACGAGTGGGAGAAGACCGCATCGCTCGACCTCCGCCACGGACGCACCGACGCAATCGACACCTATGCCGAACACGGCCGCATTGCTGGTGGTGACACCGAGGTGATGATCGATGCCGCCTACACCGCCTGGCGCACTGACATTCTCGCCGGGCTTGCGGCGGTGTTGATTGCGGACTCAAACGAGTCGGTGCATGCGCTCAATCAGCGCGCCCGAGCTGACTTGATCCTGGACGGCACCGTGAACGCGCTCCGAGAAGTCACCCTCCACGGTGACACCCGCGCAGGGGCCGGAGACGTGATTATCACGCGCAAGAACGACCGCCGCCTTGGCGCGGGGCGCGGGTGGGTGCGCAACGGTGACCGCTGGATCGTCACCGATGTGCGAGACGACGGATCGCTCACCGTCCGCCGCCAAGGAGGTAGGGGCACGACGATCCTGCCTGCCACCTACGTTTCCGAGCATGTCGATCTCGGATACGCCGTCACCGCCCACCGTGCTCAGGGCATCACGACCGACACCTCGCACGTGCTCGCGGACCCGTCCACCACGCGCGAGAACCTCTACGTTGCGATGACCCGCGGACGGCACGCCAACCTCGTCTACGTCGCCACCGACCGACCCGACGACAGTCACACAACACCGCACCCCGCGGACGATCCGGATGCGACCCCGCGAAGCGTGCTCTACGGGGTATTGCAACACGTCGGAGCGGAACTCTCCGCGCACGAGACGATCACCGCCGAGCAAGAAGCGTGGGGGTCTGTGGCGCAGCTCGCGGCGGAGTACGAGATGATCGCGCAAGCAGCCCAACACGACCGCTTCGCCACCCTCATCCGTCAATGTGGTCTCACCCCGGACGAAGCAGAAGACACGATCCACTCCGACGCATTCGGGGCACTCTCTTCCGAGCTGCGGCGAGCGGAAGCAAACCACCACAACATCGACACCCTCATACCGCGCCTGGTGGCCGCTCGCGGGTTTGGCAACGCTGACGATATCGCCTCGGTGCTTCACCATCGCCTCGCACGAGCAACCGCACGACCGGCGGGCTCAGGCCGAACTCGCAAGGTACCGCAGCTGATCGCGGGCTTGATCCCCGAAGCCACTGGTGAGATGAGCGCCGAGATACAGAGCGCCCTTTCTGAGCGTCACGATCTCATCGAGCAACGCGCGGACGCGATCCTCGACCGCGCCGTCAGCGAGAACCAAGACTGGGCGGTCGCGCTCGGAGAGCGACCTGCCGAGCCTGGAACAGCGGCAATGTGGCGCCGCCAAGCGCGCACGGTCGCGGCATACCGTGACCGCTACGGGATCACCGCGAAGACGCCACTCGGCCCAGCCCCGGATAGTGATGCGCAGAAGATCGATGCCGCACGAGCAGCAGCGGGACTGGCGAGGCTTCACGACATCGCTGCGCAGGTGTCGGAGCCAGACACGCGCCGGCCCCAGGGACGTGACCGGCGCGGTCTCGCTCGCTGAGCCGAGGCAGAGGGGCTCTTCCCGATGTCGCAGGGGCGACGTACAGTGGAAGGACAAGCAGGGCGACTTTCAAATGTGTGTCGCCGTTACCCCGAGCGTGACGGCATGACGGTCTCCGGGCAGTCCTTCAAGGTTCTTTGTCGCCAGACCCCTTAGAAGAGGACTGTCGTCATGATCCGCCGACTCTGGACCCTCAGCGTCCACACCCGCGCATTCCTGCGCCGCTACATGCCCACCAACATCCTCCTCGACGCCATCCGCACCCGCCGAGGACTCAAATGGGGCGTGCCCGCGATGCTCCTCGCCGTGCCGTACCTCCTCGCCGCGAGCATCTGCACGAACCTCATCGACAACGGTGCGCCTGGATGGCTGTACCTGGTCGTGCTGTTGTGCATATGGAACGCGTTGAAGTTCCTGTGGATCGGGCCCGTCAGTCTCATTAATCTCATGCTCATCCGAACTCGTGAGCGGCGCACACGCTTGGCCGAATTAAGCGCATGACACAACGCGGCATCCGCTGGCTCAGAACCCCACTCGCTGCTGGAACTCGTCGCTGAAGTATTAGGCCGCGCATTCGCCTCCTACATTGAGCTTCGAAACTGGAGGGATGAACCATGAACCACAGCTCAGTCCTCATCGGCTGGAACCGCTCCTGAACATCAACGAACTCGCTGACTACCTCGGCATCCCCGTCTCCACCATCTACGACTGGCGCACCAACGGCAAAGGACCCCGCGCCTACCGCTTCGGGAAACGGATCACGTTCGGCATCACCGAAATCCGCGCCTGGATGGAAACCAAGCGCGAACCCGCCGGAGCCGCCCACTTTCCAGGAACGACAGAGGCTGCACGTGGGTAGGCCCCGCACACCGATCGGCACCTTCGGAATCATCGCCACCCGCATACAACCCAGCGGCAACCACGTCGCGAAAGCCCGCTACCGCGACTGGGACGGCAAGAACCGGCTCGTTCAAGCCACTGGATCCTCCCGTTCCGCTGCCGAACGGAAACTGAAGCGGAAACTCGCCGAACGCTCCCTCTACCAACCCGGATTCAACGGCATGAGCGCCGACAGCCCCTTCCCAGAGCTCGTCGCCTACTGGCTGGAAGACATGGAGATCGAAGACCGCCTCTCGCGCACCACCAGGAACCTCTACGAGCGAGATATGCGCACCCTCGTCCTCCCAGCATTCAAAGACCTCACCCTCAGAGAGATCGGCGTCGCCCGCTGCGACTACTTCCTCAAACACCTCGCCAAACACAGCTACAGCCGCGCCAAGCACGCCCGCGTCGTCCTCCGCCTCGCCCTCGCGCTCGCGGTCCGTCACGAGATCCTGCCCCGCAACCCGATGGACCACGTCTCGCGACTCCACCCGAAGAAGAGCATCCCGGAGGCATTCACGATCAACGAGGTGCAAGAGATTAGGGCAGCGATCAAGGCGTGGGAGTCGCGCCGGATACTCGCCGGGCCGAGGCCAGATCGGCAGCTCGGGCAGATCGTCGAAGTCATGCTCGGTACCTCGGCTCGCATCGGCGAGGTTCTTGCGATCCGCCTGCAGGATCTCGACCTGAAGAGTCCTGTCCCGACGGCGAGGATCGCTGGGACGATCATCACCCGGAAGGGCGAGCCGACGCACCGGCAGGATTACCCGAAAACGGATCGATCCGTTCGCCGCGTCGCGCTGCCATCCTTCGCGCTGCACGCGATCCGATCACGCCTCCTCCGGACGGGTGAGACTGAGCCGGCCGCGCTCCTGTTCAGCACACGGGTTGCGACTCCGCACACGACGAACAATATCCGCCGACTCCTGCGAGAGGTGATGGACGAAGCCGGGATCGAGAACGTAACCCCGCACCGCTTCCGCCGCACCGTGGCAACCGTCATCAACGACGCGCAGGGCGCGCTTCTCGCTTCCGAACTTCTCGGGCACACCGACCCGCGGATCACGATGCAGCACTACATCCAGCGCAACGAGACCGTGAACCCCGTCACTGCTGAGCATCTCGAGCGGGCTTTCGGTAAGGCTGGATGATGACGGAAGACGATGCCTGTGGCACAGGGATCGCGTATAGACATCATCGACGCTCGTCGCGTCGATCCTTACGGGAAGACATCAGTGATCGGTCCGCTCGTCACGCCAGGTTCGAGGGTGAGCACGGGCTTGTAGTGGGGCTCATCCTTCTTGTTGCCATCCCATTCATAGACGACGGTTCGCAGCGTGTTGAGGTAGCGCCCGATGAGAACGGCCATCGTGTAGGGACCGTGGTAGGCGAGGTGCACCTCGGCGCGACCTTGACTAGCAGATAGCTTCTTGACGTGCTGTGCGATGGCCGCGCTGAGACGAGCTGCTTCTCGCGGGTCGATTCGATCTGTACTCCCAAGCGAGATGATCTCGGCAGCGTCGAACCCACCGGCCGAGTCGTTCACAAGCTGTTCGAAAGCGCTCCGATCTGCGTGTGGCGTCAAGGTCACGAAGATCGCCACGCGACGTTTGAGTTTTGCCCTTTGATCCTGTTCGAGCTGGATGGGCTCGATGGTCAGCTCGGTGCTCTGCGGGTCGTCATCGGGTGCGGCGGATGTCCAGGCATTGTCCTCTGGATCGACCACGATCACCCTGCCGTTCTTCGTTTCAGGCAGCGCCGCGCCAACTGCTAGCCCAACCGAGAGGTGGGCACCGCCCGATACGCGCACGCTCTTTGCGCCGGACGCGTACACGGCATCGCTGGTGAGCGGGAGAGTCTTCTGGAGCAGTTCCAGCCCGCCTCGGGAAGGCAGCCGACCGTCGTCCGACGGTTTGAGTCGGATGTGAAGGTCCTCCTCGTCGGCGTCCAGGGCAGATGATGCGGGGCGGCTTTGCACCCGAATCGTGAAATCGCGTCCTTCTGTGCGAATGCTGGGCTTTCGTTGCTCGATGCGGTGCATCAGAAGGTCACGCACGATCTCAACTTCGCCAGACGGCTGGCGCATGTTCGCCTGCTTCTTGTCAGCCAGAGTTCGTGCTGGCGCGAGCCGCAGGAGCCGATCCGGGGCGTCGTAGTCACACTTCAACTCTTCGCCTACCCGTGTGACCGTGTTCGCGATGCACAGGCTGAAGTTGGGATCGGCGTCGAGCTGGAGCAGTCGCGGCAGTTCGCGTTCGCGGACGATGTCGCTTTGGGCGATGTCGGGTGTGACGACGAGCACGCCAGCCGAGAGACCTCGGGTGAGCGCCTGTTCGAGGCGGTCGGTAGTCGTCCCGGGTCGCAGATCGGTGTGGTCTCTCCATACAACAAGCCCGGCGGCCCGGAGGAGATCTTCAAGAGCGTCGGCTTGCGCGGTGCCGTCCGATTGGCGGTAGGAGATGAATACCGGGCCGTCGCCTCGGACGGCACCGTCCGGTAACGGACCGAGGGGAGGGAATCTCGAAGGAGGGACCGAGACGACTGCTTCCTTCGTTGTAGTCTTCCCGAACCGTTGGCGTCGGGCGATGAGTCCGAAGAATGCACCGGTTGCGCCGGGCGCAAAGACGAGCAACGCGATCGGGTTGGAAGCGATCTTGGCGGTCGCGCGCATCGCTGCGTGATCGACGGTGCTCGGTCCAGATGGGGAGGGGTGGCTGTGCCACTCACCGACGTAGCCGATCGGATCGTCGTCAGCTCGTTGCTCCAGAAACTCCTGCAAGAGGTCGTCCGCGCGAATGTCGTCGCGAACGTACCTGTGCGTCGTTGCCCCTTGCCCTTCAACAACCAGGGCGTGAGTTGCCACGATGGTGCCGTTCTCCTGGTAGCCGAGAAGGATGCCACCGGTCTCCCGAGGGAGGTGGTTCGCTGTCTCGAATGCGATGGTCTCGTAGGCGTCGACGAGCAGGTCGATGCGCGTTGGTGGTCGAGTCATTCGTGATTCCTCACTGCGCCGATCGACAGGTCTCGCGTCTCCCCGGCTGGGTGGAGAGGGCGATCGACGAGCAGGCCGATGGCGTGGCGCACGGTCGCTGCGGCCGCCTCGATCACCGAGTAAGGGGGCGTCGGAGAGATTGGACTGCCACAGCCGGCTTCGAACAGTTCAGACTCAGGCTGATCGACAACGTTGGACGAGGGTGGCAGCGGTTCGGCTCCGTCGAGCGGTGGCAGCACATCGATTCGGTAGCTCGTGCCGCCGTTCTGGATTGCCGCTGAGACGATTCGCTTACACAATGCCTGTGCAGCGACATGGAGGAGTGCAGTGGTGGTGAAATCAGCGGTCGCGTTCACCACGAGATCATGCTCGCTCAAAACCTCGACAGCCTCGTCACCCGAGGTGAGTGCGTGATCGATCACCGTGATGTCGGCAGGTGCGATTCCGCTTCGGTCGACCAGATGCTGCTTGACCGCCTCAACCTTTGACCGCCCCACAGCTTCAGGGCCGACAAGGTGACGGACAAGATTCCCTGGCATAACGACGTCGCCATCGAGCAGGGTGAGACTTTGAACACCGGAACGCACGAGCATGTCCGCGACGAACGAGCCGAGGGCTCCGACGCCCACAACCGCGACTCGCCGTCCGCGGAGCTCGGGAGCGAGCAGACCTGAGCGTGCGGACTTGGCGGCATCGGTGTCGGCACCTGAACTCAGTCGCCTGACTGCGATGCCGCCAGCTACGGTGGGCCACACTTCGAGTGTGATTGCGCCCTCGTGAGAGCCCCGGCTGTAGACCAGCACCACGATCTCGATTGCGTGGTTGCGGATTCTGCGGTCCAGGTCGACGCTGGGGTTGATGCGAGAGGAGATGTCGTCCCATGATCTTGGGGGCACGTCTACATCGCCAAGGTTGGCAACGTATCCGAAGCGATCCTTGCTGTGTTTCGAGGATTTCGCAGGCTTGGTGCCGCTGGCGATCCGCATCAGGTTGTTCGCTGCCGGGCGGAACCGAACGAATCCGCTGGGATATCGGGTCAGGTCATCGTAGAGATAAAGTCGCGCATCCTCGGAGGGCTTGAAGTAGCGGTCGAGGTCTAGGTCGGGTCGGTCGTCTGGCCAGCCGGCTGCCGCCTGTTCGAACCAAGCAGCGACGTGTTCGAGGAATACCGGGGCTTCGGTCCACCACAGTCCCTCGTGGTCGTCTTCGGCGACCAAGCACAACGATCCGTCCAACTCCCGGTGCCAGGACCACGCAACCGCATCTGAGTCGAGCGGAACCACACGGGGCGGCTGAAAGGGGTAGCGGGAACGCAACGTTATGAGAACCTCGGTCGCACCGCCAGGGTGAACGATTGTCCCTCGCCAGCCGTACTCATCCTCTGTGAAGCCGGCTCGGATCAGCCCTTCCTCGAAGTGCTGTCGTGAGTATGCGACGTAGTCGTCGTACTCGGTGAGGGTCACCCGAAGGTCCTCGTGCCCGCCGGAACGGTCCGTGCGCCAGCCGAGATGGCGGACGCGCGCTTCGACCCATCCTTGTTGAATCCCGGCGGCATCGGGAACACGGTCTCGTCGTCGCCGTTCTTGCCCAGCAGTCCCTGGAACGCCAGCGCGGCCTTGCCTTCGTCCTCCTCGTCGAGCGCTTCGCGTGCGGTTTCCGCAGCGTCAGCAAAACGAACCTTGGCTGCATCTAGCTCATCATCTGTCGCACGAATGCGGATGGTGCGCCCCGGCAGCGTGGGGTCGTTCACCCCGATGCCGAAGGTGACGTAGCTGTCGACAATCTTGCTGACCTCTTCGAGAGCAGAGACGTAATACTCTGCATGGTCGTTGCCTGACACCAGGCCGGAGGCGAAGGCTTGGTACGTCGCGACTTCGATGAAGAACCCACCAGGCTTCTTTCCGGCGCCGAGTATCGAGCGTCGGGTCTGGCGGAGCAGCTTGACCGTGGGAACGTAGTAGCCGTCATGCGCTGAGTTCATTTCGGTCGACAGTGACGTGAGCTTCTCCGGATTGGTACGCACCCACTCGTCTTCATTGCCCTTCTGCGGGATCTCCCACGTCTCGCCGTCCCAGCAGGGGCGGGCGGGCACCGTGTCGACATACAGGTCGTACTCGGGGAACGACACCTGCAGGCTGCGATCCTGGCGCTTGGTTCGCCGGTGACCTTCGTCATCACTGCCGAACTCCGCATGCAGGACGGTGAAGAATCGGTCGAGGATGTCTTTCGACGTGACGTCATTCGGTAGGTCAGGGAGCCGCACGAACACGTCAACGTCTTTGACCCGCTTGATCGACACGCTCCTCTTATACGAACCGATCAGCACCGGGTCCACTCCGTACTTGGTGAGCTTCGTGTCAGCTTCGAGTGCATCGCGCACCAGCCGGTGCGCCTCCGGTGCGTTGGCCTTGTCATCGCCGGGCTCGATGGAGCTCAGCGCATCCTTGAACTGCTGCTTGAGGTGAGCCATCGGGCCCTCCGATCTCGTTGTGAATGTCTTGGACTTCTCTGAGCCTGCCCCATACCACCGACACTTCGGCGAGCCTGGAGCAGGTGGCGTACTACTTCTTGCCGCGCTTGCCGGTGCTCTCGTTGGTCGTGGTCTTCGGGTGACGCTTCACCGTGGACTGCTTCACGAACCGACCCGTGACCGCGCTGCGCCCTCGCTTGCCTGCCATGCTCCTCACCTCCTCGGCGTTCTAAACTTGATGCTGTGTTTCAATTCTAACACACTCCGTGTCGGAGGCGACAAGCTGTCGCAGATGTGACACACTGGAGGCATGGCCAAAACCACGATCAACACGGCCGCGCTGTACTCCGCGCTAGACGCCGCGCGTCAGGAGAGGCAGCTTTCCTGGCGGGGACTCGCCGGTGAAGTAGGGGTGAGTCCCTCGTTGCTCTCTCGGCTCGGCAACGGCCTCAAGCCCGACACCGACGGCTTCGCCACGATCATTGCCTGGCTCCGACTCCCGGCCGAGGACTTCTTCGAGCACGAGGGGCAGCACGACAACGCACGTGAGCCCGACCTCATGGCGCAGCTCGCACCGCTCCTGCGCGCCCGGAAAGACCTCAGCGAGACCGACGTCAAGTACCTGCAACAGGTCATCGGTGCGACCATCGAACGTGCACGGGCTCAGGGATGACTCGTGCGGCGAGGATTCAAGACCGAGGCGAAGAGCCTCGCGCTGGAGCTACGGGCCGAGATCGGCCTCGACGCGCATGCGCCTTTCGACCCCTACGCCTTCGCTTCTGAGTACGGCATCCCGGTCGTCCAGCTCAGCGACCTTGATGGCGTCGCGCGTGACCACTTCCTGCGGGCGGACGGAAGCGCACTGTCCGGGGCACTGATCCCGAACGGGAGTGGCGTGGTCATCCTGGAAAACGATGCTCAGCCCTTGACCCGTCGTCGCACCACCATGTGCCACGAACTCGCCCACGTCGTCCTGGAGCACCAGTTCGGCGTTTCGCTTTCCGACGAGAGGAAGTGTGGGCTCGGCGGCGACCAAGAAGCCGAAGCCGACTGGCTCTCGGGGGAAATGCTGATCCCCAACGACGGAGCATTCCGGCTTGCCAGAGCAAATGCCACCGACGAACAAGCCGCTCGCGCCTATGATGTCAGCCTCGCGATCGCTCGATGGAGGATGAACCACAGTGGAGCGCGCAAAGTCGTGCAGCGAGCTCGGGCACGATGGGCGTAAGAGAGAGATGGCCAACCGAATCAGTGCCTTACCCATAGGGACTATCGAAGGCATCTCCAAGCTCATCGGTGAGCTAAATGATGGGCGCGACTCTGCGCATTCCGATCGTATCGTCCTGCAGGCTAGGCCTGCGTTCGCGGATCGAAGCCAGCCGCGGTGCGCGGCACGAGCGTAGGCTCGATCGCCTCACCGAGATGGTGGATGCGCCAGCTGCTGATTGGCACGACCGCGATCTCTGGGCGCCACACGAGCGTCACATGCATCGTCGCAGGGACGGCGTCGATGTCATCGTTGAGATACGCATCGGTCTCGACGAGGCGCACATAGGCCACGTCCGGTGCACCGATGCCGAACAGTGCCGTGGTGCTGATCTTGAGGCCTGAAGAGAAGACGGATCGAGCTCGGGAGAAATCTTCCCAGGTGCCAAGCGATTCGGGGGTGACGAATGCGCCCCCCAACAGTTCGCTCGCATTCGCTTGTTCCATCTCTAGGCCGGTACGAAATACATCGACGAAGAGCGATGGGTGCCAGTCGGGAAGCGACTCGTAGGTCACCATGGCGTCGTCTTCTTCGGTCCAGCCAGCCGGTTCGTCGCTCATCTGCCCATAATGTCAGGGGTCGCTGACATGGCGGCGAGCTGTTCCTCCGGAACCCGGTTGCGCTGACGTGTCGGTGCTAGGGGGCTTCTGTGTCGCTGAGGGCTGCGCGGACGCTGTAGGCAGGGTCGTCGGCCAGTACAGCTCGAACCTCCTCATGAGTCCCATCGGCTTGGCCCGCGAGTTCGCGGGCGAGCGCTCGCCGGACGCGCACGTCGGGATCTCGCGCCAGGCGTATGCCGAGGTGCTCCGGTTCGCCGTGTTCGACCCACATCAGCGCCACCAGATTTCGGATTGCCCATCCTTGCATCGAGAGAAACGCGAGGTCGTCTTTCACCGTGTCACCGAGACGTTGCAGTGCGACGGTCGGCCAGTAATCGCCCTGTTCGCCGAGTAGAGCGTAGACGACGCGCCGGACTTCTTTTCTCTGGTCATCGTTGCCGGCGAGGCTGGCTGCAAGCGCCAGCGCCTGCCCGCGACTTCCCTGGGGCATTCCATTCATACGGAAGCCCCTCAGCTTGTGGGTGTGCTGACTGTTGAGTTCGTCGTGCTTCGACGGGGTGGGCGAGGTCGCGAGTCGCATGGCAGTCTCGAAATGACTTGCGTGGTGGGCTTCATCGAGATGACGCGTGAGATTGCCTGCCGCGTTTAGATAGTCCGCGCGATCGCTGGAACCAAGGTGCGGATCATCTGCGCGAATCAGTAGCTCGGTGATGGCAGTGTTGATTGAGTCCGAGGGCAGATGGCGAATGAGGAGCGAGTCGCCGATCGCGTTCGTCCCCACGCTGTGGACACCAGCGACGTGCGTGAGAGGAGTGGTGAGCCTAGCCAAGGCATCGGCGGCAACAGCCGGATCGATGTCCGTCGGGTCGGTGAGTGCCAGTGTCTCCTGTGCCCAGTAGTTGCCGGCTGCGGCGAGCGTGGTGAGTCCGTCCCGTGCAAGCGCCTCGTTCTTCGCAATCGCATCGTGGGCAGTCTCACTTCGCGCGCCCTGCGCTCTACCCAGGAGCGGCACAAGGTGGGCGATAGCACGTGGAGCGAGGTCCGGATGCCTGAGCGCGATCTTCGCCACAGCAAGCGCCTCATCGTCATCGTGGAACCGGTAGTGGTTCTCCTGAACCTCCGGTTGCTGCTCAAAGTGTGCCAACGCGGCCGTCGCCGGTGCGTGAGCAATGCGGCCGGCAATACCCGCCAACGCCTTAATCGCGTTGTTGTAGCGCGAGGTCGCAAAGGAGCGCAGATCGGGTCGGGTGCCTTCTTCGGCTGCCGCGAGTTCCTCGATGATGTGCTCGGCGATGAAGTCCACGAGGGTGTCGGGAACGAGATCCGCCTGGGAAGCGATGAGGCGGTAGGTGGCACCCACCGTCCAGTAGTTCGGTGCGTCCAGATTCTCCGTGATGTCAAGGAACTGAAGCGGCAATGACTTGCCCAGTGAGTCGATCCGTTTTGTCGCACCGACCTGCGCGAGGTGATGAGCGGCGAGGGTAGGTTCGTCGGACTCGATCATTATCGAGGCAAGGACGCGCCGCGCGCGTTCTTCTTCTACCAAGTCGCTAGTCGCGACCGCATCACGCAGCGCGCGTTGCGCGGAGATCGCCGCAGATCGCAGGGTGCCCTCGGTCAGTCCTGACAGTGCGTCGACGTAGGCGTCATGGGCCGTCGGCACGATTGGCTTGGAGGTGCCCATTTCTCGTACAGCGGTTTGTAAAGGAAGTAGTTCGTTACTTGTGAACGGGTTCCAGCGTGAGCGGAAGGCACGCCTGCTGAAGATCCACGTCGATGCTTCGCCCCACTGAGAGGCAAGCGACGCAAAGCCGGAGGCCTCATCCCAGGCTAGGTCGGCTTCCTTGAACTTCTCGTACCGAGCGAGGCTGCGTGCGTGGCGAGCGGCGATGAGTCCGGAGACGCTATATCCGTGGGTGATCTTTCGAGCGTCGTCAAGAAGCTCTGCCCAGTCCTGTGTCGACTCGGCGATGATCAGGCGAAGGCGAGTACGTTGCATTTGATCGAGACCAGGAAGACGGGACAACTCGGCCAAGGTGGGGGCCGCGCTGCTCAGCCAGTCGGAGCGGTCGTTAGCAATCGCTGTTTCGCCTGCGAGGAGCGCGAGACGTACCTGGTCCTCGGGCTCCCCAAGCCGCAGCTCCCTGACGTCCGGAAGGTAGCCGAGCGGATTCATATAAAGGTTGATTGCGCATTCGGCGACCTTGCGGCAGGCATGTACTGTTGGGGTAATTTCAGCCTGAGTTGTTAACTCCGCTAGACGTGACTGCGTTATCTGGGCGGTTGTCGTGAGGCCTTGCTCGAGTGCTGACCAGAACTCATCGAGAGTGTGGCGTGCCGCCTCCTCGGCTCGTCCGTTGAGAGCCAAGAGGCGCACGCGCTCCTTCTCGTGAGACGCCGCATGAGGCTTGAACCCTGCATTGTGCAGGGCAGCCTGACCCTTCTCGATGAGCGCAAGCGCCTGTTCGGGATCGGTCGTTTCAGCCGCCTTGTCAAAAAACTCCTGAGCACTCGTCGAGACCTCGGGGGTGCGCGCGATTGCCTCTCGCACCGCGGCAGCATCGGCGGTGGGGACCTGGGTGACGTCGATCTTGAACTTGTGACAGAACGCCTCTGCCGTGGGCATACCGAAGTACTCGATCACGATCTCTGGCCGCTTACGCAGGAGCGCCGAGAGCTCCTGCGCATCCCAAAGGTCGAGAACCACCGGTCGAAGCGCCTTACGCTGAACAGCCAGTTCCTCGACCGCACCGGTGCTCTTGACTGCGCATGCCACGCCTAAAATCAGGCGCTGAACCGTGAACGGTCGCTCCGTAGTGAGGAACTTCTTGACCGCGGCGGTGAGCTGTGACTTCCCGAACCGCTTGTAGTTCTTGCTCTGAAGAGCGACGCCTGCGCCGTCCGGTGCCAGCGCAACGATGTCGAGTCCGAGTTGAGCCTGCCCGCGGTCTCCGTAGAGCTGTGCTTCACGAAGTCCTTCGACGTCTCGCATCATCCGCAGTTGAAGGCGTTCGAAGTTCTCCCACGAAAGGGAGCTGAACGGGAGCTCCTCCAGCTTGCCGATCACCGGAGCCGGGGTGGTGACCGACGCAGGTGCATACAGCGGTGAAGCCAATGACAGATGTTTCCAGTCAGCCACAAATGCCCCCTTGCCCCGCCCCAGTCGCACCCTGTACTTAGGGCCGAGCCTGTCGACTCCATCCTACGAGAGGCGCTGAAAAGCGCTCCCTCACCAAGGTTCGACGCCAATCGTGGGGGGGGACACCCACTGACTCGCGTGCTTCGCATGCGACAGGGAGAGCCCGCCTCCAGCGCCAGAAACATCTGCTCGGAGGCACGTGTGCCTTTCGTGTCTGCCCGGCGTCGCTGGTGAGAGATGGGTCGCCGCTGCCATGCTGGAATCGTGCAGACGAATCTCAACGAGGCCCGCGAGTGGGTGGGTCGGGCGGGCGGGCGAGCCCTATTCCTCTTGGGCGCGGGAGCCTCTAAGCCTGCGCTTCCGGTCTCCGCTGAGCTCACTGAGATCGTGCTCGCGAGCATTGATGAGGCGACACTCAACTTCGCCGCCGAATCGCGGGTCCCGGAGCTTTGGCGGGGTATTCGTCCGGTGCTCGCATCGATGGGCTCAAACATCGAGGATCTTTACCAAGCGGTCGAGACACTGACCTATCAGGACTCTGACCCGACGCGGTTCTGGGTTAAGGGTTTCATGGAGTTCCCTACCTACGGCGGTGACACCGCAGAGCTGGCACGAGACGCGCATTGGATCCTCGACATGATCCAGGGGCACACCCTGGGTGCGCTTGATACCGCTCAGGCAGACGCGCCTCTTGGTCACTTTGAGCCGTTGCTTCGTGCCGCCAAGACGGGCATCGTCACGCTCAACTACGACCAGCTTATTGAGCGGGCTGGTGAGAAGTTCGGTGTCGAAGTCTCCACAGGAGCCGAACTGTGGGATGGGGGCTTCCAATGGCAGTTCGAGACCGGAGCCGTGCCTCTCCTGAAGATGCATGGCTCCATGACCTGGCGTGGTTCTCGATCCATCAACCATGAGAGTGGGAATCTCCTACCGGCCGTGGGTTTCTACGAAACAAGGGGGCTCAACGAGGCGGCACCGAATCGACTCCTGACCCCGACTGTGATCTTCGGGTCAGGTTCGAAAACCACTCCCTTCTCGGCTTTCCCCGCGTTGACTCGCCAGTTCCACGACTGGCTTGAGGAGTCAGAGCTCCTGGTCGTCGTTGGCTACTCCTTCCGCGATCAACACGTGGATGCGGCGATCCGCCGCTGGGCTTCGTTATCAGCGTCTCGTCGCATTATTGTGATTGACCCTTCCCCGCGTCGTTACATCGGCCAAGGCGAGGACACACTTGGCGGATTGCTTTGGGCGATGGATGCGGAGTACCGGACACCGGACGCTGACGTCCCATCCGTGGCTGCCACTTTCGGAAAGAACCGGATGATTTTCCTAACTGGAGGCGTGGAGAGCTTCCTCCCGGTGCTGGTTGCTTAGCCGCTAGGCAACCCTCGGGATGTGTCCACCTATGTATGTTCGCTGGTGAACGGCGGTTCTGTGGTCGAGATCAGGGGGACCAAAAGGGGACCAGAATCATGCAAGCCATGCATCTTGTGACGCGCTCCGCATGATCAGACGCGCGGAATCACGCGGAATCTGGCCTCGTCGAGGCTGTCTGGACGCCTGGGGGTCAAGGGGTCGCAGGTTCAAATCCTGTCAGCCCGACCGTGTGATGACACCCGGACCTGCAGACGCGGGTTCGGGTGTTTTCCGTTTGGGCGGTGTCTTAGGTCCCACCGGCGCGGGCTTTGTGGGACTAGGCTCACCGGCCCCACGGAATCTTGGGACTACACTCACCGCGCGCTGCCTGGTTGGGTCAGGTGCCAACTTGGGGGGTGTCTTAGGTCCCACCGCCGCGGGCTTTGTGGGACTAGGCTCACCGGCCCCCTGGAATCTTGGGACTACACTCACCGCGCGCTGCCTGGTTGGGTCAGGTGCCAACTTGGGCGGTGTCTTAGGTCCCACCGCCGCGGGCTTTGTGGGACCAGGCTCACCGGCCTAGTTGAGTTCGGCGCTGTGGCAGACTCAACGACCATGTCGCGCCCACCGTTGGATCCGAACGAAATACCTGAAGATTCTTCTGCCGGGGTCGTGGCGGCCTACATCGGTGAAGACATCAGTCGAATCATCATGTTGCGGGTGTCGGCATTCGCTGGTGCGGTCGCGATAGTCGCGGGTCTGTTTTCGCACTCGGCGCCTGCTGGTCTGAAGGCCGCTTGCATCGCATCAGGAAGCGTCGGCCTAGCGGTATTGCTCGCAGCACAACTATTTCGCATACGTCGCAGTAGGCAGTGGGTCGTGATCTTCACGGTCCTGCTGGTCTGCGGCTCAATGCTGTTAGCGGTGCTGCTGAATTCGCGTTAGCGATTGAGTTCATAGCAGGTTCACTGTGAGTTGAAGTTAAGGCTATTGGTGAGCAACTGCTAAGCCATGCACGTGCGGTCGGGTATTGGTTCAACCTCCGTATCGATTGGACTCCAATGCACACCAGGAAGTTCAAGCTTTCAATCAGCACCTTGGCGCTATCGGCAGTGGTGACAACTGGCCTCGTTTACGCTGCCCCAGTCGTGGGGGTGGGCGCAGTTGCGTCCGCTTCAGCGTCCACGGCAAGAGTCGGCGACCTGGCACTGCTGACTGACCCGTTTCTGCAGTTGCAGACGAAAGAAGGCGTATCGGTCGTTTGGATGACCGAGTTCGTCGGCTCAAAGAATGTGGTCCTAGTTGGTGAAAAGGTGGATTCGCTCTCAGAGTCAGAACTCACGGCAGCGGCGGCCGGAACCGTTATTGACGGCGTGCGAGTAGTCAGCGCCGAAACCACCAAGCTCAGCCGCGTCGGTGAAGATTCCGGCTCATCAATTGCGAACAAGCCAACCGCTGAACAAGGCATCGTTGATCGGGACGTTTGGCGTCACGAAGCGAAGGTCACGGGCTTGCGCGCCGGGAAGAAAGTGCCGTACCGCGTCGTCAGTACCCAAGGCGAAAAGTTCGGCGCATCTGGCACCTTCAAACTCTCGCCGGCCCCGGTGAAGGGCCAAAGCCAGAAGATTTTGTTGACCAGCGATCACCAAGCCATGATCAACACGCCAGCGAACCTGCAGATCGCTAAGGAAACCGTCGGCGACATCGATCAGGTCTTCTTGGCCGGAGACTTGGTAAACATCCCCGACCGCGCTTCGGAGTGGTTTGACGACAGCCGCGGATCCGGATTCTTCCCCGTGCTGCAGGGCCGCGGTGGACGGGTAGGAACTAACGGCAAGACCTACACTGGTGCGCCAATCGTTCAAGAAGCACCGCTGTTTCCGGCGGTCGGCAACCACGAAGTTCAAGGTCGTATCGACGGCGCTACTGGCTTGAACCCGTCGTTCAACGCGCCAGTGCCCAAGGATGTCGCAGAACGCGAATACCGCAAGGTCGCCGCGACGGTGAACCCGAGTGCGGATCCTAAAGTGAAGGCGAAGTGGATCGAGGATAACTCGTACTCGACCACGACCTACGAGGAGATTTTCTCCTTGCCCGAGTCGGCTTCCGGAGGCGAGAAGTACTACGCCACGACGGTTGGCGACGTACGGCTGATCAGCCTGTACTCGACGCGGATCTGGCGCGGCACCATCGCCAATCCCGACGTCGCGGACCGAAACACCACGAGTCGGTACCAAGAGTCGAAGAATGTTCTAGACAAGCCGCTTGAGCAGGGATACGGCGAGCACGTGTTCGAGTCGCTAGAGCATGGTTCTGAACAATTGAAGTGGCTTGAGCAGGAACTGGAGTCTGATGAGTTCAAGGACGCACGTTTTCGGGTGGTAATGCTCCACGAAGGTCCCCAGGGCTTGGGCGACAACGTGATGCCGGTGTTCGCCGCACCTGAGCGAATTGAAACTCGCAACGCTGAGGGCAAGTTGACCGGAGTGCGTTACGAGTACCGCACCAAAGACAACATGCTGGTCCACGACCTTCAGCCACTTTTGGAAGATGCGGGTGTGGACTTGGTGCACAACGGTCACTCGCACCTTTGGAACCGATTCAACTCCAAGAACGGCGTGAACTATCTCGAGACCTCCAACACGGGTAACAGTTACGGCGCCTACCACGGCCTCTCTGGTCGAGGACGACCGATCCCGCCGGCTCCGTGGGATGCGAGCAACTACATGGCGATCGGCAACCCTGGTGGCTTGAAGGCAATCGTGCCGACGGTAAAGCCATTCACCACCGCCGAGGGCACGCCGCAACCGTTCATCCAGTCGAACGGTCATATCGTCTTCACCGTTTTGGACACCGGCACCAACGAAGTCACCAGTTACGTCAAGGACATGGCCGATGTTGAGGCGCCCGCGCAGGTGTTCGACAAGTTCACCCTCGGCCGGACCGCGGCCGGGTTGGCAGTTTCGCCGATCACGGCCCAGTACACGAAGTCGTCCAAGGTGACAGTGACCACGGGTTCGGCAATTGATGCTCCGGTGACCTTGTCGGTTGGTGGAAAAGTCGTGGCCCGCGGTGATGTCACCGATGGGCGTGCACAGTTGAGCCTGCCGGCGAAGGCTTTGCGGCCGGGTCGCCACCTAGCCACGGTTCGCGTTGACGGAACGAAGGTGACTGCGCCTGCGGCGACACAGGTTTGGATCACGGTTTCGAAGGCGAACGCCACCTTGCGCGCCACCAGTGTGCGACCGGCGAAGATCAAAGCGAAGTCGACCCGTGCGGTTGTCACTGTGCAGGTGAAGTCTGCTGCTTCGGCAAGCGGTCGCGTTGTGATCACCTCGGCTGCGGGCAAGCAGTTGGGTTCGGCGAAGGTGGTCGGTGGGCGCGCGGTGATTCGCCTGCTGGCCTTCCAGAAGCCAGGCACGCAGCGCATCGTCATCGGCTACACCGGCAGCGATTTGGTCAAGTCCGTGAAGGCGAACCACCGCATCAAGGTTGTTCGTCGCTAGCAGTTGAGGCGTCGGCGCAACTGGAGTGACCCGAAACTCGAGAGCCCAAAACACGGGCTCTCGAGTTTCGGCATTTGGGGGAGGGTCACAGCTTTTGCGCCAGCATGACCAAGATTTCGCTAGGGCCGCGAAGGTAGGTCAATTTGTAAATGCCTTGGTAGTTGGCGACGCCACGCAACGGATAGCATCCGTGTCTGGCCGCCGTCGCCAGCGCCTCGTCGATGTCGTCTACGGAAAATGCGACACGGTGCATACCGATTTGGTTCGGCAGAGTAGGGCCGGTCTCGATCGTGGGTGGGTTCAGATACTCGAAGAGTTCAAGTTGGCCCTGGCCGTCTGGGGTGAGGAGGATGGCAATCTTCGCGTGGTTTCCGTCCAAGCCAACGGCGGTGTCTGCCCACTGGCCGCTTATGGTGTCTCGTCCGGTGACGGTGAGGCCAAGATCGGTGAAGAAGCTGATTGCGGCTTCCAGGTCGCGAACCGCAATGCCGACGTTCTCGAGTTTGATTGCCATGTGCTCAGGCTAGACAGCGGTGAAGGTGCACAGTTCTTGTTGGTTAAGTTCATCGTGGACCAGAAGATCGATCATGGCGTTCCTTACAAGGTTTCGTGCGAGCGGTTTGGCTTGAGCCTCACGCAGTTTCACAGGTGGCGTAGGGAGTGCGCCCCGAAAGGGAGCGAAAACACGTTGGCGTCAAAGCGGCAACAGCGCCGAACCGAGCTTGATCAGGCAGTGCGGTCGATGTTCGCGCAGAAGCGAGGCTTGCACGGGTCACCGCGGTTGGTGCTCGACTTGCGCGAGGATGGTTGGACAGTCGGGGAGAACACGGTCGCCGACTCGATGCGACGTCAAGGTTTGGTTGCCCGACGGGCTCGGGCGCGAAAACGTCCAGCAGCCACGCTGCCGATGCTGTCAAACATTCCAGACTTAATTGGTCGTGAATTTACTTCGATTGGGCCCAATGAGAAGTGGGTCGGAGACGTGAAGGTCATCGGTGTTCGGCAGGGCGTGAACGGATCAACCGCGAAATTCTATTTGGCGACGGTCATCGATTTGTTTAGTCGCCGGATCGTTGCTGCTGTGATTCGCGATCGGCCTACGGCGGATTTGGTCTGTGCAGCACTTGAATCGGCGATTGCATCGCGCGAACTTGGAGTCGCGTCTGGTTCATCGTCCGACCCGATCGGACAGGCTTCCACTCCAATCTTTCACAGTGACCGTGGCTCGGTTGGCGAATTCAACCGGTCGTCGCAACACCTTGACTTCGGAGGTGTTCAACGATGGCAACGGCAGACTGGAGCAGGAAGACCAGCGACGCGCCAGAGGGGCTTCGCCGGCAGTGGCGTGCTGACAGGGCGCTGCGGCCAGCTATGCGCTCGCCCGGGCGACCGGATCCCTCGCGGGTGGTACAGCGGCAGTTCTGGCGACAGATCGCCACGGGCATC
>Ga0116169_1001158_pt1 | contig 23259 bp, 19 predicted proteins | sample AD_UKC130_MetaG_FD_89796 | JGI IMG/M metagenome (GOLD analysis project Ga0116169, IMG submission 89796) | Active sludge microbial communities of municipal wastewater-treating anaerobic digesters from Canada - AD_UKC130_MetaG | ecosystem: Engineered > Bioreactor > Anaerobic > Digestate | place...
TGCGAAGTCACCTTCGGCGACCCGCAACTGGGCGGACAGGCCACCGGCTGGCTGCTCGGCGAAGTTCACGACGGCATCAACCAAATGTTCCGCGTTATCGAGAACGCCCGGATGATGGTTGGCTCCAAGGCGATCGCCACCTTGTCCACCGGTTACCTCAACGCGCTCGAGTACGCCAAGGAGCGCGTCCAAGGCGCCGACCTGACGAACCCTGCCAAGGACGCCCCGCGCGTGACCATCACCCACCACCCGGACGTGCGCCGGTCGCTGCTGACGCAGAAGTCGTTCGCTGAAGGCATGCGCTCGCTCATGCTTTACACGGCTTGCTTCCAGGACGAAATCACCCTCAAGCAGGCCGCCGGCGAGGACGCTTCGCTCGAAGAGTCGATCAACGACCTGCTGCTGCCGATCGTCAAGGGCTACGGCTCGGAGCGTTCGTGGGTGCTGCTGGGCACCGAGTCACTGCAGACCTTCGGCGGTTCGGGCTTCCTGCAGGAGTACCCGCTGGAGCAGTACGTCCGCGACGCCAAGATCGACACCCTTTACGAAGGCACCACCGCGATCCAGGGCCAGGACCTCTTCTTCCGCAAGATCGTCAAGGACCAGGGCCGCGCGCTGGGCTGGCTGTCCGAGCAGGTCAAGGCGTTCATCGACAGCGAAGCCGGCAACGGTCGCCTCAAGGTCGAGCGTGACCTGCTGGCCACCGCGCTCGAGGACACCACCGCGATCATCGGCACGATGTTCACCGACTTGATGGCCGCCAACCCGGCCGACGAGAACGGCGACATCCAGAACGTCTACAAGGTTGCACTGAACACCACGCGCCTGGTTTACGTACTCGGCGACTTGGTGGTGGCTTGGCTGCTGCTGCGCGGCGCCGAGGTCGCTCAGAACCAGCTCGACGCTGGCGCCGAAGGTGCGGACAAGTCGTTCTACGAGGGCAAGGTCGCCGCGGCGTCGTTCTTCACCAAGAACGTGCTGCCGCGTCTGGCCGCAGAGCGCGTCATGGCCGAACAGGTTGACCTGTCGGTCATGGAACTGGACGAAGCTGCTTTCTGAGTCCAACTCAAAATCGAAAGCGGCGCGGACCTTCGGGTCCGCGCCGCTTTCGTTTGCTCCTTAAAGCAGGTCCTTTGCAACGACTGACTTCACCCAGGCTTCGTTGGGGCTCATGCCCGCCCACTCATAGGTTGCCTCAACCGGGTCGATTCCACGGTCGCCAGCACGGCGGACCAATCGGCCCATCGAAACGTAACTTCCTGGTCGATCAGCGCTATCGTCCGTGGCGACAATCAGCAGGACCTCATCGCCTTGTGCCGCATGCTCGACGTCTTCGACACGGTAGTCGACCAGTTTTTCCAGCTCCCCGTCAGCGAGCACTCGACCCAATTTGCCTTCAAAATCCGAGCGCACTTTCGACAATGGCACCACGCCACCTCGCTCACGGACATACACCGTCGTTGGACCGCCGTTGCGTTGTGCAGCGACTTGGACGGTCAGAATCGTCTCGACGTGGTTCCCCGGTTGAGAAACAACCGCCTCCGTCTTCGTTACCTGCCCAACGAGTACGTTTGCGATCATCTCTTCCTCGACGAACTGCTCCAGGGTCGGATCGGCATAGATTCTGATCCGGTCGCCGATCATCGTGACCACATGAGCAACCTCCCCATCGGTTTGGGAGACCGGAGTTGTCGAACTCTGGCTACTTGCTTCCGTGCCGTCATTTGGCGGAGTTTCCGAACACGCAGTCAAAAGCAAGAGACCGGCCAGGAGCGCCGTGAGCCGAACGCGGGCAGTCGAGGCATCGGTACTCATGCCACCATCCTCACGCGAACGCGATCGGGCGGGCAATCGCGCGGACACATGCTGGGCCGGGTTCGCCTGCGGCCTGTGCGCAGGTGCAACGCCTAGGCTGGCCAAGTGGATTTGAGTCTCCGTCGCTGGTACGTCGTCGCGGCCCTGATTGCGCTGTTCTCATGGGCTGCGGGGACGGCGTATGCCGCGTCGGCGTGGGATCCGGTGCGGACGGCGGCAGTTGCGCCGATTGGTCAAGATCTCAACCCGGCCGGCAAGGATCTGGCCATCTTCACCGACGTGCTGCAGCCTGACCGAAATGTGCAGTGCTTTGCCCGAGCGGATGGACCGCGCATCAAGGTGCCCGCTGCACCGGTTGAGATCTCCGTCGACAGCGACGGCACTCGCTGGCACCTCATCGCGGTCTTGCGCTCGGCACCAGACGGCGTCCACGTCGCCTGCGCCCCCCGCGACAAGGCAATCGACACCGCCCGCTACGGCACCGCGATAGTTGACCTATCAAGTCGGCTGGGTACGGCGAAACTCATTTCTTGGGGCGGCTTCGCGGTCGGGCTGACCTTGGCAACTGCGACTCTTTACGCAAGGACTCGAAAGGAATTTGCCAATGACTGACCTAGCGCCCTATGTCCAAGCGTGGAAGTCTGCGGCCGAAGCGATCCTGTCGCTCGACCACGACGACTGGCAGATCCCGACCGACCTGCCCGGCTGGACCGCACACGACGTCCTCGCGCACCTTGTTCACCTAGAGCGGGTAATCCTCGAAGGCGACAGTCAAACCGTCGGCACTAACGTCGTGCCCGCCGACTATACGAACGCCGGCGTCGAAGCGTTGCGAGACGTCCCGACGGCTCAACTTCGCAGCGACTTGGCTGACCTCATTCGGCTGCGCTCAGCAGACTTGATCGAACTGCCTGATCCGAACGCGCCCGCGACGAACGCGCCGGCGAACGCCAACTGGACTTGGGAGACTGCGCTTCGAAATCGCGCCATCGACATGTGGATGCATGAACAGGACCTGCGCCGCGCGTTCGATATTCCCGGCGGGCTGGACTCGCTCGGTGCCCACGTCACAACCTTGACCTTCGCCAGCGCCTTGGGCTTCGTACTCGCCAAAAAGGCCGGCGCCAAGCCCGGGACCGTGGTTCGCTGGCTCGTCACGGGACCAGTCGCAGTTGACTCAACGATCGGCGTCGGCGACGACGGCCGCGCCCGCCCAACCGATCAACCGGCCGAAGTCACCCTAACGATGGACACGGAGGCGTTTGCACTGCTAACTGGTGGGCGCCGAGGTCGCGAGTCGGTCTCTGTTCAGGTCGCTGGCGACGCGGCTCTTGGTGAGCAGGTCCTAGCCGCGATGACGCTAACGACCTAATGCTTATCCGGCCGCCGAAGGTGCTCAACGCCGCCGTGAAGCAGGCGCGTCGATTGCTGTCGGTCGTGGGCCGAAGCGGCGGCGAAACCCCGCAGCCATTCGCCGCCACCGGCCAGGTCGATTCCCTGGGGCCAGAGGTGTTGGCTCGGTTTGAGGCCCGGCTCGACCGGCTTAGCCCGGCCGAACGGCAGCGCCTTGATCCGACCAACCACCCGAGATCGTTTCGCCAACCCGACGAAGTCTCCTGCGGAGCAACGTGCTTAGTCGTCGCAAGGGCAATCAACGATCCGCCGTACGCGCTCTGGTTGACGACCGGCTACGACGCTCGGACAAACTCGACCGATCCGGCCGAAAGCGCCGAACGTATTACTGCCGAGATCGGCCGGATGCACAAACAGATCACGTCAGTTCGCGACCACGACGGCGACCCGCAGGTGCCCTGGCTGCGACTAATCGGCACCGCGCCGTGGGCGGCGGCCCGGCAGATGTACGGCGCGACTGGCGCGTCGGGAACCCCCGGAATCTCCTACCGAGCCCACACCATTGATCCGAGTGAACTGGAATCAGAGTTCGACCTGATCGTCGCGGCGGTCAAGACCGGACAGGTTTTGCCGCTGTATGTCGGCAGTCAATTGCGGCCCGGCCACGTCGTCTTGATCACGGCCGTGATCGACGACCAGACCCTCCAAGTTTTTGAACCGGCCGCAGGCACGATGAAGCGAGTGACCAAAGTGAGTTTCGCGGAATCGAACCTGGCGCTGGCAGGTTGGAATACCGCCTGGTTCGTTATCTTGCCGCGAACGTGAGTCGGCCCTATTTCCTCTGGAGCTAAGGCTTGTGGCCCCACCTGTCGGGGTCGTCGAGCTTCATGCGTGCGCGAGTCTTCTGCCGGTAGCGCCAGATCTGAATTAGCCCGATCGTCCATAGGACGTATTGGAAACTCATCGCCTGAATGTAGTTGCGGTCGGTGAAGTCCAAGATCAAACCGATCGCGATCACCAAGATGAGGCTCGCGAAAAAGCCGCCTTGGTTGACGATCCCGGTTGCGCTGGCGAGCCGGTCGAGTGGGTTTGAGGAGCGCGCATAGTCGAAGCCGATCATCGAGGCCGGGCCGCCCACGCCGGCGACGATCACCAGCACGACCAGCAGCCAACTCGGCGCATCGCCTGGCCAGCACAAGACCAGCGTCCAAACGGCAACGATCGACAAGATGATGCCGATTACCAAGGACGAGCGGTGCCACGGGTAGACGACGATTAGCCGCCCAAGAATCGGCCCCGAAAGCATGACCGCGACCACCATCACCGACAGCAGCACGCCAGCGAATTCCGCCGAGGCGTGCTCGCTTTCGACGAAGAACGGGAACCCCCACAACAGGCCGAGCACCGTCGCGCTGAATTGAGTGGTGAAGTGCACCCAAAACCCCAACCGGGTGCCCGGCTGACTCCAAGACGCGGTCAAGCTTGTGCGGATGCGCGACCACGACATTGCCGGGCCTCGCACCGATTTCGTTCCGGGCTCATCGTGCACGAACAGCATGACGAGTACCGTGACCACACCACCGATTGCTGCCGAGATCAGGTAGGCGGTTGTCCAACCGAAGCTAGCCAGCGCGAACGTCATCGGCGCGGCCGCGAAAACGGCACCCAACTGGCCTACTGGCCCGGTAATCAAAGTCACCTGGGCGATCGCGCGGACGGCGAACCACGAGTTGACCAGTCGCAGCAGGCAGACAAAAGTCATCGCATCGCCAACACCAACGAATGCTCGTGCAGTCAGTGCGGTCGCGAAAGAATCGGCGAACGCAAAGCCGGCCTGGGCGAACGTCAGGATCACCGAGCCGACCAGCATTACCCGCCTCGGCCCGAACCGGTCTACCAACAGGCCGACCGGAATCTGCATCCCCGCATAGACGAGCAGTTGCAGCATGACGAAGGTCGACAGTTGCGCCGCAGTGATGTCGAATCGGTCCGCCGCGGCCAACCCGGCCACCGCTAGCGATGACCGGTGAAAAACCGCAACCAAATAGGCGGCCAAGCCGACCCCCCAGACCAGCCACGCTTGGCGAGGGGTCTGCGAAAGGGGGGTCACCGACCCAGTCTAGGCGCGCGCCGCTGAACGCCCGAATCGGTCAGAACGTGAACGCGCGTGCCGGGTCCTCCAACAAGTCGGCCACGTCGCGCAGGAATCTGGAGGCCTGCTCGCCGTCGGCTACCCGATGGTCAAACGAAACCGCCAACGTCGTCACCAGTCGGGGTACGACGTCGTCGCCGACGACCCACGGACGTTTCGCGACTTGACCTAGAGCGAGAATCCCGGACTGACCTGGCGGCAGGATCGGCGTGCCGCCGTCGATCCCGAAGACGCCAACGTTTGTCAGCGTGAAGGTGCCGCCGGACATTTGCGCCGGCTGCAACTTGCCCGCTCTGGCGGTAGCGACAAGTTCGTCGATCGTCCGGCCCAGCTCAACTAGGGACAGGCGGTCGGCATCAGGAACAACCGGCACCACCAGACCGCGTTCGGTCGCCGCCGCGATCCCCAACCCGACGCTCTGAGGAAAATCGATCGCGTCCTCGGCCCAGCGCGCGTGCAAGTCCGGGGTTCGCGCCAGCGCCAAGCAAATCGCCTTGGCCGCGATCAGTGTTGCGCTGACTTTGACCGACTCGAACTGCCGGTCGACCTTGAGCCGGTCGACGAGGTTCATCGTTTCGGTCACGTCGATCGTCACCCACTCGGTGACTTGCGGGATCAGCGCGCTGGCGGTCATCGCGGCGGCCGTTGCCTTTCGCACCCCAGTTACCGGACGCGAAGTCGCTGCGGTCGGCGGTTGCTCGCGATGGCGCAGCACATCAGTTCTGGTCACGACCGGACCGTCGGCGGACACCGAAGCTAGGTCGACGCCAAGATCCTTGGCGAGCTTTCGTACCGGCGGTTTCGCCAACACCCGAACCGAACTGGCCGAAACCGACTGGGTCCTGCCGGTGCGGGTTCGGCGCTTACGTTCGCTCGGCCCGTAGCCGACCAGCACGGCCGGCGGCTTGGCGGGCGCTGGCTCTTCGACAACGGACTTGACCGACTCGAGCGCCGCGCCTTCAGCAGACGCATCTTCACCGGCCGAGTCCTCACTGGCCGAGTCTTCACTGGCCGAACCGATCCGCACAATCGCCGTCCCGACGGCCACGGTCTGACCCTCGGAGACCAACAGTTCGGCTACTCGGCCGGCATAGGGACTCGGCAGTTCGACGATCGATTTGGCTGTTTCGATATCGACCAACACGTCGTTGATCTTCACCTCGTCACCAACCGCCACCCGCCAAGTGACGATCTCGGCTTCGGTCAGGCCCTCGCCAACATCAGGCAAACGAAACTCGCTCATCAGAACTCCTTCGCCAAGTCGACCGCATCGAGCACTCGCTCAACGCTGGGAAGGTGATCGTGCTCGACCCGACATGGCGGGTACGGCAGGTCGTAGCCGGTCACTCGTTGCACCGGCGCCTCGAGCGAGTAGAAGCATTCTTGGGTGATCCGCGCCGCCAGTTCGGCACCGAGCCCCAGCGTTTTGGCGGCCTCGTGGACCACCACGGCGCGCCCCGTTCGGCGCACCGACTCATAGACCGGTTCCAGATCAAGCGGAGACAACGTTCTCAGGTCGATCACTTCGAGTGAGTCTTCGGTCTCCTCGGCCGCCTGCAGGCAGGTCTTCACCGTCGGCCCATACGCCAAGACCGTCACGTCATCGCCGGCTCGAACCACCCGACTTTCGTGCAGTCCAAGGGCTGGCTCGTCGGTGATGGTCGCCGAATCCCAGTACCGCTGTTTCGGTTCGAGGAAAACGATCGGGTCGTCGGCGGCAATCGCCTGCTGAATCATCCAGTAGGCGTCGTTCGCGTTCGACGGGGACACGACCTTCAACCCGGCCGTCATCACGAACTGGGCTTCGGGGCTTTCGGAGTGGTGTTCCACCGCGCCGATGCCGCCGCCGAACGGAATCCGGATCACCATTGGTACCGAAACCAGGCCTTCGCTGCGGGCGCGCAACCGAGCCACCTGGCTGACGATCTGGTCGTAGGCCGGGTAGACGAAACCGTCGAACTGAATCTCAACGACCGGCCGAAACCCGCGATAGGTGAGCCCGACCGAGGCGCCGACTAGGGCCGACTCTGCAAGTGGGGTGTCCATTACGCGGTGCTCGCCGAAGTCTTTTTGTAGCCCGTCAGTGACCCGAAAGACTCCGCCGAGTCGGCCGATGTCCTCGCCGAGCAGCACCACTTTCGGGTCTGCCTCCATCGCCGCTCTAAGACCGGCGTTCAACGCCTTTGCGATGCTCAACTCCATGACGCGACCTCCTGACTCTGGGCAATGAGTTCATCGGGTTCTTCGGCGTAAACGTGCGCGAACAGGTCCGCCAAATCCGGGTCGGGCAGGTTCTGGCACACCTCGCGCAAGTGTTCGCCCAACTGCTCGGCTTCGGCCTGAACCGCCTCGTCGAAATCGGCGAAGCCCGAGTCGATTTCACTCAGGTGAAGCCGCAAGCGCAGCAGCGGATCCCGCGCGGCCCAATCGTCGCCCTCGTGACGGTCGCGGTACCTGCTCGGATCGTCAGAGGTGGTGTGCGCCCCCATCCGGTAGGTGATTGCCTCGATCAGCGTCGGACCCTGCCCGTCGCGGGCTTTTCGCAGCGCCTGGCTGGTCACCTGGTGGACGGCCAGCACGTCGTTGCCGTCGACCCGCACCCCCTCAAAGCCGAAACCGGCCGCACGTTGGGCGATTGGGACTTTGGTCTGACGCTCTAGCGGAACACTGATCGCGTACTGGTTGTTCTGGCAGAAGAACACGACCGGCGCGTTGTACGAAGCGGCCCAAACGAACGCTTCATTTGTGTCTCCTTGGCTGGTCGCGCCGTCGCCGAAGTAGGTCACGACGGCCTCAGATTTTCCTTCAAGCATGGTGCCGATGCCGTAGCCGACCGCGTGCAGCGTTTGCGCACCGATCACGATCGCCGGCAGTGCGTAGTTGTATTCGGCCGGATCCCAGCCGCCCAGACTCGTGCCGCGGAACATGCCCAGCAACTTCGCCGGGTCGATGCCCCGACACCAAGACACCGCGTGTTCTCGGTAGGACGGGAAGACGAAGTCGGCCGGCTGCAACGCTCGGCCGCTGCCGATTTGGGCGGCCTCCTGGCCGAGCATCGGCGGCCACAAGCCAAGTTCGCCGTGGCGTTGCAGAGCAAACGATTCGGTATCTATTCGGCGTGCCAACACCAAGTCGCGGTGGAATCCGCGCAGGTCATCAAGGGTGAAGTCGTGCTCGCCGACGAGCCGACCGTCGGGTGCGAGCACCTGTGCAATGGGTAGGCCCATGCCTGCCTCCTGTGCCGGAGGCGGGATCACCGCCTCGGTGACGCGATCGCTGGCTCGGGGTGTTGAGCCGACTCGATCGCCGATGTGACGGGCATCACATCTACCCTGAGGGTATCAGGGTTTGAAAGTGGTCGCGGCCGCCAAGAAGGCGTCGTTCACGGACGGAGTGCCGATTGAAACTCGCACGCCCTCGGCAAAGCCGCGAACCGCCACCGGGGCTACGTGCGCGCCGAACTCGGCAGACCTGCCAGGCAATTCGAGCCAAACGAAATTTCCTTGCGTCGTCGGTACCGAAAAGCCAAGTTCGCGCAGCCTAGTCGCCACCCGTTCGCGTTCGGCCACGAGCAAATCGACTCGTTCACCCAGTTCGGCTTCGGCCGCCAACGAGGCGACGGCCGCCGCTTGGGCAATGTCACTGACCCCAAAAGTCGGCAGCACCTTGTCGATCGCTTCGACGATCGGCGCCGGTCCCATCGCATAGCCAACTCGCAACCCCGCTAGGCCGTACGCCTTCGAGAAGGTGCGCAGCACTACCAAGTTCTCGTGCCTGGCCAAGATGGCCAATCCGGCCACGGCTGAGTCGTCACGAACGAACTCGGCATAAGCCTCATCAAGCACCACGAGCACATCAGTGCGAACCTGCGCCATGAACTCTTCGAATTCAGCCGCGCCAACGACAGTGCCGGTGGGGTTGTTCGGCGAGCAGACCAGCACCACTTTCGTCTGCTCGGTGATCGCCGAAGCCATCGCCGACAAATCGTGTCGACCATCGCGGGTGAGCGCGATCTGGACTGATCGCGCCCCGGTCAGCTCCACCGCGATCGGATAGGCCTCAAACGATCGCCAGGCATAGACAACCTCATCACCGGCTGCACACCACGCGTTGAGCAGGGCATAGAGCACGGCAACCGAACCGGTGCCAAAACACAACTGATCGGCCGCCAGCCTTAGTCGGTTGGCCAAAAGTTCGCGAAGTTGGCTAGTCGCCGGGTCCGGATATCGGTTCATCTGGCCAAGGGCCGCAGTCGCACTTTCGAGGACACCGGGCAGCGGCCCGAACGGGTTCTCGTTGCTCGAAAGCTTCAGGCTTTCCTCGGTCGACCGGGCGCCCGCCCGATACGCCGCAATCGATTGGACGGCCGTCCTCGGCTGCGGAAAACTCATGTACCGAGACTAGGGCCGATCGGCCTGCAAGAATCATCCGGTGAACCCAAAAACGGCGCGCGGAGCCCTGCTGCTGGTTACCAGCGCCGCGTTGCTGTTCGGCGTCAACGCGGGAGTTTCGCGAATCGTGATCGAGGCGGGACTGCCAATCCCAACCTTCACCACCGTACGAGTCACCGGCGCGTTCTTGGCGTTTGCGCTGATCGCGGCGACCGTCGACCGAACCGCGTTCAAAGTCCCGCTGGGACGCGACCTAGTTTTGGTCATTGCGCTCGGCGTGGTCGGCGTCGCGTTCTTGCAGTGGACGTACAACTTCGCCATCGTGCGACTGCCGATCGGCATTGCGCTACTGCTGGAGTACCTGGCACCAGTCCTGGTGGTGATTTGGGTTCGGTTTTTCCGCCGCGAAGCCGTCCACCCGAGAGTGTGGCCGGCAATCGGCCTGGCGCTAATCGGCCTGGCCATGGTCGGGCAGGTGTGGGCCGGGCTAACGATCGATGGGGTTGGCCTGGTCGTGGCGCTTATCTCAGCGGTGTGCTTTGCCTCGTACTTTTTGATCGGCGAGGAACTAACCACCTCAGCCGCGCCGCTGACCCCGTTGCGCACAGTACTTTGGTCCTTCGGCGTCGCCACGATCACGATGAACGTGCTCGGCGGTTGGACTGACGTCGCCCAACTCGCCAGCTCGGCCTCGATGCTCGGCCGGCTGGCCGAGTTCACCATCCCGGCTTGGTCGGCGATGGCCTGGGTGATCCTGCTGGGCACAGTCACGCCGTTCTTCCTATACCTGGCTGCTTTGCGGACGTTGTCGAGCGCAAAAGCTTCGGTGACCGCAATGCTCGAACCGGTCGTCGCGGTCGGGGTCGGCTGGCTGTGGTTCTACGAGGCGATGACTCCGATCCAGTTGGCCGGTGTCGCCGCGGTAGTTGCCGGAATCATCGTGGCGCAGACCGCCCGCGTTACCCAGCCAGACGAGCTTCCCCCAGCCGTCTAGGCTGACAACCATGGAACGTTTCGGGTTCATGTGGTTCGTCAGCAGCATCGCGCTCGCCTTCGCCTCACTAATTCTGGGTAGCAATATGTCGATTGGGGACGACAGCGAATCGACGGCAAGTCAGATTTTGACGTTGGCGCTCGTCGGTCTGGTTTTCACCTTGGTGCACGAGTTCATCGGCGATATCGTCAAGTTTTTTTCGCTACCGTTCATCGTGCTGACACTTGGCCTCCTGCTCGTGGTGATCAACGCGCTCCTACTGCTGTTCACCGAATGGCTAACCTCGCTTTTCGGCATCGAGTTCTTCGTAGACGGATTCTGGTGGGCGTTCCTTGCCGCGATCGTCATCTCGATCGGCCAGTCAATCGTTTCGGCAATCATTCGCCAAGCCTGAGTAGCCATGACCCGGATCGCAATGGTGTGCCTAGGCAATATTTGCCGTTCCCCGATGGCGGACGTCGTCTTGTCCCATCGGCTCGCCCAAGCAGGTCTTACCGAATTCACCGTGACCAGCGCCGGCACTGGCGACTGGCATGTTGGCGAACCGATGGATACTCGCGCAGCGCAAACATTGGCCTCGGCCGGCTACGACCCCAGCAGGCACCGGGCGAAAAATTTCGACTCAACCTGGTTCGCTGCCAACGAATTGATCCTCACCATGGATTTGGCGAACCGCACGGACGTCTTGTCCCTTGCCCAGAGTGAAGCCGACCGCGCAAAGGTTCGCCCGTATCGTGCGTTCGACCCGTTAGCCGAATCGCCGGATGCCGAAGTGCCCGACCCTTGGTACGGCGAGCTAGATGGATACGTACTGGTTCTGGACATCGTCGAACGGACGACTGACGAACTTATTCGATTCCTGCAACGCTAAGAATCGCCTACCTCAACACGCGCTTTCGCCGACTCCGGTAAGTTTCGGGCCATGGCACGCATGACCGGAACCGCAGCGATGGCAGAAGCTTTACTCGATGTCGCTGTGGTCTCAACGACGCCGGTCGCCGGCGGGAACATCTGCACGACCACTCGCCTGCGGCTTACCGACGGCCGAAGCGCGGTGATCAAGACGCGGCCGAATCGCCCAACGGGCTTCTTTGAGACCGAGGCCAACGGTCTAGACCAGCTGCGCGCAGCCGGCGGCGTACCCGTGCCGAACGTACTGGCCGTCAACGCCGAGTGCATCGTCTTGGACTGGATCGAGCCAAGCAAGCCCACCGCCGAACTAGCCGAACAGTTCGGGCGGTCACTGGCGAAAACTCACTCGGTGACGCCAGCGAGTTTCGGGGCCGAACAAGATGGCTTCATCGGGTTGGCCCCGTTGCCGAACCGCCCACTGCCAACGTGGGAGGAGTTCTATGCCAGCCGGCGAGTGATGCCCTATCTACGCGCTGCTGTCGACCGAGGCGCCTTGACCGTAGAACAGGCAGCCATCATCGAACGAGCGATGAAACAGATCCATTCCTTTTCCGGTGATAGCGAACCGCCGGCACTGCTGCACGGTGACCTGTGGTCTGGAAACATGGTCTGGGGCGCGGAACAAATCCACCTAATCGACCCGGCCGTTCACGGCGGACACCGCGAGACGGATTTGGCGATGTTGGCGCTATTTGGCACCCCTCACCTGCAGAAAGTCTTGGACGCGTACAACGAGACTTCGCCACTGCAAGACGGCTGGACCGAGCGCGTCGCCCTGCATCAGTTGCATCCACTTCTCGTCCACGCTGTTCTGTTCGGCGGCGCCTATGGCGCCCGCGCAGTTGCCGCCGCCCAAAGCCTTTTCGACCACGCCACCTCGGAGTGAAATGAAAATTCTCGTCGTTGATGATGACCGCGCCGTTCGCGATTCGCTGCGCCGCTCTCTGGAGTTCAACGGTTTCACCGTTGAGTTAGCCAGCGATGGCGCCGAAGCATTGGCGCGAGTTGCTCAAGTGTCCCCTGACGCGATCGTCATGGACGTGATGATGCCAAGGCTTGGTGGGCTGGACGCGACTCGGGCACTTCGAGCCGCCGGCAACGACGTGCCGATCCTCGTGTTGACGGCCCGCGACGCGGTCTCGGATCGAGTCGACGGCTTGGATGCTGGAGCAGACGACTATCTGACAAAGCCGTTCGCCCTCGATGAACTCCTAGCCAGGGTGCGCGCCTTGCTTCGCCGCTCGAGCAGGCAGCGAATCCAAGAAGACGACGAACCGCCACTAGAGTTTTCGGACCTGACACTGGACCCGATCACTCGTGAGGTTCGTCGAGGCGACCGCGACATCTCCCTTACTCGCACCGAGTTCGCCCTGCTCGAGTTGTTCATGGAACGACCCAAGCGGGTCCTGGAACGAAATTTCATCCTCGAAGAGGTTTGGGGATTCGACTTCCCGACGACCGCGAATTCGCTCGAAGTGTATGTCGGCTATGTTCGCCGCAAGCTCGAAGCCGACGACGAACCGCGACTGATCCACACGGTCCGAGGCGTGGGCTATGTGCTGCGGGAGACGCCACCGTGACCTGGGTGGACCGCGCCTACGAGCGAGTCCACAAACTGCTCGAGCCTGTAACTTCCCGAATCTCACTGGCCGCCCGGGTCGCCATTTTGACTACCCTCGCCGTGGCCGGAGTGCTGTCGATTATGAGCGCCGCGCTCTTTGTGCTCGTTCGCGCCGAGTTCATCTCAGCGATCGATGATTCCCTGACGCGGCGAGCAGAAAATGCCGTGGAGGCTGGGTATACGCCGACGAATATTGACGAGGAACAGGCGAACCTGCTGGCGTTGGCCGGAATCCGCCTGTTGGCAATCCGCAGCGGCGGTGGCGAATTTCTCGTCCGCCCAAGTGACACCTTCCCCTATGACAACCGTGAGCGTGAAGTCGCGCTCGGCCTAGAAGACCATTCGGCCAGGACGACGAAAATAGGGAAAATTCCTTACCGGGTCGTTGCCGTCCAGGCGGGAGAAGGTCAAGCATTCGTCATCGCCCAGTCGATGGAATCGACCCAACAAACCCTCGACCGACTCATTCGAGTCCTCATACTTTGCTCCCTAGCGGGGGTGATCGTCGCCGGGGTTGCCGGTTGGGCCGTCGCAAATAACGGACTGAGGCCAGTACGTCGGCTCACGGCCGCCGCCGAGCACGTTGCCGCCACCCGCGACCTCACGCCGATAGCCGTCTCGGGCAAGGAAGACGAGTTGACCCGACTGACTCGGGCTTTCAACGAGATGCTGACCGCCTTGGCCGAAACTCTCCAGCGCGAACGGCAACTAATCGCCGATGCCGGCCACGAGTTGCGCACGCCGCTGACGAGCCTTCGCACGAACATCGACCTGCTCCTGCAGGCGCAGGCGGCCGACGCTCGGCAACTATCCCCCACCCTGCTTCGTGAGCTGCTCACCGACGTCGGCGCCCAACTTGAGGAGCTAACCTCACTCGTCGGAGATCTGACTGAGCTCGCTCGCGACGAGCCGCTACACCGCGATCCTGAACCACTCGATTTGGCCGACGTGGTTCGCCGGTCGATTACCCGAGTTCAATTGCGCGCACCTGCGCTGGTGTTCGACGTGGACCTAGAACCGTCTTGGGTGCTTGGCGACAGCCAGCTCCTGGAACGAGCGATCACGAATCTGCTCGACAACGCAGCAAAGTGGAGCCCGCCGGAGGCGACCGTCACGGTTCGCCTCGTTGCCGGATCGGTCTCAGTAGCCGACCAAGGCCCGGGCATCGCAGCCGAAGACATAGACCACGTTTTTGACCGGTTCTACCGTTCTACCCAAGCGCGGGCGTTGCCCGGATCTGGGCTTGGCCTGTCAATCGTGAAACGTGCAGCGGACCGGCACGAGGGCAACGTCGCAGTGGTTTCCACCCTCGGCGAAGGCGCAACTTTCACCTTCTCGGTGCCGCTAGCAACCCCGACACCATAAAAAGACTTCGGCCAGGCACAGACTTCTCACACTTCATTCTCAGGTCGTGGGACGATTGTTGAAGCATGAACGATCAGCATGATCCCTTCGCGGAACGCCCCTACGTCCCCCCGACTGCGCCGGATGCTTCACCTGAAGCGTCAACCGGTTCATCAAGCGACTGGCCATTCGCCGAGCAGCAGACTGCAGACCAGCACGGCACGTATGCGCCTGATCACGAGCCGACCATGACGGTCGGTTCGGGCTACTCGGCAGAGCCCACCACCGAAATACCGACCGAACCTACCCTTGCGTTCGGCGGCGGTGGCACGCCCCCGACCTACCCGCCCACCAACCTAGCCCCGCAAGCACCGGCCCCGAAGCCGCGGGCGGGTCGAATCGTGGCCGCCGCGACTGGCGTGATTCTGCTTGCTGGCGCATCGGCCGCCGGCGGTGCCGCCATCTACAGCAACATGAGTGATTCGCAGCCGGGGATCAGTTCTTCGACGACCGGCACCTCACTCGACGAGATTCCGGCCTCGACTACTAAGACCAGTGATGTTTCGGCGGTCGCGGCCAAGTTGCTGCCGTCAACGGTGATGATCAACGTGGCCGGCCAAGAGGGATCTGGCACCGGCACCGGCATCGTGATCAGCAAAGACGGCAACATCCTGACGAACAATCACGTGATTGAGGCGGCCGCAGATGGCGGCACGATCACCGTGGCATTCAACGACGGCACGAATGCGCGCGCCGAGATCGTCGGACGCGACGTCGCCACCGACATCGCGGTTATCAAAGCCGCAGGACTAACTGACCTGACTCCCGCCACCTTAGGAGACTCAGCGAAGGTCCGAGTGGGTCAGCCAGTCGTAGCAGTTGGATCTCCGTTCGGCCTCGAGTCGACCGTCACCCAAGGAATCGTTTCGGCACTGAACCGCCCGGTGAGTCCTGGTGATTCTGATTCGGGCAGCGGCTCCACGACCACCTTCCCAGCAATCCAGACCGACGCGGCGATAAACCCCGGAAACTCTGGCGGGCCGTTGGTTGACATGTCCGGCAACGTGATTGGCATCAACTCCGCCATCAACACCGGCGGCAGCGGAAACGGTTCGGTCGGACTCGGCTTCGCGATCCCGATCAACTTGGTGCGCAATGTTTCGACGCAGATCCTCGCCGGTCAAACGGTTGAGCATCCACAAATCGGCATCACGGTCAGCAGTGCCACCAGCGACGACAAGATCACCACGGTCGGCGCCAAGATCAGCGAAGTCACCGCAGGCGGCGCCGGCGAGAAGGCTGGCCTCAAGTCTGGTGACATCGTCACCAAGGTCGACGGAAACCCGGTCGCTTCGAACGAGGCCCTAATCGCGACGATCCGCGGCTATAGCCCCGGAGACAAGGTCACGCTAACGGTTCAGCGCGGCGGAAAGTCGATCGACGTGAACGTCACGCTCGGTTCTGACGGCGGATCGCTCGCTCGAAAGCAGTGACGCGGTTCAGCTGAGCAGCGACTCGGTCAATTCGCGCAGCAGCGAATAACCGTGCTGCGTCAGGATCGATTCGGCGTGGAACTGGATCCCCCGGTAAGCGGGCCCGGCAACTAGGTGAATATCACCAGATGCCGGGTCCGTTTCTACGCTCACCCCGGCCGGTAGACCCGATTCGGGCACCCGGGCAACGAACGTGTTGTAGAAGCCGACCGTCTCAGTCCGACCCAAGATTGGCAGAGCACTCTGAGTTCCTTGGAAGACGATGTCTTTGAACACCAAGTCCAGGCCGATCAGGTGACTGAGCGTTTGGTGGCCCAGACAGATTGCCAAGAATGGCTGGCCGCGATCTAGCAGTCGCTGAGTTGCCGCGCGCAGGACTTTGATCTTGGGATCGTTGTCGTCGCGCGGGTCGCCCGGGCCCGGACCGATCACCACGAGGTCGTGGCCGTCTAGCGATTCGGTCGTCCACGCGTCATGGCGAATCACTTCGGTGGTCATGCCCATCACCGCGAAGACGTGCCCGAGCATGTTGACGAAATCGTCTTCACCGTCGAGCACAACGACCCGCTTACCGATCAGGTTCGGCACCTTTGGCGTCTGCGACTGGTCACTCAGCCAGAACTGACTCAACCGCTGGTTTCGTGATCCCAGCGCGATCAGTACCTCGTCATCGCGGGTGAAAGCGTCGTAACCGTCGACCGGTAGCGCCGCGGCCTCAACCAACCCGAACGCGCTGAGGATGCCCGAGGCTTTAGCCCACGTCTCGTTCGTTTCGTAGTCCGCGTCCGAATCGCGCACAAGGGTCGCGCCGGCGGTGACCGACAGATTGCCGGCTAGGTCGACGTCGGCGGTTCGAATCAAGATCGGCGCGTCGAGTTTCGTCTGACCTGCTTCGTCACGACCGACGAGGGCCGCAACGCTGGCGTAGTAGCCCCGACCGTGGGCCTCGTACTGCTTGATGAGTCGGCAGGCATTTTCCACTGGACTGCCGGTGACGGTCGCGGCGAACATTGAGTCACGCAAAATGACCCGCGGATCAAGGTCGGTGCGCCCAGCCAACAGGTATTCGGTGTGGACCAGGTGCGTCATCGGCTTTAGGTAAGGGCCCAGGACAAGGCCACCTTCATGGCACAGATCGCACATCATCTTCAGTTCTTCGTCGACGACCATGAAGAGTTCGTAGATCTCTTTTTCGTCGGCCAGGAACTTCAACAACTCGCGCTTGCGGTCGGCGTTGGTGTCCAAGCCGCGCATCCGGAAGGTGCCACTGATCGGGTTCATCCGCAGTTGGCCGGCGTCCAAGCTGACGTGCCGTTCAGGGCTGGCACCGATCAGGTAGCGGTCACCGGTGAAGATGCAGAAGGTCCAAAACGAGCCTCGTTCGCGTTCGAGTAGGCGGCGGAAAACGCTCAACGCCCGTTCGTGGCCCCAGTCGGCAACTTTGGCGGTGTAGCGCCGCCCGACCACTAGATTTGCGCCTTCGCCTTGACCGATTTCTTCGTCGATGATCTGGCGCACGACTTTGGCGTAATCGGCGTCTGAGGTTTCGAAACCGCCGCGGTCAACCATCTCGATTTCGAGGTCTGGCAGCACCTCGAGCAGGTCTACGAGGGGCACATCGACACAGGTTCTGGCCTCAATCACCGACAGCGGGGTGCCGTCCTGATGGGCTTGGAAGCCACGTTCGGCCACTTGTGAAAACGGCACCAAAACGAGGTTGTCCCACGCCGGACCAGGACCTTCAGAAAGCGGAATATCGGCGAGCTTTTCGATGTCGGTTCGCGGACCGGCCAGCAAGGTGACCGTGTCTGCCTCGCGACCGCGGATGAGCGCGAAAGCCGGCTGGGTTAGCAGTTCGGCCAAGACGTGCTGCGTCATCTCGTTCTTCTTTCCACGCGCTGGACGAATCAACGTTCGTCAGCGTACCGGTTGTTCACTGGCCGATTCGATCGAGCCAGCGGCGCGAGGAGCCGACGGTCACCAAGATTTGGGTGGCTCTGGTCAAGACGACGTAGAGCGTGCGCCAGCCGGCCGCCGACTCGGCGACCAGACCGTCTGGTTCGATCAAGACGACGGCGTCGAACTCGAGGCCCTTGGTTTCGAGCGGGTCGAGTACTCGCAACCGCTCTGTTGGGGTGATCGCGGACGCCACCTGCGCGAGCAGTTCGCCCGGCGCAACCACCGCAACCGTGCCATCGACCTGAGCGAGCATCGCTTCGGCTTCGCGGCGGGCAGTCTCGATCACTTGACCTGCGGCAACGAGTTCGTGGCGCGGCTCAACTCCGGTGCGCCTGACCGCTTCGGCCAAGTCCGGCTGGTCGATCGCGAACTTGGCAGCCTTGGCGGCCAGTTCATAAATCTCAGCGGAGTTGCGGTAGTTCGTCGACAGTCGGAATCGGTGGACATTGAGCCGACCAAGCGCCTCGGTGCGCGCGGCAATCGACTCTGCTGGCACCGGCCAGGACGACTGCGCCTCGTCACCAACGATCGTCCAACTCGCGGTTCGTCCACGCCGGCCCAGCATCCGCCACTGCATCGGCGACAGGTCTTGGGCTTCGTCGACCAACACGTGGGCGTAGCCGTCGTCGTCAATGCTGCTGGTTGCCTTGACGCGGTTCTCGCGCTCGCTGCGTTCAAAACTCATGAACTGTTTGGGCGTGAAGTCGTCTTCGTTCTCCACTGGCGGCACCTCGCCAACCAAGTGTCGGAGTTCGTCGAGCAACGCGACATCTTCAATGGTCGGCGAATCGGACCAGAGCCTTCGCATGACCTGCTGCTCGAATGAGGTGTATAGGTCACCGGCCAGTTCACCGAGGCGACTTGGGATTGACTGCCACAGATCAGCCGGATCAAGTTCGGGCCACCAAGCGTCGAGGAACTCCTCAAACCCATGGTGCCCATCCATCTCGTCGGCGAACTTCTCCGGACCACGATCGAGCGCCCGATCGCCCTTGACGCGCTCCCAGAGCGCCTCGACGAGCAGTTTGCGCACCCGCTTAGCCTGCAGGTTTGGCAGGCCCATGCCGAAGATCCGTCGCCGAATTTGGGACAGGTCGGCGGCCTCAAGAATCAGCCGGTCATCGCGGTAGAAAACCTCGAACCGCTTCGGCGACCCCGATCGAGGCGCCCGCACGAGTCGGTCCAGAACCTTCACCATCCGGTCCGAACCGATCAACGCAGCGAGTTCTGGATCGGCGTGCTGGGCGGCTGAAATCCCGTCAACGACTTCGCCCATCGACCGCAAGGTCACGGTCGTTTCGCCCAGGCTGGGCAGAACCCGTTCGATGTAGTTCATGAACACACCAGAGGGGCCAACGACCAGAACGCCACCGGCCTCAAACCGACGCCGGTCGGTGTAGAGCAGGTAGGCCGCGCGGTGCAAAGCGACCACGGTTTTTCCGGTGCCGGGGCCGCCCCCAATGATGGTCGCGCCGCGGGCCGGCGCGCGGATCGCTTCGTCCTGCTCCTTTTGGATCGTCGCGACGACCGAATGCATGGAACTGTCTCGAGCGCGACTGAGGCTGGCCATAAGCGCGCCTTCGCCGATGATCACCAGGTCGTCGTCGGCAGCGTCCGCATCGAGTAGTTCGTCTTCGATGCCAACAACCTGATCGCCGCGACAGCGCAAGACTCGACGCCGAACCGCGCCGACCGGGTCTTGGGCCGTTGCCCGATAGAAGACCGACGCGGCCGGGGCACGCCAGTCGATCAAAATGATTTCGCGATCGGCGTCCCTGACGCCGATTCGGCCGATATATCTGGCTTCGCCGCTAGTTAGATCGAGTCGGCCGAAGACTAGTCCGTCGTGGGCGGCGTTCAGCGCACTGAGCCGCTTGTTGGCTTGGAACACCATCGCGTCGCGCTCGACTAGGCCGCCTTCGTGCCCGATATGGCCGCGCGCCATCCCCTCGGCAACCAACGATTCAGCAACTTTCGCCGAAGCGTCGAGTCGCTGATAGACGGTGTCAACGTATGACTGTTCGCGCGCGATTTCGCGATCTTCGTCGGCAGCGGAAGTCATCAAGGCCCTTCTGGCGGTGGGGAACAATCCATTCTAGGCGAAACCCTCACGCCAACGGGATGTATCACCGGCCACGCCGGTGTCTCTTAGCCGCCGTCAAACGCTTTGCGTAGATGACGGGGCGCCGACTTCTCGGGGGAGAGCCGGCGCCCCGTGCCAAGGCAGAAACCGCGATGCGGTCTTGGATATGCAGAACGGGGTCGACCCCCGAGCCCGACCCCGTACTGCCCCGAAAACCAATTGCTTGGCAATCGACGGTACCGAAACCTTTGGGACGCGCATGCGGGTTCGCCGTCGATAAAAATGGGGACAAGCCAAAGCGGGGCCGACCCAATGGGCCAGCCCCGCCTCAGTTTCAATCAGTTCACTTCACCGTGACCGACCGCACCGCAGCCGAACCGGTGTACTGCGTCGAACCGGCATAAACCGCCTTCAACGCACGCTTGCCTTTCTTGAGCTTGAGCGTCACCGACGCCTTGCCCTTGCTGACCTTGACAGTCTTCACCAGCTTGTTACCGTCATAGATCTTCACCGAACCTGCCGTAGACCTAGCAGAAGTACCAGGCAGCGTCAGTCCAACCGTCACTGTCGCTTTACGCTTTCCGGCCTTCGCCGCCAAAGCAAGCGTCGACACCTCCTTGGCCAGCACTGCCTTCGACGTGGCCGTTCCGGCGCCGAACTTTCCTTCGTCGTCGATTGCCCGGACCGTGGCGGTGATTGCCTTGCCGCGATCGGCGGCCTTCACCTTGTAGGTGGCGCTGCTTCCAGCAGCAATACCGCCGACCTCCCACTGGTAGGAATAGGCGAGCAGCTCGTCAAACGCCCAAGTTCCCGGCGAGACCGTCAACGTCTTGCCGGTGAGCGCCGAACCGCTAACTGTTGGCGGCTCAACCGCGGTCAGGTTCCGGCTCAGCGTCGCATTTAGGCCAGTCACGGCTTGACCGTCGCCGACGACGACCTTGGTAGCTGTGGTCGGTGAATAGCCGTTCTTCCACCACTGTGGAACGAACTCGAGTTTTTTTGCGGTAGACGCGTTGTGCCGCTTACCGGAGAACTCGACTGTGTACGCACCAGGCGCGACTCGTGCGACGTACTTTCCAACCGCGTTCACGCGTGCCAAATCAATCGGCTTTCCGGTCGCATCGAAGATCTCCATTACTGCATCACTGCTGGGCCATCCCTCAACGGCCTCAAGCGTGATCGTGGCAGAAATCGTGCCCATCCGCGCGACGGTAAGTTTTCCCAGATTAAGCGTCCCGGTTTCGCCAACGGCAAACTCTTCAGCGTCTTCTGGCGTTGCGGAACCGCCGAACCACCGCTCTTCAATACCTGGGTCATCATCGGTGACGTCACCGGTTACCTGAAACTTGTAGGTGCCGACCGGCAGTCCGCCAAAGCCAAAGGCGCCGCCCTTACGGACGGGAGCAGCGTTGTAGTACTCCCAATTGCTGCCGTTCTGCCTAAACGCGGTTACCTGCGCTTCTCGCTGCACGTCGCCGTTCTTGACATCGACAGTGCCGGTGACGTTGTAGGTCGGCGTTTCGGTCTGAGCCTCTGCCAACTCAATGTTGACGCCAAGGCGCTTTTGGTTTTCGGTGACGGTTACGGCCGTGGCCGCCGCGAATGTTTCGGAATTTTCGTACCACTTTGTCTCGTAGTCACCGAGTCCGTCGGAAAAGCGCAACCGATAGGAACCCTCGTCCAAATTCCGCAGCGTGTACTCGCCGCGAGAGTTCGTCTGAGCGTCAGAAACGGCGGCTGCGACGTCGTCGCTGGCAAAAGCGTGAACGGTAATCCCTCGGATTGCAGCACCAGTTGAATCGGTCACTTTGCCGGAGATTCGGGCTCCGTCGGTCAACTGAACTTGTGGGACTTGGGTGGTCCACTTCTTTGTCACTTGGAAGGTGGTTGCCGTGGAGTAAGTCTGGCCATCAGGTCCGGCCCAAGCGCCCTGCCAGTCAGACCCCGAATCATTTACTCGAACACGGTATTGGCCAGGGGCGAGCGATGCGCTCCACTGCCCGGCGTCAACGTTGCTGACCTTGATTTTTTCGAAGTGTTCGAAATCGTCATCTTCGCCGCCGAGTGCGTAGACAAAAATTCCGCTGCGCTCAGTTAGCAGCAAATTTCCGTCCGGATCGACAACCGAACCAGTGAGCGTTCCGTAGTTAGCCTCACTCACCTCGAGGAACGAATCGGGAAGTGCTTCTTCCCCGTTGCCCCGGATGAGATGCGGACCCGAAACGATCGTCTTGAAATCATCCTTGCTAAATCTGAGCCAGATTTGTCTTCCGATAGTTTCGTCTGCGGTTGCCTCGAACTCGTAATGCCCGTTCTCGTCGGTTGATGATGTCGCCTCCACCGGCGTGCTCGGCACGACCGTTGGATCTTCCCCAAACAGCTCAACGGTCACCAACTGGATCGGATTTAGCTCCGCATTTTGGACAACCCCCGAAACTTTGACCTGCGATGGCGCCGCCGATGCTGGCGCACCAAGTGCGCCGAGCACCAACAGCAAAGCCGAAACCAACGCGGTAACTAGGATTCCTTGCTGCCGAACTTTGGACCTGACTTGCAGCCGGCTTTTGTTCCCCATGAAGTCCCATCCCGAGATTTGGTTCGACTTGCGTCGAAAGTCGAAAAGTGAGTCAGCGCCCGATTTTACTAACTCTCAGTTATTTGTGCCGGCAAACCCATAACGGAGGCGAAATCAACGCTTCTTGCTCAAGAACGCTTTCATCGCTTCCCGCGCCTGGTCGCTGCCAAAGAGCCTGGCCGATTGGCTCGCAAGCTCTTCGCCGAGTCGGTCGAACTTGTCGAGTAGGTCCCGGTTCAAAATTGCTTTAGTCTCGGCGAACCCTTGCGGATAACCGTGGGAGAGTTCGTCCACCAGGTCGGCCAACGCGGTGTCGAGCTCGGCGTCCGGAACGGCTTTGGTGACCAGCCCGATCCGGGCTGCCTCTAGCGCCCCGAACTGGCGGCCAGTCAAGAAAACGTCCGCGGCCGTCCGCGAATCTAGGCGCTCAAGCAACGTCAAACTGATCACCGCGGGGGCTAGCGCAAGTCGCACCTCACTGAGTGCGAAAGTAACCGATTCGGCACAGATCACTATGTCAGCCGCACCAACGAGCCCGAGCCCGCCAGCGCGAACCGGTCCGGCCAA
>Ga0116169_1001160_pt1 | contig 23244 bp, 20 predicted proteins | sample AD_UKC130_MetaG_FD_89796 | JGI IMG/M metagenome (GOLD analysis project Ga0116169, IMG submission 89796) | Active sludge microbial communities of municipal wastewater-treating anaerobic digesters from Canada - AD_UKC130_MetaG | ecosystem: Engineered > Bioreactor > Anaerobic > Digestate | place...
GCAATATCCTTTGCCCGAAAAAAGGGTTCGACTATTTACGGAAAGATATGATTGTATCCTGATTGCCGAAGAAGGGTATCCCGTTTACGAAGAATTGCTGAAAGGATATTTTGGCAACAACAAATTCCACGGGCGACTGGATGGTGCGCTTCCGCGCACAGGCGAGCTTTCGCCTAATGCGTTGGCAAAGGCATTGGGTGTGGAAATCGCAACGCCGCGTGACATTCCCGAGATTGTGGCCGGACGGCCTCCCATGCTTTGTGACGGATGTGGGCACCGCGATCTTTTCGAAGCCATCAACCGTGCACTGGAGATTTATCCGCTGCGACATGTTTTTGGCGATATTGGTTGTTATACTTTAGGAGCATTGCCACCTTACAACACCATCAGCACGTGTGTAGATATGGGTGCTGCCATTACGATGGCAAAAGGTGCTGCTGATGCGGGCATGCGTCCGGCTGTGGCTGTTATCGGCGATTCGACCTTTACCCACTCGGGAATTACGGGACTTCTGGATGCCGTAAATGATGGTTCTCCGGTGACGTTTATTATTTCCGATAACTCAACTACGGCTATGACCGGTGGCCAGGATTCTGCCGGGACAGGGAAATATGTCGATATCTGTAAGGGAATTGGCGTGGATGAGGCGCATATTCGAACGATTATCCCGCTGAAAAAAAATATAGAACAAAACGTTGCGGTATTGAGGGGAGAATTCGATTACGACGGTGTATCAGTGGTCATATCGCAACGTGAATGTGTGCAAACAGGTGTAAAACGCAAGAAGAAAAAAGCGCAACAAGATTAGATTATGAAAAAAAATATCATTCTATCGGGTGTTGGCGGACAAGGGATTCTGACGATGGCGGCTGTCATCGATCTGGCAGCCATGAACCTCGGGCTTTACGTGAAGCAGGCCGAAGTGCATGGCATGAGTCAGCGGGGTGGGGCTGTGGAATCGCATTTGCGGATATCCTCAGAAGAAATTTATTCGGATTTGATTCCTCAGGGAAAAGCGGATATTATTCTTTCTTTGGAGCCCATGGAAGCTTTGCGCTATCTGCCTTTTCTCTCTCCCGAAGGTGTTATTATTACCGCTAAAGAACCTTACAAAAATATTCCGAACTATCCTGATGAAACGGAGTTGCTTCAAACCGTTGAAAAAACAGCTACCCATGTGTTGGTGGAGGCTGCCCGGTTGGCAAAGCAAGCAGGAAGTCCCAAAACATACAATATCGTGATGTTGGGAGCAGCAGCTCCCTATCTCGATATCGAGCATCAGGAGTTGGAGCGGGCTATAACACAGTATTTTTCTGCCAAAGGTGAGTCGGTGGTCAATATGAATCTGAAGGCTTTCCGTTTGGGATTGCCCAATAATTAGAATATAATCAATCATTATATGATACTTTATCCTGAAATAGAATGTGCCGACAGGCAACAGTTGCACGAGTTGCAAAGTAAACGACTCGCGGAAACCGTTAAACGGGTGTACGAGAATGTGCCTTTTTATCGGAACAAGTTTAAAGAAAAAGGAATAGAACCCGGTGATATTAAAAGTGTGGACCAACTGAAAGATCTGCCTTTTACGACTAAAATTGATCTTCGCAACAATTATCCTTTCGGATTGTTTACTGTGCCGCAGACCGAGGTGGTACGGATTCATGCCTCGAGTGGAACCACAGGCAAACCAACGGTGGTAGGATATACCCGGCACGATATCGAAATATGGGCAGAAGTGGTTGCCAGAGGATTAACTATGGCGGGTGTCAATAAAGACGATACCATTCAGATATCCTATGGTTATGGAGCTTTTACCGGTGGACTCGGATTGCATTACGGTGCGGAAAAAGTAGGTGCTACAGTTGTTCCTATCTCTACCGGGAATACCAAAAAGCAGATCCAGTTTATGACCGATTTCAATGCCACGGTACTTGCTTGTACACCATCGTATGCGGCATATTCGGGTGAAAGTATTTTGCAGTCAGGTATGTCGCCTGAAGATACCAAATTGCGTGTTGGCATATTTGGGGCGGAGCCTTGGACCGACGAAATGCGCTTGCAGATTGAGAATTTGTTGAAAATTAAAGCATACGATATTTATGGATTGAGTGAAATTATTGGACCGGGTGTATCGATGGAATGCGAATGTCACTGTGGTAATCATGTGTGTGAAGATCATTTCATCCCCGAGGTTATTGATCCGGAAACATCGGAAGTATTGCCTTATGGCGAGTTGGGCGAACTGGTATTCACTACCATTACCAAAGAGGCTATGCCGCTGATTCGGTATCGAACCCGAGATCTGACACGTTTGTATCCCGAAAAATGCGCATGCGGTCGTACATTGGTGCGAATGGAAAAATGTTTGAGTCGATCGGACGACATGCTGATTATCCGGGGAGTGAATATATTTCCCTCACAAGTGGAAGCTGTGCTGATGGAGATGGCGGAGACATCGCCTCATTATCAACTTATCGTTAATCGTGAAAATAACCTCGATATATTGGAAATTCGCGTAGAAATAAATGAACATTTCTGGTCGGACAGTATTCGTGAATTGGAAAAGATACGTCGTCGCATCGACCGCAACATTACCAGTGTGTTAGGCATCAGCGCTGTAATTAAATTGGTTGAACCTCACAGCATTGAACGCTCAGAGGGGAAGGCGAAACGTGTTATCGACAATAGAAACCTTTAAAAGTTATAGCTATGATTATTAAACAACTATCGGTATTTCTCGAAGATAAATCGGGAAGGCTTACCGAATTGACACGGATTTTGGCGGAGAATGATATTAATATTACTGCGTTGAGTCTTGCTGAAACCGCTGACTATGGTATTGTGCGTATGGTAGTGGGAAGACCCGATTTGGCTAAAGATGTGCTGGAGAGTGCAGGTTTTTCTGTAGGGCTTACCGACGTTGTGTGCCTGCGCATGCCGGATAAGCCGGGAGGATTATATGCCGCTTTGCGGATATTGGCTGATAACGACATCAATATCGATTACATGTATGCTTTTTCGAATAACGGAGTTGCTTTGGCAGTTATTCGTGCCGAAGATATTAATCACGTAATTGATGTGCTGCAGCAGAATAAAATGGAGCTGATCAGCCAGAGCGAAATTTATCAGATCTAATATTAATCTTGATCGTCGTGGAGAAACTAAAAGCCTATTTCAAACAAGATCGTTTTGCTGCACTCTGTGGCCTTGAATTGGTGGAATGCAGGCCGGGATATTCGAAAGTGCAGCTAAAAATTAATGAAAATCATCTTAATGCAGCAGGAGTTGTTCATGGGGGTGTCCTTTTTACGATGGCCGACTTTTGTTTCGGGTCGGCGGCAAATGCTTATGGGAGGATAGCGCTGAGCATCAATTCTTCCATTACTTTTGTAGCCAAGGGAACGTCGGGTGTTCTGACCGCTGAAGCCCGAGAGATCGGCAGGAGCAATAGACTGTTGACTTACGATGTAAATATCTGTGATGAAAAAGAGAAATTGCTGGCTCATTTTACCGGCATGGCTTATGCCACACACGAAGAAAATCAATTTTTAACCTCATAAAAAAGAACAAATTATTATGCCACGTTTTGCAAGCAGTGTTTCGAGTCTTCGTTCGTCGGAGATACGCGATTTGATGAGTGTTGCTACGGCTCCCGATATCATTTCATTTTCGGGCGGAATGCCGGGCAACGATCTTTTCCCTCTCGATAGCCTCGATGAAATTTACCGTTCGCTCACAGAAAAGGAAAAACAGGTAGCGCTGCAATATGGTCCTACCAACGGATTACCTTCGATGTTAGAATCGCTAGCAATCTATCTCGAAAAGAAAGGATTACCGGTTAAGGAAAATCGGTTGATGATGACCACAGGTTCGTTGCAAGCAATTCATATTCTTGCCAAGGCATTCATTGATCCCGGAGATACCGTTTTGGTTGAAAACCCTTCTTTCATTGGTGCCTTGTCGGCTTTCCGTTCCTATGAAGCCAATCTAGTGAGTGTTCCGCTTACAGATGTGGGTATTGATATCGAACAGCTGAAAATCAAATTAGAAACCACTCGTCCAAAGCCCAAATTTCTGTATTATTGCCCTAATTTTCACAATCCGGCAGGAATCATTTATTCCATGGAAGTGAAACAACAGATGATTGACCTTCTGAAAGATCGAGATATCGTTTTGATTGAGGACGATGTATACAGTGATCTTTATTTTTACGAAGAAGATGTTCCGAAAATGAAACTTATTAAGGCAATGAATCCCGAAGGAATTGATGTGTGTTTTACCGGGTCGTTTTCCAAAATTCTTGGACCTGGATTGCGGTTGGGATGGATGCTTGTGCCTCAGGATATTTATCAGAAATGTGAACTCATTAAACAATCGATCGATGCTTGCTCGCCAAGTGTATCGCAGGTGATTGCCGACAAGTTTATCCGTGAGGGATATATTTACGATTATACGGCGAGTGTTCGTCAGGAATATAAAAAGCGTGGCCTGGTTATGATTGAGGCCCTGGAAAAAAATTTGCCGTCTTATGTTACCTTCGAAAAGCCGCGAGGAGGTTTTTATATTTGGCTGCATTTGCCGGAAGGAACAGATGCGACACTGATTTTGCAAAAAGCTCTTGAAAAGGGGGTAGTCTTTGTTACGGGTAAGACTTTTGATCCCGATGGCATAAAGAATGATGCTATGCGCGTTTCGTTTTGCAATACCGATGAAGCAGCTATTCAAAAAGGCATTCCTCTACTTGCCGAAGCCATACGTGAAGTATGTGGCTAGCAAGGAATAGCATGTAAACTTAATCGGTGTTCTTCTTTTATGACGATATTCATTATTAAATAAGTTGGTAAGTATTTATTTATAGTTCTTTATATACTTTTAAATAGTTGTTGTAATGTTTATCCCATAATGAGGTATTATGGGGTGTGAACGTTTTGATTTCAACCGAATTGCGTACAATTTCCCTCATTTGGCATTTATCTTGAACCAATCCTGCAGCCTTTGCCTGTAAAAGAATATTTCCCATGGCTGTTGCTTCGAAAGGACCTGCAATGACAGGCATGCCGATGGCATTTGCTGTGAAAGTATTTAACATGTTGTTTTGCGATCCTCCGCCAATAATATGTAATGTTTCGATGGGAAAGTCGGCCAATTTTTGCAGATTAGTCAGTACTTGTTTATATCGGAAAGCGAGACTTTCATAGATGCATCGGGCAATTTCTCCCATCGTGAGAGGGATTGGCTGTTTAGTTCCTTTACAGTAAGTTTGAATGGCTTCGATCATGGAAACCGGGGCGGCGAAGCATGGGGCATCGGGATTAATGAAAGAGGTAAAAGGTTTGGCCTTTTCAGCTTCTTTTACGATTTCATCATAAGTCACTGGTTTTTCCTTTTCCCATTCTATCTTGCACCGTTCGATGAGCCACATACCGCATATATTTTTCAGTAGCCGGATAGAACCGTCGGCACCTCCTTCGTTGGTGAAATTTAGCGAAAATGTTTCTTCGTTGATGATGGGTTCCTTTGATTCAATGCCCATTAATGACCATGTTCCGGAGCTAAGATAAGCAAAGCTTTCGTTCTTTGCCGGTGTTGCCAACACTGCCGAAGCTGTATCGTGACCGGCGACGGCAATCACCGGAATATCTCCTGCATCCGTCTGTTGTTTTACGGAATCGGACAAGGTGCCTATTGGAGTTCCTGGAAACACAAGAGGTGCAAAATTATGTTCCGATAAACCGACAGCTTTCAGCAAAGATGTATCAAATGTTTTAGTATATGGATTCATCATTTGCGAAGTAGAGGCAATGGTATATTCGGTAACCATTTTGCCTGTCAACAAATAAGAGAGTGCATCGGGCATGAAAAGAATCTTGTCAATGACGGGGTAAATGGAACTGTTTCTTTCTTTCAGAGTAGCCAATTGAAACAGCGAGTTGAAATTCATGATTTGAATGCCTGTCTTTTTGTACACTTCCTCTTTGGGTATTTTTTGGAAGAATTTTTCAGGTGCACCAAATGTGTGGATATCTCTGTAACTGTAGGGCATGCGTAAGGGTTCTCCGTCATTTCCAAAGCATACAAAATCGACACCCCATGTGTCGATACCAAGGGAATGAATGTCAATTTTTTGTTGGTTGATTTCGTTGAGTGATTTCAGGATCTGCTGATACAGATAGAATAAATCCCAGTAAAGGTATTCATTCACATCAATAATGGGATTTGGAAAACGATTGATTTCTTTTATTTTTAAAACATCGTTTTTTATGGTTCCGAGAATTGCTCTTCCGCTTGTCGCGCCTAAGTCGACAGCTAAGAAAGAGAAAGGTTTGTTTTCATTCATAATGAAATTAAATAAAAAATGATTAGTTTGTACAAAAATAGAGATTTATTCGAAGAATAGGACCAAGAAAAATGATTTAAAAGCTGCACAATTTGTTCTTTTTGACAGCAAAGGAGGCGAGTTCTTTCCAAAAAGCTCAAATAGTATAGTATAAAAATCACATATTGCATTAAATAAAAGGTATAAAATAAGTACATTTGCACGTAAATAATAGAAAAACAACCTTATAATTAATTATAGTAATTAAATATTTAAATAACATGTTCGATTTAATGATTATAGGTGGGGGGCCTGCAGGCTATGTCGCTGCCGAACGTGCAGGACATAAAGGGCTGAAGGTGCTTTTGTTCGAAAAGAAAGCGATGGGAGGTGTTTGTTTGAATGAAGGCTGCATTCCCACAAAAACCATGCTTTACAGTGCTAAAACTTACGAAAATGCCTTGTATGGTGATAAATATGGTGTGTTTGCGAACAATGTTCGTTTCGATTACGGCAAAATTGTCAGTCGAAAAAACAAAGTGGTCCGTAAGTTGGTGTTAGGTGTTGAAGGCAAGATGAAAGCGAATAATGTCACGGTTGTTAAAGGTGAAGCCCAGATTCATGGTCGGAGTGCCGGCGGTATCGAGGTTGCCTGCAACGGAGAAAGTTATTACGGCGCTAATCTGCTAATCTGCACGGGATCAGAAGCATCTGTTCCGCCTATTCCGGGATTGGCCGAAGCAGGCGATATCGTAGTTACCAACCGCGAAATTCTGGATTTAAAAGAACAACCTCAATCACTTGTCGTCATTGGAGGCGGTGTAATCGGAACAGAATTCGCTTCTTTTTTTAACAGTTTAGGAACAAAAGTGACGGTGGTAGAAATGCTTCCCGAAATATTAGGAGGATTGGATGGCGAAATTTCTGCCATGCTTCGTAACATTTACGAAAAAAAGGGAATTGAATTTTATTTGAATGCGAAAGTCGTTCAGGTAGACGGCAAAAAGGTTGTTTTCGAAAAAGACGGAAAAACCCAAACTGTTGAAGGCGAAAAAATCCTGCTAAGTGTAGGCCGACGACCGGTTATCGAAGGTTTTGGGTTGGAAAATTTGGACGTGGAGCTGGAAGGAAACGGCATCAAGGTAGACGAAAAAATGCGTACCAACATTCCCGGTGTTTTCGCCGCAGGTGATGTAACCGGATTTTCCCTCTTTGCTCATACGGCGATTCGTGAGGGCGAAGTGGTGGTGAATAACTTGACAGGAGGCAATGATATAATGCGTTACCATGCTATTCCGGGAGTAGTTTACACCAACCCCGAAGTTGCCGGAGTAGGCGAAACGGAAGAGTCGGCCAAAACCAAAGGTATTGCCTATAATGTGGCCCAACTCCCTATGACTTATTCCGGTCGTTTTGTCGCCGAAAACGAAAGAGGTAGTGGTCTTTGTAAGATATTGACAGGCAAAAGGAACGGAGAAATTATCGGTGTTCATATGCTGGGAAATCCTTGTAGTGAAATGATTTACGGGGCCTGCATGGCTATCGAACAAGAAATGACAGTGAAAGAAATGCAAGAAGTTGTTTTTCCGCATCCCACAGTCAGTGAAATTATCAAAGAAACCCTTTTTACTTTTTAAAAAACGATTGGAATAAAAGTTTTTAGTGGTAGTGTGTTTATTCGGCGGTTAATTGAAAATAAATAATGAATATTGGATGAAACAATTAAATGTTAAACTGATGCATCCGGTGGAACAAATTATCGAGATCATCGGAAGGATTTACCGAGGTGGCATGACTACAACTTCGGGAGGAAATGTCTCTATTAGGGACGAAAACGGCGATATTTGGATTACCCCTTCCGGGGTAGACAAAGGCTCGTTGATTCCCAAAGATATCATGTGTGTGAAAAAAGACGGAACGGTTATCGGTCCGCACAAACCATCCTCTGAGTTGCCATTTCATAAGGCAATCTATGCAACTCGTCCGGAGTTAACGGCAATTATTCATGCTCACCCTCCTGCACTTGTGGCGTTCAGCATTGCGCACAAAGTACCCGATACAAAAATTATGCCTCAAGCCCATAACATATGTGGCGATATTGGTTTTGCACCCTATGGAACACCCGGCAGTGAAGACTTGGGAAAGAAAATTGCCAACGAATTCAAAAACCCCCAGTATAAGGCAGTGATTATGGAAAATCATGGGGTCGTTTTGGGAGGTATTGATATGATGGATGCTTATCAGCGTTTTGAAACGCTCGAATTTTGTTGTCGTACCATAGTAAATGCCAGGCGATTAGGTGAGGTGAATTATTTGTCCGACGAACAAATAGCAAAATGTGTTGATCGTATTTCTACTAATGTCCCGCATTTCAGTGGTGTTGATTATCCTTCCGATGAGCGTGCTCTGCGTTCGGAGATGGTGAAAATTATCCGTAGAGCATGCAATCAAGGTCTTATGTTTTCAACATACGGAACAGTATCGATGCGTTGGCGGGGCAATGATTTTTTGGTTACACCGAGCGATGAGGCACGTTGGAATATTATTCCCGAAGATATTGTACAGATAAAGAAAGGAATGGCCGAGGAGGGGAAAACGCCGAGTCGGGACGTAGCCTTGCATCAACGCATATATCAGTTATATCCACATATTAATTCTATTATTTGTACACAGCCGGTTAATCTGATGGCACATGCCATAACCGGTACGAAATTCAACGTGCGTACCATTCCTGAGAGCTGGATTTTTCTCCAGGACGTTCCATCCATTCCTTTTGGTTTGTTCTATAACGATATTGATTGTGTTGTAGAAATGTTTAATCGAAATCATATTGTTTTGGTTGAAAATTATGGTGTGCTTGCCGGCGGAGACAAATTATTGGATGCTTTCGATTATTTGGAAGTGGCTGAATTTTCGGCAAATTCGCTCGTGATGGCTTCGGCTATTGGCTCTCTTTGTCCTATTAGCGACAAGGAAATAGAAGATTTGAAAGTGGCATTTAATGTAAAATAAAGATCCGATTGTTTTGAAGCGAACGAAACGAAGTTTTTCCTACTATCGACTTTCTTTGATGTTAGTCGACTAAATTTTTTACTATCATCAACGTGTGTTAAAGCAAGTTGACAAGATTTTTTCTTTTCGCTCGGCATTTTTGACGACTGCGAGCGAGATCTTCGCTGTTCGTCGCGAATTATTTTTCATCGCGATCTGGTTTTGACTGCTGGTCAGGGAAATTTTTCGTTGCGATTCGGATTTTTCACTGTTCGTAAAATATGTTTAAAAAGGATGACAAAAAAGTTAACCCTGAAAAAATGTGTTTGAAGAATGTTGACAAATAAATCGACTCTAAAAAATATGTCGAACGAGAGTTGATTTATTCATTAAGTCGAAAAATGTTAACAAAAAACAGGATGACAAGGGAATTAACCTCAAAAAACATCCTTTACAGAGGATGACAAAAAAATTAGTCTCGAAAAAGAAAATTTGACGGATGCCGATAAGTGTTTTCGGTGTTAAAAAGAAAAAACGCTTAAAATTTAAATTTTAAGCGTTTTGCTGCGAGTGGTGCCACCGGGAATCGAACCAGGGACACAAGGATTTTCAGTCCTTTGCTCTACCGACTGAGCTATGGCACCTTTTTCAATTTAGCGAGTGCAAAGATAGGAGATTTTTTTACAATTTCAAAACTTGAATCATAAAAAGTAGAAAAAAATATGTCTCGTTTAAGCAAGAGGATCCCATCCTTGTGCTCTCAGCTGCATTTCTTGTCCATCGTGCGTGATGAGGTTGCATCCGTTTTCTTCCGGTGTGATGTGACCGATAAGATGAATGCCCGGTAAGGCAGAAACTTGGTCATGCAAACTTAAAGGTACGGTAAACAACAATTCGTAATCTTCGCCGCCATTCATGGCTGCGGTAGTGACATTTATATTGAATGTTTCGGCCATCAAAGCGGTCTGATAGTCAATAGGGATGCGGTCTTCATAAATAACACAACCCGCTTTGCTTTGTTTGCAAACGTGCAACATATCGGAAGCCAAACCATCTGAAATGTCGATCATGGCAGTGGGTTTGATATGGTTTTCTGCCAATAGTTTCACAATATCTTTTCGTGCTTCGGGTTTGAGTTGGCGCTCAAGCAGATATTCTTTTCCGGCGAAATCGGGTTGAAAATCGGGCTGACCATTAAAAACGAGCTTTTCGCGTTCAAGAAGCTGCAATCCCATGTAGGCGGCACCAAGGTCGCCGGAAACAAAAATCAAATCGGTATTTTGTGCTCCGTTGCGGTAAACAATTTGATTCTCTTCGGCATAGCCGATACATGCAACGTTGATGGTTAAACCGGTAAGTGACGATGAGGTGTCGCCTCCCACAAGGTCAACTCCGTAAATTTTGCAGGCCAATTTCAATCCCTCATACAATGCTTCTAAATCTTCTACGCAAAAACGGTTTGAGATGCCTAGAGAAACAACAATTTGTTGCGGCGTGCCGTTCATGGCGTAAATATCCGAAAAATTAACAATCGCCGCTTTGTATCCCAGATGTTTCAGGGGCATATAAGTGAGATCGAAATGGATGCCTTCAAGCAAAATATCGGTTGCTACCAAGGTTTTTCTATTGGCATTGTCGATTACGGCAGCATCATCGCCAATGCCTTTTATTGATGTTTTTTGGGTGAGTTGTATATCGTTAGTGAGATGTTCGATTAATCCGAATTCTCCTAATGTTGCTATTTCTGTTCGTTGCATAGAGGTAGTTTAAAAATGCTTATTTAAATTCTTTGGATAATTTCGCGCATGATGGAGGCCATTTTGGGTTGGGCAATTTTTGCTGCCTCCTGCACATCTTCATGCGATACTTCTACTATTTTGCCAATGACCCCCAAGTCGGTGATGATGGAAAAGGCCAGCACTTTCATTTTTGCGTGATTGGCTACGATTACCTCGGGAACAGTAGACATGCCCACGGCATCGCCACCGATGATGCGGAAAAAATAATATTCGGCAGGAGTTTCAAAAGTAGGACCTTGCACCCCAACATATACGCCGTGTTGAAGTTTAATGTTTTTTTCTTTGGCAATCTCCATTGCCATCAGACGCAGTTGTTTGTCGTACGCTTCACTCATATCGGGAAAACGAGGACCCAGCTCGTCGCAATTTTTTCCGCGAAGCGGATGCTCTGGAAACAGGTTGATATGATCTTCTATGAGCATGATATCGCCGATGTCGAAAGTCGGATTCATTCCCCCCGCTGCGTTGGATACAAAAAGATATTGTATGCCTAGTGCTTGAAAAATGCGGATGGGGAAAGTAACCTGCTGCATGGAGTACCCTTCGTAGTAATGAAAACGTCCTTGCATAGCCAGTACTTTCTTTCCTCCTAATGTGCCGACAATTAGGTTCCCGCTGTGTCCTTCGACCGTAGAAACAGGGAAATTAGGGATTTCAGCATAGGGGATTATTTGTTTGTTGTCGATTTCATGAACCAATTCTCCGAGCCCTGTGCCGAGTATGATGGCAGTATTGGGGATTTCTCTGATTTTATTTTTTATATAATTGCTTGTTTGTCTGATAGTTTCTAACATGGTTGTGTATTTTTTTGTTGAAAGATTCTTTTTCCGATTTTTTAATAAACTTTACTTCTACGGGAATATAATAAAGAATAGATTTGATGACATTATCCAATGTTTCTAATGTTTTGAAACGCACAGCATCTTTCTCTGTTGTAACGATTATTTTATCCTCTTTGTCGATACTGTTTAATTGTTTTTTTATTGTTTCGATATCTTTTTTATTGAATTGATGATGATCGCCGAAAAGAAGAGGATAAAGGTTATAGGTCTTTTTCCCCAGCTTATCGATCAATGGCTGTGGCGAGGCAATACCGGTAACTAAGATAACGTGTTTTTTGCGCAATTCGTCGAGCATGATTTCTTGCGATTGAAATTCGGGGAAAACCGGTTTGAGGTCGCCGTAATCAAATGAGGTGAAATATAGGGATTGATAGGGGAATAAATCTAAACCGTTGGCATAAATGCGGAAGTCGAGGGGGCACATCTTGGGATCGCATTTGGTTACCAATACAATGGAAGCCCTTGCTTTTGCCGAAAGCGGTTCGCGCAAGTTTCCCGCCGGCAACAGCGTGTCTTCAAAAATCGGGCGGTTGCTATCCACAAGTAAAATGGAAAGCGAAGGGATTACCGAACGGTGCTGATAACCGTCATCCATCAGAATGACATCCGGCTTTTTGTCTTCCGGCATGTTCATTATTTTTTCGATGGCTTTGTTTCGGTTTTTATCCACCACAACCAAGGCGTCGGGAAACTTTTGTTTGATCTGCAACGGCTCGTCACCCACTTCTTCGGCCCTTGAATTGGGTTCAACTTCTACAAATCCTTTGCTTTTCCGTTTATATCCCCTACTTAAAACACATACTTTGTATCTTGAGGAAAGTAATTTGACCAGGTATTCGATATGAGGCGTTTTTCCTGTACCCCCTACGGTGAGATTTCCTACACAAATAATAGGGATGTCGTATTTTTTCTGTTTTAAAATATGAGCATCGTATAGTTTATTTCGCAAATTTACTCCGATCCCGTACAACCACGACAGCGGCAGTAAGGAACGGCGTATGTATAAAGGGGGATGATTCATATAATTATTGAATATTCAAATCATAAGGCAGCCGAGCTTGAATACAATCTTCTTCCTTCAGATTTTTTATTACCATAAAGATATCATAACTATCGCCCAAATATTCTTTGAGGGTTTTTAAAGCCAAGTCGTTTTTGTTTTTGTGAAAAATTTCTTCGAAAAAAGAACGTTTTCTCGGATATTCATATACAACATAATCGTCGCCCAAATTGGCAAGATCGGCTGCTATTTTTATGGCTTTTTCAATTCCGCCCAATTCGTCTACCAAACCGATTGTTTTTGCCTGATTTCCTGTCCAAATACGTCCTTCGGCATATTTTGCCAATGTGTCTTTAGGAATATTGCGCCCTTCGGAACAGCGCGATAAGAAAGTATCGTATCCTTTATCGATATAGGATTGAAGCATGGCTTTTTCGTCTTTGTTCATAGGGCGTGTGAAATTTCCGAAATCGCTGTATTTGTGTGTTTTGACCACATCAAAATTGAGGCCGAGTTTATTCATTGTCCCCTGCATGTTGGGGAAAAGACCAAAAATACCAATAGAGCCGGTAATTGTGGTGGGTTGAGCCACGATTTTGGTGGCATTACACGAAATGTAATATCCTCCCGAGGCTGCTAAATCGCCCATGGAAACAATCACAGGTTTTTCTTTTTTCAAGTCGGTTATGGCTTTCCATATCTGTTCCGATGCATAAGCACTTCCTCCACCTGAATTTACGCGAAAAACAACCGCTTTTGTGTTATCGTCCTTTCGAAGTTTTTCGATTTCGTTGACCATGAATTTGTCTTGAATATCCAATGAACCGTTTCCCGATACGATGCTCCCTACTGCATATAAAAGGGCAATATTGTTTTTTGATTTTTTTATTATCGGGGGTTTTACCGATTTCATATCACGGACTGTGGCCGACGGGATTTTGTCCTCTTCATCTATATTGAGGAGTGCACGTAAATAGTTTTTCATTTCGGTTTCGTATACCACAGTATCTACAAGGTTTTTGTTTATCAGATACGCTGTGTCTTTTAAAAGAGGAAACTGATTGGCAATAGAGTCGATATCGTCGGTCGATAAATGGCGGCCATCGGCAAGATCATTCCGCATAAAACTCCATATATCGTTAAGCGAAGAAGCTGTCTGTTGTCGGTTGGCTTCACTCATTTCAGTGAGTGTAAAAGGTTCTACGGCCGATTTGTATGTTCCTACTTTGAATACCTGGACTTCGATTCCCAATTTTTCCAATGCGTCTTTATAAAAAACAGGCATGGAAACCAAGCCGTGAATATCGAGCGATCCTTGAGGATTAACAGCGATTTTGTCAGCCACTGATGCCAGATAATATCCGGCTTGTGTATAGGCATCGGCATACGCGACAATGAATTTTCCGCTTTCTTTAAAGTCGATTAACTCTTGGCGAATTTGTGCCAAAGTAGCAGGCGATGCAGCAAATATGCGGGGATTAAGATAAATGCCTTTTATTCGATGGTCGTTTTTTGCCTTGCGAATAGCTGCAATGATGTCGTCGAGCCCCATTTCCGAGGTTTCATCTTTTGGGATAAAAGTAGTGGTACGGGGTATTCTTTCTCGGATGTTTCCGCTTAAGCATAAATTAAGCACACTGTTGTTTGCCGGTACAAATTGCTCTTCGCCAACCGACTTAACTAATGAGCCGGCAGTAATGAAAAAAAAGAAGAAGAAGATAATCGAAATCAATATGCTCGCAATGATAAATCCGAGTGCTGATCCTAGAACGATTTTAGGAAAATCTTTCATATAAATTATTTTTAATATGAATAAATGAGTCGGAACAAAAGTAAAAAAAAAATAAGAATCAAACAATTTAAAAATCATATATTTGAATCAATTTTTTGTTTGATTTTAAGTGTGCTCTTTTTTGCTCCTTGTTTGTATAAATGACCATTTGCACGATAAAAAATGATAATTTTGTAAAAAGAGAGAAATTCGTGCAGCGTTTTTCGTTTTTTTTCATCTATATATATGAATGCGATAAGGAATGAATGATTCGCAGTTGATAGAAGCGTGTAAGAAAAAGGACCGTGATGCTCAGAAGAAGCTATATGAAATATATGCTCCTAAAATGATGGGCGTTTGCTTGCGTTATTGTAAAAATAACGAAACAGCACGGGATTTGTTGCACGATGGATTTTTTCGGGTTTTTACGCGCATTGGTTCCTACTCGGGCAAGGGATCTTTTGAAGGATGGATGAGACGTATTTTTGTGAATCTTGCGATTGAAAATTATCGCTTCGAACGGAAGAGAAATCTGATGGCTATCGATATGGAACAGATGGAATCGGATTTTTTTGTCCTTTCGGATGACGATTCTTACGATATCGGAGATATTACCCAAGAAGAGATTCTCTATATGATACAGCAACTTCCGAAAAGTTATCGGACAGTATTTAATTTATTTGTGTTTGAAGATATGTCTCATAAAGAAATAGGCAAGATGCTTGGCATTAAAGAATCTACTTCGCGTTCACAATATTCGCGTGCTAGAGCAATATTGCGGGAAAAAATTAATGCTATCCTGAAAAATAAACGGTGAAAAAGATGAGTGAGAAAGACAATATAAAAGAACAATTTCGGCTGAAGTTGCACGATTACGAAGCACCTGTTCCGGATAATGAATGGGATCGGCTTGAGAAATCGCTCAACAAAGCAATGCGGCAGCGCGTTGTCCGACGGAGATGGACAGCGGCTGCAGCAGCTATTGTTGCTTTGATAGTGGGCGGGCTGATATACCTGAATTTTCCGGTTGCTAAAGATATGCCGATAGTAACGGAAAAAATCACTCATACTGAAGACAAAGAACCCTCATCTCCCCTCATTGAAAAAATTGTAATAGAGCACTCTCCATTGGTGGTGTCAGTTGATAAAAATAAATTTGAGGAATTAAAACAAACGAGAATACTTGTCGAAAAAGAAGAGTCTCGTCCTGAAACGGAAGAGTTGCCAGTCGTTGACAAGGATAAAGCAAATGGAAGTACCAATTTGGAAGAGCAGTCGGAAACAATAGCAGATGAGGAATTGGATCGATTTATAGAAGAGTTTGTTAACCAACGAAACAGTAGTCAAACGTATTTAGATTTGAAAGAGAAGGAAAAAAAGGATAATATTGCAATAGCTTTTAATGCAAGGGGAGGATTAACTTCTTTGCGACGTACAACAAATTCTCCCATGACGCTGAAAAGTGTATCATTAAAAAATTATGCGGTTGATGATGAGCTCGGAAAAAAATTGCTAACAGGGAATATAAATAATATGGAATTCAATACCTATCAGGTGGATATGACCGACAATATTTCGGAGATGGTTCACGAACAGCCTTTATCCGTGGGGATTACAGTGGCAAAACATTTTACGGATCGTATGTCCCTGGAAACCGGACTTGTATATACTTATTTGTATTCGAAGGCAAAAAATACAGCTAATCAATTTAGAAATCAGGAAACGCAGCAGTTGCATTATTTTGGGATCCCGTTAAATGTGAATTATTCTCTTTTATCTTTCCACAAGTTAAACATGTATGTTTCTATGGGAGGAATGATTGAGAAGGATTTTTATGGGAAATATCAATATGTAGATGAGACTGTGAAACCGGAAACGAAGAGTGGAGCTGAAAAGAAAGTATCGGTGAACATTCATCAAAAGAATCCCCAGGTATCGGTTAATACAGGGTTGGGATTATTTTATCCCATATATAATAATTTGGGAATATACGGGAAAATAGGGGGAGCCTATTATTTCGATACGCATAATAAATACAAAACGTATTATTCCGATAAAAAAATTGTATTGGACATGAATATAGGATTTAAAATTAATTTTTAACTATTAAATAGGATAATAAAGATGAAAAAGATTTTATTAATTTGTAGCATTGTATTCATGGGTTTCATGTTAAACTCATGTTTGGATTCCGGAGATAAGAGTTATACAGGCGTGATGGAGTTTTCCTACGTGGCAACGGATGGAAGTGGCCTTGTTTATGCTCGCAGTTTGGGTGGGATGATAACGTCCTCAGATATAAAGATGTTAAATCCGGGGCAATGTTATTTTCTTTCGTATACTTGGAATTCAGAGAATGGTATGACACAGTCTAACGATGGTTTCTCTGTTTTCAATGTGGCTCTTACCGCTGATCCGGAACCGGTGCCTTCTACAACGTTAGTAATGTCGGATGCGCCGGAAGAGTCTGTGACACCTTTTTTTAAATTTTCGGATCCTTTTTATAGCCCTGATAAATATTTTGGCGATTTTTGGTTATTTTCTTACCAATGGAAAAAGAAAGAAGGAGAAAAGGCAAATGTCGAATTTTATAAATCTTCGGAAGAAACAGAAAATCCGAATGAAATATTGATTGATGTGCGTTTGAAAAAAACGGGAACTGCTAATGGAACAACAGAAAAAACAGAGACCGAAATTATCGCAGTAGATATGAGTCCTTTACGTGCACTTTTGGGTACTTCGAGTGGGAATGACAAAAAAAATGTTCCTATTCGTTTTCGTTATTACGTGGAAGGGAAGTCAGAGCCAACCTTGAGTTCTCAATGTTTCATGACAATTTATACCGATTGATTATCCGAATTATCGTTTAATTTATTTTTTGAATACTTTTGAAGGAAGTGATTCGTTTTTAATGAATTGCTTCCTTTTTATATTGTTTCCCTTGCCAAGTGCCTCTTTCTTTAAATCGGTTCACAATTTTGTGCGTGAGCTCATAATTTTTCAATTTCCAATCGGGGGCAATAACTAATTCTTTAGGCGATTGAGAAGCAAATCGTTCAATGTAAAAGGCGGGGTTTAGTCGTTCAACAAAATCAATACATAAATCGATATATTCGTCGAGTTTGTAAATAGTAAAAGATTGCGGCGAAGTTTTAAATTCTTTTGCCATTTTAGTTCCTCGAATAATTTGTAATTGGTGGAGCTTAATTGTTGTTAGTGGGAGTTGCGAAATTTTTTCCGCATGATTCATTGTATCTTCGCGAGTTTCACCTGGAAGACCAAGAATAAGGTGGGCACCTACAGGGATGTTTTGTTGTGCGGTTCGAAGAATTGTTTCGCACGATTCTTCAAAAGTATGCCGACGATTTACTCTTTCCAGTGTTTTATTGATTGTAGATTCCACCCCATATTCAATCAATACGAATGTGTTTTTGTTTAATTCTTTAAAATAATCGAGTAAATCGAGAGACACGCAGTCGGGTCGTGTACTGATAACCAATCCTGCTATATCAGGATAAGACAGGGCTTCTTCGTATTTGGCAATGAGCGACTCCGGCTGATCGTAGGTATTTGTAAACGATTGGAAATATGCCAAATATTTCATTGTGGGATATTTATGTGAAAAAAACGCGATACCTTCTTTTAATTGTTGTGTAATACTTTTTTCCGGTTTCCCATATGCCGGACTAAAACTTTGGTTATTGCAGTAAGTGCAACCACCACGGCCTTTGGTGCCATCGCGATTGGGGCATGTGAATCCGGCGTTGATGGATATTTTTTGCACCTTAAAAGGAAATCGCGTGGATAAGAATTCGGAAAAATCACGATAAGGCTTGTATGTTTTCATCTTTTCAATCAATTGAAACAAATTTACCTGATAATTTTCAATTTACCCGTTCAAATCAAATGCATTTTGTGGATAATGGACGCGGATTAGTGGATATAAAAGTGAATGTATTCATAGAAAATAAAAACTGCCCTCAATGAGAGCAGTTTTCAACAATCTTTTCAACGAAGGTTTACTTATAAGCTAACCTTTTCAATTTCCACCTTAATACAGTTTATAGGGTGATTTTCTTAAAATTATTATTTCTCTTCTTCCGGAGCGTCTTCTTCTTCCTCTTTTCCTTTTTCTTCTTGCTTCGGTGCTTCTTTTTCTTCTTTTTTTACCGGAGCATCTTCTTTTTGGGTTTCAGCTGATGTTTCTTCTTTCGCTTCCTCTTTTGTTTCCTCTTTCGCTTTCACCTCTTCTTTTACCTCATCGGCACCGGCTTTAACATCAGGAATTTCAGTATCTGATTTTTCTTTTACTTCGGTTGTTGCCTCGGTTTCTCCGGCTTCCGTTTTTGCTTTCACTTCAACTTCTGCTTTCGTTTCCGCTTCCGTTTGTTTTGTTTCTTTTTCTTTTTCTTTAACCTCTGAATCTGCTATTCCTTCCGTTTTCGAAACCTCCTTCTTTTCTTCTTCTGTTGTTTCTTCGGTTTTTTGATCTTTAGCTTTTGCTTTTTTCTTTGTTCCTTTTTTAGTTGAAGCTTTTTGGTTTTCGAGCTTTTCTTTTAAAGCAACCAGCTCTTCGATGTCTCCGAATGTTGTTTTCTCGATGATAGGAGAAGAAATTGTTTCGGAATCATCCTTTTTGCTTGAACGTTTTGATTTGCGTTTCGATTCGGTTTTTTCGATTTGTTCATCTTCGAATACACGTGTATGAGATACAACAATACGTTTCGCATCTTTATTGAATTCGACTACTTTGAATTGTAATTTTTCATCCGGCTGTGCTTGCGATCCGTCTTCCTTCACTAAATGCTTAGACGAAGCAAATGCTTCTACACCGTATGGGAGAGCAACGATAGCACCTTTATCAGTCAATTCAACTACAGTGCCTTCGTGCACAGAACCTTCAGTGAAAATAGTTTCAAATACATCCCATGGATTTTCTTCGAGTTGTTTGTGTCCAAGACTCAAACGACGATTTTCTTTGTCAATTTCCAATACTTGTACTTCAAGTGGCGCTCCAATTTCGGTAATTTCGCTCGGGTGTTTGATCTTTTTTGTCCACGAAAGATCCGAGATATGAACCAATCCTTCCACACCTTCTTCTATTTCCACAAATGCACCAAAGTTGGTAAAGTTGCGCACAGTGGCTGTGTGAGTACTCCCAACTGGATACTTCTTTTCAATAGTTTCCCAAGGATCGGGTTTTAATTGTTTCATTCCGAGGGACATTTTGCGTTCTTCACGATCAAGGGAGAGAATAACAGCTTCTACTTCGTCGCCAACATTTAGAAAGTCGTGTGCTGTGTGCAAACGTTGTGTCCAGCTCATTTCCGATACGTGTACCAATCCTTCCACTCCCGGAGCAATTTCTACAAATGCTCCGTAATCGGCAATTACAACTACTTTCCCTTTTACAATATCGCCCACTTTCAGATTAGGATCCAATGCATCCCAAGGATGTGGAGTTAATTGTTTTAATCCAAGAGCAATACGTTTCTTTTCATCGTCAAAATCGAGAATAACGACATTGATCTTGTCGTTTAATTGTACAACTTCATCGGGATGTTGAATACGTTCCCAGGAAAGGTCGGTAATATGGATAAGACCGTCTACACCACCAAGATCAATAAATACTCCGTAAGAGGTAATGTTTTTGACGGTTCCTTCGAGTACCTGACCTTTTTCAAGGCTTGCAATAATCTCTTTCTTTTGTTGTTCGAGTTCTTCTTCGATCAATATTTTGTGAGATACAACCACATTTTTAAATTCGGGGTTGATCTTTACAACTTTAAATTCCATTGTTTTATCCACGAACATGTCGTAGTCGTGAATAGGTTTCACATCGATTTGCGAACCGGGCAAGAATGCTTCAATCCCGAACACGTCTACAATCATACCGCCTTTTGTGCGGCATTTGATGTATCCCTTTATTACTTCGTTATTTCGGAATGCTTCATTTACACGTTCCCATGAACGCGAGGCGCGTGCTTTCTTGTGAGAGAGCACCAGTTGACCTCTTTTATCTTCTTGGCTTTCGATATAAACCTCTACTTCGTCGCCCACTTTCAGATCAGGATTGTATCTGAATTCGCTCATTGGAACAACGCCTTCCGATTTGTAGCCAATATTTATTATGACTTCGCGTTTATCCATGGAGGTTACGATTCCGGTTACTACTTCTTTATCACTGATTTTGCTCAGTGTGCTCGTGTAGCTTTCAATAAGTTTTTCCTTGTCTTCTTTGCTGTAACTTTCGCCTCCTTCGGCATAAGTTTCCCAGTCAAAATTTTCTATGGGAGTGACATTATTTAAATTGTCTGTCATTTGTTTTGTAAAAAAAATTAATTAAATAAGTTAGACATTATATTGTTAAAAAAGCGGTGCAAAGATAGGTTGTTTTTCGATATAAACCAATTCTGTGCACCTTAATTTTTTGAATTTATGGAGGATAATGGTCAAAATCTGAAAAATCGAAATTTGTTTTTAATCGGATATTTTGTTTTTCCACAACAATCCTTCCGCTACTTTTTTTCGTGTTTCTTTTCCTGCAACAACTTCAACGATTTGCAATGCAAAATCGAACATAAAACCGGGACCTTTTCCTGTAATGATGGTTCCATCGACAGTTACATTTTCTCCGGTTATATTTGCTCCGATGAGCTGCGATTCAAATCCGGGATAACACGTGGCATTTTTCCCTTTAAGCAACCCTAGTTCGCCTAAAACCATTGGGGCGGCACAAATTGCAGCTACATATTTTTTTTCTGAGACAAATGTTTTTATTAGTTCTTTCACTCCTTGGTGTTCGTTTAGGTTTTTTGAACCGGGCATACCGCCGGGCAAAATCAATACATCGACAGCCGAAAAATTTACGTCTGTAAACAGTTTATCTGCAAAAACGGTCACGTTGTGTGCTCCGGTCACTTTCAATTCATCAGAAATTGATACTGTTTGCACCGGAATCTCTGCTCTTCGTAATACATCTACTGTTCCAAGGGCTTCTATTTCTTCGAAGCCGTTTGCTAAAAATAGTGCTACTTTTTTCATAGTAATTCTTTTTACTGTTTTTAATTGAGATTAAACTTATATGTAATGGTTCCTTGTTGGTTGTTCCCCGAGTTGATTGCATTGAATTTGGTGCTGCGGGCAGCACGCAGAGCTTCTTCTCGAAGCGTAGGACTCGGAGTGTTTGTCCCTCGTCCTATTTCAGCATGAATTACATTTCCTGCCGGGTCTACTGTTATATTAACAACCACAGTTCCATAATCGTTCACCGTGTATCGAGGTTGTACAAGTCCTCCCGGGCCCAAACTTCTTCCGCTGAGATCATATGTTCCTATTCCTCCGCTACCTTTGGGTGCTCCTTGCGTAGCATTTCCTGTAGAAACGCCTTGTGTACCCGATCCTTCGGTATTCCCTCTGCTTCCCGAAGCATTGTCTCCAAATAATCCCGACATTTGCCGATTGATCTCTCTACGGCGAGTTTCTTCTTCCCGTTGGCGACGTGCAGCTTGTTCTTGTAAACGACGTTGTTTGTCCAATTCGGCTCGGCGTTGCTCTTCTTCACGTTGGACTTGCACATTAATCGAGGGCTCGTCGCTTTGCGTAATCAGCGACGATTCGGGAGTTTTATCGGGGATCGAAGGTGTAGAAGCATCGGCGGTTTCTGTCATTAAAGGCTCTGTTGAGCCTCCTGCATCTTCTTCAGTCCCGAACATAACCGGGATTCCTTCTAATTCTTGTGGGGGATGAGCAATCGTAAAATGAGAAAACAAGAGGATGATGAGGACCAATCCCGAAAAAATGATTGTTCCGATAATTCCACCTATTTTTTCTTTTTCGATTATCATGAAATAACGATTCTTGAAACAAAGTCCATTTAATTGGGGCGGGTCATCAATACCACTTTAAATTTATGCTTATTAGCAATATCCAATATTTTTACAATTTCTCGGTAAGGCACGTTCTCGTCTGCATAAAGTGCCACATATACATCCGGGTTGGCAGTGTAGGCTGCTTGTAGAAAAGGAGTGATTGCCTCAAAGGGTACTTGCCGTTCTGTTTCGTTGCCGTTTGCTACGTAATAATTCAGATTTTTGTCGATAGTTATCCGTGTCAGTGGTTTTGCTTGAGCTTGTTGTTGCGATTTTGGCAACAAAACTTTAATCGAATTCGGCACAACGATAGTAGATGTGATCATGAAAAAGATTAGAAGCAGAAAAATGACATCGGTCATCGATGCCATACTAAAGGTTGGTTCTGTCTTAAAACGTTGTTTTAATGCCATTTAAATACTCCTTAAATTGCCGGTTCATTCAAGATATCCATGAATTCCATTATGCGCATCTCCATTCTGTTTACAATCCCTTTTATTTGCGTGGTAAGGTAATTATATGCAAACAGAGCAATGATGCCGACGATAAGACCACCTACGGTGGTAATTAGCGCTTCATAAATACCGGTAGACAATATACTTACATTTACGTTAACACCGGCACTTGCCATACTCATAAAAGCTTTAACCATAC